>Ga0196970_1001663_pt1 | contig 13857 bp, 13 predicted proteins | sample S1v_513CmetaG_FD_148672 | JGI IMG/M metagenome (GOLD analysis project Ga0196970, IMG submission 148672) | Soil microbial communities from Anza Borrego desert, Southern California, United States - S1+v_5-13C | ecosystem: Environmental > Terrestrial > Soil > Desert | place: USA: California... | reverse complement strand
CGGCGGGGGCAGGCCCGGGGTCGGGGGCGGGCACGGGGCCGGGTGCAGGCCCCGGCCCCGGCACCGGCACAGGAATCACCGAGGCCGGGGCCACCCAGGCGGGCGCCCCGGCCTCAGGCTCCAGCGCCACCGGGCGCCCCGGGCCGGCGCCGTCGCCCCCGCCCGGGACCACACACGCCAGCACCAGGAGCCCGGCGAGCAGCTCAGGAAGGAGCCGCCGCGCCAGCATCATCCCTGGAGCACTGCCTCAGCCATCGCCGTGCCGGCCCGGGCTGTCGCCGCCGTCACGGCGACCCGGGCGCCGCAGCCAGGCGCCCGGACAACCCAGTCGACCCAAGCCTCGCTCCGTGCCGGGCGCCCGCCCGAGGCCGCCCAGCCCTCCAGATGGCCAACCTCCTGCCGGACCTTCCCGGAGAGCACCTGCACATCGCCCTCCAGCCGGACCTCGATCGGCTTCGCCGCTCGCATCGTCACGGCCATCTCCGTCACGTTGGTCGGGAGGCCGCCTACGTTCCGCACGGCGGCGGAAACCTTGTACAGCCCCGCTCCAAGTGCAGAAACCCGCAACTCCAGGGAAAGGAGTGGCGTCGCCATCGCATGCTGCACGATAAACGCCCCCGCCTTGGTAGCTTCTTCGACCAGCAGCGGTCCCTCGGGCGGATTCTGCATCGCCCGCTTGGGATCCCAGCCGCCGATCTCCACCGGCCCGAGCTGCGGATGTGCAAAGGGCGCCCAATCCACAAACCCGCGGCCGCCCAACTCCCGGTCGTTCCAGGCCAGCAGTTTCCGCTCATCTTCGATCACCCGGTCCGGGGACCGGTCCAGAAGCCCCTTCACGCCAATCTGGGCGTAGCCCTGGGCGCCGGCCCGCAGGTCCGGGTTCCACAGCTCAAAGGTATAAGCCTGCACGCCGTAGTGCTCGTAGGCCCAGTCGTCGGCGCCCTTGACCAGCGCCTCCTGGCCGGGGTAGTTGAAGGCCCCGAAGGTCGACTTGCACGGGGCGCCCGTCAGCCGGGTGCACATCTCGCCAATCCGCTTGAAGACCTCCAGGTCGGCGCCGTTCATCTTATCGTCGCCGCCGTTTGAGGGCGGACGGAGCAGCACGCCGCCGGTGGTGTGGAAGGCCACATATGCCCCGATGTTCGGATGCCCCACCATGAAGTCCGCCAGCGCCCGGGTCTCGGGCTCGCTCAGCGGGTAGGGCCCCGCCCCGGGCTGCTTCGCCTCGGGGTTCCAGAACGCCGGGTAGTTCCGATTAAAGTCCATCCGCCGGGGGTTCTTCATCGGAGGAATCGCCTTGCCATCCCACCCCTTGATGACGCCCTCGCTGAAGAGCCGGTAGAAAACGCCTTCGCGATCCTCCGGTCGCCGCGGCACCATCAGCCGCGGGTCGACATCATCCACCTTCCAATCCCCGTCGGGATGGACCTGGCGCATCTCCAGAATCATCCCGTCGCCGTTGATATCCTCGGCGTAGAAGCCCGGGGCCTCCTCCACCTCCGGATACGACCGGGGGCTGGACCGGAGCTTGGTGGGCGACGTCAAATAGACCTCGACCCCATCCACGGCGATACGGGGCACCGCATATACCGCGCGGGTATCGAGCAGCTCCGTCGCCACAGGATCAGTCCCGTAGTTAGTCAGCAGCCAGTGGATGGTATGCAGCGCCGCCGCCCCGCCCGTCACTTCGCCGGCGTGGGTGTTGGCATCAAACAGATAGCCGGGCTTCCGGTCGTGCGCCCCGGTCGCCGCATTCGTCAACGTCACCGCCCAGACCGACCGCCCCTCACGGGAGCGGCCGATTTCGTCCAGCGTGCACAGGTTCGGATACTCGGCGGCACAAGCCTTCAGGAAGGCCGTCATCTCGTCGTAACGCAGGTAACGGCCGGGATCGTATGCTACCACCGGCTTACCCTCCCAACGCAATCTCGTGCGACAGGCTGCCGCCCCGGTCGTGGGCGACCTTCACAGTCACGACCGTACCCGGCGTCGCCTGCAGCACCCATTCCGCCCATGCTTCAGTGGTCGGCGATGCGCCGTTGCCCCACATGGAGGCACCGCCGCAGCCCCGGCCCAGCACATGGCCCAGCTCCTGCTTCGCCTTGCCGCCCACTACCTTGGCCTCACCGGCCAGGGTTACTTCCACCGGCTTCGTCGCCTTCATGTTGACGGCCACCTGCGTGACGTTGGTCGGCAGGAAGCCCTGGTTCACAACCTGCACCGCGAGCTTGAAGAGCCCCACACCCAGGCGGGTCACCCGCACGTCGCCCACCCGCAGCAGCGGCAGCGAGAGCGCATGCTCCACCGTGAAGAGGCAGTTCTTGTGCACCTCCTGGTGCAGCAGCTTCTCAGGCGGGTTCTGGCCCACGAACTTGGGCTCCCAGCCGCCAATCTCCACCGGCCCCAGCTGCGGATGCGCAAAGGGCGTCCAGTTGGTGAAACCCTCGCCGTTCAGTTCCCGGTCGTTCCACTGGAGCTGCATCAGCGCCTCTTCTTCCCGCTTCTCATCCGACAGGTTCTTCAGTTCCTTGAACGGCCGGTACGGCACGCCGCAGATGTAGGGGAAGTTCCACAGCTCCATCTCGAAGCCCTGAACACCCATCTGGTCGTACGCCCATTCCAGCCAGGAGCCGACATCGAGCCGGTCCGGGTTGTAGTCCGCCGTGAAATACTCGTAGACGCTTACGGTCGGGTAGCCCGTAATCCGCTGGCAGGTATCCCCGATCGTCTTGTACATCTGCAGGTCGAAGCTGTTCATCTTGTCGTCACCAATGAGCGGCGACGGGCGTAAATTCATGCCTGACCGGGTGTGGTAGCTCATGGCCGCCCCGATGTTCGGGTGCTTCAGCCAGAACTCCGCCATCGCCCGCACTTCGGGCCGGTCAAAGGGGTAACGGCCGGCGCCGGGCTGCCGGTACTGGGGCTTCCAGTTGAGCGGGTAGTTCCGGTTGAAGTCGAAGGAGCGCTCACGGGCGTAGGGGCCGCCGGGGTCGCCGGTAATCGGCCGGCCATCATAGAACGGCTCCAGTTCGCCCGACTCGGTCCGCCGCTTGATTGTCCCTTCGGTGTGGATCTTGTAGAAGGTGCCCTCACGATCTTCGGGGCGCCGGCGCACCATCAGGCGCGCATCCTTCTCGGAGACCTTCCACTCCCCTTCTGGATGCTTGATCCGCATCAGCAGAATCTTGCCGTCGCCGTTGATATCTTCCGGGCGCAGCCCCTCGGGCTCTTCGGGCGAGGGCCACATCAGCGGCGTGGAGCGCAGCATCTGCGGCTGATCAAAGTACCACTCGGTGCCGTCCACCGAGAGCCGGGGCAGCACGTAGACCACCCGGGTATCCAGCAGCTCCGTCACCGCCGGGTTCGTCCCATACTCCGTCAACAGATAGTGGATGGTGTACACGGCCGTCGCAGCGGCGGTCACTTCACCGGCATGATGCTGCCCGTTGATGTGATAGGCCGGCTTGACCGTGTCCGCGCCGGTGGCGAAGTTGGTGATCGTCATCGACCAGATCTCGCGCCCCTCGGCCGACTTGCCCACCGACTCCAGCCGGCACAGGTGCGGATAGATCTCCGCCCAGGCCTTCAGGAAGGCCGTGATCTCATCGTAGCGATGATATTTGCTGGAACTGTAGGTTTCGAGCACCTTGCGAGCGTCTGTCATGGCCTACACCTCCGCCTTCAGGGGCAGGGTGACAGCGGCCTTGCCGGCCTTCTCAGAGGTGACCCGCACGGTGAAATCGCCGCCCTGGGGCGCCTTGACGATCCACTCGACCCGCTTCTCCCGCTGGTTGAGGGTGCTGGAGGGATAGAAGCCGCTGGGCGGCACAATCCGCCCTTCGAGATGGCCAAGCTCCTCACGGACCTTGCCCAGGACCAGCTCGGCGCCCTCGGGCAGGGCGACATCGGCCCGCACCGGCTTGACGGCCTTGACCGCCTTCGCCTGCTCGGTCACGTTGGTCGGCAGGTAGCCGCGGTTCTTCACGACCACCGCAATCTTGTAGACGCCGTCGCCCAGGTGCTTCGCCTGCGCCGAGCCAATCTCCAGCAAGGGCGAAGCCGCCGCATGCTTCAGGCAGAAGAGGGCGTTCTTGTGCGCCTCGGCCTTCAGGAACCGGGGCGGGGCGTTCTGGAGCAGATCCTTCATCGACCAGCCGCCCAGCTGCACCTTGCCGAACTGCGGATGGTCAAAGTCGTACCAGTTGACGAAGCCCTCGCCGGCCAGCTCGCGGTCCACAAAGGCGAGCAGCGCCAGGCCCTCCTCCTCGGCGTCGCGCTTCTTGGTCGGATTGAGGAACGGCACCCGGTCGAGCCCAACCCGGACCCGCAGGTCCCACAGCTCGGTCGAGTAGACCATGAGGCCCAGGTTCTCATAGCACCAGTCAAGGAAGGCGCCCTTGATCGGCTTCTCCTTGTCATAGGCAAAGCCGTCGTACACGGAGACGCAGGGGTAGTTGGTCAGCTCCTCGCCCACCTGGCCGATGGTGCTGAAGGCGAGCCGATCCTTGGGCGCCATCTTCATGTCCGTCTTGAACGACGACGGCCGCAGAATGATCCCCGTGGTGGTATGGAACGACTGACCGCCCACGATGTTGGTCTGGTTCAGCAGGAACTCGCCGATGGCGCGGGTCTCCGGCTCGCTCATAGGGTAGGGGCCGGCGCCGGCCTGCTTCGCCTCAGGCTCCCAGTTGACCGGGAACTGCCGGTTCATATCAAGGCCCCACGGGCCCGGAGCCTGCTTGATCTCTACGCCGTCAAAGCCCCTGACCAGGCCTTCCTGATAGAGGCGGTAGTACTGGCCGCCATACTCGTGGGGCAGGCGGGGGATCATCAGGCGGGCATCCTTGGCTGAAATCTTCCACTCGCCGTCGGGGTCGGGCACCCGCATCTGCAAAATGACGCCGTTGCCATCGACATCCTCGGCGAACAGGCCGTCCTGCTCCTCCACGAACGGGTAGGGACGCACGCTGGAGCGCAGGAAGTACGGCGTGGTCAGGTACTTCTCAGCGCCGTCCGGCGAGACCCGGGGAATCACATAAAAGCTCTGGGTATCGACCAGGCGGGTCGCCTCGTCGCTCTTGCCATAGTTCTCGAGGAGGTACCAGGCGGTGTACAGCGCACAGGCGGTGCCGGTCACTTCGCCGGCGTGCAGGTTGCCGTCCACGTAGTAGCCGGGTTTGTCGTTGTGGTCACCCGTCGCATGGTTGGTGATCTCCAGGCACCACAGGTCGCGCCCCTCATACGACTTGCCTATGGAGTACAGACGGGTCAGGTTCGGATAGACAGCGGCCAACTGCTGCAGGTCGTGCACCAGCTCATCGTAGCGATGATACTTGCCGAAATCGATCTGTACGGTCACATGCGGTCCCTCCTGCTTTTGGGCTACTGTGGTCCTGTACAGTAGATTCTTTATGTAGCGAAGTATCTCCTTCAGGACAGTAAAAGGCCAGGGGTCGGAATTACCCCGACCCCTGGCCTTTTGCATGTCACCACGTTTTAGCGGGCCACCAACACCGGGCACGGCGCCGTGTGCAGCACCTTGTGCGACACGCTGCCCAGCAGGAGCTCCTTTACCTGGCCCAGGCCCCGGTTGCCCAGGACAATCAGGTCGTACCCATCCAGCCGCGCCAGGTCCACAATCTCCTCCGACGGCTCGCCCACCTGCACTTCGGTCACCACCCGGTCCTCAGGCATGCCCAGGGCCGACAGCGTCCGGCGGAAAATCGGCTCGGCGGACCGACGGATCATCACATCCAAAGGGACTTCGGGCGTTACCGTGTTCCCGTTCTCGTCGGTCATAAAGTAGGAGCGCGGCACATGGGCCACATGCAGCACAGTCACCTGGGCTTCGGGCTGACAGGCAATCAGATCGCCCAGCAGTCTGGCTGCATGCATGCTGCTCTCACTGCCGTCCGTCGCCAGAAGGATCTTCTTCAAATCGTTCGCCCTCCTCCGCCAGGTCAATCACGTACTCTCATGCTACTGAAAAACGGATAGACCTACCATCCACCCTCCGCCTGATTTTTGGTAGACTTTTTGTGCAACTCAACCAGCCAGGGGGAGGTCTGGCAAACAAAAACCACCCGAGTCGATCGGGTGGTTGTTAGCAGGCATATGATCAGGGATCGCCGGCCAGGCCTTCACGAATGGCGTAGCCAACCGCTTCCGAGCGATTCCGCAGATGGAGCTTCTCCAGAATGTGCCGCATATGGTTCTTCACAGTGCTCTCGGCGACATACAGCTTGGAGGCGATCTCCTTGTAGGTGAGACCGGTGCTGGCGAGCCGGAGAACTTCGACTTCACGCGGCGACAACTGCTGGCCTTCTTCCTTGCCAGCGGAACCGGTGCGGGGCATCCGGAACTCCTTGAGCATCTTCGCAGCCATGACCGAAGAGATCGGAGCCTCACCGGCGAACGCAGACTTGAGCGAAGCAACCAGCTCTTCGGGCCCGAGGCTCTTGAGCAGATAGCCGTCGGCGCCAGCCTTAATCGCTTCGAACAGGTCCTTGTCGATCTCGGAGACCGTCAGGATGACAACCTTCAGGTCCGAGTACAGCGCCTTCAGCTTCTTGGTGGCTTCAACACCATCAAGAACCGGCATGTTGATGTCCATCAGCACCAGATCGGGCTTCAACTTGGGCACCAACTCCAGGGCTTCCTGTCCGTTGTTCGCTTCGCCTACAACTTCCACGTCGCTGCTGGTGAGGATGCTTAGTACGCCCTTGCGAAGCATTAGATGATCGTCAACAATCAAAACTCTCATGGCACGGGCGCCCTCCTTTCCCTCTTAGTATCACTCTACCATGGTTTCAAGGTCTAGGACAATCGGCTCCGTGCCCTAACGGGTATTAGACCCTTGATACCTTTGAAATATGGGCACTCGTCGGGACCGGACGTCCCCTATGAATGCTGCGTGCACTCCCTACCATAATAGCAAATAACGGCGCTGATACAAACAGCGCCGTAGAAAAGTATTTGCCTTTTCTCGCGGAATCTCTCACAAATCGCGGCAGAACAGAAGAAAAATGCCCAGTCCGGTGCCATCCGTCCCCCGCTTGCCGGGAATACTAGCACAGCGCCGTCCCTCCTGGTCGTCGATGCCGCGGTTCTGTCACACGGCGGTTGCCACGGCAGACGAAGACGGAAAGGTGGGGCGCTGTGTACACGGAACTGAACATGAAGCTGCTCAACGGGCGGTCCATGGCGATCCGAGTAGACCCGCCCTTCGACTTCGACGATCTGGAGTTCGTGCCTGGCATACGGGCGGTCTCTCTCGGCAACGTGACGGTCCTGTACGAGGGTTTGGTCTACGATGTGCGGCCGGCGGGACGGGTGGAGTGACCGGGCGGCGCTAGAGACCGGTCCAGCGTTTGAACAGACTTGCGTCCAGGCCAAACTGGTCCAGAACCTTGCCCACGGTCTGATTCACGATGTCGTCGATGGTCTGCGGCTTGTGGTAGAAAGCCGGCATAGGCGGCAGGAGGACGGCGCCCATTTCCGTCACGGCTGTCATCAGGCGCAGGTGGCCCAGGTGGAGCGGGGTTTCCCGCACCACCAGGACCAGCCTGCGCCTCTCTTTGAGGCTGACGTCGGCGGCGCGGGTCAGCAGGTTCTCGTTGTAGCTGTTGGCCACGCCCGACAGCGTTTTGATGGAGCATGGCGCGATGATCATGCCGTCCGTGCGGAACGACCCGCTGGAAATGGCGGCGGCGACATCGTTCACGGGATAGACCTTGTCGGCCATCGCCAGCACATCATCCACCGTGTAAGGCGTTTCGTAGGTAATGGTCTCGCCGGCGGTTTCGCTTAGTACCAGGTGCGTTTCGACCCCCAGGTGCCGGAGCGCCTGGAGGGTCCGCACCCCGTAGATGGCGCCCGAGGCGCCGCTGATGCCTACCACGATCCGCATCTTAGTGCGCCTCCGTAGCCAGTATGTACAGCTCGTCCAGCAGCGCCCCGATGATCTGCACGAAATCCTCGTGCATCAGCCGGTAGCGGTAGCGGATGCCGCCGGTTATCTCCACAAAGGATTCAGTGTCGGCCAGCACCTCAGTTACGTCGAGGCGCAGGGCGGCCTCCTGCTGCATGACCTGCATTTCCGGGCGCACGACCGTGGCCCGGCCTTTTACGTAGTAGAGCGTGCCCGGCCCGGCGATTTGCAGCGTCACGATGGAGTTGCGGGCGACGTTGCGCAGGGAGTGCGAAGAGCCGCCGAGCGCCACCCAAACTTGCCGGGGCTGGGTCGCAACGCAGCCCGGGGCCATGGCCACGTGGGGCCAGCCGGCCTCGTCCAGGGTCAGGACGGCCAGGCCCAGCCCGCCCTCGCGGTATAGGTTTCCACGGTCCAGCCTTTGCAGGAGTTCGTCGGGCAAACGGTCACCAAGATGCTTGGACACCGCCATCCCCCTTCCGACATTTTTTACCACAGATGACACAGATCGCACAGAAACTTGGGTCAACTTTCCTGGCCTTTCTATCTGCCACGGATTTCACGGATTGCACTCCGTGGCCAGAAACGGTCTCCAATCCGTAGATTCGATGGACCCCGAATGTCACGCCTCGCATCAGTGTCATCTGTGATATCTGTGGTAAATAGATGTTCCAACCCCTCACTAGATACAGCAAGAAAACCCTGGGAGCAGCAGCGCCCCCAGGGTTTGACCAGCAAGGCTCCTATAGCTCGTCGAGCGATACCAGCCCGCTCTTGATGGCGAACTTGGTCAGCTCTACGGCGTCGTGCAGGTCAAGCTTCTCCATGAGGTTGGCCCGATGTGCCTGCACCGTCTTGATCGAAATAAAGAGCTTCTCGCCGATTTGCTGGTTGGTGAGGCCCCGGGCGATGAGGGTCAGCACCTCGCGCTCGCGGTCGGTCAGTTGCTCGAGCTGCGGGTTCGGCGTCCCGTCAGGGCGGGCGCTCTGCGCCGTCGCTGCCGTGGCAGGCACTGCGGCCCCGCCGCCCGGCCCGATGTTCTCCATGACAGTGCGGGCGACGTCCGGGTGAAGGATTACCTGGCCCGAGACCACAGCCTTTAGTGCCGATACCAACTCCTGCGCAGCCGCCCGCTTCAGCACATACCCGGAAGCGCCGGCCTTGAGAATAGGCAGTACATATTCTTCGCTGTCATACATGGACAGAATCAGCACGGGCAGCTCCGGATGCCGCCGCTTCAGTTCCGTCGTCGCCTCGATACCGTTCATGCGTGGCATGGCGATATCCATCAGCACGGCGTCGGGCTTGAGCTGCTCGACCATCTCCAGCGCTTCAACCCCGTCCTGCGCTTCGCCCACAACGTCGACTTCACCGCTGGCGGACAGGAGATACCGAATCCCTTCCCGCAAAATGGCATGGTCGTCGACCAGCAGTACACGAATGTTAGCCACCAGCTACCCTCCCCCTTACTCGATCCGGCACCGACACACTGACGGTTGTTCCGCGTCCGGGGCCGGAATCGATGTGCACGGTGCCCCCCACGAGCGCCGCACGTTCCTGCATGCCAAAAAGGCCGAGCCCACGGTCTTTATCACTCTTGCTGACGACGTGCACGGGGTGGAACCCGTGACCGTCATCTTGCACCACTGCATGGATTGCGCCCGGCTCGCGCTGCAGGGTGATGGAGACCCGCTTTGCCTTCGCATGCTTGACCGTATTGGTCACGGCTTCCTGAATGATCCGGAAGAGGGCCGTCTCCAACTCGTCGGGCAGGCGCTGATCCAGGCCTGAGGCCTGGAACTCCACCTGCAGCCCCCGGGGCACTACCCGCTGGTTCACAAACCAACGCAGGGCCGGTACCAGGCCGAGGTCGTCAAGCACCGAGGGACGCAGGTCAAACATGAGCCGCCGGGTCTCGTCAAGGGTGCGCTGTGCGATCTCTTTGGTCAGGCGAACCCGCCCCGCCAGCTCCTCGCCGGGGTCGGCGAGCTGCTTTTCAATCACATCCAGGTTGACCATGATCGTGGTCAGGGACTGGCTGGTCTCGTCGTGCAGCTCGCGGGCGATCCGCTTCCGCTCTTCTTCCATGGCCCGAATGACCTGCGACGCAACGGCCTGCCGGTGTTCGGCCAGCCGGTCGAGCATCAGATTGGCGATTTCAATCACACGGGCGATGTCCGGGTCACCGGCCACTTCGGGCGCCCGGGCCGAGAAATCGCCCCGGCGCACCCGGTCCAGCGTGGCCTGCAGTGCAAACATGGGCCGAAACGCCAACCGGAGGATGCCGTAGTTCACGCCCATCGATATGGCCAGGCCAGCGAGGATGAACAATGCGGCGACGGCAGGTTCTGCTGCCCGGTCATGCAGGAAATGGGTCGCCACGGTGACTGTGGTGACGGTGCCAGCGACCACGATGGCGGCGTTGGCGACCAGGACCTTGGTGAAGATGCTGGTGCGGTTGTGCAGGTTCGTCAACCAGCGCATTTAGACCTCCACGATCTCAAATGCGTACTCCGTTTTGGCCGTCTTGTTGACCATATGGAGAACGCCGCAGTACTTCTCTTCGATATAGTCGAGCGCCTTTTTGACTTTGGCCGGATCGATCGCCTTGCCGTATAGCTTGTAACGGGTCATGACGTGGGTGAAGACCATCGGATCAGTCTCCGCCTGCTCGGCTTCGACGCTGATCTCGATTTTGTCGACCTGCTGACGCATCTTCTTCATCATGGTCACCACGTTGGAGCCGGCACAGGAGCCGAGGGCCAGGCAGACCAGCTCCTTGGGGCCCGCCCCTACGGGATTGCCGGCTTCATCGGTACCGATTTGCAGTGAAATACCCTTGCCAGTTACGCCATCGAACACGTAGCCGTTTCCCTGCCACGTTAAGGCCGCTTTGTGGGCCATTGTGCATCCCCTCGTTCAGCGAGTTTGAGAATGAGTATGACTTCGACTTCTTGCAGGCCCTTCCCTTTCGGGTCCCTGCCTATTGGACGACGGAAGATGAAGACTCGGTATGGGCGGCACCCCTCGCCGCGTCAGGCCGGTGCGAGGGGTGAAACTGCCGATATTCTGCCCTGCGCTCGGAAAAGGGAAACATGCCCGCCAGGGCCTGGCGGGCATGCTGCTTACACGCACCCCTTGCAGAGACCGGGGTATGTCCCGAAGTTCGGGTTAAAGCCCGGAATGCCTGGGACCGGGCAGAAGCCCGGAAACGGCGGTATGGGCCCGAAGGTCCCAAAAGCCGGGTTGAACCCCGGGAAGCCCGGCACCGGGCAGAACCCCGGGAAGGGCGGAATCGGGTTCAGACAGCCGGGGCAGGCAAAGACGCCTCCGACCGGCGGCAGCTTGCCAACCGTCACCCACGTCACCTCCAGACAGAAAGACCCTGCTCCAGATTACGTCGCCCTGCCCGGCAATGTGAAACCCCCGGGGCGTCGGCCCCGGGGGTTGAAGACTAGTTGCTCCACTGTGACTGGGTGGCGGTCCGCACCTGCGGCAGGCCGTATCCGGCGGCGATGTCATACCCGACACCGGCGTTGTTCACCTGCTCGGCACGGGTGATATCGTGAGCCTGGGCGGCGTTGACCAGCCAGCTGCGGGTCTGAGAAGCGCCGTTCCACATCTTGGCGGCCAGGCCGGCGATGTGCGGCGTCGCCATAGAGGTGCCGCTCATGGTCGTGTAGGCGCCCGTGCGGGAGGTGGACAGAACGCTCCGACCAGGGCCGGCCACTTCGACTTCACGATCGACGATGCTGTTGTCGTTGCCATCGTCGATACCACGGCTCGAGAAGTAGCTGACCACTTCATCGGCGTTAAGCGAGGCGACTGCCACGGCTTCTGCGAACCCGCCGGGGTAGCCGATCGTGTTGGCATTCGGCCCACTGTTGCCGGCAGCCGCAATCACCAGAACGCCCTGGCTGTTAGCGTAGCGAATCGCATCCAGCTCCAGGCTGGAGGGCGACGACGAGCCCAGAGACATCGAGATGATGTCAGCGCCGTGGTCTGCAGCCCAGGTAATCGCCCGGGCGATGTCGTCGGCGTAGCCGCGGCCCTGGTTGTTCAGGACCCGGTAGCTGAAGATGTCGGCGCCGGGAGCGACACCAAAGATGCCGCGGCCGTCGGTGCCACCTGCGGCTGCGACGGTGCCGGTCACGTGCGTGCCGTGGCCGTGGCCGTCAGCGCACTGACCCTGAATCGTATCGACCTTACTGTTGGCGAAGTCAACACAGTCGGTGATGATATAGCTCCCGTCCGCCCGGTAGAAATCCGGGTGGGCGATGGAGCCGGTATCGAGCACGGCGACGGTTACGCCGCTGCCGCCGCTGACGCCGGCGGGGGTGAGGTTCGAGTCACCGTAAATCATCTTGATGCCATACGGGACCTGGCTGGTGGGAACGGTCCGACCGCCGGTGCCCGGCTTGCCTTTGTTGCCGTCTCCCTTGCCTTCCGGGGCGGCATCAACCCAGCGCTGGGGCACGACTTCGAAGCTGACGCCCCGTTCGCTAAGCCGCTGCAGCTGTGCGCTGCTGACGTGGGCCGAGACTTTCCCGTTGCCAAAGCTGTGGCGGACGCCGAGCCCCTGTGCCCTGGCGTCGCTCGCCATCAGTGCGATGCGTTCTCCCTCGTCGGGTGGGCTGGCCGATACCCCCACGGCCAGGCTGGCCATGAGCAACAGCGCCGCGAGGCCGGCAATCCACTTTCGCATGCATCGAGCCTCCCCTCAAGTGATAGGCGAGGCGAAGGGTCGAGAACCCTTCGCCTCGTACGCCCAGTTTACATGCTGAGGAATTCTTGGGGGAATAGGTCGATGGTCCCAATGGTCCTAGGACAGTTGCCTTAATTGTCAAATATTGAAATGAACGAGGGGAAGGTCGGCCTGCGGGTCGCTCAGGAACCGGCAGCCATCGGCAGTGACCACCACCATCTCCTCGAGGCTGACGATGCCGGCGGAGGTCATGACGCCCAGTTCCAGCGTGTACACTTCGCCTTCCACCACAGCCTGCTCCACGGTCAGGCCGTAGCGGGGCCAGCGCGGCCCCAGGAGGGTGGCGCCGTCGTGGCATGTCCGGCCGACCTGGTGGCCCAGGGCGTGCTTGTACTCCTCGTACCCGGCCGCGACCACGTGGCGGCGGGCCACGGCATCCACATCGGCGCCGGTTACGCCGGGCCGCAGGAAGATGGAGGCCGCAAGAATGGCGCCCCGCACGGTGTCAAACGCTTGCTGCACCTCGGCGGGGAGCGACGTCTCGCCCGGGCGGGCGACGTACCAGCAGCGCTGCAGGTCGGCGCAGTAGCCGTTCAGTTTGATGCCGAAGTCCAGGTGGACGACGTGTCCCGGGGCGAGTTGGATGGCGCTGGGGCCGGAGTGACCGGCGTGAGATTCGGGGCCGAAGTTGACGATGGGGCAGTAGTCACGCTCCCAGGAAGTTGCTGCCTTCAGGGCGTCAACCCGGTCGACGAAGGCGGCGTGCAGGTCCTGTTCGGTCATCCCGCCGCGGAGCAGGTCCGGCACCTCACCGAAGATCTCCACCGTCGCCGTGATGGACGACTCGATGCGGGCCAGTTCTGACTTGGTTTTGCGGGCACGCAGGGCGGAGGCGAAGCCGTCGGCGCTGACGAGCCGGTCATGGAACTGGGTCCCTTGGAGCCAGTCGAGGAGGCTCAGGTACATGCCTAGTGTCAGACCGTCGGAGGTGTGGTTGTCTCGGGAGAAGTTCAGGCCGATGCGCTGGGGCTTGAGCCGGTGCAGTTCCGCCACCAGGGGGGCGCCCAGGTCCTCGTCGTAGCCGATCACCTGGCTGAAGCCGCCGGACGCCTCCACGTTCTGCACATCGTACCGCCCGACGATGGCGATTCGCTCGCCGCTGCAGTCGATCAGAAAGGCGGACTGCCACGTGACGGCGGTCTCTAGAACCAGCGGCAGACTC
>Ga0196970_1001662_pt1 | contig 13875 bp, 10 predicted proteins | sample S1v_513CmetaG_FD_148672 | JGI IMG/M metagenome (GOLD analysis project Ga0196970, IMG submission 148672) | Soil microbial communities from Anza Borrego desert, Southern California, United States - S1+v_5-13C | ecosystem: Environmental > Terrestrial > Soil > Desert | place: USA: California... | reverse complement strand
GCCGCCATTGACGGGATCGAGGCGGTGGGGGCAGGGATGCCGATCGGCGGCGGGGCGGGCGTTGGTGGGCCGGTCGGGGTCTCGACCCTGATCCAGGGCGACGAGGCCTTCGTCGGGATCGATGCGACCACCCTCGCCTTCAGCGGGAAGACCGGGGACCTGTCGGGCGGGTCCCACGGGGGGATCCCAGCCGTGGGGGTGCCGATCACCACCGAACCAGTCGCCTGGGGCGCCCAGGGGACGACAATCGGCACGGGTGGGGGTGGCCCGGCTGGAGCTCCCAGCACGACCGGGGAGACGCCGGAGTTCCGGGATATGCTCCGGTCCCATATCACCGTGGCCTTTCCCCAGATCCGGGAGGTCTACGTGACCACCGACCCGGTCCTCGTTGCCCGAATCGCCCGGACCGCCGGGCGCGAAGAGGCCCGGGCAGATGATGCCCGGGCCATTGCCGATCAGTTGCGGGCCAGAAGCGGCCGCTAGACCTTGAACTTCGCCATTTGATCCTGTAGCCGCTGGGCGACCTCGGCCAGCTTCGTGGTGGACTGCTCCATTTGCGTGGAGAGATCCCGCACCCCCTGCATGGTAGATGCGACTCCACCCGCCACCTTCACGTTCTCGGTCAGGGCTTCCGCCACGGAGAGGACCGAGCGGGTGACCTCGTCGGCGCCGGCGGCCATCTCCTCGGTGGCAGCGGTATTCTCCTCGCTCACAGCGGCGAAGGAGTCCACCGTGCGGGCTACCTCTCGGCTCGACTTCTCGATCGCCTGGGCGGCCGTAGCGATCGCCTGGGCGTCATCCATGACGTGTGCGATCCCGGTAATGATCTCGGCCAGCGCCTCGTGGGCCTTGCCCGCCAACTCGCTGCCCGTCTCAATCTCCTCGCTCTCAAGCTCCACCGCCTGGGTCACCCGGTTGGTGCCGTCCAGGATCTGGGTGGTCAGGTCCTGAATATCCCGGGCAGACCGGCCAGAGCGCTCGGCCAGCTTCCGCACCTCGTCGGCCACGACGGCGAAGCCCCGACCGTGCTCACCGGCTCGGGCCGCCTCGATCGCTGCGTTCAGGGCGAGCAGGTTGGTCTGCTCGGCGATCTCGGTAATCACCCGGGTCATTTCGCCAATCTTGCCGAGTAGCCCGCCCAGCTGCTGGATCTGCTCAGCCGCACCCTTGGCGCTGGCGCCAATCCGGGTCATGCCATCGATCGTGGCCTGGATCACGTCCCGCCCGCTGGTGGCGCTGACCGAGGCCTGCTGCGCCGACTCCCGGACCGTATGCGCCTTGCTCCGGACATCCTCCACGGCGGCCACCATCTGGCCAACCTGGGTGGCCGTCTCCTGGGACTCGGCGGCCTGCTGCTGTGCGCCAGATGCGATCTGGGCGATCGCCCCGCGCAGCTGGTCGACCACCTCGGTGGTGCGGCTGGCGAAGGCGGCCTGCTCCTGAGATGAGGCGGCGGCCCCTGCGGCGTTCTCGGCCACCTCGCAGGAGGTCTGGACCAGGGAAGCGGTAGCTGAGGTAAGCTGCACCGAGTTGGCCGAGACCAGGGCGGCGGAGTCGGCGATCTGGTGGATCAGCGACCGCATGGTGGCCAGGAAGGCGTTAAAGGTCTTGGCCAGCTCGCCAATCTCGTCACGGGAGGTGACCTGAATCTCCTGGGTCAGATCGCCACCGCCCTCAGCGATCTGCGCCAACTGCCGCTGGATCCGCCTGAGCGGGCGAATGATCGAGAGCGGGATCCAGTAGGCCACGATCGCTGCGATCAGCATGACGATCACGGCAGCGGTCATTAACATGCGCTGGAGGGTGGTCAGCGAGGACATGACCTCCACCTCTGGCACGGAGAAGGCGACCGACCAGCCAGCAGCCGGCACCGAGGCGAAGGCGGCGACCTTCTTCACCCCCTGGTAGAGGTAATGGTCGACCCCTTCCTCCTGAGCGACCATTCGGCTGCCGAAGTTCGACATCTCCCCGTTGAAGCTGGTGACGACATTCTCCTTCATGACCAGTGTCTCGTCGGGGTGGACGACGATCGTACCCAGGGTATCGACCAGGAAGGCGTAGCCCGTCTCCCCGATCCGCATGGCGTCGACCATTTGCTGGATCGCATTCATGCTCACATTGCCACCGAGAATGCCGACCACGTGGCCCGCCTCATTCTGGATCGGGACGGCGACCACGGCGGCCATCTTGCCGTCGGCACGGCCGATCAGCGGGTCCGAGATGACTGTGTTGCCGGCCTTCACGGCGGGGAAGTAGGCCCGATCGGCTACGGTGCCGGTGCCGCCCGTAACGGTGGTGTAGTTTCCCTGCGGGTCGGCGACCCACATGGCGGTGAACTCCGGTAGCCCGGTCATCAACTGCTTGAGGAGGGGAATCTGCTCCTCGGTCTTCATGGAAGTGATCATTGGGAGGGCGGCGATTAGCTCCATTTCGGACCGCCTGGCCAGGAGCCACTGATCAATCTCGCTGGCCCGGGCGTTAATCTGCCCTTGCAGCGAGTTCTCAGCCTCGGTCACCAGGATCCCGCGGGCATAGACAGAGGCGATCGCTGTGACGCCGGAGAGCGCCACCAAGAGAAGAGCAATGATTGCAATGAGGAGCTTGACGCGGATGCTTCGCATAGGCTAAGACCCCCACTAAAACAATTGACGACCCTCGAGGGGTCGCCTTGACCCCCTCTGACACGGTAACCCGGCCGGCGTAGGATCAGAGATCCCGTAGCCCCTCGGCTTTGCGGCCCCACCTTTCGGTGGGTGTGCCCTTGAACATGTTCGGTTAAAGAGGGAGCCATATCCTAAATTAGCCCTGGGAACCAGAATCGTCCATAGCGATAAAGAGGTGTTTCGCGCACTACCCTGTACTCTCTAGGCCTGACAAAGCACCCTATGAAACATAACGCCCTCGCACAATGGAGGGCGTTTCCCTGTTGTATCCGACATGAGGATTATGGGTGGTCCAATGGGCAGATTGGGCCGGACGGGAAGGTCTGGATTATCGACCTGGACGGCGTCTCCTTCGACCTGACCTTTCGGGACCTGCGAAAGCTGATCACCGGGACGATGGATGACCGGGGCGACTGGGACGTCGCCATGATGCGCTCGATGATCCAGGCCTATCATCGGGCCAACCCGATTGAGCCCGAGGCGATGCAGGTCATGCTGATCGACATGCTCCTGCCCAACGAGTTCTACAAGCTGGTGAAGGACGCCCTCTTTGACCCCGCCATGCTGAACGGCGAGATGGTAATGGGGCTGGAGCGGCTCCTGGTGACCGATGAGCATAAGCAGAACGCCCTGCGCGAGCTAGGGTTGGAAGGGAGCTGAGTCGCCGTGCGAGCGCTCATGATCTGCACCGAGAAGCTACCCGTGCCGCCGGTGCGAGGCGGGGCGATTCAGACCTACATCGCCAACCTGGCACCGGCCCTGGCACGGCAGCACGACCTGACACTGCTTGGGGTGACCGACCCGGAGCTTCCGGACCGGGAAACGGTGAATGGGGTCAAGCTGATCCGGGTGCCCGGTGGCGCCTTCCCGACCTACCAGGAGGGCGTCACCGCCTACCTGAAGCAGGAAGGGCGGCGCTACGACCTGATCCACCTGTTCAACCGGCCCCGGCTGCTCCTGCCCGTGCAGGCGGCGGCACCGCAAGCCCGACTGATCCTCTCCATGCACAACGAAATGTTCCGCCCCGGCAAGATCGAGCCAGATGAGGCCCGGGCCGTGATCCGGGCTGTGGAGCGGATCGTGACCGTCAGCGATTTCATAGGCGAGGGGATCGCGAAGCTCTACCCCGAGGCGAAGGGAAAGTGGCAGACGATCTACTCCGGCGTCGATCTGGAGCGTTTTGCCCCGGTCTGGTCCGCACCGGCGATCCAGGTGCGGCGCCGACTGCGGGCCGAGCACAACCTGGGCGATGGCCCCCTGATCCTCTTCGTGGGCCGCCTCTCGCCGAAGAAGGGGGCCGATATCCTCCTGCGGGCCATGGGCGATGTGGCCCGGCATCATCCCACGGCGACCCTGGTCCTCGTCGGGTCCAAGTGGTACGGGGAGGATCAGGTCTCGGACTACGTGGCCTATGTCCGGGCGCTGGCCGACCGGGCGCCCCTGAAGGTCCACACCACCGGCTACGTGCCTGCCAACCAGGTCCACCACTGGTTCGCAGCTGGGGATCTGTTCGTCTGTGCCTCCCAGTGGGAGGAGCCGCTGGCCCGAGTCCACTACGAGGCGATGGCCGCCGGCCTGCCGATTATCACCACCAACCGGGGCGGCAACCCCGAGGTGGTCCGGGGGAGGGGGAACGGCTTCGTGGTGGATGATCCCGAGAGCCCCGCGGCCTTCGCCAAGCCGATCATCCGCCTGCTTGACGACCCGGCCCTCCGCCAGGAGATGGGGCGGCGGGGGCGAACCCTGGCGGAGGCGCACTTCGGCTGGGACCGGGTGATCCGGGAGATCCGCCAGGTCTGGGAGCGACGCCGGTGATGCGGGTGGCCTTGATCTGCACCGAGAAGCTGCCGGTGCCGCCGGTGCGCGGCGGGGCGATCCAGACCTATATCGATGGTGTCCTGCCATACCTCCGGGCGGCGCACGATGTGACGGTGATCTGTCGGACCGATCCCTCGCTGCCCGAGCGGTCTGAGGGCTTCGTGCGGGTAGGGGCAGACGGCGGTGTCGCTGAGTACTACCGGGCGGTCTGCCGGGTTCTGGCGACAGACCGGTGGGATGCGGTGGTCCTCTACAACCGGCCGGCCTATGTTCAGGAGGTGGCTGCGGCGGCGCCGGGCGCCCGGCTGCTGCTTTCGCTGCACAACGAGATGCTCCTGCCCCACCGGCTGCCGGCCTGGCAGGCCCGGGCGGCACTGGCCCGGACCGACTGCGTGCTCTGTATTAGCGAGTTTCTGCGCCGGGGGGTGGCCCGGCTCTACCCGACCTACGCCGACCGGCTCCGCACGGTCCGCTCGGGCGTGGACCTGGAGCGGTTCCGGCCCGGGGTGCACCCGCAGGAAGCGGCGCTGCGGGAGCGGTACGGGCTGGGGGATCGGCCCGTGATCCTCTCGGTGGGGCGGCTCTCGCCGAAGAAGGGGATCCACCTGGTGCTCAGCGCCATGGAGCGGGTGGTGGAGACCCACCCGAACGCGGTCCTGGTTCAGGTGGGTTCCCGCTGGTACGGCTCCAACGATGAGGATGCGTACGTGCGGGCGATCAAGCAACTCGCCGACCGCCTGGGCGATGCGGTCCGGCTGACTGGCTATGTCCCCTACCACGAGATGGATAGCCACTTTGCCCTGGCCCAGCTCTTTGTCTGCGCCTCCCAGTGGCAGGAGCCGCTGGCCCGGGTCCACTACGAGGCCATGGCCTGCGGGCTGCCGGTGATCACCACCGACCGGGGCGGCAACGGCGAGGTGGTGACCGATGCTCTCAATGGCCTGATCGTTCGGCCCCACGACCGGGCGGAGGGGTTTGCCGCCGCCATGCAGACCCTGCTGGACGACGCTGACCTGCGGCGTCGGCTGGGGCAGGCAGGGCGGGCGCTGGCGGTGCGGGAGTTCGGCTGGGAGCGAGTGGGCCGGGAACTCTTGGAGGCACTGGAGGGGTGAGCTGTGGCGCGGTTTCTCGTCACCGGGGCGGCGGGATTCATCGGCTCGCATCTGGTGGAATACCTGCGGACCGAGGGGCACGAGGTGACCGGCATGGACCGGCGGCCCGGCGCCGAGCTGCAGAGTGACCTGCTGACCATGGAGCTCGCCCCGCTCCTGGACCGCACCGATTACGTGGTCCACCTGGCCGGGCAGCCCGGGGTCCGGGAGAGCTGGAGCGACTTCCCGGCCTACAGCCGCGGGAATATCGAGACCACCCAACGGCTGCTGGAGGGGCTGCGGGGGCGGAAGGTCAAGAAGTTCCTGCTCGCCTCCACCTCATCGGTCTACGGCGACGTGCCCATGCCCGCCAAGGAGGATGGTCCGACCCTGCCAGTCTCGCCCTACGGCGCGACAAAGCTAGCGGCGGAGAAACTGTGCGACCTCTACGGGCGGACGGCGGGGATCCCGTGGGTGGCGCTCCGCTTCTTCACGGTCTATGGCCCCCGCCAGCGACCGGACATGGCCTTCTCGCGCTGGCTCCGGGCCGCTCTGGCGGGCGAGCCAATCCGGGTCTATGGCGACGGGAGCCAGGTGCGCGACTTCACCTTCGTGGGAGATGTAGTCCGGGCGATCGGTCGGGCAGCGACGAGCCCTGTGACGGGAATGCCGATCAACGTGGGCGGCGGGAGCGCCGTGCCGATCCGGAAGGCGATCCGGCTGATCGCGGGGCTGACAGGGCGCTCCCTGAAGGTGGAGCACGTGGACCCGGCGCTGGGGGATATGCGGGAGACCCGGGCCGATACGGCAAGACTCTGGCAGGAGGTGGGGTTCTTGCCATCGACCCCGCTGGAGGAGGGGCTCTGGCAGCAGTACCAGTGGGTGCTGAACCCCTTGTAGCGGGGAGCTATTCGGCCCCGCCGCCACCGCCGCCGTCGGCACCGCCACCGCCGCCATCCCCCCCGCCTCCAGAGGAGGAGGAGGTCCAGTCGTGGTACCGGTTGTGGAAGGTATCGGAGGTGTGGTGAAACCAGAGATACTGCTGCCCAAACTCGGCGCTGGGGTCGGAGAGCCCTCGAATGGCAAGCCCCAGCGCCACCGCCATGGCCAACTGCTCCGTGGACTCATGGAGCGTCCCCTTCTGGTTCAGCCAGGCCTGTCGGGCCCGCTCGCCATCGTCCGAGAAGCTCCGTTGGCCGGCGGAGACCAGGACCAGCACCACCGCCCCAACGATCGGCAGCAGAACCAGTCCATCCATATCAATAAAAGCGAAGAGGGGCAGGACCGTCGCAGCCAGGGCGTAGCCCCACCAGGTGTGCGGTCGGAACCACTCCGCCGGCAGGCTCTTCCTGAGGTCGTTGAACCAGCGGGTCAGGGTGCTGTAGGTGTTCTGGTCGGCAATCTGCTGCCACTGCGAGAGGGTGATCGTTCCCTCGCCGTTGGGGAAGAGGACACGCAAGGCGCCCCGGGATTCGGGCGGGACCGGTACCATGGGAATCCGGGTGTAGCGCCAATCGCGATCGCCCGCCGCCTCCACCTGGAGCGCTCCCGAGAGGGTCAGGTCGAGCACGGCGGTGCGCAGGGCCGTTTCAGCGTTCTGCCCCGTCAGCCAGGCCACCTGGACCGGGGAGAGCGGCGCCGGGGCGCCCAACTCTTCCGGCTGGAACCGGGGCCGCTGCACATAGCGCCGCCAGAAGTAGGCGGCGGCGATCAGGGCGAGGGCGGTCCAGCCCAGCACGATCGGGGTGGAGTAGGGGGAGGGAAGCCCCTCCTGCAACGCCTCCTCAAGGGTCTTGCCGTCCGAGGGGAGGGTGGAGCCGGCGACCGCCTCCTTGGGCAGGAAGACCCGCACCGCCAGTCCCTGCCCCGCGGGAAGACCATTGGCGCTGACCGAGATCATGTTGCCGCGCGGATTCAGGGTGGCAGTGCCCCCTTCCACCCGGGCCTCCAGGGCGTTCCCGGGCAACTGAATGGTGATCGCCGCCTCGCTGGTGTCGGCCTCCCACTCGGTGCCGATCACCTGCCAGTAGAGTTCGGCGCTGTCTTCGTGCATGCGAATCGCATGGGTGACGGTGTAGCTGAGGGTGAATGTCTGCAGGCTGTCTGCGGCCTGGAAGTACCAGTCGATCTGGTCTCCGGTGACCTGGTAGGTCCCCGGCTCCTTGGAGTCGGAGCGCTTGTAGGGGCCCTCCGGGCCAGCCAGCGCCACATTCTCCATGGCGGATCGCTCCGGCAGCAGGACGACCTGATAGATATGGTGAAAGGCGCCATCGAACGCGAAGGTCCGCTTCTCGGTGACCGCCATGTCTCCCTTCTCATTCAGCGTGATCTGGATCTCGGCCCGGTCGATAGACCAGGACTTGGCCAGAGCGGCTGGCGCGAGGAGGAACAGGAAGAGCATGACGAGCGCTGTCAATCGACGCATGAAGCAATCCCCCCAACAGATGCAGATGGCTTACTCTTCGTGCAAGTTGGTCAAGATTCCTCGTCGCCCTGCCAGAGACTGCGCATTTCGGCGGAGCGCTCCAGCAACTCATCCAGCCGGCCGCAATCGATCACCCGGCCGTCTTGCAGGAGGATAATCTGGTCCGCCCGCCGCAGGGCTGGGCGCCGGTGCGAGACGACGAGGCAGGTCGCCCCCTCCCGCTGGAAGACCCGCTCCCAGAGCGTCTTCTCGGTCTCTACGTCCAGGGCGGAGGAGAGGTCATCGAACAGGTAGAGCTCCGGCTCCCGCACGAACATGCGGGCGGCAGCGGTGCGCTGGATCTGTCCGCCTGAGAGCTTGACGCCCCGAGCGCCAACCAGGGTGTCGAGCCCCTTCTCCAGGTGGGCCATATCCCGGTCCAGGACGGCGGCGGCGGCGGCGGTTTCCAGGTCCACCCGATCCTCGTGCAGCCCCATGAGGATATTCCCCTTGACCGTATCGGTAAAGAGGGTGGGGACCTGGCTGGTGTAAGCCGCCCGGGGCGGCACGAAGAAGGTGGCGGGGTCATTGACCAGGTGGTCGTTCCAGCGAATCTCGCCGCTCTCCTTGGGCAGGAGGCCGGCCAGGGTCCGGATCAGGGTGGTCTTGCCGGAGCCGATTCGCCCGGTGATCACGGTGAAGCTGCCCCGCTCTACCGTGAAGCTGATATCGGCAATCCCCCGGTCAGAGCCGGGGTGGCGGTACGTGAGCCCGCTGACCGTGAGGCGGTCGAGCCGGTCGTCTGCGGAGCGGGTGACCACGGGGAGATCGGGCAGCCGGCCTGAGAGGTAGACCGGGTCATGGGCCACCAGCCGCTCTGGCTCTGCCCCCTGCATGAAGGCGATCATCCGCTCCATGGAGACATGGGCCTGCCGGTAGGTGTTCATGATACTGCCGAACATCATGGTGAAGTCGGTGACGAAGGTGAGGTAGTAGAGGAAGAGGGCCAGGTCACCCACGCTGAAGGCTCCGCTACTCATGGAGCCCGCCGCCAGGAGCATGATCAGGCCGGTGCCCAGGCTGACCACGTTGGAGAAGACAAAGCCGGTGGCCAGGCTGAAGAGCCGGTCCTTCAGCATGAGCTTGCGCCGCTCATCGTTCAGGGCACGGAAATGGTCGATCACCGACCGTTCGGCCCGGGCCACCTGGACCGCCTGGACCGCTTCGAACATCTCGCCGATCGCCCCGGTCACCCGGGTGGTCGCCTCGCGGCTGGCCCGGCGGTACTGCTCGATCCGCTTGGCGATCGCTTGGGAGATGGCGATCACCCCGGCGAGCGGGAAGAAGACCAGCAGGGCGATTCGGGCGTCGATCCGCATGAGGATAATGACCGCGTTCACGGCGAAGATGGCGTTGCCGATCAGGTCGAGGGTCCAGGAGATCGCATCCACCGCCTGTTGGGCGTCGTCGCGGAAGTGGCTGATCGCCTCGCCTGCCGAGTCGTGCAACCGCTTGGCGCCGGGCATCTCCAGCACCCGCTCCAGCATGTTCTTGCGCAGCAGGGTGCCCATGGAGAAGCGGTGGCCGATATCGACCCAGAACCCGCTCAAGGCCAGGACCGACCGGGCGAGGCCGACCGCGACCAGGGCGGCGACCACCTCCCAGATCCCCAGGCCGACCGGGGCGCCGTTGGTCAGCCGGTCGAAGAACGCCTTGGTGATTGGGCCGGGCAGGAGCGGGGTCTGGTAGATCAGGGTCCAGATCAGCAGGTTGAGCAGATAGGTCCAGGGTCGGTAGAGGATCATCTGCCAGAGGAGCTTGAAGGTGAGTCTCATACCAGCACCTCCTCTAGCCCGGTCTGTAGCAAGCGGTGGAAGCGGGAGGAGGGGTCGGCGGCCAACCGCTCTCGGTCGCCCTGTTCCAGAATTCGCCCATCCTCCAGGATCATGATCTGGTCGGCCCGCTGGATCGTGCCCAGCCTGTGCGCGATGATTATACCGGTCCGCCCCTCCAGGAGCCGGGAGACGGCCCGCTCGATCAGCCGCTCAGTCGCGGGGTCGAGCCGGGAGGATGCCTCGTCCAGGATCACCAGGCCGGGATCGGCCAGGAAGAGGCGGCCGAAGGCGAGGAGCTGGGCCTCGCCGGCGGAGAGGCCGCTGGAGCCCTCCAGTTCGGTGTCCAGCCCCTTGGGGAGCGCCTGGACCCACTCGGTCAGCCCCAGGTCCTCCAGGGCGGCCCAGATCTGGGCATCGGGAATGCTGGTATCGAAAAAGGTCAGGTTCTCCCGCACGGTGGCGTGGAAGAGTTGTACATCCTGTGTGACAATGCCGACCCGGGCGCGCAGGTTCGCGATCGGGGCCTCCTTGACGGGAATGCCCCCCAGCCGGATCTCGCCGCTGGTCGCATCGTAAAAGCGGAGGAGGAGCCGGGCGGTGGTGGTCTTGCCGGAGCCGGTTCGGCCCAGGAGCCCCATTACCTTGCCGGGCTCCAGCCGGAAGGAGAGGTCGGAGAGGACCAACTCGCCGCTGTTGGCATCGGCGTAGCCGAAGGTGAGGTGGTCGAACTCGACCGAGAGGGGGCCGGCGGGGATTGAGCGACCGGTGCCGTCCTTCACGGCGGCGGTCCGGTTGAGCAGGTCACGCACCCGAATGATCGAGGCGCTCGCCTTCTGCAGTTCCTGCAGTTGGGTTCGCACCTGCTCGATCGGTCGACGGATCAACTCGGTGTAGTTGAAGATCAAATGGACCGTGCCCAGGGTGATCGCCCCCTGGTAGAAGAGGTAGCCTCCCAGGCCGAGCGAGAGCGCATGGCCAACGGCGAAGGTGAGAATCGTCGTCACCCAGATTGCGGCCATGCCGAGGCCAGCCTTCCGGTCGTTGTCGAGCCAGGCCTTCAGGGGCTCGTAGAAACGGCGCATGACGTGGGCGGTTGCGCCGTTGGAGCGGATATCCTCCAGGCCGTTCAGCTGCTCGCCGAGAAAGCCGTAGAAGAGGGCGCTGGACTGCCGGACCGCCGCCATGTAAGGGACGGCGATCGAGCGGACCCGCAGCATGGCGAAGACGGCCAGGGAGGCGAAGAGGGCCATGGCAATGCCGACCCGCCAGTCCTCCCGGAAGAGGAGGAGCACGACGCCGACCACCAGGACCAGGTTGCTGGCAATGCCGATAATCAGTTGGGAGAAGAAGGCGGAGAGGCCGGTGACATCGCCGTCGATCCGCTCGATCATCTGACCGGGGTTGTGGGCCTTGTGGAAGCCCATGTCCAGCCGGAGGCAGTGCTCGGCCAGCCGGACGCGCAGTTCGTTGGTGGCGGTCCAGCTGAGGTCCTCGCCCAGGTAGCCCGAGTAGGCCTGGAGCCCTTGCTGTACCAGGGCAGCGATCACATAGACCAGGGCGATCTGGATCAGGGTGGCAAGCGGGCCGCCGCCCGTGGCGGTATCAATGAAGGAACGGAGCAGGAGGGGTGTCCAGAGCTGCAGGCCGATACCGCCCAAGAGGAGGAGGACCAGGAGCAGCACCCGGTGCCACTGGGGGCGGAGGTAGGTCTGGAGCAGTTCGAGGTACTCCTTCAGCGGAATCTTCATGGTACACCTCGTTTCGCAAAAGAAAGACCAATGGTGTTGGACGCTCCTGGCGGGGGGAATGTTCCCCATAAAGGAAACGGGAGGGTGGAGCAGAGCGCGGCCCCGGTGCATACCGTGAGATGAGGACATAACCCTGAAGGAGGATGACCCGTGTCTGACATCCGGTTGCAAGAGATCGTCACCCGTGCCGTAGTGGGCCGGGGCGACCGTCGGGTCGTCTGGTCTCACACCGCCCCCGCCGACGACGCACAGAGCGTCCTGGGCGTCCATATTGGTGATACCCGCTTGACCGTGACAGAGGAGGATGGAGCACCAACGCTTCGCCTGACCGCTGTCCTAGACCTTTGGCTAGGCTTTGGCGATGAGACTCGTGTGCGCAGGCTGACCGTGACCCATACCGAACCAGCCTCGGTCCAGATCGTGGCCCGGGTGGTCGGGGAGACCGAAACCCGCGGGAATCTGGTGCGGGGAGTCCGGTGCGTGCAGGCGGATATCAGCGAGGATCAGATCGTCGTGACCTTGGAGACGGAGGTCTCCCTGGAGGCGACGGGGCTGGCCCGCTTCTGGATCAAGACCTATGACCTGGTGGATGATCTGGACGCGATCGGCGCCAGCGATTCGTACGCTGAGTCCTCTAGCGATTCCAGCAGCGACTCCAGCAGCGATTCGAGTAGCGACTCGGACCGCTCCGACGCCACAACGTATGAGCTGGCCGAACTGGCCGATGAGTCGCCCGGCGAGCTGGATGCCATGGCTTCCCTACGGGGCAGCCAGGCCCTGCCCCAGCCCCTCCTGCCAGCGGAGGAGCCCGTGCGGCGTGCTTCGGCTGTCGCCAGCTTCCAGCACCCGGCGTCACGGACCCGGGTCGTGATCCAGGGGCACTAGCCCAGCAGAAACGCCCTCCGGCTCTGGCCGGGGGGCGTTCTGTTGCCGTTATAGCTGCTCCAGCAGGAGGTCACGGCGCTCAACCGCCCAACGCTTCAGCCGCTCCACCTCGGCATGGAAGTTGTGCTGGCGGAGCTTGCGGTCCCGCCGGACCCAGGGCTCGACCTGGGCGGCGAGCGCATCGATCTGCGGGTGAATCACCTCCGGGGAGAGGGGGCCGGCTAGCGCCTCTCGGAACTCGCTGTGATACTGATCCCGGAACGGTGGGCTCTTCAGGAGCCGGTGGGAGAGCTTGTTCCAGCCGCCCAGGGGGACCCGGTCCAGGCGGGCCGGGCGCCCGTGGATATCGATTCCCCAGGTGGCGTCGTAGTCCCAGGGAATGATCCGGAAGCGGCGCTCCCCTGGCTCGAGGTACAGGGCATAGTTGTGCACGAATCCATCGCGGTTGCCCACGAAGACGGCGACCATGAGCCAGTGGAGGTAGCGGTCGAGATCGAACCAGCGCTCGGCCACCTTCGGGAAGGCGTCGGCGGAGGCGAGGTTGATCGCCATGAGCATCTCACGGATCGGGGCCGGGTCGGCCTTCTCCAGGGCCAGGTAGCCCTTTTCGAGCGGCTCCTTCAGCGCCTGGCTGAAGGGGTTGAGCAGGCCGAAGTTGCCGTTCCGGTTAATGGCGTAGAAGATCGGCCCTGCCTCCCAGCCCCGCCGGCGGCAGAAGTCGCGATCAACGGACTCCAGCCCCACGTAAAGCCCGGCGAACTCATCGCTGACGGTCAAAGCCACATGGCGGCAGAGGGGGGCATCGACGCCGAGTTGCGGAAAGAGCCAGTAGCTGAGGGCGGAGCGCATGAGGGTAGGGTCAATGAAGTCGGCGTTCAGGTGAATCCGCCGCACCCGGTGCCCTTCGGGTGGTTCATCGGGCAGGGGGGTGGGCCGGAAGGTAACCTGGAGGGAGCGCTTGGGGAACCGCCTGGAGTGGGCTCCTCGTATGCGGACAGAGACGGGCAGGGGCGGCTGGTCATTCCAGCGGAGTGTCCCCTCCAGGCTGCCCTCTCCCAGCCGGGGCCAGGGATCGGGACCCAGGTCGATCGAGCAGAACTCCATGGACTCACGCCCTTCTTCCAGACCGGCGGGAACCGGATGGCCCCGCTCGACATAATCTAGAGTGGCAGGTCGTACCGCGAACCTCAAACGTGCGGCGGAGGGATGCAACGATGCCCCTGTACGAAGGTCAGGATGAGCGCCTGAAGGCCCTGGTGGCGGAGGAGCTACGTCTTATGGAATCACTCTATGCGGAGCGGCCTGATCAGGCTCGCCTGCTGCATGCGGAGGAGTCTGGCAGCGGCTCGGGCTCCGGCGGCCGGTCGGGTAGCGGGTCTGGCAGCGGCTCTGGCGACGGGTCCGGCAGTGGGTCCGGCGGCCGGTCTGGCA
>Ga0196970_1001661_pt1 | contig 13877 bp, 14 predicted proteins | sample S1v_513CmetaG_FD_148672 | JGI IMG/M metagenome (GOLD analysis project Ga0196970, IMG submission 148672) | Soil microbial communities from Anza Borrego desert, Southern California, United States - S1+v_5-13C | ecosystem: Environmental > Terrestrial > Soil > Desert | place: USA: California... | reverse complement strand
GCACAGGAGGTTACGGAAGTATCGCGACTTTCTTTACGCCTGAGCAGAAATCTCGGGCAAAGCACTGAGCAAGTCCATGCGTGTCGCGTTTGCATCTCGCAATGCATGGAGCAACCGGCTGCGGCATGTGGCTCACATCTCCACTCGATGGTGCCCATATCTGCCCGCCTTTGGCAGATGTGGGTCTTTTCTCGATGACGCGCAGGGATTCTCCTCCAGCTATGACTCACAAGTACCTTGGTACATTCCGAAAACTTGAACGACCACGTACCCCGCAAATGTTCATTTCAGAGATCTTTCAGATCTGCGGGGGAGGGGGTCCCCCAGTACACAATTAGTCAACAATCCGCTGCGCCGGAAAGTGCGCTGTTCACGCGTTCGATCCGAAGTCTCTTCTCCTGTTTTCACATCCAAACAAGCCGCCGCGAATCGCGGGTCAAACGGCTTTTTCGCTTACACAGGAGGAGATCAATGCCTGAAGTCGTGGTGAAAGCAGGTGATGTCACTCAGCGCGTGGGAGTTGAGGTTATTCGCGCACGTGGCGTCGACGTCGATAAACTGATCAAAATGCTCATCGCCAATGCGGCGGCTGAATTTGCTAGTACCTATTACTACTACACGATTCTGCGCATGCATTTGGCTGGGCATGAAGACTACAAAGAGATCTGCGAAGATGCGCGACTTGAGGACCGCGCGCACTTCGAACTAATCGTCCCGCGCATTTACGAACTCGGTGGCGAGTTGCCCAATGACCTTCCGGAGTTCCACAACATGGCAGGATGCCGTGCCGCGAAACTCCCCGATCCACCGACCGCCACCAACATTCTGACCCTGCTACTCGAGTCCGAACGGTGCGCGATCCGGAGCTGGATTGAGATTTGCGACATGACTTTCGGCAAGGACCCGCGAACCTACGACCTTGCAGCCCGCATCTTGAATGAGGAGATCGAGCACGAGGCCTGGTTCATTGAGTTGCTTGCTCACGAGCGCGACGGCAAAGCCATTCCCAGCGGGCACTTCCGCCGCGGCGAACCTGGCGAGGCGCCCTATAGCAAGAATCGCCCGTTCTACATCGGCAGCTAGCCAAGCACGGGAATGTTCGTTCGGCCTCAACCGAACGGACATTCTCCTGCGGCGAAAGCCGCCGAGGGCCCCGAGTGTGAGCAATGCCTCATCGCCGAACGTTGTATACGGTCACGCTACTCACGCCGGAAGGAGAACGTGTCATCCACGCCGCTTCCGACCAACATCTCTGGGACGAAGCTCTTGCTCAGGGCATAAAGCTCCCGGCGCTCTGCCACCAAGGATGGTGCCTCACTTGCGCCGGCCGCTTAGAAGGGAAAGGAGAGGTCGATCAGTCCGACTCGATCGGCTATTTCCAGCAGGACCACGCGACCGCATTCGTGCTGCTGTGTACTGGTAAGCCGCAATCAGACCTCACGATCCGCACGCACCAGGCAATCGAGATGCGACGGCATCGGCTCAGAAACCAACTGCCTGCGCCGTACTCGGTTGGCCTCAACCCATAGGGTTCGGCGCAAGACAAGGAGCGCACCCTTGCTTGGCGTAGGTGAGAAGTTCCCGTCGTTCTCGCTCAGCGTATGCGGCACTGTCGGCGAAAAAGATGACTTCCGAGCCATCACTGCCGAAGACTACTCGGACAAGTGGAAGGTGTATTTCTTCTGGGGCAAGAATTTCACTGAGTCCGGGCGTGACCAACTCATCGAGTTTGCGCGGCTCGCTCCCGACTTCGCCGATTGTGAGGCGCAGTTGATCGGCATCAGCATTGAATCCGAGACTGCGCACGCAGCCTGGCGTGAGATCGACCCCGCTCTGCGCGACTTGCCCTTTCCCATGCTCGCCGACACGCGGCGCGACCTGTCCGGCCAACTCGGGATCCTCGACGAGACCCAGGGTGTGGCGCAGCCAGCCACCTTCATCGTCGATCAGGAACACACAATTCGGTTCGTCTACGCTGTAGACACCGGCGTAATTCCGGCCGCAGGCGAGGTCCTGCGCGTACTCGCCGATCTTCAGGACCGGGGGGGCGGACTCTCCTGACATTTGGGATACCAGTTGCTTGTCTGGCGCACTCTGGTAAATTGAGTCCGCAGAGAAGTTTACGTCCACGCGATTCCGTAAGTAACCGATGGCCAACGCAACGAAAACCAACTCGCTGTTCCAGCGGCTTCCCGCGTTGGGTGGCCTCTTCGTCGCGCTCGCTGCGTTGGTGATTCTGCTCGGGTGGCACTTCCGCGTCGATTCGATGCGCGCGCCGTTCCCCGTTGGGCATCCGATTACGCCCTGGGGAGCGTTGCTATTCCTGCTGCTGGGCGTCTCAGTTGCGCTGGGCGGGGGCCGACATTCGAATCCGCGGCTCCGAGTACTCGCAACCGTGGCGGCATCGTTTGTGCTGCTGCACTCCGGGTTGACCATCGGTCAGTACGCTTCGGGTCTGGATTTCGGCATCGACTCGCTTTTCATGGGCAGCCGAGTGGAAGAGTGGTGGGTATCGCCGGGACCGCGAGGCAGATATGCGCTGAATGCCGCCCTTGCGTTTGCTGGCCTCGCCGTCGCGATCCTCGTTCGCAACGTTCGTCGTTACGGCGCACGCGCTAGCGAACTCCTTGCGCTCCTGGTGGGTGCGCTCGCGCTGACTGGTCTGGTCGGCTACGTCTACGGCGTCCATGCGCTGTCAGGACTAGGCCAGAAGGTCTGGATGGCCCGCAATGGGGCAGTGCTGTTTGGAGCGCTCGCGGTAGGGACCTTCTTCCTGGACTGCAACCGCGGTCTGGCAAGGCTCATTACCGCCCGGCATGCGGCCGGCGTCATGACTCGTCGTCTGTTGTTTACGAGCATGTCCTCCATCTTCGTGCTGGGGTGGATGGCGATACTTGCGATTCGCTCGTCGGTCATCTCCGTCGAGGTCGCAACAGCCACGCTGGTAGTGTCCAGCATCCTTGTCACCTGCGTGTTGATCTTCAGTACGGCATCAACATTGCACTCCCTGGAGCAGGCGCGCCAAGCAGACAGCCTCGCACTTCAGGAAAGCGCTGAACGCCTGAAGGTAGCAACCGAAGCGGCTGGGATGGGCATTTGGATCTGGAACACCGAAACCAACCAGTTATTTGCCTCCGAGAAGGCGAAAGAGTTATTCGGTATCGGTGCCCCGGCAGCATGGCTGGACTACGAAATCGTCCTGAACAACATACATCCGGACGATCGCGACAGGATTCACCGCAGCGGCGTGAGAACCTTCTCCGGCTCAGATTACGCTAACGAGTATCGCGTCGTTCACGCTGACCGGACGGTCCGCTGGCTTGCTTCGCGCGGACGGCGCCTTCCGAGTCTTTCAGGTAAGGGCAAGGTGTTCGGGGTCATATGGGATGAGACGGACCACAAACTGGCCGAAGAAGCTTTGATTCGGAATGAGAAGCTGGCTACTGTGGGTCGCATGGCTGCCAGCATCGCACACGAGGTAAATAATCCGCTCGCAGCGGCGATGAACCTGCTGTTCTTGTCTGTCACGGACGCGTCGCTTTCGGGTGACGTTCGCCAGTACATTATCGATGCCCAGGCGGAGTTGAACCGAATTGCGCACATCACGCGCCAGACACTTGGGTTCTATCGCGAGCGGAGTTCGCCGGGGAACGTCGCCGTGGAAGAACTCGCGGTGCAGCTCTGTGAGGTTTACAAGGGCAGGGCGGCGCAGAACGGCGTCACGATCTCTCTCCGCATTCGTCGTCCCGTGGCGCCTGTTTTCGGGAACGCCGGGGAGATCCGACAGGTGCTGTCGAACTTGTTTGTCAATGCGGTGGATGCGATGCCAGGCGGCGGGAAGCTACATATACGATTAACCAACTTCGGGCCTAACGTGCGCCTGACTGTGGCGGATTCCGGCACTGGAATCGCTCCGAGTTCTCTTGGCGAGATATTCGAGGCTTTCTTCACCACAAAAGAAGCAACCGGAACCGGCCTGGGGTTGTGGATCAGCCGACAAATCATTGAGCGGCATAAGGGCACGATTCGCGTACGGAGCAAGGTGGGTCGGGGCACGGTGTTTACGATTTCGCTGCCCGCCACAGCGGAAAAGAGGCCAACCGGCCTGGAGCATTCAGCAGCGCAAGCTTAAAACCTATCGTGAGCGGTGTGGCCGTGCTGCGCACATCTCTTGACTCGGAGGTGTGCCCGGCTCAGGATGCTTCCATCTTTTCGGAGGAAGAATATGCGCCGCCTCGCCGCCGTACTGTTAGTCCTACTGTTATCTTCACTTGCTATAGCGCAGTCCCCAAACCCACAGGACGTATCTACCTCTGCTGCTCTTCAGGGTGCTTCGGCACCGGGATCTTCGCAGTCGTTTGACGTTGAGGCAGCGGTCAATGCGTACCTGGCCAGCGTACCACCTGAGGCGAGGGCACGCTCCGATGCGTACTTTGAGGGTGGCTACTGGCTGCTGTTGTGGGATTTCCTCTACGGGACCGCAATCGCGCTAGTCCTGCTGACGACCGGGCTTTCGGCGAAAATGCGCGACCTCTCCGAACGCATAACACGCTTTACTCCGCTGCAGACCGCGATTTACTGGATCGAGTACCTTGTGATCACGTCCGTGCTCGCGTTCCCCTTGGCCGTGTACGAGGGCTTCTTCCGCGAACGCAAGTACGGCCTCATGAACCAGACGTTTGGCGGGTGGTTCGGCGATCAGTTTAAAGGGATGGTAGTCGGGCTCATCCTTGGCTCAATCGCCGTTACGGCACTGTTCGCTATCGTTCGCCGCTTGCCGCGTACATGGTGGGTGTGGGGCACCGTTGCAAGCATCGTCTTCTTGATGTTCACTGCGCTGATAGGCCCGGTGTATATAGCGCCCATGTTCAACAAATACACCAAGCTGGAAGATCCGCGAATCAAGGAGCCGATTTTGGCGATGGCGCGGGCGAACGGCATTCCAGCCCATGATGTTTGGCAGGTTGATGCCTCGCGGCAGTCAAAGCGCATCAGTGCGAACGTCAGCGGATTCCTGGGCACCGAGCGCATCACGCTAAACGACAACTTGCTTAACCGTTGCACACCCGCTGAGATTCAAGCCGTCATGGCTCACGAGATGGGCCACTACGTCCTGAATCACATTTACAAGAGCCTAATGTTCTTCCTCATTGAGGCGCTGGTGTTCTTTGCGTTCCTGCGCTGGGCCCTGAAGTGGTCGCTTGCGCGGTGGGGTGCGAGATGGGGAATTCGCGGGATTGGTGACACAGCGGTTCTGCCGCTGGTCGTGCTGCTCGCTTCGGTGTTCTTTTTTGTGGTCACGCCCGTGAACAATTCCTGGATTCGCACACAGGAGTACGAAGCCGACATGTTCGGCCTGAATGCTGCGCGTCAGCCAGATGGGAAAGCCAAAGTCTCTGTCAAACTCGGCGAGTATCGGAAACTCGATCCGGGCCGCCTCGAGGAAATCATCTTCTTCGATCACCCGAGCGGCAGGACTCGCATTACGGCAGCGATGCGGTTTAAGGCGGAACACATGAATGATGGGGGCGGTCAGAGCGCGGGAAAGTAGAAACCTGCTCGGGACGATCAGAAAGACATGAACGGATGACGTCAATCATCCGTTCATACCTGCTTGGTTCAGGTTCAGATCCCTACTGCTTCGTACTCGCTTCCGGTCGTTCCCCTGGGCGGACGGTAGCCCCGGAACTCGTAAGGCGCACGTGCGCCTAGCCGCTTGCGGCGCAGCCAGCGTCCGACGTAGAGGGCTCCGACGATGACTCCGGCTGTGATTGCGGCGCCCGCTGCAGCGCGGCCCGGATTCATCGCGAGCGGTTCCGCTATGCGGCTGCTCATGACCGTCATGCGTCCGGGGAGGCCCATCTCGCGACTGAAATCGCGCAGGCTCTGACGGCCTCCACGCTGAAGCGCGCGATGCGCATGCAGCAGAGCAACGCGCGAAGGCATGGAGCGATCCTCGCCACCGTTCACCACAGCATGATCTACGCCGCGTTGGCTCTGCCGCTCCAGCAGTTCCTCCAGTGCGTCTTCAACTACATTGGCGCGCGTCCAAAGACTGCGGAACGCGACGCGGCCGCTCCTGTCGATCAGGTATGTCGGGTTAGGGAGTTTGCCATACTTCCGGTGAATGCTGCCGTTTACATCGTCCACGATGATCGGCATCTCGACATTGTCATCTCTGCGGAAAATCTCAGCCGCCCTGATCTTGTCTTTCATATTCTCGTGTGCGCTCAGTCGTTCGCCGGGATGGGCCTCGCGCACATAAACAAACAGAAACTGCACGTCCTCGCCGCTGTAGTCGTTGAAAAGACGGTTCATGCCGCGGATTGAGGACGCGGTAAACGGACATGTTGCCGAGCCGAACGTGAGGACAACGTTTTTCTGGTTCTGAAGGTCGCTGAGCCGTATACGATCTCCCTCCAAAGTGCGGCCTTCAAAATCAGGGGCTCGGTCGCCGGGACGCGGACCGCTGATCTTGTCTGTGAGCATGTCCTTCATCAGCACGTCCCGAGTGAAGTTCTCGTAGTTGTACTTTCTGAAACCAAACATGACGGGAAGTTCCTCCTTCCGGTGCTGCACTTAACTTCTTTGAGCACGCGTGACACGCACTGCGGGTATGACACCCCTAGGATGCCTTCCCTCACGGCTTACGTTTGCCCTGATGGCAAGGTTGTCGCACGGATACGTCACTTGCTCCATCTTGGAACGGTGAATAGAATTGGCCGTTGAATGTTGAAAGAGGCACCGCTTCGCAGTTTGTTTTTTCTGCAAGATCCGGGTTCCTGGTCTGAGTGCCGGATCTGCTTTTGATGCAATGTGGCACTTCCCCACGTACAGACGGAGGCTCAATGGCGGCCCTGAAAATCGGCGAAGTAGCGCCCGATTTCGAACTTGCCGGAGTGAATGGAGACAGGCGGTTTACCTTCCGCCTGAGCGACTATCGTGGCAAGAAGAATGTGATTTTGGTCTTCTATGTGCTCGATTGGAGCCCGGTTTGAGCGCTCCAGATGCCGGCGTACAACGCGGATCTCGCGAAGTTCGCCGAGCTTGATGCCCAGGTCGTGGGCATTAGTCCAGATTCGCCGTACAGCCACATCGCCTGGCAAAAAAAAGAAATCGGGCGCATGAACTACCCGTTGCTCAGCGACTTCTGGCCGCACGGCGGAGTCGCGGAAGCATACGGCGTACTACGCCGCGAGGGTCCGCCGCTCCCAGGTATCAGCGAACGCGCGATCTTCATCGTAGATAAAGAGGGAAGAATCGCTTTTCGCAGAGTCTATGATCTCGGCTCGCAACCCCCCAATGAGGACCTCTTCGAAGCTTTGCGCGGGATGAGGGTCAGCGCGGCAGGAAGGTAGAAAGATCGGATGAACGTATGAACGGACGACAGGATGATCAGATCATTCGGTTCATCCGTTCATCCGATCATCCGTTGTTATGGCTCGCGGTTGGGAAAGCAAATCCGTGGAAGCTCAACTGGACGAGGCTGAGGCCGCTCGGCAATCTGTGCGCAAAGAAGCGCTGAGCGCCGAAGCGGCTGAGCGAGTGCGCCAGCGCGAGCTGCTGGAGTTGTCTCGACAGCGCATTGCGCAACTCATCCAGACCGCCACGAATGAGCGCTACCGCAAACTGCTGGAGCAGGAACTGCAAGCTCTCGATGAAAAACTGTCGTGAGGCCAGCACGATCCCTGATCGTGAGTCTGATACCTTGACCGACTCGCACCAGAAATGAAAAGCCCCGCCGACTTTGGGCAGGGCACAAATCATCCAATCGTCAAATCATTTAATCATCGGATTTACCGTGCTTCTCGCTTCATCTCGTCGATAAGCTGAAACAAGTTCGACCGGTCCACGACTTCGACGAACGGAGTTCCACTGGTTCTGTTGCTGACGACGTAGAGCGTCGGCGTGTGGGTTATACCGATTCTCTGGCCGAAATCGCGTTCGGCGATAATCTCGGCTGCAAGTTTGCCCTGCGGATCGACGAAAACCGGCAGATCAACTTTGCGGGCTGCCGCAAACTTCTCCGCGAAGGGCCGGAGGTTCTGCTTTGTGATCTCCTGCTGATGCTTGAAAACCTCGGTGCGGAAATCGTGACCCAGCTTCTTCGACTTCTTTTCGAAGTACCGGGCTATCACAGCAGCTTCCATGGACCATTCATGCTGCGGCAAAGGGAAGTCGTAACGCACCACGGGAATCTTGTACGTGCGGGCTGCTTCTTCGACCAACGGATGTGCGCGGGCGCAATCGGGGCACTGCATGTCTTCAAACACCACGATGGCAACCTTAGCGCCCTTCGGCGGCCGTAAAGCTTTGGTGTCCTGCGCACGCGAGGCGATGGTGCCCGCCACGGCCATGATCAGCAGGACCGCCAGCAGCCATAATCTGTGCTTCTTCAAAGTTCAATACCTCTTCAGGGTAGCTGAACTATTAGAGCACAGAAGCACCATGAAAGTTGCACATTAGGACCGGATTCGTGCAGAACAGCGCGCTTCTCACTTTGTCAGATTCAGCAGAGAGGAATCTTTCTTCCGGTGTACGCCGCGGGCATCAGTGATTTTGTAGATAAGCTGGTTGACTCCGAAGCCGAGCACCCCAAAATCGTTCGCACCCACCAGCGAGAGCATAGCGACGTGCGGCGTGCGAATGGAAATCATCATGTCCAATGCCAGCACCGCCGCTGCCAGGGGTGGGAAAGCGGTATCTATCCTTCGAGCGAACGGGCTGAGGTCAGCCTCCAAACCGATTCCTGCTAGGCCCGCGATCAGCAACCCTACTTGGAGAATGAACCAGAAGACGCCTGGCGACGGCGCTGAACCGGCCATCACATTGCCCAAACCGATGCCGGCGAACAGCACGATCAACCTATTCGTAACCAGAATCCAGAGCAAACGAAGGAGCCGCATGGCACCAGGATTGTAGTCCCAAGTACATGCATGCGATCGATGAGAGTTGGATCTCACTCAAAACCCCGGGCCTCGAAGGGCGCGCACCATGCATCGGAAACAAGGGTCTGAGGTGCGCTGCCTGCGACTGTTTACCAGTAACCGAGGGCGTTACCAGTAACCGAGGGCGCCGATAACCCAATGAACGTCCTTCTTCTCTCCATGCCGGACTCGTTCGAGCACATGGCGCCTGTTGCCGTTGTAATGCCGAACGGCGCACTGACTTCTCTGGCCGGGAACATCGACGCGCACCATAAGGTCGCCATCGCCGATCTCGTTCTGGTGCAGGACCGCGTGCGCAGCACGGTCGAGTCCCTCGTTCGCGAGCACCGCCCCGACGTGGTCGGCCTGTCTATCATGACCTTCCAGCGGCGCACGGCCGCCCGCATCATCGCGCTGATGCGCTCCCTCAAGCCGGATGTGAAGATCGTCGTCGGCGGCTACGACCCCAGCCTCGCCCCAGAAGCGTACATGCAGCCTGCGCTCGAAGCCCATCCTGAACCCGAGCGCGACGGCGCCCGGCTGCAGTGCCCTAGCGGCTCGCCCACAAATGACTGTCATCCCGACCGGAGCCGCGCTTTTCGCGGCGGAACGGAGGGACCTCGCGTTTCTGCTGACACTGCCACACCTCCCAGCGACCCCACCGTTTCCGGCGTCGATTTCATCGTTCGCGGCGAAGGCGAGGTCACCTTCCGCGATCTGCTGCGAGCACTCGAAAATCCGGAGCACGACTTCGCTAACATCTCCGGCCTCACGTGGCGAGCATCATCGTCCAGTCATCTGACTGAAGCGAACACTGGAGACTGCCCCACTCAAGCCAAAACCGGGCTTGAATGGGCCACCATCACATCGTCCAAAAATCCGACAGTCCAGTCGTCCCATCGCCCTCAATCATCCGCCCATCCGTTCATCCGCTCATGCGATGACTGGGTCGTTAATCCCGACCGCCCAGTCCACTCGCTGGATTCCGGCGAGATCAAGTTGCCTAATCGCTCCGCACGCGTGCTGCACGGCTATCACATGCTCGGGCGGCAGGTGGACGTCGTTGAGACCTCGCGCGGCTGCACCTACGACTGTTCCTTTTGTTCCATCATCGAGATGCGCGGCCGCAACTTCCACACCTATACGTTCGATCGCGTGCTGGCCGATATTCGCGATGCACGCGACCACGGCGCGCGCTCCATCTTCCTCGTCGATGACAACATCACGCTGAACGTCCGCCGGTTCGAGGCCCTCTGCCAAGCCATCATCGACGCGAAACTCGACGATATTGACTACACCGTGCAGGCCATGACGTCGGCCATTGCGACCCACGGCGAGACGCTCGCTCCCCTGATGCGTCGCGCTGGCTTTCGTTACGTCTTTCTCGGAATCGAGAACATCCTGGACGGCGATCTAGCCTTCCTGAAAGCAGCGGCCAAGAACGCGGATCGTGACAATGGCCGTACCGTGGGAAACGCCACACTCAAGGCGATCGACTACATACATCGCAACAAAATGTACGTGGTGGGCGGTCTGATTGTCGGCAATCCCGATGACACCCCCGAATCGATTGAAGAGAACCTGCGCTTCGCCTCGAAGTACGTCGACTGGCCTTACATCCAGCACCCCACGCCCTACCCGCGTACACCCATGACGAAAGACTTCGTCGAGCGCAACCTCATCATCAACAGCCGCCTTCACGAGTACGACGGCACCACCGCCGTTGTTAAGACCGACAGCGTCGATGCCGAACAGATCGAGTTCATGCGCTGGCGCGCCGAGCGCTGGATGAAGCTGCGCCACATCCCCGCAGCCATCCGCCACGATCCGTGGTTCATCCTGCGCAACTGGCCAAAGATGCTGGCCTACACCTTCCGCGGCAGCAGCATTCGTTCAGCCCTTGGCCTGGAAAGCGAGCAGCAGGTCTTCCGCCGCTACAAAGCTCGTCGGCAGGCAGAGCGGGAGTACGTATAAGGGAGAGGGTAGAGGGAAGACGGCAGAGGTAAAACGGTACGGCAGGATAACCGCTCGAGGATCGGCTCAGCAACCGCAATTCTTCGGCTGGGCGGGCCTCTCACCTCTGCCCTCCTGTTAGCTCTGGCCTCAGCGAACTCCGCCCGCGTTTTCACCTTCTAACTAAGCGCGCCACCCATAAGGGAGAGATCATGAAGAGATATGTAGTGTTGTTCCTGATGCTCTGCGTCAGCGCGGTGAGTTGGGCTGCGTCCGCCCGGGAGGACGCCGTCGAGCGGCTCAACAAATCCAGCGAGGTCCTGCGGGAGATCATGAACGCCCCCGACAAGGGCATCCCCGAGGAAGTGCTGGACGGCGCAAAATGCGTGGCCGTAGTACCTAACATGGTGAAGGGCGGATTCGTGTTCGGCGCGCAGCACGGAAAGGGTGTTGCCACCTGCCGTCTCGCTCCGGGACGCTGGAGCGCTCCTGCTTTCTTCACCATCAGCGGCGGTAGCTGGGGTGCACAGATCGGGGCCGAAGGCGTGGACCTCGTCATGATGATCATGAACGACGAAGGCATGAAGAACCTGCTGTCCAGCAAGTTCGAAATCGGTGGATCGGCGTCCGCAGCCGCGGGTCCGGTCGGAAGACACGCCGCAGCCGGAACCGACTGGAAGCTGGATACGCAGATGCTGACCTACTCGCGCTCGAAGGGTGCCTTCGCGGGGATCACGCTCAACGGCAGCCGCATTGTTCAGGATGACGATTCCATGAAGGCCATCTACGGTGCAGGCGCGACGCAACAGGCTGCGCTGACCGGCAAACTCAAAACGCCACCGGCCGCCCAACCGTTCATCGCAACCGTAGCCCGCAAGAAGGCAGCGGCAGAAGCCAAGCGATGATTAACGTCTGAACGGATAAACGGATGAACGGATGATTGTCTGCGCTGAGTTTTTCGATCATCCGTTCATACGTTCATCCCATCCCGATCTCACAGCATTCCCCCTGTTTTCACTCCCAGCACTCGCAACGCTTCTTCCAGCTTGGTAATTGCGTCTTCCAGTTCAGGATGTTCGGCTATCTTTGCGCGCAGGCTTGTGAGTAACGAGTGAGCTTCCTGCACGTGCTGCTCGGCACCGGGATTCGATTCGGGCGTCGAGGGTGATTCCGGGTCGGGAGCTGACGATGGCATGGGCGTGACCTCCCCGCAGATATTATCGCGCAGGTCCGGCGACGCACAGCCAAGCTCTCACGGAATGAAGTAAAACGGGTTCGGCAGTTTCAGCGACAGCTCTGCCTGCGGATCGCCAGCCAAGTCGCTATGCTGGTCGCCCATGTTGAGCACGATCCGGTAACCCTGGTCGACGATCTTCTTGCGTGCGGCAGACTTGTACTCCGCGGCTTTTTTGCCTGCGTCGGCCGAACTCCTCAACGTCAGCCCCGCCCAGCCCTTGAATCCTGCTTTCTCCAGGTTCTGCTCGGTTGCAAAGCGCTGATGCTCGCTGCGGCCCGTGATGAAGAAGACCTCGTAGCGCATCTCCCGAGCAGCCCTATAGAGCTTCAGCATAGGCTTGATCGGCGTCGCGTTCGCTGCCATGGCCCACATATCGAACCGCGCCGACTCGTGGCCGAAATCCGTTGTCACGTAAAACGGGTAATTCGACAGGCACGTCTCATCAACATCGAGAACGATCGCCAGCTTCTCGCCATTCGCGCCTTTCGCTCTTTGCTTCAGGAACTCAATTCCGCGTGCTGCCTGTGTCTCCAAGTCCGCCTCATAGCAACCGTTCTTGCCGTCGCAGTCGTAGTAATGCTTAAGCTGGGCCTTGACCTCGCCCAAGTTGGGGATCGCATCGCCTGAGAGCTTGGGCTGTGGCTGCTGCGCGGCAACCGCGAGCGTCAACAACAGCCACATTCCTGTCACGAATATTCTTCGAAGAATCAAGTTCTCTCCTTACACATCTCGTACAGCTACACTGAAACTCGTCCAGCGCCCGCTATCAGCCCCTAGGGGCGGCACTACTTTGCGGAACACAGCATCGTATGAAGACGAAGTATCTGAGTCAATCCGCCGCTCGCGTCTGCCGCGCTAGACCACCTAAAATCGCGAGTGCTAGAATCGCTTTTTACCCCAGTACCTGCCGCAGACCTGCAAGGTGTGTGGCTGCCCAAGCTGTACTGCTCCAAGGCAAGTCGGAGTGCCCATCAGGCGCTCGGCCGTTGCGCCTGAGGGGACGATTGCCTGCAAGGGTGGTCGGCTCATAAGGAGTCACTCGTGAAAATCTACGAAGGCGCGAACATCCGGAACGTGGCCATCATGGGGCACGCTGACGCCGGAAAGACGTCTCTCGTCTCCGCCATGCTGTTCACTGCCGGTTCCACGCAACGCCTGGGCCGCGTGGACGACGGCTCGACCGTCACCGACTACGACGAAGAAGAAGTCAGCCGCTCAATGTCCATTTCCAGCGCGCTGGCCTTTGCTGAATGGAATAAATCCAAGATCAATTTCATAGATACGCCCGGTTTCAACATGTTCGTTCACGACGCCAAGATGGCGCTGCCCGCCGTTGAAGCAGCCATCATCGTCGTTGACGGCGTGGCCGGCGTTGAAGTCGTGACGCAGAAAGTCTGGCAGTATGCCGACGAGTACGAACTCCCGCGCATCATGGTCGCCAGCCGCATGGATCGCGAGCGCGCCAACCTGGGCCGCGTTATCGAATCGATTCACGGAGCGTTTGGCCGCAGCGTCATCCCCGTCCAGTTGCCGATCGGCAGCGAAAAGAACCTCAAGGGTGTCGTCGACCTGATCCGGATGAAGGCCTACACCTACGAGATGGGTGGCAACGGCAAGGCCACTGAAGGCCCGATACCGGGCGACCTCGAAGCCTCCGCCAAGGAAGCTCAAGAGAAGCTGATCGAGATGGTTGCCGAAGGCAACGACGCCCTGATGGAAGAGTTCTTCGATAAGGGAACCATCAGCGAAGAGAACATGGT
>Ga0196970_1001660_pt1 | contig 13886 bp, 17 predicted proteins | sample S1v_513CmetaG_FD_148672 | JGI IMG/M metagenome (GOLD analysis project Ga0196970, IMG submission 148672) | Soil microbial communities from Anza Borrego desert, Southern California, United States - S1+v_5-13C | ecosystem: Environmental > Terrestrial > Soil > Desert | place: USA: California... | reverse complement strand
GGGGAAGGGCGAGAGTCCGCGGATGTGGCGATCGATCTCGGGACCGCTCCGGGTCCAGTCGATGCGCGCCTCGGCCGGAGTGATCTTCTTCGCGTAGGTGGGTTCGCCCTCCTGGGGCGTCTCGGTGTGGCCGCCGCGCTCGATCGCGGCGAGCGCCCGGGGAAGAAGGGAAGCGCCGATGGCGGCCAGCCGCTCGGTCAGGGTTCCGGCCGTGTCGTTCCATTCGATCGGCGTGACTTCCGACAGGATGATCGGCCCCTCGTCCAGCCCTTCCGACATGCGCATCACCTGCACGCCGGTGACCGTGTCGCCGGCCATGATGGCGCGCTGGATCGGGGCCGCGCCGCGCCAGCGGGGGAGCAGGGACGCGTGCAGGTTGAAGCAGCCGAGCCGGGGCGCCTCCAGCACCTCGCGCTTGAGGATCTGGCCGTAGGCGACGACCACAGCCGCGTCCACGTCCAGCGCCTTGAACACCTCGATCTCGATCGGGTCCTTCATGGAGACAGGCGTGCGGACGGTCAGGCCCATGCTCTCGGCAAAGGCGTGCACCGGCGAGGGCGCCAGCTGCTGGCCCCTGCCTCGCGGCTTGGGCGGCTGGGAGTAGACGGCCACGATCTCGTGCCCCGCCGCGACCAGGTCGGCCAGGGCGCGCACGGCGAATTCGGGAGTGCCCATGAAGGCTAGACGCATGGGCGGGCTCTAACGCCTCTCCCAAGCGCCGTCATCCCGGAAAGCGCGTGAGCGTGCGGGACCTCGCGCAGGATGCGCTTCCTGCGGACGGAGGTCCCTGATCGGGCTCCGCCCGTCCGGGATGACAGGCCTTGTTGGTTTCGTCTGCGCAGACGGAGAGGGACATTCATCTCCTGGAGGCGATAGAGCTCCGGCGGTGCGGGGTCTAGCCGTGAGATGAATGGTAGGGACACCGCGCGGCGGGTTCTTCACGAGCCTTGATGCCGACGGCGTCGAGACGATGGCGGCCCGCCTGCGCCGACCTCAGTACCAGCGCGTCCGCACCCCGCCGCCCTCGTCCCAATCGCCGCCGGCGTCGATGACGTCGTCGAAGTCGATCAGGCGGTCCAGCAGGACGCCGGCCACGACGCCGATGGCGACCAGGCCGATGAAGGTGAGCGCGGTGCCGACGCCGGCCCGCTCCGCCCGGGTCAGCGGCCGATGGCGCAGTTGCGGGCGGGTCAGGGGCATCAGGCGGCTCGCGACAGCTTCTTCACACGCGTTATGGCCCGATCCCGCTTCAGGCGCGAGAGGTGGTCGATGAACAGCACGCCTTCCAGGTGGTCCATCTCGTGCTGGATGCACACGGCGTAGAGACCCTCGGCCTCCTCCTCGACTTCCTTGCCGTCGTAGTCGAGGTACCGGATGCGCACGCGAGCGGGGCGCTCCACCTCGTCGTAGACCTCGGGGATGGAGAGGCAGCCCTCCTCATAGGAGAACAGCTCCTCGGATTTCCAGAGGATCTCCGGGTTCACGAAGAACTGGGGCGCGGGCTCCTCGTCCTTGCCCGCCAGGTCCATGACGATGATGCGCTTGGGCACGCCGATCTGGATGGCGGCCAGGCCGATGCCGGGCGCGTCGTACATGGTCTCCAGCATGTCATCCATGAGCGCGCGCAGCTCGTCGGTCACCCCCCCCTGAACGGGGGTGGAGACCTGCTTCAGCACAGGGTTCGGAACGGTCAGGATGTCTCGGATCGCCATGGGCGGTGAGGTAGGACGGCGGTATCCGAGCGTCAAGGTGGGGCATTGGCGCGGAGGGCTCACCCCTGCGGCGGGAGCTGACCTTGGGACCCGAGCAGGTTCATCACGAACCAGCCAATCGCCCCGAGGGTCAGGAAGAAGCCCGGCGTCATCTCTGCCACGCGCCGGCGCAGCAGGGCCTTGAACCGCTCCGGCTCTGCCTCGCGGGTGATGCGGGGCGAGCCGTACCCCTTGCCGATGAGCACGCCCGTCCGCAGCGCCCGGAGCAACCCGGGCAGCGGGCGCACGATGAAATAAAGCCCCGCGAGGAAGGCGCCGATCAGCCACATACGGTGAAGCTAGCGGCGAGGCGGCGGTTAGGCCAGTCCGTGGTGTCGAGATGCCGGGGTCGGCCGTGGGGCGTATGGTCGCGCTGCGTCCGACGCATCCCTGCCCTGCGCCTCTCGCGGTCCCTTCCCGCGTGCGCGGCAGTCCACGGAGAAGGCGTCGCGCAATCATGGACCTATTGCCCTGGCTCGAGGCGCGAACCTTTCACCGCCGAGGTTCAGGAAGACAGATGATCCTGGCCGGAGCCCTCACACCGCCCGGAACTTGTCGGCGAACATGAACCCCACCGCGCCGATCAGGCACACGAACGCCGCCGCGTGGTTCCACTTCAGCTTCTCGCCCATGACCAGCGCCGCAAAGCCGGCGAACACCACCAGGGTGATCACCTCCTGCATGACCTTCAGCTGGCCCAGCGTCAGGCCCGAGGCGAAGCCGTGGCGGTTCGCCGGGATCACCAGGCAGTACTCGAAGAAGGCGATGCCCCAGCTGGCCAGGATCAGCAGCCAGAGCGGCCGGCTGTCGAACTTCAGGTGACCGTACCAGGCGATCGTCATGAAGACGTTCGACACCGTCAGCATCAGCGCCGTCAGCCACATGGCGTCAGCCCTTGTCGGCGACCACGGTCAGGGCCGGCTTGTCGTCGCCTCCGCCCAGCAGTTCCGGCTTGGATAGCGCCCGCGGCGTGGTCTCTATGGCGGCGAGCTCGACGATCTCCTTGCCCTCGTGATCGACGGACAGCTCCTCGAACCGCCTTGCCTGGGTCAGGACCTGGGTCTCCAGAGAGCCGACGAACTGGTTGTACTTGCCCACCGCCTGCTCCAGGGCGCGGCCCACCGCGCCGACGTGGCCGCCCATGACCGACAGGCGCTTGTAGAGCTCGCGGCCCAGGGTCGCGATCTTGTCGGCGTTCGCCGCCTGGTCCTCGGCGCGCCAGCCGTAGGCGACGGCCTTGCACAGGGCGAACAGGGTGGACGGGGTGACGATCACCACCCGCTTGTCCATGGCCTCGGTCAACAACTCGGGCTGGCGCTCCAGCGCCGCGGCCAGATAGCCGTCGCCCGGCACGAACATGGCCACGAAGTCCGGCGTGACCTCGTCCTTGAACTGGTCCCAGTAGGCCTTGTTCGAGAGTCCCACCATGTGGGTCCGGATGCTCTGGCCGTGGCGGACCAGGGCTTGCTCGCGCAGCATCTCGTCGGTCGCCTCCTGCGCTTCCAGGAAGGCGTTGAGCGAGCACTTGGCGTCGATCACGAACATGCCGCCGCCGGGCATGCGCACCTTCACGTCGGGGCGCCGCCGGCCCTCCTCGCTGGCGATCGAGAACTGCTCCTCGAAGTCGAAGCGGTTGTTCAGCCCCGCAGCCTCCAGCACGTTGCGCAGCGCCTGCTCGCCCCAGCGGCCCTGAACCCCCGCGCCGCGACGCAGCGCCGCCGAGAGCTTGCGGGCCTCGTTCTGGGTCGCTTCGGAGGCCTGCATCAGCTGGGCGATCTGGCTCTTCAGCCCGCCCTGCTCCTCGGCCCGCGATTTTTCGATCGCCTGCACCTGGGCCTCGAACTTGGCCAGGGTGTCGGCCACCGGCTTCAGCTGCGCCTCCAGGCGCTGCTGGGCCAGCAGTTCCCTGTTGCGGAAGGTCTCGTCGGCCCGCTTCAGCAGGTCCTCGGCGACGGCCCCCGCGGCCTGCGCCGCCTGGGCGCGCACCAGCTCTCCGGACGACGCGGCCTGCTCCTGCAGCAGGCGCAGCCGGGCGTCGGCGTCAGCGAACTCGTCTCGGAGCGCCCAGGCCTTCGCCTCGGCCGCATTGGCGCGCCGCCGCTCCATCAGGGCCCAGAGGAGCATCAGCACCGCCAGCACGGCGGCGGCTGCAGCGGCGATCAGGTAGGGCGCATTTCCGTTCATGCTCCGTTCCTTAGCGGGAGTCGGCGCATCAGGCTATCGTGGCCGTTAGGGCGATACGAAAGGCCGCGCGATGGAACAGAGGCTCTCCGCCGTCACCCTCCGGGTCGCCGACCTGGACCGCGCGGCGAGGTTTTACGCCGAGGGCCTGGGGTTCGAAGCCGCCCGGCGGATCGGCGACGAAGTGGTCTTCATCCAGTTGAACGGCCTCGTCCTGTGCCTCTACCCCGGCCTGGCGGACGACGCAGGGGTAGCCGACGAGGCGCGCGGACCTGGCCTCGTCGCCCTGGCCCACAATGTCCGCGAGCGCGGGCAGGTCGACCAGGTGCTGGCCCGCGCCGCCGCCGCGGGCGGGCGGGTCACCCGCCACGCCCACGACGCCGACTGGGGCGGACGCAGCGGCTACTTCGCCGATCCGGACGGGAACCTGTGGGAGATCGCCTGGAACCCGCACTGGCCGATCGACGCCGAGGGACGCACCCGTCTTGACGCCTGAAGTCCTGCAAAGTCGCGCCGAAGGGCGTCACCACGGTCTGGGCGTTCCTTTCGCTGGGGGCGGCGTCCTGACCTTCTACCGTCGCGACGCCTGCCTGCCGTCGCACGCGCACGACGAGACCCACGTCTGGGTCCTGCTCGACGGCCTGGCGCGGTATCGCACCCCCGACCAGGAACATGGGCTCAGGCCCGGGGCGGTGGTGGTGGTCCAGGCCGGCCACCCCCACGCCAACCGCTTTGGCGAGCGCGGAGCCACGTGCCTGAACCTCCCCGCGCCGCCCTCGCTCGACGGCCCGGGGGGGCCGGTCGCGCGGCTCTCCGGCGGACTGCACGCAGATCTGATCGGCCTCGCCCTCGACGCTGCGGCGGGAGCGGCGCTCGACCGCCTGGACTCCGAAACGCTGGTCGCCGAGGCGCTCGCCTGCGCCGGGCGGGAGCCCTTCCGCGCGGGAACGATCGAGCGCGTCGTCGAGGCCCTCGAAGACAATCCCTGCCGCCCCTGGACGCTGGGCGAGCTGGGCGTCCTGGTCGACCGGCACCCGACCCACCTGGCCCGCGCCTTTCGAAAGGCGACGGGCTTGAGCATCGGCGCCTACCGTAGACGTCGACGCCTGCTGTCGGTGTGCCGCAGCCTGCGCCAGGACCGGGACAGCCTGGCCGACATCGCCCTGGCCCACGGCTACAGCGACCAGGCGCACATGACCCGCGAGGTCGCCCGGGCGCTGGGCTCCCCGCCCGGCGCCTGGCGCCGCGCGCGAAGGTGCTAGACCTGTTCAAGACCGGCGGAACGGGAGGGCGGAGACCAGCGGAATGATCGGACGACTCCTCGCCGCGGCCCTGGCCGCCGCTTCCCTCGCCTTCGCCGGCCTCGCGGCGGCCGCCGCCGAACGCACCAGCGCCCGGGCGATCGAGGCGCACACCCGCTTCCTCGCCGACGACCTGCTGGAAGGGCGCGACGCCGGCACGCGCGGCTTCGACATCGCCTCGGCCTATGTCGCCGCCCAGTTCGCCGCGGTCGGCCTGTCGCCGGGCGGCCCCGGCGGCGGCTGGTATCAGCCGCTGACCGTGCGTCGGCGCACGCTTGAGCACACCGCCATCGCCTACTGGCGTGACGGTGGGGACCAGGTGTTGGTGAACGGCCGCGACGTGGCGCTGGACGCCAGCCCCTACGCAACGGACGAGTCCCTCGACCTGGAGCTTGTCTTCGTCGGATGGGGCATCGACGCGCCCCGCCTGGGGCAGGACGACTACGCGGGGCTGGACGTGCGCGGCAAGGCGGTGGTCCTGCTGGAGGGCGCCCCGGAACGCCTGCCGCCGGCGGTGCGGGCCCACTTCAGCTGGATTCAGCAGAAGGAGCGGATGGCGGCCGCGCGCGGGGCCGTGGCGGTGCTGACCCTGAAGTCTCCCGCTCGCGAACGCTTCTCGCAAGCCCTTGGGCGAACCGGTCTCCGACTGGCGAAACAGGACGTCGAGGTCCTTGCCGGCCCGCCGGAACAGGCCGCGTGCGAAGTCGGGACCCAGCGTCATGGTCGCCCGTGGCGGCAGGGTCTCGCCGGGCCTGCGCTCTCCACCACGTCGGCGTCGGCCCCGAGGTCGGCGGCGACCGCATCTACAACGGAGCGGTGGACAATGCGGGCGGGGTTGCGGTGCTGATCGACGCGGCCCGGGTGATGGCCGCCGGACCCCGGCCGCGCCGCAGCGTGATCTTCATGGCGGTGACCGGCGAGGAGCGCGGCCTGCTCGGGTCGGACTACTACGTCACCTATCCGACCGTACCGACCGAACGGATCGTAGCGGCGGTCAGCGTCGACGGCCTGATGGCGTTCCACGACTTCGGCGGCTTCGTCGCCCTGGGCGCGGACCACTCGACCCTGGGCGAGATCTCGGAAAGGGCCGCGACGGCGATCGGCGCGCGCCACGTGCCCGATCCCATCCCGGACCGCGGCAACCTGGCGCTGAGCGACCAGTATCCGTTCCTGCGCATGGGCGTGCCGGTGCTGTTTCCGAACCCGGCGCGGGGCCTGCCCCGGAGCGGGCCGGACGGGATCGCCGAGTGGGACGCCTACGAGGCGAACAGCTACCACCAGCCGTCCGACGACATGACCCTGCCGCTACGCTGGGACGTGGCCGCGCGCTGGGCCGAGTACGTACTGCGCGTGGTCGAGGGCGCCGCCTTCGCGCCCCAGAGGCCCCGATGGTATGACGGCGATCCCCTGGCGGCAGTCTTCGCACCCGATGCGCCGCGCGCCCCCCGGCCACGGGGATGACCGGGGATCTTTCAGAAAGGTCCTCCCCGGCAGCGGGACCCCGGCAGGACGCGCCGCGCAGCCTGGGGCCAGGACCGGTGCGGCCAGCGTCCTGTGCCGCGCAGGGAGCATGGCCGCGACCTCGTCCTCGGGTCACGGGAAGACGTGCAATATGCACGCAAGTCGTGTATCTACCACGTCTGGCGCAACCGTAACGGGTAGTGCGCCGGCCGGAGAGGAGACTGTTATGGTCCGCAAGTTCGCCTTGGTTGCAAAACTGGCTGTCGTTGCTGCTCTGCTGGCCGCCTCGTCGGCGGCGTCTCAACCGTCCGAAAGGGTGCTGCAATCCAAGATGCCCAAGGACACCGCTGCGCGCTGCACCTTCCAGGAGTGTCGTGTCATCTGCGCCACGACGCTGGAGTGGGGCTCGTCCGAGTGGGCGGACTGCGTCTACGCCTGTGTGGGCGTCGACAACTGCTGAGCGAGCGGGCCTGACGAGCCCTGCCCCCCGGAAGCCGGCCTCGCTCTGCCTCCGGGCACGTGAGCATCGCGGCTTGGCTGCGTGGCTGACCTTGCCTGGGCGACGGCGCTGTCGTCCAAGGCGGCCGCGCCGCCACCGCGGGCCAACTCGGTCGTGCAGAAGGCTGCGGCCTTTCCGGCACGTGCCGCGCGAAGGTTCCCGCGGTGCGAATTGCGCGACCTTCTGCGCCACCGACCGCCCGCCGGATTCCCCCTACAGGCGAAAGCCTTCGCGGGGGCTGGCTTAAGTATAAATGATAACGTTAATATTCGGACGGGTGGGCTTCCCCGAGCAGGGGCAGGAGAAGGGATAACCGGATGAAACGCATTCTTGGCCTCGCAGGCATCGCCCTGCTGGCCGTCCCGGGCGTCGCTGGCGCCGGCGACGGCCACGACTGCACCGAGATCGACAACCACGCCGACCACGACAGCTGCGAGTGCAGCATCGAGGTCGAATGGTACCGCACCAGCCCGCCGCCGCCGCCGGTGCGGGTTCGTCCTGCGGCCTACCGGGTCACCAGCCGCCCCGTGAACATCCCGGGCCCGGTGGTCTACATCCAGGGCCCGCCCGTCTACGTCGACGCCCCGCCGGTGCGCGTGGCCCCGGCCCAGATCTACGTCGAGCGTCCGGAAGTGATCGTTCGGCCCTCGCAGGTCATCGTGGAACCGCCGCAGGTGCACATGCAGAACTGCCGCGACGGCGAACGCTGCCGCCCGGCGTCCGCGCCCGCGCCGCGCAGCGACGGCTACTGAGTTCCGGCCCGGTCCCGCGGGACCGGCGTCGGGCGAACGCCTTAGAATGACAGCCGCGGCCTCCGGGCCGCGGCTGTTACTGTTTGCAGAACGCCCGCGCCTCGCGGGCGAGACCCAGATACCCCCCGGCGAGCGCCGAGCTGACCGCGTCCTCGCACTTGCCGTCGCTCAGGAGTTGGCCGACCTGGACGCGCGTCTTCTCGTAGGCGGCGGCGCTGGCCTGGAGGGTCTGCGCCTGGGCCCGGTCCGACTTCGTGCACAATGACAGCCACCCTGCCGCGGCGCAGCGGATCACCAGCCTGCGCTGGTCCTCGGTGAGCACGCCGGGATCCAGCGAGGCCGTGACGGGGCGGACGGCCGTCCCGACATCCGGTTCGGTCCGGATCTCGGTCGGGACCTCCGCCGTCGTGTCGCCCTGCACCAGCTGGACGTCCGGAAGACGGTAGCGGCAGACCCAGCGGCCCTCCTCGAGGACGCAGTTCTCCAGGGTGGCCTTGGCGTCCTGCGTCAGAAGGGCGCCGATCAGCACCAGAAGGGAAGACGTCACGGGCCACTCCACCGGTTCGGTCTGGAGAGTGCGCCCTAAGGGTCCGGCAGGCAACCGGGCCGCATCAGGCGAGGGCCCCGGGCCTGACGGCTTCTCTACACATGAGTGTGATGTGCCAGACTGCAAGTTTTCGGTGACTCCACGCCGAGACGGCGCATGCTGAGCTTGGCTGCGCAGCCTCCACACGACAGAGGGAGACCTGACAAATGAACCGCGCCAAGCTGATCTTCGCCGCCCGGATGACGGCGGTCGCACTGGCCTTTGGAATCACCGCGATGGCGTCTGGCCAGGCGGTGGCTTGCGACTACCGCACATGCAAGGCGATCTGCGCCGGGCTTTACGGCCAGGGCACGGAGGCGTTCTACGACTGCATGGAAGGGTGCATCAACAATCCGTGCGTCTACAGTCCGCCGGCGCGCTGAGGCGTCGAAGAAGCGCCGGAGCCCAGGTCAGGCCGGCCGTCGGGCCCGCAGGGCCTGGGCGATGGTGCCGTCGTCCAGCCAGTCGAGCTCGCCGCCGACGGGCACGCCGCGGGCCAGGCTGGTCACGCTGACGCCCGAGGCCGCCAGCCGGTCGGTCAGGTAGTGGGCGGTGGTCTGGCCGTCGACCGTGGCCGGCAGGGCCAGGATCACCTCGCGCACCACCCCGTCGCTCGCGCGACCGACCAGCTCGGCGACGCGCAGATCGTCGGGCCCGACGCCGTCCAGCGCCGACAGCAGCCCGCCCAGGACGTGGTAGCGGCCGCCGAAGGCCCCTACCCGCTCCATCGCCCACAGGGCGCCGGCCTCCTCCACCACGCAGATCAGCGTCTGGTCGCGGTCGGGGTTCGAGCAGATCGAGCAGGGGTCGCGCGTGTCCGGCGCGGCGCAGACCGAGCAGGGCCGCACCTTTTCCGCCGCGTCGGCCATGGCGGCCGCCAGCGGGGTCAGCAGCTGGTCGCGCTTCTTCAGCAAGGCCAGGGTCGCGCGCCGGGCCGAGCGCGGGCCCATGCCCGGCAGCTTGGAGAGCAGGCTGATCAGCCGCTCGATCTCGGGGCCGGCGGACGAGGCCATCAGTTCGCCGGGGGCGGGGACGGGATGCGGGTGGCCTGGCCGTAGACCACGACCCACCTGCCGTCGCGCAGCGCCCAGACGTCGATGTAGCGCAGGGTCGAGCGGATCGGCGTCTTCTCGAAGGTCCCGGTCACATCGACCGTGCCCCCCAGCGCCGCGCCGTCATGCCAGACGTGCTCCACCGGCTCCCGCACGATCACCGGATTCAGGTCCAGGCCGGGCGCGGTGAACTCGCCGATATGCTCGCGCTTGCCGGTGCGCGAGCCGTCGGAGCCGACGAGGATGAAGTCCTCGGCGATGAGCCGCTCCAGTTCGGCCCGGTCGCCCTCGATCTGGGCCTTCTCGTAGGCGTGGGCGGCCTCGGCCAGCGCCGGCGGCAGGCCGGCGTGCTGGGCGAAGGCGGGGGCCGCGGCGATGAGGGCCGCGCCGGCGGCGACGGCGGCAAGCAGCGCGCGCACGGTCAGAACAGCTTGGGCATGCCGGGCATGCCGGCCAGCGGGCCGGCGGCCTCGCGCATCAGCTCGGCCTGGGCCGCCTCCAACTTGCGGCGCGCGTCCGCGTGGGCCGCGACGATCAGGTCGGCCAGGATCTCGGCCTCGTCGGGGGTGAGCAGGCTGGGGTCGATGCGCAGGGCCGTCAGTTCGCCTGCGCCCTTCAGGCTCAGGCCGACCATGCCGCCGCCCGAGGAGCCGTCGGCGGTGGTCTCGGCCATCTTCGCCTGGGCGTCCTGCAGCTTGGCCTGCATGGCCTGGGCCTGTTTCATCATGGCGGAGAAGTCGGTCATGGGGCCTCCAGAAGCGGTCTAATCTAGGGTGTCATCCCGGAAAGCGCGAAGGGCTTATCCGGGACCTCGTGCAGGAGAGGGCGCTAACCCGGAACCAGGTCCCGGATAGCCGCTGCGCGGCTTCCAGGATGACAGAGCGAGAGAACTCAGTCGTCGTCCGGCTCGACCGGCGCCTCGTCAAGGTTCGGTGCGATGGTCGGCGCGGGAACGTCGGCGATCGTGCGCACGTCGGTCAGCTCGGCGCCCGGGAACACGCGCATCACTTCCTGCACGAACGGGTCCTGTTCGATCTTCGTGCGGAACTCGGCCTTCTCCCGACGCTCGCGCTCGTAGAGGCTCTCGGCCCCGCCGCCGCCCTGGGCCGCGATCAGCCAGGTCTGGCCGGTCCACTCCTTCAGCCGCGCCGACAGCCGCCGCGTCAGGTCCGGCGGCGTGTTGGGGACCGGTTCGAACTCGATGGCGCCGGGGCGGAAGGAGACGAGGCGGACGAACCGCTCCACGTCCATCTTCAGGCCGATGTCGCGGCGCTCGCCGATCAGGGCGACCACCTCGTCGAAGGACTGCGGCCGGGCAAACTCCGGATGGGTCGCCGGCACGATCTGCACCGCCGCCCGCGCGCCGCCGCCTCCCCCGCCGCCGCCCAAGGGCGCGGAGCCGGCCGGTCCGCCGCCCAGCGGGTCGCCCGCCTGCAGCCGCTTCAGCGCCTCCTCCGGCCCGGGCAGGTCGGCGGCGTAGCACAGGCGCACCAGGGCCATCTCGCCGGCCGCCGCCGGGTCGGGCGCGCGGCGCACCTCGTCATAGGCCTTGAGCAGCATCTGCCACGCCCGTGACAGGGTCCCGGCCGACACCGTCGCGCCCATGGCGGCCAGCCGCTGGGCCTGGTCGTTGGGCAGGCGGGTGGCGTCGGGGCCGAGCGCCTTGGCGATGGTGGCGCCGTGGCAGTGTTCCAGGAGGTCGGAGATGACCTGCGCCGGATCGGCGCCGAAGCCGTACAGCGTGCGGTACTGGTCCAGCGCCTCGGCGGTGCGGCCGCCCATGACGCTCTCGAACAGGGCGATGGTCTGGGACCGGTCGGCCAGGCCCAGCATGTCGCGAACCACGTCGGCCTTTACGATCTGACCGCGCTCGGCCTGGACCAGGGCCTGGTCCAGCAGGGACAGGCTGTCGCGCACCGAGCCCTCGGCGGCGCGGGCGATCAGGTTCAGCCCCTCGGTCTCCACCAGCGCGCCCTCCGCCGCGATGACCTTCTCCAGGTGCGGGATCAGGGTCTCCGGCTCGACCCGGCGCAGGTCGAAGCGCTGGCAGCGGGACAGGATCGTCACCGGCACCTTGCGGATTTCGGTGGTGGCGAAGATGAACTTGGCGTGGGGCGGCGGCTCTTCCAGCGTCTTCAGCAGCGCGTTGAACGCCGCCGTCGACAGCATGTGGACCTCGTCGATGACGTAGACCTTGTAGCGGGCCTCCACCGGCGAATAGCGCACGCTGTCCAGAAGCTCGCGCATCTCGTCGACCTTGGTGCGGCTGGCGGCGTCCAGCTCCAGCACGTCCATGTGCCGCCCCTCGATGATGGCCCGGCAGTGCCGGCCCTCCTCGGTCAGGTGGACGGACGGCTTGTCGACCGTGTCGGTCTCGTAGTTCAGGGCGCGGGCCAGCAGGCGCGCCGTCGTCGTCTTGCCGACGCCCCGCACGCCGGTGAGCATGAAGGCGTGGGCGATGCGGCCGGAGGCGAAGGCGTTGGTCAGCGTCCGGACCATGGCCTCCTGGCCGATCAGGTCCTCGAAGGTGCGCGGCCGGTACTTCCGCGCCAGCACCGTGTAGGCCTCGCCTTCCGGCTGCTCCAGGGGCGGCGGGGCGGGCGTGGGCTCAGGCGCGGTCGTCGCCTCGCCGAAGATGTCGGCGGTGTTCTCGTCGCGCTCGACGGCTTCGCGCTCTGGCGCGTCCTCGTCCCAGGGCGCGGAATCGACGTCCGTGTCGGTCATGGCTGAGACATAGCACTTGGCGGACCGGGCGGGAGTCCGGACTTGGCGGTCCTGGTGTCGCGATGTGGCGAGAAGGTGGAGACTGGACAGCGACTCGAAGGGGAACTCGTTGTGGCTGCTGCCTTCCGGCTCTGACCAGGTTGGCGAGGCCTTCGCCCGCGCCAGTCTCCGGCGCGGCATATGGCGGTTTGGCGCAAGGTTGGCAAGCGGAGCGTGGGGGGCGGAGACGTCCTTCCCTCTCCTTCAGGAGAGGACGCGAGCCCTCGCGCAGCGAGGGGAGCGGGTGAGGCGTGTCATGTCCCGCGACGTGCGGGCCCGAAATCCTCGTCCTTCGACAGGCTCAGGATGAGGATTTCCACTGACCTCCCATTCGACCTCATCCTGAGCTTGTCGAAGGACGAGGTCGTGGCGCTTCGGTTGAACGTCATGCGCCGGCCGACGCCTCATCTCCAGGGGGCGCCGAGCCCGAACACACCGCGTCCTGATCCTCTTGATGGAATGGTGCGCCCGGTCGGAAGGCAGTCAAGGACGCGAGCTTCGCTCGCGCAAGCGGAGCTTGTGGCCCCTCCGGGGCCATCCTTGACGGCCTTCCGACCTAAGGGCGCGAGAGTTCCACCAAGGAGGTTCAGGGGGAGAACCGCTCAGCCACTACATCGCCAAGTGGCCGCTCGCCCGCTTGCCGTCGTGCCCGGTGATCAGCACCGGCGTGATCCCGCCCACCGGCGCGTCTCCCGCCAGCGCGATGTCGGTGAAGTCGGGCGCCCGCGCCACCCCCTCCCGCTCCACCAGCGCCGCCACCGTGCGCCCCACCTGCCGCTCCAGGTGCCGCTCCAGCGCCTGCGCGCCCTTCTCCCGCAGCCGGGCCGCCCGAGCCTTGACCACGTCCCGCGCGACCGCCGGCATCCGCGCGGCGGGCGTGCCGGGGCGGGGGCTGAAGGGGAAGACGTGCAGGAAGGCGAGGTCGCAGTCGTCCACCAGCTTCAGCGTGTTCTCGAACATCGCCTCGGTTTCGGTGGGAAAGCCGGCGATCAGGTCGGCGCCGAAGGCGACGTCGGGGCGCACGGCGCGCACCCGCTCGCACAGGCGGATGGCGTCGGCGCGCAGGTGGCGGCGCTTCATGCGCTTGAGGATCATGTCGTCGCCGTTCTGCAGCGACAGGTGCAGGTAGGGCGCGAGCCGCTCCTCCTCGGCGAGGCAGCGCAGCAGGTCCGCGTCGATCTCGGCCGCGTCGATGGACGACAGGCGCAGGCGCGGCAGTTCTGGGACGAGGCGCAGGATGCGCGCGACCATCTGGCCGAGCGTCGGCTGACCGGGAAGGTCCTGCCCCCAGCTGGTCAGGTCCACCCCGGTCAGCACCACCTCGTTCACGCCCCGCGCGGCCAGCCGGCGCACCTGCTCGACCACCTCGCCGGCGGCGGCCGAGCGGCTGTTCCCCCGGCCGTAGGGGATGACGCAGAAGGTGCATCGGTGGTCGCAGCCGTTCTGGATCTCGACGTAGGCGCGCGAGCGCTCCTGCAGGCCGTCGATCAGGTGCCCGGCGGTCTCGCGCACCGAGAAGATGTCGTCGACCTTCACGCGC
>Ga0196970_1001659_pt1 | contig 13891 bp, 14 predicted proteins | sample S1v_513CmetaG_FD_148672 | JGI IMG/M metagenome (GOLD analysis project Ga0196970, IMG submission 148672) | Soil microbial communities from Anza Borrego desert, Southern California, United States - S1+v_5-13C | ecosystem: Environmental > Terrestrial > Soil > Desert | place: USA: California... | reverse complement strand
GCTTCTGGAGCCGTTACGCGGAGATCGCCGGCAAACCCTGAGGGGACCCCGCGGATGGCCACCTCGCGCGGCGGGGCGGGCAGGACGGCCAAATGGCGGTTGGTGACAGAAGTGTTGGGTGCGGGCCTGGTCCGCACGATCTTCCTATTGAACTACCTGTCCTCGCTGGAACTTCGCCACCTGATCCAGGCGGCGACGAACAAAAGCGAGCTGTTCAACAAGTTCGCCCAATGGGTCGCGTTCGGTGAAAGCGGGCTGGTCAGCGAAGGGGTGCGGGACGAGCAGCGCAAGCTGATCAAGTACAACCACCTCGTGGCGAACCTGGTGATCTTCCACACCCTCATCTCGATGATCCGGGTCCTTGACCAGTTGGCCGCCGAGGGCGTGTCCGTTGACGAGGCGGCCTTGGCCGGGCTGAGCCCCTACCAGACCGAACACATCAACCGCTTCGGCAACTATACGCTGGACTTCACCCGCGTCCCGGCGCCCCTGCCCACCGAGGATCCGGCACCGCTGCAGGCACGGACTCCGGTCCACGGGCAGTTCGCAAACCTACTATCCACGCCTGTGTGAATTCGTGGAAGCAATCGTTACTGAACCGCGCCAACGTCCCTGCCGATCACTTTGATTTATCCTGGAAGTCCGGGCGGTTGATCAGCGCATCGCATAGACGAACGGAGAGACGCGCTCCACGGGATGCTTGTCGGCCGGCTGCCGCGCCTCCCATAGGGCTTCGGAGCACAACGTGACGCAATGGGCCCGGTGGCGGCGGATGAACCAGAACACGCGCCAGCGGCGTTCTGCAAACGCTTCGGCACACAACCGCTCCACCATGGCTTCCGCGTCCTGCCGATGGGGCGCACAATCGCTTTGGGCCACAGCATCATTCATCCGCTTCACTCCCCGGTTAGCATGGCGTCGCTGGACGTTGTCGGCAACTGCCCGATGATGCGCCCGATAATGTAATTATAATACAAATCTGCAATAATTTCTTCTCCTCGTGGAGTCGTGTGAATAAAATCCACGAATTGGCATTCGCTTCCATCAAGATTTTTGAAATATTCATCAAAGTTTATGAAGTCAACGAATTTGATGTGCGGAACGTTTCTAATCATCAGATCGTAGACCTGTTTCATGCTGGCGTAAAGCCCGCCAAAGGATTTTTCATAAGGATTTTCTTGGCGAAGATAGAGCTGCTCGTCGGGATGAAGGGCGCTCTTGCTGACCAGCATCGGCTGCAGCCCCCACAGGAAGCGGGCGCCGTCGGCCGAGACCAGGGCTGCGAACTGGCGCTTGCGAGTGATGTAGGCCTTGATTGAGGATTGTGGAGCGTTGCGCAGTTCCAGCATGTCGCCCGGCGTGCGGCCTGTTGGGTGTTCTCCAGTTCCATGAAGGATCTGAGACCATTCCTCGAAGTTCACCTGATAGCAAATCTGTTCTCTAACCAGCAATCCCGGGTCGGACGTCAGGCCATATTGCAGGTCATTGAACCCGTCATGGGCAATAACGATATCGGGTTGCAACTTCTGAACGAACAGCATGTAGGTCAGAATCTCGTTCAGGACCACGTGGCCGTGCATGCCGAAATTCAACACGGTGAACTGAATGTCTCGACCGGTCTCGTCCGCCCATTGGTTTAGGCGGCGTTCCAGGACCGTGGAAAACATCTCCGTCGTCAGGCAGTCCAGGCTCCAGGCAGATGACCCGCCGAACAGGCAGATCAGCTTGTGCCGAGCCGGTCGCCCCGACAGGGATTTCAGGTCGCCGGGCACCCGGAAGCCGAACTCGTTGACCGGCCCCAGCCCCAGCGACCTGAACAGATAGCCATAAGGGAAGTAATACCAGAATTCCGAGCCGGCCGGAGCGAGGCGGTTGAAGATGTGGGCGTCGGCATGGGGGTAGATGTCCTGGAGCCGGCCCGGGCGCATCGGCTCCATGCGAGCCCGGAGGTAGGTGTGATGGAAGGAGAAGCGGTAGACGCCCAACGGGTGGTTGTCTGGCAGGCTCTGGGCGAGGCGCGCGGCCCGCGTGGTGTATCCATCCTCAATGAACGCTACAAAGGAAAACCGCTCCGCCATGTCGGGCGGATAGCCTTCGAGCAAAGGGACGCCCAGATGGGCATGGATGCCGGCCATCCCGGGCGCGCATTCGACCGCAACCTCGGTGCCGGGGAAATTAACCTCAATGGATGCAAGACACCGACTAAAGGCTGTGTCCTCGACACGCCAATCCGGCAACACCAGCAGCGCCTTCATTAGAAAAATTCCTTCCGAACGAGGATGTCGTCCATGATCAGATAGTCCAAGCCGCTCCATGAAAAGGTCCGGATAGCGTCGGCCGGTGACGCCACGATCGGCTCGCCCCGGCGGTTGAAGGATGTATTGAGCAGAACGGGAACGCCCGTCCGTTTCCCGAACTTTTCCAGGAGCTTGCGAAACCGGCTTTCGGAATCGGCATGGACCAACTGCACCCGTGCCGTGCCGTCCACATGGGTCACGGCCGGGATGCGGGGGCGGGCCTCGGGGCGGACGGAGCAGACCGACAGCATGAAGGTTTCTGGGCGCAGTTGCCCGCCCCCGGCTTCCGGCGTCAGGTCAAAGAACTCCTCGGCTCGTTCGGCCACGACGGCCGGAGCGAAGGGGCGGAACGGTTCGCGGAATTTGATCTTTTCGTTGATCGTCCTTTGCATGTCCGGAAGCAGGGGACTGGCCAGGATGCTGCGCGCCCCGAGTGCTCTGGGGCCCCATTCAAACCGATCCTGCATCCAGCCGATGACGGCCCCGCCTGCCAGCAGGCGGGCCGCTTCCTCAAGCAGTTCATCCGTGTTGGTAAAGCAGGTGAAGGTGTCGACGCCGGCTGAGGTCAGGGCGGCCTGCGCCTCCTCCCGGCTGTACCGTGACCCCAGGTAGGCGCTGCGGAGTGGTTCCGGACGGGAGCCTGTCGCTTCGGCGAAGGCCTGCAACGCGGCTCCCAAGGCGCCGCCGGAATCGCCGGCCGCGGGCTGAACATACAGGTCAATGCCCAACTCGCGCTGCAATCGGCCATTCGCCAGCGAGTTCAGGGCGACGCCGCCGGCCATGGCCACGCGGCGCACGCCAGTGCGAGCGACCGCCGCCTCCACGAAGGACAGAATGAGTTCCTCAGTGACCCGCTGCACGCTGGCCGCGATGTCGGCATAGTGCCGACTCTCCGCTTCGGTCGCATTGGCCGGAGGACGGGCGCGGTCTCCGACGAAGAAAGGCGCTTCCGGTTGTCGGGGCGGCCCCAACAGCGCGACCAGTTCGGGCGTGAACGGGAGATCATCCGGCATAAGAAACGAAAAGTAACGCTGGTCCAGGCGGAAGCCGTCGCCGGAAAAGGCGATCAAGCGCTGGATCCGGTCCAGGTAGGCCGCCTCCCCGAATCCCGCCATTCCCATGACCTTGTATTCTCCCTCGTTCACTTCGAAACCGAGGAAGGCCGTCATCGCACTGTAGAACAGGCCAATGGAATCGGGGTATCGGACGCTGGAAATCGGCTGGAGCGACAGGCCCCGGCCTAAGGACACGCTGGCCGTCTCGTACTCGCCGACCCCATCCAGGGTAATGACCGTGGCCTCGTTGAAGGGGGAACAGAAGAACGCGGAGGCTGCGTGCGACTGGTGGTGCCCAAAGAGGCGGATCCGGTCTTCTCCAATCCCGACGCCTTCGGCGATGCGGCGGCGGACGTCGAATTTCCCTTGGCGGATCCAGGATTTGAAACTGTCAGACACGGTGTCGCGGAAGCGTCTGGCGCCTTGCCGGGCACTTCCCTGCTGGAAGCCGTAGATGATCCGGTCGAACTTTTGCAGCGGTTGTTCGTAGAAAGCGACTAGGTCCAACGCCTTACGGTCCAGCCCGGCAAACTCCAGGCAAGCCGCTATGGAGCGGTGGGGAAAGCTGGCGTCATGCTTGTTCCTGGAAAAGCGCTCTTCCTGGCATGCGGCGACGACGCGCCCATCAACAATAAGAGCCGCCGCCGAGTCATGATAGTCGAACGACAGTCCCAGTATTTTCATGCTGCGGGTATCCCTTGAAGCCGATCACGGCGATGGGCATGGCCGTTGTCGCAACGGCCGGAGCTTTCGGTATCGGGGACCGCGGTTCAATTCGTCAAGCCTTTTTAAAAACACCTTGAGTAGTATTTTCTTGTATCTATTCAGCCATTGGTGATGTCTTTCCGCGTTCGTCCGCCACGAAAGGGGTCCCGCCGAGTGGTGTCTGAGACGTGATGCTGGCCCGCCGGAGCGCTCCCCATAGCTGGCGCAGGCGGGCCAGCCGTCCGGGAGCGGGCGGTCACCGTGTTCTTCGGCTAAGTTGAGGTTGCTTGACGACCATCAACCGAGACGGAGTGACACGATGACCGAGAACAGGATCGCTTTTCAGGAGCTGATTGGGAAGAGCGCCGACGCCGACTTCCTGCGCGAGATGGTCGGCTTTGCCGCCCAGCGCCTGATGGAGTTGGAGGTCGAGGCGCTGACCGGTGCCGGCTACGGCGAACGCAGTGACGAGCGGCTGACCAAGCGCAACGGCTACCGCGAGCGGACCTGGGAGACGCGGGCCGGCGCCATCGATCTGCGCATCCCCAAGTTGCGCAAGGGCTCCTACTTCCCGGCCTTCCTGGAGCCGCGGCGCACGGCGGAGAAGGCGTTGATCGCGGTGATCCAGGAGGCCTACGTGCCGGGCATCTCGACGCGTTCCGTCGACGACCTGGTCAAGGCCATGGGCATGACCGGCATCTCGAAGAGCCAGGTCAGCCGCCTGTGCCAAGACATCGATGAGCGCGTGCAGGCCTTTCTGAACCGGCCGCTGGAGGGCGACGGGCCCTTCGTCTGGCTGGACGCGACGTATGTGAAGGTCCGCCGCGACGGCCGCATCGTCTCGACCGCCGCCATACTGGCCATCGGCGTCAACAGTATCCATCGCTCCGGAGTTGGCGGTCGCCGACGGCGCGCTCGGGTTCTGGAAGGCGCTGGAGGAGGTGTTCCCGGCCACGCGGCATCAGCGCTGCTGGCACCACAAGGCGCTGAACGTGCTGAACAAGATGCCCAAGACGCTCCAGCCGGCGGTGAAGGCGGACCTGAAGGAGATCGGGATGGCGGCCGACCGCGCCTCGGCCACGGCGGCGCTGACCACCTTCGAGAAGAAGTACGCGGCCAAATACGGCAAAGCGGTCGACTGCCTGACCAAGGACCGCGACGCGCTGCTCGCGTTCTACGACTTTCCCGCCGAGCACTGGGAGCACGTGCGAACTACCAATCCCATCGAAAGCGTGTTCGCCACCGTTCGGCACCGCACCGTCCGCACCAAGGGGGCGCTGTCGCAGGACACCGCCAAGCTGATGGTCTTCAAGCTGATCACCGCCGCCGCCAAGACCTGGCGGCGGCTGAACGGCGAAAACTTGTTGCCCAAGGTGATCCGGGGCGTCACCTTCCGTGACGGCGTCGAGGTTACCGATGCCGCGTCACAGGACGCCGCCTGACCGAGCCGTCACCCAATTTCCCGCATAGCTCGGGAATGGGACGGGCCATCCACTGCTGGGGCATTGATGGGGATGCGAAGGGGAATGAACAGCGACAGACAGCTCAAGGTGCGCTTTCTCCTCCCCGTATGGGGGAACGACTATGTGGCGCGCTGGTGCCGGTTGGCTCTGCCGGCGCTGTTGGCCCCAGGCAATCTCCCCGCCATCGCGAAGGCAACGGATTTCGAATTTGTCCTACTGACATCCGAAATCGATTATGAATACATAAAAAGCCAAAAAATTTTTGATAAGCTGAGTTCAATGTGTTCTGTCCACTTCATTTCAATAGATGATCTTCTTTGTGGCTGGGGAGGCGCCTCATCCTTCTACGGATTGGTTCTGACCAACGCTTACTGGAGGGCCATCGAGAGCGCGGGAGATGAAATGGTCGACACTCATTTCATCTTCATGAACGCGGACTTCCTCGTTGCCAACGAGGGGATGCGCAACCTGCTGGCCCGTTTGCAGGACGGCCATCACATCGTGCTGACCTCCACCTTGCGGTGCAACTCCGAGGACGTTGTCCCGATTCTGACGCGGCAGCTTTCCGACGGAGGCATGACCCTGGCGGTTCAGCCGCGTGCGTTGGTCGATGTAGCGCTCCAGCACATGCATTCGACGCAGGTCGCCAAGCTAGTCAACTCCAACATTTGCCATTCTGCCGCCGTCAACCAGTTGTTCTGGCAAGTGGACGACCAGACGGTCGTCAGCCACCACTACATACCGTTTATGCTGTGCGTGAAGCCGGAGCGGTTCGTTGCCGGGATCGAAGGCTTTTGCGACTATGCCTTTGTGCCCGAATTGTGTCCAAGCGGGAACTCGGTCGCGCTGGAGGACTCCGACGAGTTCTGCATGATCGAGCTTCAGGCGCGGTCGTCCGAACTCGATTTTCTGCGCATCGGTGGGGCGACCCGCGACGAGGTCGCCGCCAGCCTTGGGCAATGGACTACCCGTTGGCAACGCGACATGGCCCGGCGCCACCGGATCGTGTTCCATGCCGCCGACTTGCCGCCAGCTTTGGACGCCGCTTGCCACGAGGCGGACGACTATGTCGCGGACATCGAGCGGCGGATGACGAAGCCGCCGCAGCCGCACCTGGACCATCCATACTGGACCGGGACCCTGGCCACGCTCGGTCTCCATCCGCCGCTGATGGGGCCGCCTCCGGCGCCCACACCGCCATCGCCCATGCAGCGGTGGATACGCAAACTGACGGGCATCACTCCGTTTGTTCCGCCATGGCATCCCTACTGGTTGGATTTCCGCAATCTTGCCGAAAGGATCACACGCTGGCGCGCGCATGACGGTGGTCACGGCCGGATGCTTTATTTGCGCAGCCCAGCGGGACTGTTTGCCGACGCGCTGCCGGAAGCCACCACGCTGTGGCTCGACGAAATCGTTTCCGGCCGCATCCATCAGAGTCTGGCCGGCCTGGAACCTTTCTCCCTGATCCTTGTGGAGGCGGGGGTCAACCGTAACATCCGGACCGACCTTGAGCAGCTTCGGCCCTATCTAACGAAGGGCGGTGAAATCATCCTGTTCTTCCACTTGCCTCGCTATTGGCGCGCGGGTATTGCGCTGTCCTACCAGATGCGCCGGACCATCGGCATGCTCCATACGGTTGGCCTGCAGCGTGCCGATCTGATCTCCTCCGGAGGACCCGGGAAGCGGGTCATAGCCATCCTCTGGGACAGCTTGCATCAAATCCAGAAGAGGGTGGGAAAGGCCGGAGTGCCAGTGATAATCCCGCTTTGGGTGATGCTGGCCCTGGTGTCCTATTGGGTCAACCACCGGGAGCGCCGGGCACAGGATGATCGGCACTCTCTGCGCGACTGCTCCAGCTTCCTGTTGACGTACCGGTTCTGACAGATCCTGGCACGGTGAGATGGGCCCGGAATTTGGGTTCTCCTGATCCTTCCTCGAAGCAGTGGCCCCCTCTGCCAAGCTCCCGCAGGGAGCGGAGAGGTGGACGATGACGACACGACGCGTCCTCACGGACGAGTTCAAGCCGGAGGCGGTCGCCCTGCTGGAGAGCATTGGTCGCCCCTTGGAGCATGTCGCCAGGGAGCTGGGCATTCAGCCCTCGATGCTGCGCAACCGGCGTCGGCGCGTGTCCAGGCCAGAGAGGCCGCCGCACCGGACCAAGTCTGGGTCCGCGACCTTACCTACGTGGCCACGGACGAGGGCTGGTTGCACGTGGCCGCGATCCTGGACCTGTTCAGCCGGAAACGCCTGTCCCCGCGACGGCGGGGATGGGCGGCTGGGCAATGCGGGACCGCCTGCGCACCGAGCGTAAGCGTCGTCTGGAGGCTGCCTTGTGGGAACAGGGGGCGGCGTGGTGAAAGCTGGAGGTCGGCGCCGCCGCTGTGCGTGGCCGGCTTGGCATCGTGGCAAGCAGCGTGGTTTGCACCGTGGCGGTCCAGCGCATCGAAGGCATCACCGGCGCCGGTGGGCGGCGCACCTACTCGGCCGAGGAGAAGTTCCGCCTGGTCGGCGAAGCCCGTGGCGGGCGCGGCGCGGTGGCCGCGGTGGCGCGCCGCCATGGCGTGTGCACCAGCCTGATCTACCCGCTGGCGCCGGCAGATCAAGAGCGGCGAATTGTCGGCCGAGGCGCCGGCGTTCGTGCCGGTGCGCGTGCTCGAGGCGCAGCCACCCGCCAGCATCGTCACTCCCGCCGCGGCGCCATCCACGCCGGAACCGGCGGCGCCGGCCGAGCGCCGAACCGCCCTGGTCGAAGTGGTGCTCGCCAACGGCCGCGTGCTGCGCGTCGCCGAGGATATCGCCCCTGCCACGCTGCGCCGGCTGGTCGGCGCGCTGGACGGCCCGTGATCTCGGTTCCCGCCGGCGTGCGGGTCTATCTGGCGATGGGCCCCACCGACATGCGCAAAGGCATGGACGGTCTGGCCATGCTCGCCCAAGAGGTCCTCAAGCAGGACCCGTTCGCCGGGCATCTGTTCGTCTTCCGGGGCCGGCAAGGGCACCTGGTGAAAGTGCTGTACTGGGATGGCCAAGGCTTCTGCCTGTTCGCCAAGCGCCTGGAGAAGGGCCGCTTTATCTGGCCGATCAGCCGCGAAGGCGTGGCGGTGCTCACCGCGGCCCAGCTCGCCATGCTCCTCGAGGGCATGGACTGGCGCGCCCCGCAGCGCACCTGGCGGCCGGAGACGGCGGGGTGAGTCCCGGTTGCCACGCTCGCCGGCGATCGGTGGCGGGGCGCTGATCTCCCCTCGTTCGGATCCCACGAGCCGGCTAAAATCCGGCCATGCCCTCCACCGCCGCCCCGCTGCCCACCAACGTCGAGGCGCTGCGCGCGATCATCGCCGCGCAGGCCGCGGAGCTGGCGGCCGAACGCCAGGCGCGTGAGGTCCGGGAAAGCGCGGCGCTGGCCGAGCGGCTGATCCGCCAGACGGTGCGCAAGCAGGGCATCGCCCGCGACCGGCTGACGCTGCACGCCGATCGCGGCGCCGCGATGAAGGCCAAGGCGGTGCTCGAGCTGCTGGCCGATCTCGGCGTGACGCGCAGCCACAGCCGCCCGCAGCAGTCCAACGACAACCCGTTCTCCGAGGCGCAGTTCAAGGCGCTGAAGTACCATCACACCTTTCCGGAGCGCTTCGGCTCGATCCAGGACGCCCGGGCGTTCTGCCGCGCCTTCTTCGCTTGGTACAACACCGAGCACCGGCATTCCGGGCTGGCGCTGATGACGGCGCACCAGGTCCACTACGGCGACACCGCCGCGATCCGCACCGCGCGTCAGGCGGTTCTGGATGAGGGGCACCGGCGCCATCCCGAGCGTTTCGTGCGCAAGCCACCCGAAGCCCCGGCCCCGCCCACGGCGGTGTGGATCAACCGGCCGGCCGACGCGAAGGTGAGCTGATGCCCACTCCTGTCATCCCGTTGTTCGGCCGGAGACGGGCCATCCCGCCGTCCCGGCCTGCCATCCCTCACGCCGGCGCGCGAGAGGGCGGGCAAGGCTCTTCTCGAGGGGCCCGCCCCCTTGGGCGGGACGGAAGGGCCTTGCGCGGCCCGAGCCCGCCGGCATCCTGCAAGCAGACGGACGCGGCGACCAGCTGGTTGGCGCCCCTGAGCACGCAGACTTACCGAGCTTGAACTCCAAACCCGGCTGTCTCATGCGCGTTGACACGTACCGGTGCAGCGGAGTAGACCTGCAAGCTTCAGCTCGCCGAAGAGCACATAGCCCCCCTCAAACACCACGCCCCGGGGCACGATCTTCGCAAACCTACTGTCCACGCCTGTGTGAATTCGTGGAAGCAATCGTTACCGCCCCCCATACCAGCTCTACGGCGTTACCCCATCCTGGTTTTTTTGCGGCGATTCGTCCCTCGGGCGCAGTATCATCCGGTTCCGTTGTCATGCCGACCCATGTTGAAGGAGATTGGGGCATTGTCGAGCCATGCACCTTCCTTGTCGTCATCCCCCCCATCGGAGGCGGATGTGGCGGTCTGGCGCCAACGCATCCGGCAGTCCACGATGGCGAACTATTCCCTGAATATGGGCATCGCTATCGCCCGGGAGGGGAACGAAAACGTGGCTGTCGACCATCTCATGCGGGCGATCACGGCGATGCCGGACGGTTACGCCGCCTATCTGGAGTTGGAGCGGCTGCGCCCCTCGGCCCTCCATCCGGAAACGAAGAACCTTTTGGACCGCGCTCAGTTGCGCAATCCGGACTTCCGCGCCGACGGAGAGCGGGATCTGGCCTACAACGCCTTGGAGCAGGGACAGATCGAAGCGTTCGCCGCCCTGTTCCTGCAGGCTTTGGATCGGCGTCCCGTCCTGTCCGGTGATTGGACCTATGGTCTTCTTGCCTTGGGCCAGCATTGCCTGCACTCCGACCGCTTCGAGCAAGGCTTGCTGATGCTGGAGCAGGCAGCCGCATTGGACGGCGATGATCCCGATATTCAGCTCTGGCTCGGCTTCGCCTACATTTTTACACTGCAATTCGACAAGGCTCTAGGCGCCTTCTATGATCACCGCCGCCTGACACCAGACGGCTACAACGCTGACAGCCAGATCGGCTTGACGGAGATTGCGGTTGGCCGCATCGACGACGCGATGGCAACCCTGAAGTCCGCCTTGGACCAGACGCCGAACCATGTCCTCCTTTGGGCTCAATACGCGCTCGCCTTGCTGGCCGGCGATCGCTTGGCTGAAGCCGAGGACGCCTGCCGTCGCAGCCTGTCCCAGGACACGACCATGTGGTTCGGCAACAGCGTGCTGGGCCTAGTCCGCTTCCGGCAGGGTGCGTTCGAGGAGGCCGAACGCCTCCACCGAGTGGCCATGGCAACCGCTCCGCACCCGTCCTCCTGGGACTACAGCAATCTGGGGCTCGCTCTGGCGGCTGCCGGAAAGCTCGGTGCCGAGGAATGCTTCGCCAAGGCCCTGGCCCTGCAACCCAGGCGTTGCATATACGAAGCCCTGCAGCGTCCATGGGCTGCCCAAGCCTTGGATCGGTATTTCAGCGCCATCGACCCGGACTGGAAGCGCGGCCTATCCCTTCCCGCAGGACGTAAGCCTGCGGGGCCGGCCTGACATCAGGCTCGTCGTCCCGTGATCAAGAAAGCAGAGCACATGAACATCGACCGCCAGTCATGGGGGTCTTCCTGGCGCAGGCTGCTGGCGATGAAGTAATCGTGGAAATTCTGGGCGGCAAACGGAGGCACGCTGTGGAAGTGATAATAGTGCATCCGGACGTCCGTGAAGCCGCCAGCTCGCATCTGCTCGCACAGCAGAAGCGGGTTGCGGGCCGTCGAACGGCCGGCGTGGACCTTGCCGCCGAACCGTCTCTTCACTTGGTTGAGACCTTTGCGGACGGCGGAGCGGGCCTTGCCGGCACCTGACAGAAGCTCATCCTCTCGGATCAGATCCTGCATGAAGAACGCGGCTGACACTTTGTTCAGGGCATAAAGGCTGAACAGGGCGTTGGATGCCTGGATCAAGGCCAGCCCTCCGTCAGCCAGGCTGTTCCGCATGAGGCGCAGCAGGGCGGGATCGAGCGACGGCGGAAGCATGTTCAAGGTGCCGACGGCGATGGCGGCGTCCGCCGGTTCGGTGGGCAAGATCCATGAGTCTTCGCCGGACAGGAGTCGGTTCAGGTCGGGGTGGACCAGAATGTCTCCATGAGCGTCGATTTCGATCGGGTTTTGCGCGTTGGCCCGGCCCGATCCCTTAAGAGTCGTGACGTCGAGTTGCGAATCGGACAGGAATGCTGTGGTTTGCGGTCCGATGGCCAGGACCCGACGTCCCGGGCTTGTTCCCATCAGGTCGTCGATCAGGGCGCGGTGAACCGGCGGGTAGGGCGAAAGCGGCTTCTTGCTCAGGATCGCGTCCGCCATGCCTTGTACGCGCCGCCGTATCCTGTCCATCCGGCGCGCAAGCCGGATGCGGCGCAGAAAGGCATCCGCTCTGCGTGCCGCTTCCTGCCAATCACGGTCTGAGCCTGTCTTTCCGCGCAGGATTAGGCGCCGCTCCAGCAACTGGAAATTACGGTCAGCCCCGTGCTGGTCGTAGAACGCCATCATCGCTTTGAAGCTGCGGTCATGACTGCTTCCGACGTTGTGATCCTCGCCGCTCAGCTCGCAACAGAACAGTGCGTCACCATCATCCGGGATCAGGCTGTCCGCAAGGTCGGGAAAGGCCTTTGCCGCGAGGTCCTGATCGATGGTGCCTTCGAAACGGCTTTCTCCAGCGCCCGGATGGAACATGATCGGGTACAGATGGAAGCAGTGTGCAAGGAGGCCGTCGTCGCCGACCGGCCACAACAGAAAGGACGGATGACGCGGCGGGCCGCTTCCGTCCATCCGGTGCAGATCCAGCAGCGGATGCATGTTGTCTAGGAAGATGCGTGTCAGTTCCGGCGACGGCACCGTCAGGGCGGGAGAGCCAGATCGGACGTAGTCGCGGCGCAGGATAGTGATCACCTCGTTCTTGCGGGCGCGGGGACCCATGACTTCCAGCACCCGCTTGCCCTGGCGCAGCGCCGTCTCGGCCCCCCTCAGGAATCCGTCTGCAAGCACGATGTCGGCGTTGATGAAGAAGCAGGCGGCACCACGGGCCGAAGCATCGGCAAGGGCGCGTCGATAGCAATTGGTCTTGATGGAATAATGCCGTCCCTGCCTTTTCGCATTCTCCAGATTGGAGTCTTCGATAAGGCAGAATACAACCTTGATCAGCTCCTGGAGGACAACGAATGCGGAATTTGACCGGATTTTCTCTTCGCCGGTGGCTGTTGTGTATATGATATATAAGTTTTCGCTGCTGTTACTGAGGGCTGGTAGGTTCCCGGCCGCGAGTTGGGAGGGCAGCGACGCGGAAAGGTAGGTCTGGATGTAGTCGTCTCCCCAGACCGGGACGACGAACATCAGGGGAGGCACAGTTCCAACGCGCCTTGCTTCTGCGGATCGTTCTGTTGGTTCGGCTTTCATAAGAAGCGCTTCCCAAGAAAAGGCTATCCCGTCGTGTTCGCAAAGGGGGATGGGATTGAAGGGATTATCTTCGCGGCGGGATTAAATCGCTGGAATCGCGTCATCGGTGTAGCGCGACAGTGATGGTGAAGGGCTCCATCACGACCTAGTTGCAAGATTGTCAATTTTTCGCCTTCATGACAAGGGGTTCGTGATCATGCCCCGGCAGGTGGTGTATGAGCGAAGGGGTTTGTCATCGCTCTCCGGCAGGTTGAGCCGGGTCAGGTTACCAGAAGCCGTCTCAAACCTGGGGGGAGGATGGTAAAGCGCGCTGGGACGGCAGCGAACCGGGGGCGCAATGAAGTGGCGGGTCCTGGTGGAGGTGGCGGGCGAGAACGGCGCGGTGACGCAGCATGTGATCTCCGAGGGTGAGCGCACGGGGGTCGGTCTGGCGGCGACGCTCGGCTTGAGCTTGGCCGAGGGCAAGGCGACGCTGGCCGGCCTGCAGCGGGTCCTGGTCACGGCCCAGGCCGACGCACACTGTCGCTTGCGGCGGCGGTGCCGCCACTGCGGGGCGGCGCGGCCGCTCAAGAACCACCGCCCCCGCCGGCTGGTGTCGCTGTTCGGCACAGTGGAGGTGCGCGCGCCCCGGTTTGGCCCCTGCCGCTGCGGTGTGGCTTCCCGGCGCAGCCTGACCCCGGTCGCCGAGATCATGCCCGACCGCTGTACTCCGGAGTACGAGCGGGTTCTGGCCGGCCTGGGCAGCGCGCTGCCGTATCGACGGGCGCGGGCGGTGCTGGCCGAGCTGTGAGCTGGTCCCCGTTCCCCGGACAGTTGGATAAGCTTGGTTCGCCCATCAGAAAGGACGGACCCGATGACGGGGAAACGGAAGCGGTATTCGGCGGAGTTCAAGGCGAAGGTGGCGCTGGAGGCGA
>Ga0196970_1001658_pt1 | contig 13895 bp, 10 predicted proteins | sample S1v_513CmetaG_FD_148672 | JGI IMG/M metagenome (GOLD analysis project Ga0196970, IMG submission 148672) | Soil microbial communities from Anza Borrego desert, Southern California, United States - S1+v_5-13C | ecosystem: Environmental > Terrestrial > Soil > Desert | place: USA: California... | reverse complement strand
AATTTCTTTTAGGAAAAAATTCTTGCTGTAAAAATTGAACAGAATCATGGATTTGTTCTAATCCCATCCCAATAGCTATCGCATATTTTTGTTCCTGAAGCGCTAAAGATAGATTGTGTTGAGATATAATAGCCTCTTTAAGGTTCTCCATTAAAAATTCAGATAAATGGCCAAAGCTATCTAAATGCCCCGTGAAAATTAAAGGTTGTTGATGAGCAATACGATGGAAAGAGTAAATGATTTTTGTTAATTCTTGTCTCATCTCGTTGATTTTGGTAGAAAGATGAGGGTTGAAATGAGATTTTAATTGAAGTAAATCGATTTGTTTCGCGATTCCTTCGATTTCTTTAGGTTGAAGGAGTTTTTTTCTGTCCTCCCAAAGGGAAGAGAGTAAGGTTTCTATGCCTTGGGACAAGCAATAGGCTTTTTTGAGTTTTCCTTGCTCTAAGAGAACACAAGTCCATTCGCTAGATCCAAGATCGACCAAAAAAGCGTTCTCTAAAGAAGGGGCTTTCCATTTGATATAACGGACTAGAGCCATGGAATGGGTACTGACTCGATCAGGGTTGATTCCAAGGTTATTGATTTCTAGGAGATGGGCTTTAATAGATTCACGTGGGGCTGTAAAGAGAAGGGCCTCTACTTCACCATTGACTTTCTTTAAAAGGTGTGGAATTGCGATGATTTCCGTGGGATTGAAATGAGTTGTCGCTTCAGAATGGAATTCTAAGGCTTTTTGTAGATGACGATTATCGCTTACTTTTAACTCTATAGAGCGAATTAAAACTTCTTTGGCAGACAATCCAGAGGCAATATGTCCTTTGAATTTAGGAAAGTAAAGCTGCTTTACATCGTTGGGTTCTGATAAAAGAGATGATTTTAATATGCATATTTCGATTCGATTCTGATTCTTTTGTAGAAGGGCAGCTCTGACAAAAGGTTTATCAATCTGAAGTCCAATTACCTGCTTCATTTTATTCTGTATTTCACAAACATAATCCTACAAAGTATATACTGTATTCACTTCAAAGACACCAAAAAATTATATCTTATATACCTATTCCTTTTCAGAAGGATCGGATTGAAATAGGAGGCAAGGACAATTTCTGGGAAATTTTTGTGTATCCCCCGTCTTTTACATCAATTATTTTTTTGAAAGATAATTTTGAAGAAAGAGCGCTATTTCCGCCATGACATAAAAGAGCTCACAATTTAAAATAGTTAAAAGTATGACTTATTATCTAGCTCAAGTGATCCATTTACTCTTTCTGTCCTATACCGTTCTTCTTTTTATTCGAATTATTGGCTCTTGGTTTCCTTCTTGGCAAGGAGCTCATTTATTTCGATTTGTTGCCTTTTATGTAGATCCTTATTTAAATCTTTTTCGAAGAGTGCTTCCTCCTTTAGGAGGAGTTTTAGATTTAAGTCCTATTCTAGCCTTTTTTACTCTTCGGATTTTAGAAATTGGTCTGCTCGGTCTTCTTCGATGAAATTTTTAAAAACTCCTTTTTCAATGGGCTCAGTCTCGTTGCCCAATAATATTTTGTATGCTCCTTTAGCTGGCTGCTCAGATCTTCCTTTTCGCTCCATGGCTTGTCGATATCGTCCGGGAATCGTTTATTGTGAAATGGTAAAAATCGATGCTCTAGTTCGTAATGATTCTCATACGTATCGTCTTTTGGACTACACTCCTGATATGCATCCTATTGGAGCTCAAATCTGTGGCAGCAAACCTAAAATGGCGGCTCTTGCTGCTAAAATCATTGAAGATCTTGGATTTGATGTCATCGATTTCAATTGTGGATGTCCTGTTGATAAAGTGACTAAAGATGGTAGTGGGTCAGGGATGCTGAAGAATCCGGAGCTGATCGGAGAAGTATTATCTGAAGTTTTAGCTGCAGTTAAAATTCCTGTGACTGTGAAAATTAGAGCAGGTTGGGATGAACAAAGCATCAATGGACCTTTGATTACCCAAATTGCAGAAAAAGCCGGAGCTAAAGCGATTGCAATCCATGGACGGACACGAGCTCAAGGATATAAGGGGCCCGCTAATTGGGACTATATTCGTGCATGTAAAGAAGTAGCTAAACAAATTTTAGTCATTGGAAATGGGGATGTTTTTGATGCACAAAGTGCTTTAAAGATGTTTGAGTATACTGCTTGTGATGCTGTTTTAGTTTCCCGAGGAACTATGGGACAACCGTGGATTGTTGAAGATATCATCCGCTTGTTGACCCATCAGCCTCAGATAGAGAGAGGAGTACAATTCATTCGAGAAGTTCTACTCGAACACTTTGAAAAGATCATTCGGTATCAAAATGAAAAGCAATCTCTTTTAGATTTTCGTAGGGTAGGTTGCTGGTATTTGAAGAAATGTGAAGGGGTCAGAGAATTGCGAATGCATTTAAATAAAGCTACATCCACTGCCCAGGTATTTTCTTTGATCGATCAATTTGCTTGGGATACAGTTCAGCTTTCTGCTGAATCTTGCTTTGTTGCAACTGAAATTTAAAAACTGTTATTGTCTTCCTTTTTAAGCTTTTCTTCAAAAGCTTTTAATAGACGATCTATATTGTATTTTGTGTCGATCATCTTATCTTTTGTCTTTTGCTGGTTTTTCTTTTTTTTCTCTAACCAGATCAGCAAGTGAGTATTGGAAATGATTCTGGCGCCTAGAGGACGGCAATTCGCAATCAGTCCCCGGTCGTTTGTTACAACAGTAAATTGTTCTTTTTTCTTGCTCACTTCTAATTTTTCTAGGATATAGGCATCTGCTGTTTGTCCTTTAGGCGTATACACGACTTCCAGAGGACTGGGATAGGAAAGTCCGCTTTCTTCATCTCTTCTTCTGGCTCCATCAAAAATTAAACTCCCTTTCAAATGCAAATAGGCAAATTTTTCTTGAATGAATAGGATGATTTTTTCTCTTTGAGAAGAAAGGGATTGTTTTGAGTCTAGAAGAGAGAACAAAAAATTATAGCCGTCTATGAGGTAGTACAACTATTTTTTGTCCAAAAGAGATTCAAAAGATACAAGAATTTTATTCAACGCCTTAGCTCTATGGGAAACTTGATTTTTTGTCATTTCAGAAAGCTCTGCGAAAGTTTTATTATATCCATGTCTTACAAAAAGAGGATCATACCCAAAACCACTGCCGCCGCGTTCTTGAGATAATAGAACTCCTTCGCAAGTAGCGTGGACGCATTTTTTTAGTCCTGAAGGAGAGGCCAAAGCAATAGCACACTCATAAAAAGCATGCCGATCTTCATCCATGAGATGACGCATTTCTCGAAGTAATTTCTTTCGATTGTCAAAATCGGAGGCATTATCACCAGCATATCGAGCTGAAAAAATTCCAGGAGCTCCATTGAGAGCAGGAACGCTGAGCCCGGAATCATCTGCAATGACCCATCGATTTAAAGCTTTTGCGGCTATCACTGCTTTTAAAATAGCGTTTTCTTCAAAAGTATTGCCTGTTTCTTCCGGAGGGACATATTCGGGAAAGTCACAAAGGCTTAAAATGTCAAATCGATTGAGGGGTTTAAGTAAAGTTCGAAACTCTCGAATCTTATGTACATTCGTGCTAGCAATGACTATCTCAAAGATAGGCGCATTAGAAGAGTTCCGTCTTTCTTGGGGCATAATCATCTTTCTTTTTTATATCCAGAACACGATTCAAATATTTGAATCATGTTCGGAATGATAAAAGATTTATTTTTTCTGATCAAAGTAATTATATATGTCAGTAATTGTAAATTGCTCCCCTTGAAACTCGAACTTTTCTTTAACGGATTTTCCCTTCATCGATTGAGCGAGTTTAGATTGGAAAGAGAGGATGTGCTTTTCAGCATCAGCATCCCAAGGACCTAATAAGGTAAACTTAATTTGCTTACCATTTGAATCTGAACAACATACTACAGAACCAACACCTACTTCATCAACAGGGACATCTTCAGGAGTTAGAATGCGAGCTCTAGCCAGCTGATCAGAGAGAAACTTGAGCTCAGCTTGTAACTGATCTCTTTTTTCTAAAGCAGCTTTGAATTCTGCATTTTCGCGCAAATCTCCTAAAGCACGTGCAGCTTCAATCTCTTTAGCATTTTGAATAGTTTCTACTGTAGCGATTTGTCGGATTCTTTCTTGAATGATTTGGAAACCTTCTTGCGTTGTCCAAATGATATTTTCTTCCGTTGTATTTTGCTCTTTATCTTTACGAAGACGGCCTAATACTGGATAAACAACTTCAGCTAAAGAGTGAAGAATTTTAATGTCATGATCTGTGAGTGTACTACACTTTGTGGCTAACAAAAGATATTCTTTGATCTCCTCTAAACTCGATTGTTGCATGATATCGCGTACGATCTTGTATCGATCTGCAGTCAAAATGGAGATGATTTTTTTAGCTAAATCACGGCATTGAACTTTCTCTTCTAAATGATCAAGCAAGATGAGAAGTCCCTCAAAAAAGCGATTTTTCCCTTCTATATCAGCAAAGGGAAGTTTTGATTTTTTATCGATAATCTTCTGAAAATACCATATAAAGATTTCTGGGAAAGAAATCGGCTGAACTAGAAGGGCGTTTAAACTTTGTTTGAGCTCTTCTTGGGTTGTTGGAGCGTCGAGCTCATTCAATAGAAAATCTCTTAAGAGGTTTTGTTCTACAGTAAAGAGAAGACTGAGGAAAATCTTATTCCAGTCCTTACGGAGTTTTTGAATATGCTGAAGAGCCCTTTTTTGAAAGGGCATGATCTCTATCGAACGGATTAAATCTGAGGGAGCCGGACAATCTAAGAGGATAGAGTCAATTTCTGCAGAGACTTTTGAAAGATTTAGATCTTCTAGAAAAAAAAGAATTTGCAGTTTCTGCACTTCATTGACCTGTTCGATCTCTAGCAAATTTTTAAGTTTTTTTTGCAGAGAAATCTTAAATTCTTGATTTTTCAACGTTTCCGGAAAATCTCGCAAGAAAGTATAGATCATATGAATGGTTGCATTGACTCCAGGTTTCGTCTCTAGTGCTTTATGGAACGCCACTTCATGAGGAACCTCTTCTGCTCTTAAACGAAAGGGCTCTTTTAATTCTTTAGGAGATTCGATTTTTGTATCTTTTTTTATTTTAGCCCGTGCAGTTTGCCACCAACGATTCCAATCTTTCATAGGGATTACAAGATCGCAGAGCTCCTCTTTAATTTCCGCTGCAGTTTTAGGACCTAAGTCTTTTAAAAGCAGTCGGATGACTTCTGCTGGGTTTTCTCTGCTTTCTTTTTCTAATTCATCGGGAGATCCAAATCTACGAGAATAGAAATGATCTACGGGAAGAGGCTGTAATGTTTTAAAGGCCTTCTCAAAGGAAAATTGTTGGGGACCAATTACATATTCAAATTCAATAGTCACTTCTTCCCTTACAAGAGAGGTATCTAGGATTTCTCCCGTTCCCCATCCGGCTGTATGGAAGACAAAATTGCCTTTTTTAAAATGAGAGAGCAATTCAAAATTTCGAATAGCTGATTGAAATTTTTCTCGATTACGCAAGCCTACTAGACGCAGCTTGTCAATAAGAAAAGGATCGTTTGCATATTGGGTTTTTAAATATTCTGTAGCGAGATTGGCAAGTTCTTCGCTATTTGTTGTTTGTAAATCAAGGATAAGACGGAGGACATTCAGGGAGTGCGTAGAATCGGTTAAAAGTTTCCAAAGAGGCAGAATTCTTTCGACATGAATTCCGAAAGATTTGGCTAGCTCGGAAGCTTTGATGCTTTCTAAAACAGCAACAATTTCTTCGCCGTCGGGTTGGTCTCCGTAGCAGTATTCTTCCCAAATTTTCAGGAATCCTGGGTAATCGTTGTTTTGAATTCTCTCGCGAAAATCTTTTAAGTACGCCATGTGTTTTTCCTAAAAAATAGCAGATGTTTGTCTGGGTAAGTATAGAGAGGGCTATAATAATCTTCAATCGAAGAATTTAACAGAGAATTAGGAGAGACTTTTGCTAAGATTGTTAAGTTTTTGTGTCTTTATGATAGATTAGTTGCAAAATTCTTTTTTTTAAAGGTTATAAGTTCTTTAAGGCAATTGATAAAAGAACATTTATCTGTTAGAAAATGTAAAAAATATTTTTTAAATACAGGGGCTTACTCTTAAGTAATAAAAAAATTAGAGAAGCAGCTTGCCAGAAAACCTGATCTCATCCTAATCTTTCAAATTCATATTTCACAGGCTATTGAGATTCCTGTACCAGCCCACTTTGTTCATGAAAGAATCTCTTTTTTTTTTCTTTTGTTTCTCTTCTCTAGCAATTTTTGCTCAGGAGAGTCTTTGTCTAGATGAACCGGCTGTACAGCTCTTTTCTGACTTAGAAAAGGTGCGTCAAATTGATTGCGCTATTGATGATCACCTTCCTCTAATCATCAACTATCAGCTCCAGGGGGGGTATTTTACTATGCCTTCTGCGAGAACATATAAAGCAGGTGTATTCGGCTCGAGTTTTGCTTATGTGCCCCCTTATCGTATTTGGAGCTTGGGATTTCAGTTCTTTGACCATATAGAGACAACAGGCAATTATTGGGTTTTTAATGGGCAGGAAGCCTTTCAGGGAATGGGTTTCGGCGATGATGCCGAAAGATCTGCGAATGCAAAATTCATCTTGCTTCGAAAAGAAGATGGATTTCCTTTTTTGCCTGATTTCGCTATAGGTTGGAATGATTTTTTTGGTACTTGTCGTTTTTCTTCTTTTTATGCGGTAGCTACAAAAGAATTTCTTAAATACAACTTCGAGGCAACCTTAGGTTGGGGAAAAGGAAGAATTAAGGGGTTTTTTGGAGGTTTAGCGTGGACTCCTTTACGTCAGAAGACTTCTTCTTTTTTGAAAAATTTAACTTTAAGTGTTGAATATGATGCTAATGATTATAAACACCATTCTAGTGAGCATTGTGGGGGCAGAGAAGTTAAAAGTCGTATCAATGCGGGAATTCAACTGGATCTTTGGGATCTCATCCGGCTTTCAGGAAGCACTCTTCGCGGTACAGATTTAGCGGGAAGTGTGGCATTTCATTACAATTTAGGAAGCTCCGAAGGGCTTTTCCCCAAATTTTTAGATTCAGAGCCTTATACGGCTCCTGTGGATATCCATCCTTTAGGTTTATTACGAACGCGTCAGGAGTTAGCTCATGAACTTGCATTTGCCTTCAATGAGCAAGGTTTCGATCTTTATAATCTGTATCTAGTTCCCGGGAAGACTGATCATCTTTGGATGAAAATTGTGAATGTTCGTTATAGAGAAGAAGAAGAGCTGCGCCGACGTATTCAGTATGTATTAGGCTCTCTTGTTCCTGCTAATATTTCTCACGTCACTGTTGTAATTGAAGCAGATGGAGTGGCTGAACAAGAGTATTGTTTTCGCTTTGAGGATTTAAGACGCTATGTTCAGGGAAAAATAGGAGAAAAAGAATTTCAAGTCATAGCTCCTATGAAAGAGGTCTCTTCTACTCCTAATAATTATGATGCTGCCCTTCTTTATCAGAGACATAAAAGAACTTGGATGCTCACATTTCGTCCTTGGTTTCGCTCTTTTTTTGGAAGCGCTACCGGAAAATTTAAGTATGAAACAGGCTTTGTTTTAGGTCCTGAAGGATATCTGTTTAATGAAATTTATTATTCTCTTTATGGAAGTTATACAGCCTTTTCCAGCACTCAAAATATGAATGCTCAAGATACATTAAACCCCTCTCGTATCATTAATGTGAGAACCGATACGCTTCTTTATAATCAGGCAAGTTCTTTTCATTTGAATGAAGCTTTTGTTCAAAAAAGTTTTAATTGGGGCTCGGGCTGTTTTTCTCGTTTAGCCATTGGCTATTTTGAACCGGCTTATGCCGGTGTTGCTTTAGAGGCTCTTTACTATCCTGTCAATTCTAATTGGGCCATTGGTTGTGAGGCATCTACTCTTCTAAAAAGACGTTATTTTGGCATAGGATTTACTCATAAAATACGTAAACTTAGTGATGATGGATATATTTGGATCCCTTATACCGGTCTTCAATATTTTCTGGATTTCTATTATCAATATAAGCCTCTGAATCTCGATTTTAAAGTAAGTGCAGGACAATTTCTGGCTCGAGATAAAGGAATTAAACTCGAGGGAGGAAGAACCTTCTCAAGTGGTCTTCGAGTAGGTCTCTGGTACACATTTACCAATGCGGGCGATGTAGTAAATGATAAGCGCTATTACGACAAAGGATTTTCTATTACCATGCCCTTAGATATTTTTATGAATAAATCCAGTCGAACCCGTATTGGCTATGCTATGTCAGCTTGGTTAAGAGATTGCGGCGCTAGGGCAGCTACAGGAAAGCCTCTTTATCCGACCCTTTATTGGGAACGTTATAATTATAAGCCTGTATTCTATTGAGAAAAGTCTAAACTTGGGCTTTTTAATGTAAAATCGCTTTACACCTATCTATGAGTCCAAAAAATTTTTGGCAAATAGGTGTAAATCTTAAGGAATAGTTGTTTTCCTTCTTTCTTTTCCCTTATATCAATACATAGAACAGGAGTTTTACAATGTACACTACTTCTTCGATCTTAGATTGGACTGTAATAGGAGCGGGACCTGCAGGTATTGCCGCTTTGGGCAAGCTAATAGATCAAGGCGTCCCCGCTCATAAAATAGGATGGATGGATCCTTATTTTATGGTAGGTGATCTAGGAGAAAAATGGAGTCATGTTCCGAGTAACACAAGTGTTGAGCTTTTTCTTCGCTTTCTTAACGATTGTGTTGCTTTTGATTTTAAAAATCGCCCCTCTAAATTTCATTTAGAAAACTTAAATCCGAAAGAAACCTGTTTTTTGAAGGATATGGTTGAGCCTCTTCAATGGGTTTCTAATCATTTAAAAAAGAAGATACAAGCAATTCAAACTACAGCTATGGCTCTTTCTTTAGCCCAAGGTCGTTGGGAGATCAAAACAAGAAATGGGCTTTTTTATGCAAAAAATGTTGTTCTAGCTATTGGTTCTGAATGCAAGAATTTATCTCTGACGGGACCCAAGCCTGTAGAGCTCGAAACGGCTCTTCATCCGGAGAGAATTAAAAAAGCTATAGATCGTCAAGATACGGTGGCTGTTTTTGGCTCTTCACACTCAGCTATCCTTGTTTTAGCCAACCTTATAGAATTGAAAGTCAAAAAAGTGATTAATTTTTATCGTTCGCCCCATAAATATGCTCTCTTTTTAGATGATTGGATTCTCTATGATGAAACAGGGCTTAAAGGATTCTCCGCGAAATGGGCTAAATCGCATCTTGATGGAATCCTCCCTCACAATTTAGAAAGAGTGCTGGTATCTGATCCTACTTTTGTAGAATCTTTAGCTTTGTGTAATAAAGTGGTTTATGCTGTTGGATTTCAAAGAAGGAGTTTACCTGTTTTAGAGCAGTATGAGAGGATGTATTACGATGATCGTACAGGTATTATTGCTCCAGGTCTTTTTGGTTTGGGGATAGCTTTTCCTCAAGCTAAATTCAATCGATTAGGTCATTTAGATTTTCGTGTAGGTCTTTGGAAATTTATGGATTATCTTAATTCTATTCTTCCTATTTGGATTCAATACGCTAATCGTTAAAAAATGATCATAGTTAAGCCGACAAAACTAAGACAGATTCCAAAGATTTGTTTGATGAGACTTGTGTTGAGCAAGTGAGCTAATTTTATCCCCAAGTGGACAGTTAAAAGGGATGAAATTCCTATGATTAAGAAAGAGTGAGGGTCGATATATCCTATAACAGAGTTAATTTGGGGATCTTTCCAGGTGAGCAAAAGATAGGTTATGGTTCCGAGGAAACAGGAAATTGCAGTAATGCAAGAAGAGGTTGCTGATGCATTTTTTGCATTCATTCCATATCCAAGAAGAATGGGAAAAGTAAGAATTCCCCCGCCAATACCTAGAAGGCTCGAGCAAGTGCCAATAATGACTCCAAAAAAAGAAAGAGAGCGATTAGGAGAAGATGCGATGTGCAGATGGGGTAGTTTAGGGAACATAAAGTAGATTCCCATAAGGATAGCCCCTATTCCAAAAATATGGCGAATGAGCTCACTGGAAAGGAAATGCGCGAGAATAGCGCCAGAGATAGATCCTATGATAAGACCAGGAATTAGAAACAGAAGAGCCGGATAAAGAATTGTCTTTCTATAATGTTGGACAACTGAAGCAGATAAAGAAAGCAATAGGCTGATTGCAAGAGAGGTACTAGCGGCTACTTGCATAATATGCGTTTCAAAAAGACCCTGATAATGGAATAGAAAATAGAGAGTCGGGACAATAATGAGTCCGCCGCCAATCCCGAGCATTCCGCTCAAAATACCGCTGATGGCTCCGCTGATAATGAGTAGTAAAATTTCCATGTTGTTTCTTCTTAAGAGAAGTGAATAACTCTCTTTTCAGGAATAGCTTTAATGAGCTTACAAATAGCAATCGGAGGTATTTTCTGCAATCGACTATGAACCTATCTCAATAAAATTTTTCGCCGAGTTTTTGGATTATTTTGGTTGGTTTTTGATTCAAATCTTATACCGATCCCAGTTAAAAACTTAAAAGAACCGAAAAATCGACCGAAATTTTTTATTGAGATAGGTTCATAAAAGGATTTAAAGCTACATCAGCAAAATATCTATTTTTATAAAAAAGACTATTTCGTTGTGAAGGTATGAGCTCCATCCCAATTATTTAAAGGAGGTGCTGAGAGAAAAGTTTCGATGCGATCCAGATAAATTTGGTACAACTCTCGATATTTCGGATCTGATTTTTGAAGCTCCGAAAAGGCATGAGCGCTTGCCTTCCAATCTTGTGCAAAATACATTTGCAAAGCTTGATTGTGAGCCTCTGCCATCTTAAATGATTCTTTGGTTGCCTTTGCTTTGAGGCAAAGCGGCTCGTAAATGTTCTCCGCCACTTCTTTTCCGGCTACACGAACCCGATCAATTTGACGAAAAAGAAAATCATTTTCCGTCTGTTCCCGCGTTTTTTCTCCTACAAGAAGATGAAGATGATAGAATTTACAAAGCTGCTCTAAGCGAGAACCAAAATTGACCGCATCTCCTACCACAGTGTAAGCTCTGCGAAATTGAGAACCCATGTCACCAACATTCATTATGCCGGTATTGATTCCAATACGAAAATGAAGAGGTTCTTTTGTTGGAAGATCGCTAATTTTTCCTACTTCCTGAAGCATCATAAAGGCAGCAGAGATCGCGTCATAGGCGTGCCTTGTATTTTCTAAAGGAGCTCCCCAAAAGGCCATGATCATATCTCCCACATATTTATCGATCGTTCCTTGGCCGTTAAAAATGATCTGAGTCATCGGAGTAAAGACACGGTTGATCAAATTTTTAACCTCTTTAGGAGTTAATGGTTCAGAGATTTTGGTAAAATCTTGGATATCAGAAAAAAGAACAGTAATCTCTTTTGCATCTCCCTCTAAACTCAATGGCTCTCCCTTCTTCAACATTAAATTGATGTAAGAAGGAGGCACGTAGAGTTCAAAAATCGATCGCATTTCTTTTCTTTTTCTTGCCTCGATAAAAAATCCATAGATGAGATTGAAGAGATAAAGAAAAGCCACTGTTAAAAGAGAAGGAACAAGAGGAAAGAGGACTCCTTTTTTCAAAATCCATTGGTGAGAGACAACAAGAGCCAGGAGTAAACTACAAGCAATCAAGGAAGTCAAAAACACGTGGAGGCGGGCAAATAAGTAAGCTAAAAGGATGCCTAATACCAAAGTCAGAGTGATAGATATTCCTTTGCCCCATGCTGGCGCAAAGGGAAGATAACGATCGAGGATGCCGGATGCAATGGACGCTTGAATTTCTACTCCTGGAAAAACGGGGGCAATGGCTGTGGGCAAAAGATCTCCCACGGCTGTGGCAGAAGAGCCGAGGAAGATCAATTTCGTGGCGATTGCTTCAGATGAGATGCGATCTTGGAGGATGTCTTTGGCGGAAATGTAAGAAAAAGAATAAGGAGGGCCTCGAAAGGGAACCAAAATGCGACCTTCTGGATCGGTTGGAATATAGAACTGATCTAAATGGATCCCCTCAACAATCTTCTTCCCTCGGTAAGTTCCGATCTGAAGTTTTGCTTTTTCAGTCAATAAGTAGCGCGATGCGGCTTTCAAGGCTAAAGAAGGATAGATGCTATTTTCATAACGCAAAAAGAGTGGATTGAAACGAATCACCGCGTCTGTATCGGGCGTTGAGTTGATGAAAGCGCCATTTTTTGCTGCTTTTTCTAGGATTTCAATATTGCTGATATAATGTTTCATGAGAGGAAGAGTGAGGGAAGTTACTTCCTCGGGCGTCAAAGTAAGTAGAGGAGAAGGAAGCGTTCCAATAGAAACATCTGCGGCATTGGGAGAAAATACAGTGGCAAGGATCGAATCGCCTTGTGATAAGCTCTTAGCCAGCATGGCATCATAATCAAAAGACTGAATGATCTTTTCTCGAGAAGCAATCGGAGTTTTGATTTTCATCAAAACCTCTTCAGCAATATTTTTTTCCGGCTCTGAAAAAAGAATATCAAAAGCAACAACAGTTGCCCCTAACTTATAGAGTTTATCTACAAGATCTGCCATCTGATTTCTTGGCCATGGCCATCGTCCAAACTCATTCAAACTGCTATCATCTATATCCACAATAACAATTCTTGGATCGGCGCTTAGCGGCTTATAATATTTACGAATGCCGGCATCATAGATCCAGTTTTCCAGCGACTTGATCCAAAAGCTTAAAAGAGGGGGATTAAAAAAAAGGGTAGCTGTCAGACAAAAAACAAAGCAAAGACCTAAAAGTGTGGGAATGAGGGCAAATTCAGATCGTTCGACTCTCATAAGGATCAACTTTTACATAAAACAAATGACAATAAAAAGGCAAACAGCTTAGGCTGATTTTTTTTTAACATAGAGCATTTTATGAAGCTGAATTGCAAACTTGGGCTAGTTTTACAAGCTTTTTGGCTTCTTTCAGTTGAGAAAAGTTTTGCAGAGGACGCCTATGTACTGAATAAAAACGATAATACCGTCTCCATCATTAATGCAACGACTCAGGCTGTCACTGACACAGTGACAGTAGGAACAACTCCTCAGTTTATTGCTTTTACTCCAGATGGAACACAAGCATATATAACAAATAGTAGCCGCAACACTGTTTCGGTCATTAATACAACAACTCTTGACGTAACAACAATCCCTGTACAAGCTGCCCCAGAAACAGACGCAAACGGTTCTCGCTACGTTTTAATCTAATCGCAGGGATTTACAATTTGGAGTTAGCGCAGTGAATTTCGAAAGAGGTCTAATAGGTCAATCATGATTCAAAATCATCAATGGGTTTTTGTTTTCGCTTTATGTTGCTCTTCTCTTTCTGCATTTGATCTTCTTATAGTCGATACTCCAGGAGATGCATTCTCTACAACAGGAGGAACCAATGAAGGAACAGAACCCAATGGAGATTTAAGAGGAGTTCTCAATTATATCAATCGGCAAACCATTCCAGGTACTTACTACATCACCTTTTCTCTTCCTTTCGATAATACAATTACTCTTGCAGCGCCACTTCCCCCTGTGAATTTATTTGAAGCCAATATTGTGACTCTTGATGGTTCGAATGGAGCCAATCCCAATATTGTCCTTAGCGGAAGCACCACCGGGAGAGGGCTTTTTTTAACACAAGGAATCATCACGGTTTCTAACATGACCATCACTGGTAGTACACAAACTGGAGGAGCAGGTGGTGCTGCAGGCAGTCCAGGCGGTGGTGGTATGGGAGCAGGCGGAGCTATTTTTATCGATCAAGCCGAAGTGACTTTGCAAGATGTGGTTCTTAGTTCCAATACAGTAACCGGAGGATCAGGCG
>Ga0196970_1001657_pt1 | contig 13911 bp, 11 predicted proteins | sample S1v_513CmetaG_FD_148672 | JGI IMG/M metagenome (GOLD analysis project Ga0196970, IMG submission 148672) | Soil microbial communities from Anza Borrego desert, Southern California, United States - S1+v_5-13C | ecosystem: Environmental > Terrestrial > Soil > Desert | place: USA: California... | reverse complement strand
CCGGGAGGTAGGTCGCCAGGGTCACGCCAGAGCCCGATGTCTTGGCCTCGACGAGCCTCAGGGTGGCGGGCGCCGCGCCCTCGGCGAACAGCCGCTTGCCCCGCCCCAGCACGACCGGGAACACCTTCAGCCGGTACTCGTCGATCAGATTGGCGGCGTGCAACGCCTGCAACAGCTGGGCCGAGCCCTGGGTCAGCAGGTCGGGGCCCTCGGTCTGCTTCAGCCGCCCCACCGTATCCGCCGGGTCTCCATTCAGCGCTGTGGAGTTCTGCCAGCCCAGCGGCTCGGTCGAGGAGGTGACCACGTGCTTCGTCACCCGGTCGAACAGCGAGCCGATGGGATCGCCGGCAGGCTGGTAGGGCCAGTAGGCGGCGAAGATGTCGTAGGTCTTGCGGCCCAGCAGCAGGTCGAACGGCCGGCCGAACAACTGGCCGAGGTCCTCGCCCAGCAGGTCGTCCCAGTGCGGCTTGACCCAGCCGCCGTTCTCGAAGCCGCCCGACCGGTCCTCCTCGGGCGCGCCGGGCGCCTGCATGACGCCGTCGAGGGTGACGAAAGCCGCCGCGATGAGCTTGCGCATGATGTGTCTCCTGCTGTGGCCGATGCGGCCGTTTCAGGATGACGACGAGCGAGGGCCGCCGGATTCGACATGGTTTCCCTCAACGGCGTGTCATCACGGACGGCGCGAAGCGACGACCCGGGACCTCGTGCAGAAGGGACCGCAGGCGGCGCAACTCCCGGCGCCGCGTCCGGATGGAGCTCCCGGATAGCGGCTGCGCCGCTTCCGAGATGACAACAGAGAGATGGAAAGCAATCGGGACTTGAGCGCGCGTCAGCGCGCCACCCGCTCCACCAGGTCGGCCAGCCTTGCGGCGGCGTCGGGAACGGCCACCGCATGGGCGGCCCGCGCCATCGTCACCAGCCGCTCCGGGCTGCTCAGCAGGGCCTGCAGGGTGTTGGCGAGACTGTCGACGGTGAGGTCGTCCTCGTCGATGACCACGGCGGCGCCGGTGTCGACCAGTTGGGCCGCGTTGAAGGTCTGGTGGTCGTCGGCGGCGATCTTCAGCGGGATCAGCACCGACGGCAAGCCGGCCACGGCGATCTCGCAGCAGGTCGAGGCGCCCGAGCGGCCGATCATCAGGTGGGCGGCGCCGAGGCGACCCGCCATGTCGCGGAAGAAGGGAGCCACCTGGGCCTCGACCATGGCGTCGGCGAAGACGGCGCGGGCGGTCTCCAGCGATTCCGCGCGGGTCTGCTGGTCCACCTTCAGCCGCAGGCGGATTGGTTCGGCGAGGCGGGCGATGGCGAGCGGCACGGTCTCGCTCAGCATGCGCGCGCCCTGGCTGCCGCCGGTGATCAGCACGTTGATCTTGTCGGCGGGCGCTTCGAACGTCCGCTCGTACAGCGCCTTGATGTCCGGCCGCACCGGGTTGCCGACGACATGGGCGGCGGCCTTCACCCTGGGCGGGGCCTTCTCGAGGATGGGAAACGCGCAGGCGACGGCGCTGACCGAGGGCGCCAGCAGGCGATTTGCCCGGCCCAGCACCGCGTTCTGCTCGTGGATGACCGTGGGGCGGCCCTGGGTCTTGGCGGCGATGAGCGCCGGCAGGGACGGATAGCCGCCGAAGCCGACGACCACGGCGGGCTTCAGCCGGTTAAAGGCCGCTCTCGCCTGCAGCACGCCCTGGGCGATCTTCAGCCCGCCGCGGGCCATGCCGACGGGATCGCTGGTCTTGAAGGTGGCGGCGTTGAGCGCGATGCGCTCCTCGGCCGGGAAGGCGTGGGCGTACTGGTCGCCGCGGCTGTCGGTGGCCAGCACCACCTTCCAGCCGCGCGTCTGCAGTTCGCGGGCGAGCGCCTCGGCCGGGAACATGTGGCCGCCGGTGCCGCCGGCGGCGACGACCGCGACCCTTCCGTTCTGCGGTTGAATGGTCATCCGAAGGTCCCCGCGCGGGCCAGGCCGTCGCCCTGGGCGTAGGCGCCGGGGCGGCGCCGCGTCAGGGCCAGGGCCAGACCCAGTGTAAGCCCCATCGCCAGCATGGACGAGCCGCCGTAGCTGATGAAAGGGAGGGTCATGCCCTTGGTCGGGATCAGGTTCAGGTTCACGGCGATGTTGATGAAGGCCTGCTGGCCGAACAGGACGAACAGCCCCGCGGCGGCCACCTGCTCGAACGGGTCGGACAGGCGCATGGCCTTGTAGAGCCCGCGCACGGCGACGAAGCCGAACAGGGCGATCAGCAGCAGGGAGAACAGCAGCCCGTACTCCTCGGCGGCGACCGAATAGATGAAGTCGGTGTGCAGGTCGGGCACGTGACGCTTCATCACCCCCTCGCCGGGTCCGCGGCCGAACAGGCCGCCCGCCGCGATGGCCTCGGAGGCGCGGTCGATCTGGTGGGTGTCGGCGGCTTCGGCGCCGAGGAACTTCTGCACCCGCGAGGCCACGTGGTCGAACAGGAAGTAGGTCGAGGCGAGGCCCGCGAGCGCCGCGGCCGCCAGGGCCATGATCCACTTGAACGGCACCCCGGCCATGAAGAAGCAGGCCCCGAAGGCGACGGTCACCAGCACCGTCTGGCCCACGTCCGGCTGGATCAGCAGCAGGCCCACGGTCATGGCGTAGAGGGTGAAGGCGATGGAGACGCCGGGGACCCCGTTGCCCTTCTGGCCCTCGGCGAACATCCATGAGGCCAGCACCACCAGGGCGGGCTTCACGAACTCCGACGGCTGCAGGCCGATGGGACCGAGGTTGACCCAGCGCTGCGCGCCCTTGGCCGTGTGACCGATGAAGGGCAGCAGGGCCATGACGATGATGGCGCCGATGAAGACGAAGAAGGCGACGCGGCGCACCCCCCTCGGCGACATCATCGACGAGCCCAGCAGGATGCCGCACGCGATGAGCGAGAAGCCGGTCTGGCGGATGGCGAAGTGCAGATCGTTGTCGATGCCGATGCGCGCGGCGGCCGCCGGGCTGGAGGCGAACGACAGGGCGACGCCGAGGAACATCAGCGCGGCCACGCCGCCCAGCAGCCAGTGGTCGACGGTCCACCACCACAGGCCGACCGCGGAGCGGTCGGTGCGCGCGAACGGATGGGCGTAGGAACTGGTGGTCATGCGACGCGCGACGCTCCCGGCGTTAGACCGGAAAGCTTTCGTTGATCATGGTTAAGCGGCGGTTGCCGAGCGGAGCCGCAGAACGCCTGCGTCACCCTGCCGCCGCCTTGCCGGCAGAGGCGGAGAGCCCCTGCACCACCCTGCGGAAGTCGTCGCCGCGCTGCTCGAAATCGGCGTACTGGTCGAAGGAGGCCGCCGCCGGCGAGAGCAGGACGACAGCGTCCTGGCCCGCCTTGCGCGACCAGGCCGCAGCGTCGGCGGCGGCCTCGGTCACGGCGCGGCCGATGTCGCCGCTCAGCGTCCAGGGCGCGCTGCCGCCCAGGGTGGCGGCGAAGGTCTCGGCCGATTCCCCGACGAGGTAGGCCTTGGCCACGCGGGCGAAGAGGTCGGTCAGGTCCTCGATGCCGCCGTCCTTGCCCCGGCCGCCGGCGATCCAGAACACCTTCGGATAGCTCGCCAGCGCCTGGCGCGCGGCGTCGGCGTTGGTGGCCTTGGAGTCGTTGATGAACCGGACGCGCCCGACGCGCCCGACCTCCTCCATGCGATGGGCGAGACCGGGGAATGTCAGCAGGCCCTCGGCCGCATCGTCGACCGAGACGCCGAGCGCACGCACGGCCGCGTAGGCCGCCGCCGCGTTCTGGCCGTTGTGGCGGCCGGGCAGCGAGCGCGCGCGGGTCAGGTCGGCCACCTCGATGGCCCGATCGCCGGTGGCGTCGTAGAGGACGCCGTTCAGCACATAGATGCCGCGGCCCACCGCCTTGCCCGACGAGAACGGGCGCACCCTGGCGGGGCTCGACGACATCAGTTCGGTGCAGATCTGCTGGCTCCAGCGGTCGTCCACGCCGATGACGGCCGTGTCGCCCGCGCCCTGGTTGGCGAAGATGCGCCGCTTGGCGTCGACGTAACCCTGCATGCTGCCGTGGCGGTCGAGGTGGTCCGGCGACAGGTTCATCAGCACGGCCACGTCGGGCCGGAAGGTCGAGGTCAGGTCCAGCTGGTAGGACGAGGTCTCGATGACGTAGACGGCGCCGCCGTGCATGTCGTCCAGGTCCAGCACGCCGACGCCGATGTTGCCGCCGATGCGGGCGTCGCGGCCGGCCTGGGTCAGCACCCAGCCGGTCAGGGCGGTGGTGGTCGATTTCCCGTTGGTGCCGGTGATGGCGATGGTGCGCGGACGCTTGCCCGGCGGCGCCAGGGCGGCGCTGCGGGCGTAGAGCTCGATGTCGCCGACGATCTCGACCCCGGCGGCCCTGGCCTTGTCCACGGTCCAGTGCGGCGCCGGATGGGTCAGGGGCACGCCCGGCGAGAGCAGGAAGGCGGCGAACCTGGACCAGTCGGCCTCGGCGAGATTTTCGAGCTGGAACCCTTCCCCCGCGGCGGCGGCGCGGGACTCCGGATTCTCGTCCCACAGCACCGGGATCGCGCCGCCGGCCTGCAGCGCGCGGGCGGCGGTGAGGCCGGTGCGGCCGAGGCCGAACACCGCCACCTTCGCGCCTTCGAAGCCCCGGACCGGTATCACTGCGCCCCCTCCCCTGCCCTAGCGGAGTTTCAGGGTGGCGAGGCCGATCATGGCCAGCAGGGCGGCCACGATCCAGAAGCGGATGACGATGGTGCTCTCGGCCCAGCCGAGTTTCTCGAAATGGTGGTGGATCGGGGCCATCAGGAAGACCCGCTTCTTCGTCAGCTTGTAGTAGCCGACCTGGATCATCACCGAGAGCGCCTCGACCACGAAGAGGCCGCCGATGATGCCCAGCACCAGCTCGTGCTTGGTGGCCACGGCGATCGAGCCGAGCGCGCCGCCGAGCGCCAGCGAGCCGGTGTCGCCCATGAAGATCTTGGCCGGGGGCGCGTTGTACCAGAGGAAGCCCATGCCCCCGCCGATCAGGGCCGCACATATGATCGCCACCTCGCCGGAGCCGGGGACGAAGTGGACCTGGAGATACTCGGTGAAGTCGAAGCGACCTACGGCGTAGGAGATCAGGCCGAAGGCGGCGGCCGCCATCATGACCGGCACGACGGCAAGGCCGTCCAGCCCGTCGGTGATGTTCACGGCGTTGGAGAAGCCGGCGATCGTGATGGCCCCGAAGGCGATGTAGAACCACCACAGGTCCAGCAGGAAGGTCTTCACGAACGGGAAGGCCACGGAGGTCTCGAGCCCCGGCGTCGACGGCGAGCGCGGCGCCAGCAGGATCAGCACCGCCACGGCGATGATGGCGATCAGGAACTGGAAGAACAGCTTCTGCTTGCCCGACAGGCCGGCCGAGGTCTGCTTGGTCACCTTGGCGTAGTCGTCGATGAAGCCGAGGATGCCGTAGCCCACGGTCACGCCCAGCACGACCCAGACGTAGACATTGGTCAGGTCCGCCCACAGCAGGGTCGCGACGGTGACTCCGGCCAGGATCATCAGCCCGCCCATGGTCGGCGTGCCGCGCTTGGTCAGCAGGTGACCCTCCGGACCGTCCTCGCGGATCGGCTGGCCGCGGCCCTGGCGCGCCTGGATCCAGCGGATGAAGCGCGAGCCCATGGCCAGGCAGACGATCCAGGCCGTGAACAGGGCCAGGCCGATGCGGACCGTGAGGTACTTCAGCAGGTTCAGGAACGGCAATTGGTCGCTGTAGTCCGCCAGCGACTGGTACAGCAGATAGAACATCAGGCGTTCTCCCCCGCGGCGGCGTCCAGCGCCGCCAGGGCCCGGGCGATCAGCGACGCCTTCGAGCCGTTGGATCCCTTCACCATCACCAGATCGTTCGGCCGCACGGCGCGGGCCGCCTCGCCGGCGATGTCGGCGGCGCTGGCCGCGTAGCCGCCGCGGCGCGAAGCCGGCAGTGCGTCCCAGAGGTGCTTCATCTGCGGACCGGCCAGGAAGACGAGATCGACATCCGCGGCCTCGATCGCCTGAGCCAGGCCCTCATGGTGCTTCGCCGAGTCCTCGCCCAGTTCCAGCATGTCGGTCAGGGCGACGATGCGGCGGCCGCCGGGCTGGGGCTGGCGCGCGCCCAGACTGGCGAGCGTCGCCTTCATCGACAGCGGATTGGCGTTGTAGCTCTCGTCCACCAGGGTGAAGGCGCCCTCGTCCAGGGCGATGCGGCGTTCCCGACCTCGGCCGTCCAGCGGTGCGAACTCGGCCAGCGCCGCCAGCCCGGTCTCCATGGGCACGTCCAGCGCGTCCAGCATGAGCAGCACGGCGAGGCTGTTGGCGCCCCAGTGGAAGCCGGTCTGGGCCAGGGTGTAGACGTAGTCGCGGCCCCAGATGCGGGCCTTCACCCGCGCCCCGCCCTGCTCGGGCTGGAAGTCCAGCAGCCGCGCGTCGCAGGTCTCGTCCGAACCGAAGCTCATGACGCGCGCGCCGCGGTGCAGGGCCGCCTGCTTCAGGGTGTCGAACCACCGGACGTCGCCGTTGATCACGGCGACTCCGCCCGGCCCCAGGCCCTCGAAGATCTCGGCCTTGGCGGCGGCCACCCCGGCCTCGCCGTCGGGGAAGTTCTCGGTATGCACGGGGCCGACGTTGGTGACGCAGGCCGCGTGCGGCTGGACCATGCGCGACAGCGGCGCGATCTCGTCGGCGTGGTTCATGCCGATCTCGAACACGGCGCGCTGCACATCGCGGTGCATGCGGGCCAGGGTCAGGGGCACGCCGATGTGGTTGTTGAAGGACTTGACCGAGCTGTGGGCGGGACCGGCCAGGGCGAGGCCGGCGCGGATCGCCTGGGTGACGCTGGTCTTGCCGACGGATCCGGTGACGGCGCCGCGGCGCACTTCCGGCGCGCGGTCGCGGGCATAGGCGGCCAGGGCCTCGAGGCCCTTCAGCGTGTCGGGAACGATCACCGTCGCCCCGCCCTCGACCGCGCGCTCGGTCAGGGCCGCGACGGCGCCCGAGGCGAAGGCCTGGCCGACGAAGTCATGGCCGTCACGGACGCCCTTCAGGGCGACGAACAGGTCGCCGGGCTGGACCTCCCGGCTGTCGAAGGTCACGCCGCTGGCCTCGAAGGTCAGGCCCTCGAGGCGTCCGTTAGTGGCGGTGAGGACCTCAGGCGCGGTCCAGAGTGGTTCGGTCCCGGCATGAGCGGGCATTCAGACGGTCTCCCCCTTCAGGGCGTGCGCGACCTCCGTCGCGTCGTCGAAGGGATAGACGGTTTCTCCGATAATTTGACCCTGTTCGTGACCTTTTCCGGCCACGACCAGCACGTCGCCTTGTCGCAGGCCGGCCACGGCCTCGCGGATGGCGGCGCGGCGGTCGCCGATCTCGCGCGCGCCGGGCGCGGCGGCGAGGATGGCGCGGCGGATATCGGACGGGTCTTCCGAACGCGGGTTGTCGTCGGTCACGATGGCCACGTCCGACAGGCGCGCGGCGATCTCGCCCATCAGCGGGCGCTTGCCCCGGTCACGGTCGCCGCCGCAGCCGAAGACCACGACGAGCTTGCCCGACGCGTGCGGACGCAGGGCCTTCAGCACCGTCTCGAGCCCGTCGGGCGTGTGAGCGTAGTCGACGTAGACCTCGCCGCCTGCGTCGGTCGACCCGACCCGCTGCAGCCGTCCCTGGGCGCCCTCGATGTGCTCCAGCGCCGCCAGCACCGCCTCGACCTTCTCGCCCGTGGCGATGCAGAGGCCCGCCGCGACCATGGCGTTGGCGGCCTGGAAGGCGCCGGCCAGCGGCAGGGTGACCTCGTGCAGGCGCCCGTCCGCCTCGATCTGCAGCACCTGGCCGTGCGGGGCGAGCTTCCGGCCGACCAGCGTCAGGTCGCGGCCCCGCTCGCCCACGGACATCAGCGACAGGCCGGACATGAGGGCGGTGGAGGCGAAGGAGGAATAGGCCTCGCTGTCGGCGTTGAGGATGGCGGTGCGCCCGCGCGGCAGCAGTTGCTCGAACAGCCGCAGCTTGGCCTCGCGATAGCCCTCCATGGAGCCGTGGTAGTCCAGATGGTCCTGGGTCAGGTTGGTGAAGGCCGCGGCCGACAGGGTGACCCCGTCCAGCCGCCGCTGGTCGATGCCGTGGGACGAGGCTTCGAGCGCGAGGTGGGTGACCCCCATGTGCGCCATGTCGGCGATCAGACGGGCCGCGTCGGCCGCGTCGGGGCTGGTCAGGCCGGGCCCGGTCAGCGCCTTCTCGCCGGCGACGGCGCCCAGGGTGCCCATGCTGGCGGCGCTGCGGCCGAGGCGGCCCCAGATCTGGCGGCAGAAGGTTGCGACCGAGGTCTTGCCATTGGTGCCGGTGACGGCGACGCAGGTCTTCGGCTGGGCGCCGTAGAAGGCCTTGGCGGCGAGGGCGTAGGCGCGGCGGACGTCGCCCGAGCGCACCAGCACCGGGGCGGCGTCGCCCGGCGTGTCGGCGGGCGCCAAGACGGCGGCGGCGCCCTGGGTCAGGGCCTGGGGGATGAAACGGCGGCCGTCGGCCGCCGTCCCGGGAAGCGCGGCGAACAGGATGCCGGGCGCGGCCTTGCGGCTGTCCGCCGTGACGCCGGTGATCACCGGGTCGACGTCGAGGTCCTTGCGGACCAGTTCGGACAGGCGCAGGCCGTTCATTGGCCCGCCCCCGTGACCAGTTCCTCGACCACGATCTTGTCGCCCTTGGCGGTCGAGAAGGGATCGTCGGCGCGGGTGACGTCCAGGAACGGAGCGATGCGGTTGATCACGCGGCCGACCGCCGGGGCGGCGGTCCAGCCGCCGGTGCGCTGGCCCATGCTCTCGGCCGAGCCGCGCGGCTCGTCGACCAGGATCAGGACGAAGTAGCGGTCGCGGTCCATCGGCCCGTCGGTGGGGAACACCGAGGCGAAGGAGGCGACGAGGATGGTGTCGCTGTAGCGGCCGCCGACCACCTTGTTGGCCGAGCCGGTCTTGCCGCCGACGCGCAGGCCGGCCGCATTGGCCTTGCTGCCGGTGCCGCGCACGACGTTGATGCGCATCATGTCCAGCATGGCGCGCGAGGTCGCCTCCGACACCACGCGCCGGCCCTGAGGACGCTGGTTCGGGTCGAGCTTGCGGATCGTCAGCGGCACGTACTCGCCGCCATTCAGCATGGCGCCCATGGCCGCCGTCAGCGACAGGGGCGTCACCGAGATGGCGTGGCCGAAGGACATGGAGGCCAGGGTGTTCTCGTCCCACTTCCGGGGCACGATGGGGCGGGACGCGGCCAGTTCGCTCTCGGCGGGCGCCAGCAGGCCGAACTGCTCGAAGTAGCGGCGCATGGTCTGCTGACCCATGGCGAGCGCCAGGCGAGAGGTGCCGATGTTGGACGAGTGGATGAACACGTCCTCCAGCGTCATGACCCGGTTCGTGCCGTGGAAGTCCTTGACCTTGCGGTTGCCGATCTGCAGCGGCGCCTGGGCGTCGAAGGTCGAGTTCACATTGGCCGCGCCGGTGTCGAGACCGATGCCGACGGTGAACACCTTGAAGGTCGAGCCCATCTCGTAGACCGCCGAGGTGGCGCGGTTCAGCTGCGCCTGCGGGTCGGCGCGTCCGCCCTTGTTCGGATCGAACTCCGGCCAGCTGGCCATGCCCAGCACTTCGCCGGTGCGGATGTTGGTGACGATGCCCACGGCGCCCCTGGCCTGCTGGTCCAGCGCGGTGGCGCGCAGTTCGTCCTCCAGCGCCGCCTGGACGCGCAGGTCGACGGACAGGGCGACAGGTTTGCCCGCCCGGCCGGCGGCCTGGATTTCCTTGTCGAGCGCCTGCTCGATGCCGGCCAGCCCCTTGCCGTCCGGCTGGGTGAAGCCGATCAGGTGGCCGGCCGAGACGCCCAGCGGATAGACGCGCCGATCCTCCTCCTCGAACGACAGCCCCGGCAGGGCCAGGGCATGGACACGCTCGCGGTCCTGCGGCGTCAACCCGCCGACGACGAAGGCGCGGCGCTCGCCCTCGATCGCCTTGCGCAGGCGCTCTGGCGAGATGTTGGGCAGCACCGCCATCAGCTTGCGGCGGGTGTCGGCCGGCTCCCAGACTTCGTCGGGATCGATGTAGAGACCGTAGTGGACCAGGTTGGCCGCCATGAGCATGCCGTTGCGGTCGACAAGGTCGGCGCGCGAGGCGGCGGCGACCGCGGCCCCGCCGGTGCGGGCCCCGCCCGAGAACACGGCGGCGCGGGTGGCGCCGAAGGCGAGGATCAGAAAGGCGAAGCTGAAGGCGGCCAGGACGAAGAAGATGCGCACGCGCGTGTCTTCCTCGGCGCGGCCCTCGGCCTTGATGCGTTCGAAGGCGTGCTCGACGGACCAGACCCGCTCCGCCAGCCAGCGGAACGACGGCACGCTCGGTTGGATGCGCAGGTCGGAGGGCTTCACCGGGCGCCCCCCGTCGCGTTCACGGCGATCTCCGGCAGGGTGTCCGGCGTGGTCTCGCGCTTGGCTTCGACCGGGGCCAGGCCAAGGTGCGCCTCGGACAGCTGCTCGATGCGCGAGGGCTGCTCCAGGTGGGCGGACTCGGCCTTCAGCAGGCGCAGCTTGCGTTGCTCGGCGACGATCTGGTGCTCGATGCGGGCGATCTCGGCGCGCTCGCCGGCGGCCTGGGCCTTGGTCAGGTAGACCCAGAACACCAGCAGCACGAGACAGGCCAGCGCCGCCACCTCGATCACGCGGAAGCCGCGGATGCGCTGGTCGAACAGGCGGGCGACGGGATTCATGCCGCTGCCCTCCAGGCGGGAGCCTCGGTGCGCCTCGCCGCGCGCAGCTTGGCGGAGCGGGCGCGGGGGTTCGCGGCCTGCTCGGCGTGCGAGGGTTCCTGCGCCCCCTTGAAGAGCAGCTCGAAGGTGGGCGCGGGGCCGGCCTGCACCGGCGGCGCGTGCCGCGACCCCGACGGCAGGCGCCCGGCCCGCTCGGTCAGGAAGCTCTTCACGATGCGATCCTCCAGCGAGTGGAAGGTCACCACGGCCAGCCGGCCGCCGGGCTTCAGCACGCGCTCGGCGGCCTCGAGTCCGGCCTCGAGTTCACCCAGCTCGTCGTTGACGGCGATGCGCAGGGCCTGGAACACGCGCGTGGCCGGGTGCACCGGCGCGCCGCGGCGGCCGCCCACGGCCTGCTCGACGGCTTCGGCCAGGTCCAGGGTCCGCTCGAACGGCTGCTCGGCGCGGCGGCGGACCAGCACGTGGGCGATGCGCCGCGACTGGCGCTCCTCGCCGTACTTCCAGAACAGGCGCGACAGATCGTTCTCGTCGGTCGTGTTGACCAGGTCGGCGGCAGTCGGTCCGTCCTGGCCCATGCGCATGTCCAGCGGCCCGTCGCGCATGAAGGAGAAGCCGCGGTCGGCCTCGTCCAGCTGCATGGACGAGACGCCGATATCGAGCGCGACCCCGTCAACCCGGTCGACACCCAGGGAGACCAGAGCGTCCGCCATGTGCGAGAAGCGCTCGCGCACCAGCCGGAACCCGCCCGGGAACTCGGCCGCGAGACGGTCTGCGTGGGGTTGCACGTTCGGGTCGCGGTCCAGCCCGATCACCTCGGCCCCACGATCGAGAAAGGCGCGAGCGTAGCCGCCCGCGCCGAAGGTGCCGTCGACGATGGTCGCGCCGGGTCCCGGATCAAGCGCCTGGACCACCTCATCGAGGAGGACGGAAACGTGCGGAGCGCCGGTCATCCGCCCTGCTCCGCCCGGGCGGCGCGCTGGCGGGCGCGCAGTTCGGCCAGGCCGCTGCGGGCGGCGGCTCGCTGCTCCTCGCGCCAGGCGCGGAAGCGGTCGCGATTCCAGATCTGGAAACGGTCCTTGAGGCCCACGATGGCCACCCAGTCGGTGAGGCCGAACTCCTCGCAGAGCGCCTCGGGAAGGGTGATGCGGCCAGCGCTGTCGAAGGCCAGCTGGTTCATGCCGCCGTAGACGACGGTCTCCAGCTGGGTGCGCAGCGGATCGCCGAAGTCGAGCTCCTCGATCATGTCCACGTATCGGTCGAACAGAGCCTTGCCGCCGCCTTCCAGGCAGTCGGCCTCGATGGAGGGGAAGCAGAAGACGCCGTCAAAGGTGGAGGCTGCGGCGGCGCGGTACTCCTGCGGCACCACGATGCGGCGCTTGGCGTCCAGCTGTTTCTCGAACGTCGAGAGGAACAAACGCCCCCGGACCTCACGGTCCGCTCCCAAAACTCTGCCCAGTCGAGAATTGGGTTAACACGGGATGAAGTGGGCCGCAATGACACTGACTGCCATTTGGAGCCTCTTGGCGACGAGATGACGCAACTTAGACTGTAAAACTGCGAACATTCGTGGAACATCCGAGTATTCACAGCCTGTGGACAAGCCTACCGACGCAATCTGTTCACAAACCTTAACGGCCGAGGTTGAATGGCGGGACCGCTTCGCTGACCCCGGCTCGTTCATGCTCGTACTGCTCGCCGCCCTAGCCCTGGGGGCTCCCGATTACCCGCCCGTCAGGAGCGCCGAGTGGCTGGCGCCGCCAGCCTGCGCCGCCGCCTTCGAGGGCCCGGTGTGCGTCGAGGACGTCGCGCCCACGGCCGAGGAAGCGCGGCGGGCGCTGGGCGACCGCGCCACGGCCTGGCGCGCCGAGGGCGACCGGCTGCGGGTGTTCGCCTGGCGGGAGGGGGAGACGGTGTCGCTGTGCTGCGCCGCGCGGGTTCCGATGCGGCGCGTGGGCGACACGGACCTGTGGAGCGTGACCCTGCGGGTGAAGGACCTCGACCGCGCCGTGCTGGACATCCTGGTCGGCCGTGACCCCGCCAACGCCGACCTGCCCCAGTACCGCGGCCCGAACGCCCCGGCCGCGCCGGTGTTCGCCGCCGGTCTGCAGGGGAAGCTGCTCGAGGAAGCTTGGGACAGCGCCGCCGCGGGCGAGCAGCGCAAGCTGTCGGTCTACACGCCGCCGGGCTTCGATCCGGCCAGGCGCTACCCCGTCGTCTACCTGGCCGACGGCTACGTGCTGGAAGGCTACGCCCGCCTGGTCGAGCCGCTGATCCTGTCGGGCGATCTGCCGCCCGTGGTCATGGCAGGGCTGTGGCCCAACCAGGGGGACCCGGCGGTGAACTGGCGGCGGCTGGACTGGCAGGTCGGAGTGGATCCCGAACGGTTCGCCCGCATCGAGAAGGTGCTGCTGACCGAGGCCATGCCCCTGGTCGAGGCGAAGTACGGCGCTTCCAGCCGTCCTCGAGACCGCCTGATCTATGGCACCTCGGCCGGCGCCGCATGGTCGGCGGTGATGGCGGCGCGGCATCCGGACGTGTTCGGACACGCGGCCGCGTTCTCGCTCGGCTGGGGACCGGCGGCGGACGCGGCCTGGCGCACGGGGCCGCGGCTGTACCTGGCCGCCGGCACGCTGGAGCCGGAGTACCTGCGCGTCACCTCCGAACTGGCCGCCCGGGCCCGCGCGGCCGGACGCGAGGTGCGGCTGGACACGCCCGTGGCCGGGCACAGCTTCACCACCTGGCAGCCGCGCATGATCGAGGCGATCCGCTGGGCCTTCGGCGCGCCGAAGAAGAAATAAGAGGACCAGACGGCCTGTAAGCCGGGTTCTGTCCGGCCGCCGAAGCGGCCGTGACGGTCATTCCTCTGGACCGGCCATTGCTGGACGGTTCTCGCGACCTACCCGGACATCTCGGGCCGGCGAGCCCTGCCGGTCGCCCGGCGCGATGTCCCTATTTGGTCTTGCTCCAGGCGGGGCTTGCCGTGCCGTCCGCGTTACCGCGTCCGCGGTGGGCTCTTACCCCACCCTTTCACCCTTACCCTCGGTCCGGAGACCTTGGGCGGTTTGCTTTCTGTGGCGCTATCCCTGGGATCACTCCCGGCGGGCGTTACCCGCCGCCTTTTCGCCGTGGAGCCCGGACTTTCCTCGCCCCTCCGAAGAGAAGCGCGACCGCCCGGCCGTCTGGTCGGGGCGGTATGT
>Ga0196970_1001656_pt1 | contig 13926 bp, 19 predicted proteins | sample S1v_513CmetaG_FD_148672 | JGI IMG/M metagenome (GOLD analysis project Ga0196970, IMG submission 148672) | Soil microbial communities from Anza Borrego desert, Southern California, United States - S1+v_5-13C | ecosystem: Environmental > Terrestrial > Soil > Desert | place: USA: California... | reverse complement strand
GCTTCGCGGGACCCCGTCGGGTCAGGGGCTCGGATCCGTGGGGTTCCCGTTGACGACGGGCCAGGGCTTCCCCTCCGGCACGGCGAGGTAGGACAGGGACGTGGGGAGCTCGGGCGTCACCGTGACGACCAGCTGCGCCGGCGTCGTGTTGTCCGGGTGCACCTCGAAGCCGGACAGGTCGGCACTGACCGGGTACACGCCGACGAAGAGCGCGTAGGACGTCATCGGCTGGCACTCCTCGAAGCACACCTCGCCCGGCTCCGGCGTCACGCCGGAGACCTCGACGGGGACGACGTCACCGCCCAGCCCGTCGGCGCTCAGGGTGCCCACGAGGCCGTTGAGGACCCTCCACTCCTCCGCGTCCTCGTCGTAGTCCCACCGCAGCTCGGTCTCGTGCTGCTCACCGGCGAGCGTGTAGACGACGGTCGTCCGGGCCGAGCTGCCGCCGGACCCGGAGACCTCCACGTCCTCCACCTGCGCGTCGGAGATGCGCTCCTGCGCCGCCTGCAGCACCTCGTCGTCGAGGAGCACGGTCGACGTGACGTGGAAGGCGGCCTTGTCGAGCTCGGTCATCGCCAGCGCACCGGCGGCGTCGCCTCCGGCGACGGCGTCGAGGTACGCCTCGACAGCGGGCAGGACCGGCGGCGCCTCCTCCGGCCGGTTCAGCGCAGGCATCACGAGCAGGACGTACACCAGACCCAGGACGACGACCGCGATGCCGCCGAGGATCACACCGTTCAGTGCGATGAGCGCCGTGCTGCCCCGGCGTGCGCTCACCGGATCTCCGCGAAGCCCGCGTGGTCGACCCAGGTGTGGCTGAAGCCGGACTTGCAGGAGTCCAGCAGGTCGCCCATCTCCTGGGAGTGCGTGTTCACGAGGTCGTTGATGGCGTTGATGGCGAGGAGAAGGCTCGCCACCGTGGCGACGCCGGTGGCGATCGCCACCGGGATCGTGATGACGCCGGCGACACCCGCCAGGGTGACCACGGCCCCGGCGATCGCACCGACCAGACCCACGATGGCCGTGACGAGGTCGATGTAGAAGGACTCGATCGAGTCCGCCATCCCACGCAGGACCTCGCGCAGCGTCGCGATGAACGGCAGGAGCCGCTCGAGCTCGCCGGGCTGCGCGTCGGCCGCGACCCCGTAGACCGCGGACGGCGGCGGGTCGACCCACGAGAAGCGGGCCGGGAGCGCGGTCTGCTTCATCTCCAGCACGAGGTCGTTGGCCGGCCCGTCCACGTCGCGCAGGAGGGCGTCGGCCGCCGCACGCAGTGCGTCCGGGCTCCCGAGCCACTCGACCAGCTCGTCGAAGAACGCGATGACGTCGAGCACGTAGTCGCAGAACTCGCGCACCACCGCGATGATCCGGTCGGCGATCTGGTCGGCCAGCCGGTCCTTGAACGGGAAGGGCGGGAACGTGTCGAGGTAGATGTTCGTCAGCTGGCGGATGATCGGCTCGCACTCGCGCCGCATCGTCTCCACCGCACGGCGGGCAGCGCGGAGCTTGGCGTGCTCGATCGCCTTGATCATGTCCACGTAGCTCACTGCAGCGCCTCCAGCTCGGCCTTGATCTCGGCAAGGTCGGCCACGTTGTCCTCCTCGGCGGCGACGTACTCGGCGGCGGCGAAGAGCAGCGCGCGCGCGATCCCCTCCATCACCTCGGAGCCCGTGTGCAGGAAGCCGGTGACCTGCCCGAGGAACGCCTCGAACTCGATGCGGACGTCCTGGGTCCCCGGGATGCCCGACCAGTCCTCCGGGGTGACCGTCGCGTAGGCCGTGCGCGTGGCGTCCTCGAGCGCCAGCACCTTCCCCGACCACGGGTCCCAGTGCTCTGTGGCGTCGGCGCGCAGGTCGTCCGGCTCGACCTCCATCTCGGACATCGGTCAGACCTCCGTGGCGGGCGGGACGGGGACGGACTCGCGGGCCGCGGCCGCGTGGGCGGCGACGACCGCGCTCGCAACGGCCTGGAGCGGCGTCCGCTCGAGGAAGCCGTGGTCCAGGTGGACGCGGCCCGGGCGCCCGAGGAACGCCTCGACCCGGATCGCTCCCCCGAGCGCGACGTGCTCGGACGGCCGCGGGAGGGCGCCGTCGGCGAGCGCGGCGACGACGGCGGCCGCGAGGGCGTCGCCGAGCAGGCCCGGAGCCCCGGCGGCGCGTCCGACGGCGGTGTTCACCGCGTCCTCGAGCTGCTGCGCGGTCGCCTCGGCCGCGGCGGGCGCGAACGTCAGCGAGGTCAGCACGCCGTGCTCGTCGGCCGTCGCCGTCGCGAGCGTCGTGGACGCCCTGGGCAGCAGCTCGGCGATGTCCTGCTCGGTCTCCCGCGCGCGCTCCTCGAGCGCCCGGCCGCGTGCGATCAGCGCGTCGACGCGTTGCCGGACCCGCTCGGTGCTCTCCGCGCCGCTCATGCGCTGCCCCATCGTGCGGCGACGGCCTGGCGGGCCGCGGTGTAGCGAGCCGACACCTTCTCCGACCGCCGGGCGGCGTCCGCCAGCACGCGGTTCATGTCCGCCAGCTCACGTCGCCATGACTCCTGTGCCCGCGCGTACGCGTCCCGCGCCGCACCCGACCATGCGCCTTCGAGGCGACGCACCTCGGCGTCCAGCTGGTCCAGGTCCGCCTCGATGCCGGCGTTCGCCTGGCGCATGGCCTCGACCATGTCGAGCACCGAGTCCGGATCCACCTTGAAGCGCGGCATCGACCCCCCTTGTCCGCGGCTCGGCCCGAGCACGCGGTCGGCAGCATATCGGCGGGGCACGAGCGCCACGTCGGAGTCCGGCGACGAGTTGTCCACCGTCCGGCGGACCGACGCCTGCGGACATCGGCCTCGAAGTGGACCCGCCCGGTGGGCTGCAGCGGGATCCTGGTGGCATGAGCCTCTCCCTCGAGCCTGCCCACGCCGGCGAGCGGCCGGATGCACCGGACGGCGACCGACCGCTCGCGGTCGTCCCCGCCTCTCACGCGGACCTGCTGGACCAGGCGCTCCCGGCGGTCCTCACGACGCACATGCCCGACGGCCGGCTCCAGTCGACCGTCATCTGGTACTGGCGCACCGGCGAGGAGGTGCGCATGACGACCATGCTCGAGTTCCGCAAGGCGGCGAACCTGCTCGCCCGCCCACGCGCCACGCTGCTGGTGACGGACCCGGCCGACGGGCGCTGGGTGGAGATCCGGGCCGACGTCGCGCCTGTGCCGGGCAACGGGCTCGCGGACCTCGACGACGTCGGCGAGCGGTACTGCGGCGTGCGCCCCTACTTCGGCGCCGTCGTGGCGGCGGAGCTGGCCGACGTCGAGACGCCGGTGACGTTCCGCCTGCTGCCGCGCGCCGTCGTCGTCGGCCCGACGCCACCCGTGGCGCCGCCGGGCGACGGCTCGGCGCGCCCGGTCGGCGAGGCGCCGGCGTGGACTCCGTCCGGGCGTGACGTCCCGCTGCCCGCCAGCCACCTCGACCTGCTGGACCGCCCGCTCCTGGCCGCGCTCGCCACGCGCCTGCCCGACGGCGCCGCCCAGGTGCAGCCGGTGTGGTGCGGGCGGGAGGGCGACGTCGTCGTGGTCGCGACCACCCTGGAGCGCCGCAAGGGGCGCAACCTCGTGCTGGATCCGCGCGCAACGCTCCTCGTGATCGACCCGGCGGACTCCAGCCGGTGGCTCGAGGTACGGGGCGACGTGGAGCTGGCCACCGACGGAGCGTTGCCCCTGCTGGACCGCCTGACCCGGGAGTACACGGGCCATCCCACCTACTACGGACCCGTGGCCCCGGCGGAGCTCGCGGCCCGTGAGACGCGCGTGACCGCCCGCCTGCACCCCCGTCGCGTCAACCGGGACGCCGTGCACCGCTGACGCGCGCGCGCCGGGGTGGCGCGATCTGCTCGCCGACCAGGTGCCCCCAGTCGCTGACCTGGCGGAAGTTGCGCCAGTCGCCCCGTGTCACGTCGCGCTCGAGGAATCCCCCGGCGCGCTCGTCCACCCGGCCGGCGAAGGTGGCGTGGTCGAGCACGGACACGCCGCGCAGGGTCTGGAGGAGGTCCGGCGGGGCAGGCGTCCCGCCGCCGCAGCCGCACGCGATGAGCTGCTCGCCCTGGCTCGTGCCCCCGATCGGCCCGCTGCTGAAGAGCCAGACCGGGCGACCCGCCAGCTCGAGGCGCACGCGCTTGAGCATGCGGCGTCCCTCCCCGAGCCAGTGCCCGTGGTAGACGGCACTGCCGATGACGACGGCGTCGTAGTCGTCGACCGCGTGGACGAGGCCGGCGGGAAGCACCTTCACCTGGCAGCCGTGCGCGTGCAGGGACCCGCCGATCGTCTGGGCGAGGCTCCGGGTCGACCCGTGCTTGCTCGCGAAGGCCACGAGGACCGTCGTCGTCATGGGCCCTCCCTCGCGCTTCGCTGGGTGCGGCTCCGTTATTTCGAGGCTCCCCGAGGACCGCCACAGCCGAGAAGGGACCTTGGTCCTACACCTGACGGCCACTGTGACACCATGCGGTGTTGCCATGACACCATTATGGTGTCATGATGGCGTCATGGACCTCACCCGCTACGTCGACGACCTGCAGCACCGCCTGGCCACCGCGGCCGACGCCGCCGGCGACGACGCCCGGCAGCTCACCGAGCGACTGACCGCCCCGCTCGACGCCGCCGTCCGGCTCGTCCTCCTCGACGCGCTCTCCGCCGCGGCGGGCGAGATCTCCGCGGAGCTCGCCCCCGGCTCCGTCGACCTGCGCCTGCGCGGCGGCGACCCGGAGTTCGTCGTCGCCCTGCCCCCCGCGCCGGCCGCGCCGGTGCTCCCCGAACCAGCCGCGCTCCCGCACCTCACCCTGCCCCTCGCGCCGGTCGCGCCCGCCCCGCCCGGCGCGCCGGCGGAGGGGGCCGACACCGACGCAGGTGCCACGACCCGCACCACCCTCCGCCTGCCCGACGCCCTGAAGGCGCAGGTCGAGCTCGCCGCCGCCCGCGCCGGCATCTCCGTCAACACCTGGCTCGTCCGGGCCGTCGCCACCGCCCTCGAGCAGGACGCGGCCCGTCCTGCCCCGCAGTCCCGCCCCGATCCCCGGGGCGGGACGCGCCTCACCGGCTGGGTGCGCTGAGCGCCCCACCGTCGTCCGCCCGAACCCGTCCGGCGCCCTCCCGCACCCGGCCGCCGTCCCCGCGTCCCACCTGCCCTGGAGCAACCATGCCCACATTCCCTGCCCCGGCCCCCGTCCCGGTCGTCGTCGACGTCCCCTTCGGCGCTCTGCACGTCGTCGCCAGCGAACGCGACGACGTCGTCGTCACCGTCCTGCCGGCGGACCCGGCCAAGTCGGGCTCGGTGCGCGCCGCCGACGAGACGCGCGTCGAGCGCGACGGGGACGCCGTGACCATCACCTACCCGAACGCGTGGAAGCAGTACGTGCTCCCGTTCTCGGCAGGCGGCGCGCGGGTCAACGTCGAGCTGCCGACCGGCTCCTCCGTCAGCGGCAAGGCAGGCAGCCTCTACGCGGAGGGCACTCTCGGCGCCATCGACCTCGCACTGAGCGCCGGCGACGCGCGGATCGGGCAGGTCGGGCGTCTCGACCTCAAGGTCGCCGCCGGTGCCGTCGTGGTGGGCCGCGTCACCGGTCCCACCACCATCAGGGCGAACGCCGGGTCCGTCCGCATCGACGACCTCGCCGGGGACGCCACCGTCCGGGCCACCAACGGGACCACCACCGTCGGTGCCGTCACCGGGTCGTTGGACGTCGTCGGGGCGAACGGCGACGTGGCCGTGGGCCGTGTCCGCGGCACCGTCACGGTCAGGTCCGCCCACGCGGGCATCCGTGTCGAGCGCGTCGAGTCCGGCTCGGTCAGCCTCACGACGGCGTACGGCTCGATCGAGGTCGGGGTGCCCGAAGGCACGGCGGCGTGGCTCGACGTCAGCTCGCAGCACGGCAACGTCCGCAACCACCTGAACCCCACCCGCGGCCCCGTCGACGACGAGGCCACCGCCGAGGTACGCGCCTCCACCGGCTACGGCGACGTCGTCGTCCGCCGCCCCTGACGCACGCCACGAGAGGAGCACCACCATGACCGCACCTGCTGTGACCACGGACCTCGCCGTGGACGTCCGCGGCCTGCGCAAGTCGTTCGGTGACCTGACCGTCCTGGACGGCGTCGACCTCGCCGTCCGCGCCGGGACCATCACCGCGCTGCTCGGCCCGAACGGCGCCGGCAAGACCACGACCGTCGGCATCCTGGCCACCCTCCTCCGCCCGGACGGTGGCACCGCACGCGTCGCGGGGTACGACGTCGAGCGAGAGCCCGGAGCGGTGCGCGCCTCGATCGGTGTCACCGGCCAGGTCAGCGCCGTCGACGACCTGCTCACCGGCGTCGAGAACCTGCGCCTCATGGCCGCCCTGCACCACCTTGGGCGCAGCGCCGGGCGCGAGCGCACCGAAGCGCTGCTGGCGCAGTTCGGCCTCACCGACGCCGCGCGCAAGCCGGTCGTGACGTGGTCGGGTGGCATGCGCCGCAAGCTCGACCTGGCGATGACCCTCGTCGGCTCGCCGGCCGTCGTCTTCCTGGACGAGCCCACCACCGGCCTGGACCCGCGAAGCCGCCGCACACTGTGGGACGAGGTCCGTGCCCTCGCGTCGGCCGGTACCACGATCCTGCTCACCACGCAGTACCTCGAGGAGGCCGACCGCCTCGCGGACCGCGTGGCGGTGCTGCACGGCGGCCGCATCGTCGCCGAGGGCACGCCCGCCGAGCTCAAGGCCGTGCACGACGCCGGCACGCTCGACGACGTCTTCCTCGCGCTCACCGAGCCGCCCACCGAGGACCACCTCACCCCTGCGACCGGCAAGGAGACCGTCCGATGACCACCGCCTCCGCCACAGCGTTGCCGACGCCGAGGCCCGCGCCAGCACACCCGCGCCCCGTGTCCGACGTCGTCACAATGGTCCGCCGCAGCCTGCTGCGCGCCGTCCGCTACCCCGGCCTGACCGCCTTCCTGGTCCTGGGGCCGCTCGTGATGCTCCTGCTGTTCGTGTACGTGTTCGGCGGCGCGTTCGGCGCCGGCGTGGCGCCGGGGGTGACCCCGGGGGCCGAGGGACGCGCCGCCTACCTCCACTACATCGCGCCGAGCCTGCTGATCCTCACCGTGGTCGGCGGCGCGACGTCCGTCGCCACCAGCGCCGCCATGGACGCCGCCGGCGGGATCATGGCCCGGTTCCGCACGATGGCGATCGCGCCCGGGTCGGTGCTGTCCGGGCAGGTGATCGGGTTCCTGCTGCAGGCGCTCACCGCCCTCGTGCTCGTGCTGGTCGCGGCGGTCGCGATGGGATACCGGCCCGGCGCCGCGCCGCTGGACTGGCTGGCGCTGCTCGGCCTGTTCAGCCTGCTCGGGCTCGCCCTCAACTGGTTGTGCGTCGCCATGGGCCTGAACGCGCGGAGCGTCGAGACCGCCAGCAACACGCCGCTGATCCTCATGCTCCTACCGTTCCTGGGCAGCGGCTTCGTGCCTGTCGAGACGATGCCCTCCGGAGTGCGCTGGTTCGCCGGGTACCAGCCGTTCACGCCGATCATCGAGACGACGCGGACCCTGCTCGCAGGCGCGCCCGTGAACGCCGCGACCGCCCTGCAGGCGATCGGCTGGTGCCTGGTCCTCGGCATCGTCGGCTACACCTGGGCGCGGGCGCTCTACCGGCGCGAGCGCCACTGACCCCTGCGGCGACGCTGCACCGGCTGCGCGGTGGCCGGTCCGCCCAGGCGGGCCGGCCCCCGCCCGTCTGCTCAGGCGGGCCGGCCCCGCCCGTCTGCTCAGGCGGGCCGGCCCCGCCATGCCGCCGCGTGCTGGCGCAGCTTCTTCAGCGCCCAGTCGTAGTGGCTCGAGGTGGCGGACACCAGGTAGGCGCCGAGCGACGTCGTACCCGTCCACGGGTAGCGACGCTTCTCCCACAGCTCGTCGTCGTCGTGCCCGTCGATGAGGCTCCGCACCTGCGCGTGGGTGGTGGCGAGGCCCTGCAGCGCACCGTCCAGGTCCACCTCCTGGCACTGCCGCCAGATCTCGGCGTTCAGGCCCGGCAGGGTGCGCCAGGTGTGGCCGGGCGCGGGGATCGCCGGCTTCCCACCCGTCATCCCCTCCTGGTACCAGCCGAGCAGCATGAGGTGCCAGGCGTGCAGGTGCCCGACGACGTCGCGGACGTTGCGGTCGCGGTCCGGGAAGTCGAACTCGGCCTCACGGGCCTGCGGCGGCAGCGCGTCGATGAGGTCCAGGACGCGGGCGTAGCCGCGGTCGGCGGCCTGGAGCAGGTCGGCCTTGGTGGTCGGGCGCGGCATCGCGGGTTCCCGTCGCTCCGGGGCCGCTGCTGGCGGCCATGATCGCGGAGCCTAGTCAGCGGCGACCTGCCGCGGCGAGGGCCAGCTCCGCCGCGTTCATGGGGTCGAGCTGTCCGGCCAGCGAGGCGCCGTCGAAGTCCCCGCGGATCGCCTTGAGCGCCGTCCGCTCGGCGTCGATCTCCCGGCGCGTGCGGATGCCCAGGCGCCGCAGCACCTCGAGCGGGGGGCACCAGCCCTGGAGGGCGTGCTGCAGGAGGAACGCGGGCACGACGCCGGCCAGCACGAGCCAGCGCCGCGAGTGCAGCGCCCCGAGGGTGACCGAGGCGAGCATGAGGGTCGCGGCGTTCGCCTCGAGCACCCGCTCCACGTCCCACTCGGCGTCCAGCTCGGTGATCCGCTCCGCGATCTTCTCGGCCGGCTGCCCCACGTAGCCCGCGACGTCCATCAGCCGCTGGGCGTCCAGCTTCTCGTTGATGTGGTCCGCGGTGTGCGCACGGACGCGGTCGAGCTCCATGGCGACCTCCCCGTCGTCGGCCTCTCCTCGAGGCTACGGAGCGCGCCGGGCGGGCGCATCCGGTCTCCCGGGTTCCAGCCACAACGCCTGCCGCGGGCACGCGGCCACTGCGCGAGCCGCCGCCCGGGCCGCACGTTCGGGGAGCTCCTGCCCGGGCAGCACCGGGTACCCCCAACGGTCCAGGTGCACCAGGGGTGCCGCGAGCGCGCACTGCCCGATGCCGTCGCACGCGACCGGATCGACCCGAAGCCGCCATGTCGTCATCGGTGCCCTCCTGGGACGGGCAGCACGACGGGCGCGTCCGCGCACCGGCGACCGCGCGCGTGCTCGGCCAGGTGGGCCGGGAACGCCCGGTGGAGCGAGCGAACCAGGCGCACCGCGCCGTCGGGGTGGTGGCACGCGCCGCGACCCTCGACCGCCGCCAGGTCCCCGGCGAGCCTGCGGCGGATGCTTCCGCCGGCGACGCCGTCGGCCAACCGGCGGACGGCGTCGGCGATCGCCGGCAGACCGAAGAGGCAGGGGCCGCACTGTCGTGCGCTCATCGCGGCGAGGTAGCTGAGCACGGCCGCGGTCTCCGCGACGGGGCACGCGTCAGCCGGGAGCGGCGCGACGACACCGGCCCCCAGGTCGAGCCCCGCCGCACGGACGGTGAACGGGTCGGCGGGCAGCGCGAGGTCGGCGCGCGACGCCCACGTGCCGCCGAACCCGCCGAGAAGGGCACCCATCGGCGCGCCCCAGCCGGCCTGCGCGGCGACGGCGAGCAACGGCGTCGCCCTCGGCACCTCGTGGACCTCGCGCCCGGCGGGCGTCGCCACGGTCAGGAGAGTGGTCGCCCGGGAGGGCAGCCCGCGTGCCACGAGCGCCACCCGCGCGAGGGTCTCCACGTTGTGCACGAGTGTCCGCGGTCGACCCGGTACGGGCGTCCGCCGTGCGCGGGGCAGCGGCACACCGTCCTCGAGCGCGTGGGCGATCGCACTGGACTCCCCAGCCAGGTAGTGCGCCGGGCCGACGACGACCCGGGGCATGACCGGCTCCCGCCGCTCCGCGACGGCCAGGACCACGGCCGCGCGGGTGCGCTCGTCCGAACCGTGCAGCCAGACGACGGCGTCCTCGGCGCCGAGGGCCTCCGCGGTGGCCACCAGACCGTCGAGCACGAGGTGCGGCCGACGCCGGAGGAGCACGGCGTCCTTGGCGGAGAGAGGCTCGCTCTCCGCGCCGTTGGCGACGACGGTGAGGGGACCATCGCCGGCGAGGGCGCGTCGCCACTTGGCGGACACCGGAACGAGCGCGCCCCCATGCCCGACGGCGTCGGCCGCTTCGACGCGGGAGAGCAGGTCGACCGCACGGACCGGACGCGGACCGAACTGCGCCCGATGGCTGGCGAGGTCCTCCGTGGCCGCCACGAGTCGCGTGCCCGAGGCGGGCAGCAGCCAGGGCGCGGCGGGCGAGGTGGCGGACGCCCGGAGCGTGTCGGGCCACTGCGCCGCAGCGACGGGGCTCATCGCACCCCCCCGTGCTCCCGCAGCCCTCCGCGCGTGAGCGCGGCGCGCTCCCGCGCGAGCTCGTCGGCCAGGGCATCCACCCGGTCGGTGGGGGTGCGTGCGGCGTACCGCGAGACCGCGAGCGCGGCGACGCCGAGTCCGGTCGCGACGTAGAAGGTCCGCAGGAGCGGGGTGTCGGTACCGGCGAGCACGCTGTGCGCCCACACGAGGACGAGGACCCCGACGGCGACCTTGTGCACGGGCCACCACACGCGCCCGACGACCCGGCCGGCCCAGCGTGCGGTCACGCCGGTCACCAGCCCCGCCCACAGCGCGACGACCCCCAGCGTGACCGGCACGGGCCGGTACACGGACGCCATCGGCAGCACAGCGCCGCGCCAGCCGACCTGCGCCCACGGATCGGTGGCGAGCACCACCACGTGCAGGACGACGAACAGCAACGTGAACGTCGCGAGGCCCGAGTGGAACGCGAGCCGCGCAGCCGGCCCCGGGCGACGCAGCCTGCGCAGCCATGGGTGCGCGAGCAGCAGGCCGGTGCTGACCAGCGTGACCACCAGAACGTAGGACGCCAGCCCGCTCGCCCGGCCGAGCACCCACGAGACACCGTCGCGACCGGCCAAGGTGTCGAAGACCAGGCGCGCACTCACCGCGCCGGCGACGACGGCCGCGACCACCCCCGCGGCCAGGGCGAGTCCCGCGCCGCGCTGCTCACGCATCTCTCCTCCAGATCACCAGGTCGTCGAGGGCTGGGCTGGTCCCCACGTGCCCGTCGGGGGCCACCCAGGCCACGGCCAGGCCGTCGTCGTGCGCCCGCTGCCGGATGCGCGCGGCGCCGGTCAGGAACAGGTCCTTGCTGAGCACCTCCGCCCACGCCGGGTCGGGGTGCACGACGGTGACCGAGGCGAGGCCACCGTCGCCGCCCGGGTCCCCGGTGTGCGGGTCCACGAGGTGGTGCACCTCGCGGCCGCCCACCCGCCAGCGCAGCCGACGCACGGATGACGTCGCACAGGCGGAGTCGGTCAGGCCGAGCGCCAGCACCGGGTCCGGTCCGCCCGACGGGTCCTCCACGCCCACGCGCCACGCCCGACCGTCCGGAGCCCGACCGGCGACGACGCAGTCACCCCCGGCATTGACGAGATGACCCCGCGCGGCGCCCACCAGCCGGGCGGCTGCCCACCGCACCGCGAGCCCCTTCGCGATGCCGCCGAGATCGACCGGGTACGGCCCCAGCCGCACGTGCCAGCCGCCGGCGTGTGCACGGACCCGAGGTGACCACGGCCCGGCGTCGGCCGGCGCCGGCGCGGCGTGGACCGCGGCGGGGAGCGCCACGCCGACGTCGAACGGCAGCGTGCGGTCGTACCCCCAGGCCAGCAGGGTGGCCAGCACGCGAGGGTCGAACCGCCCCGCCGTCGCCTCGTGGGCACGGGCCGCCTCGAGCACTGCGCCCGCCACGGCCTCGGGCACGCGGTGCCAGCGGTCGGGTGCGGCGTTCGCCCGGGTGAGCGCACTGGGCTCGAAGCGCGTGCAGGTCCGGGCCACCTCGCGGATGACGGCCTCCGCCTCGTCGAGCGCGGTGGTCGCACCCGGCTCGGGGTCGACCAGGGCCAGGGTCACGGGGCTTGCCATCGAGGTGAACCTCCGCGTGACGACCGATGGCCGGACGGTCGGCGCGACCGGTGTGCCCGCTGCCGCGGGCGTCACCCGGAGGCCCCTGTCGTGGTGTCCACCGGTGGCGCGGGTGCAGGCGCCGGGGCCGGGGGTGGTGCCGGGGGCGGCGGAGCGGGCGCCGGGACGGGCGCGGCAGCGGCGGTGCGGGCGGGTGAAGTCCCCGGGGCGGCTGCTGCCGCGCTGCCCGGCGCCGAGCCGGCTGCCGCGGCGGACTGCGCGGCGCGCGCAGCCAGCGTCGCCTGGAGCTCGGCGACCCGCACACGTGCGGCCTCGATCTGCGCCGCCAGCGCCGCGACCCTGGGGTCCTGGGTCGCGGCCGGCGCCGTCGCCGTCGCCGTGGTGGCGGCGGGCGGGGCCTGCTGCTCAGGTGCCAGGGGGTCGTGTGCCCCTGCCCACGCCACGCTCACGCCGAGGAGCGCCGCGGCGGCGGGGACGAGCACCAGCCCGGTGGCCTGTCGCTCCGACTGCACGGTCAGTCCTCGTCGCGGTCGTCGTCGACGTCGTCGTCGTCACCGTCGGCGCCATGGTCGTCCGAGTCGTCGTCGTGGTCGTCGTCGCTGTCGTCGTCGTAGGCGTCGTCACCGTGGTCGTCGTAGGCGTCGTCGCTGTCGTCGTCGTAGGCGTCGTCGCTGTCGTCGTCGTAGAGGTCGTCGGAGTCGCTGCGCGGCCCGGCGGTCGGGTCGTCCGAGGCGCCCGCCGGCCGTCGTCCGCCGTTGTCGTCGGTCACGTCAGCAGCGGCGACGGCGGCCTCGAGGCCGTCGACCTGGCCGAGCAGGGCGTCGAGGGAACGCTCCAGCTCGTCGGTGTCCGGCGACGTCGACACGCTCGGAGCCGAGGTGGGCTCGGCGGAGGTCCCGCCGGAGGCGGCGTTCGCCAGCGCGACGACGCCGGCGGCGGTCAGCAGGGTGGCCGTCGCCGTCGCGACGAAGGTCCGGCTCTTCCAGGTGAGGCTCATGGGAGTCCCTCTCGTCGGTGGTGCGCCGGCCTCTCGGGCCGACGGGCGCCGGCTGCGCCTGCACGTACCGTCGCCCGCCCCGTGTGAGGCGGGGGACAACCCACCGTCAAGCCTTCGTTAAGGCGTGTGTCGGGCCGGGACCTTCGGCACCTCGAGCGTGACCCGGGCGCCGCCGGCCCCCGAGGCGCCGAGCACCAGCCGCCCTCCCGCGCCCTCCGCGGTCCGCCGCGCGACGTCGAGGCCGAGCCCCGTCGAGCCCGCCCCGCTCCGGCCACGCTCGGCGACACCGGTCCCCGGCAGGCCGGGGCCGTCGTCGTGCACGGTCACCTCCACCACGTCCCCCACCACCCGCACGACGACGCCGAAGGCCGTCCCCGCCGGCGTGTGCCCGAAGACGTTGTCGACCAGCACGTCGACCGCGGCGCCCAGCTCCGCCGGACCCATGGCGACCGGCGCCGGTGCATCCGTCACGTCGAGGGTCAGGTCGCGACCCTGCGCCGCGGCCAGCACCGCCCAGAAGCGGCCGCGGGCACCCACCACCTCGGCGGCGTCGCAGGTGGGCGCCGGGGTATCGCCATCCGCCCGACGCGCGGTCCGGACCACCTCGTCCACCGCCACGACCAGGTCGTCCACGTGGGCGGCCATGCGCTCCCGCTCTGCGACGTCGTCGAGCAGGTCCACGTCGAGCCGCAGCGCCGTGATGGGCGTCCTCAGGCGGTGCGACAGGTCGGCCACCAGCTCCCGCTCGGCCGCGAGCAGCGTCCCGACGCGCGCGCCGAGCCCGTTGAGCACCCGGCCGACCGAGACGACCTCGGGCGGGCCCGACGGGACCACGCGCGCCGTGAGGTCGCCGGAGCCGAGCCGGTCGGCGACGCCCGCCAGGTCCTGGACGGATCGTGCGAGGCGCCGCGCGATCCGGTCGCCGGCCAGGGCGGTCGCGCCGAGGAGCACCACGCCGACGCCCGCCAGCGCGAGCCACGTGTCGCGGACCCCCGCGGT
>Ga0196970_1001655_pt1 | contig 13935 bp, 13 predicted proteins | sample S1v_513CmetaG_FD_148672 | JGI IMG/M metagenome (GOLD analysis project Ga0196970, IMG submission 148672) | Soil microbial communities from Anza Borrego desert, Southern California, United States - S1+v_5-13C | ecosystem: Environmental > Terrestrial > Soil > Desert | place: USA: California... | reverse complement strand
CTCCGACCGGAAAACCGATCGTGCGCGCGCGCACGGGCCTGGGGGTGAAGCCGGGCGCCAGACCGGGTCCCAAGCCCGGCGGCCGTCCGGGCGGGAAGCCGAGCGGTCGGCGCTAGACCAGGGCCGTGATCGACGGGCCCGCCTGCCAGGCGTCGAAGCTGACCACGTCCTTCGGCGGCGTCAGCTGGGGATTGGCCAGTTCGACGATCAGCGGGCCGATCTCGGCGGGGTCGGTCAGGTTGGAAGGATCCTCGCCCGGATAGGCCTCGGCCCGCATGCGCGTGCGCATCCGGCCCGGGTTGACGATGGCGGCGCGGATCGCCGTGTTCTCCACCTCGTCGGCCCATGCCTTCACCATGGCTTCGAGGCCGGCCTTGGTCGCCGCGTAGACGCCCCAGAAGGCGCGGGGGTCGGCCGCGGCGTTGCTGGTGAAGAAGATGGCGCGCCCGGCGTCGGACTGGCGCAGCAGGGGCTCGAACGAGCGGATCAGGCGATAGGACGCGGTCATGTTGATGGCCATGACCTTGGCCCACTCGCGCGGCTCCATGTGGCTGACCGGGGTCAGGGCGCCCAGCTTGGCGCCGGCGTGCACCAGGATGTCGACCCGGCCGAAGCGCTCGAACAGGGCGCCGCCCAGCCGGTCGATGGCCCCGCCGTCGACCAGGTCGAAGGGCGTCAGGGTGGCGCTCTCGCCGGTGGCGGCGCGGATCTCGTCGTCCAGCTCCTCGAGACCGCCCTGGGTGCGCGCCGCAGCGACCACGTGGGCTCCCGCCTTCGCGAGCGCCAAAGCAGACTGGTAGCCGATGCCGCGCGAGGCGCCGGTGACGACCGCGATGCGGCCGGCGAGGGGGAGCTGTTCCGTCATGCGCGCTGTCTAGCCTCGCCTCTGCGAAGAGGCGAGGGGAAAGGCGCAGCGGGTCAAAGCGGAGGGTTGATATCGTGGTTCAGCGTGAACTTCTGGCATCCGCCGCCTCCGTCTCCAGAGGCGCAGGCCAGGTAGATCTCGCCTGCGTTTAGCCCTGCTGCAGGAGCCTCCTCGGAGAAGCTGCGAGGAAGGTCGCCATAGTCGACCGACGCCAGTTCGCGGAAATCGCCCGGCCCCAAGGCCGCCTCAAACGTCCAGAGGGGCGCGCGATATTCCCAGTCCGACACGCCCCGCCGATAGACACCGAACTCGGAGATCCGTGTCGTGCGCGCAAAAGGCTGCGGCTTCTTGAAGTGAAAGCGAACGGATCCTGACCGCTCCTCCACCTGGATTCGGAGGCGGTACGAACAGCCCTGCAGCATGAGCGCCGCGCTTCCAATTGCCAGGAGGAAGAGGCTCCTGGCGGACCGGTGCATCAGGCGCTCGCCAGCAGCGACAGTTGCTGTCCCTCGTCCCCGCCCTCGGCCAGTTCGCGGTCGCGCAGGCGGGTGGGATAGTCGCCGGTGAAGTAGTGGTCGGTGAACTGGGGCGTGACCGGGTTGCGGGGGCCAGCGTCCATGGCGTCGTAGAGGCCCTGGACCGACAGGAAGCCCAGGCTGTCGACGCCGAGGAACTCGGTCATCTCGGCCATGGACTTCTGCGCCGCCAGCAGGCGGTCGCGGTCGGGCATGTCGATGCCGTAGAAGTCCGGCCACAGGATCGGCGGCGAGGCCGAGCGCAGGTGCACTTCCTTGGCGCCGGCCTCGCGGACCATGCGCACGATCTTCACCGAGGTGGTGCCGCGCACGATGGAGTCGTCGATCAGGACCACCCGCTTGCCGGCGAGCGCCACGCGGTTGGGGCTGTGCTTGCGGCGGACGCCCAGGTCGCGCACCGCCTGGGTGGGCTGGATGAAGGTGCGGCCGATGTAGTGATTGCGGATGATGCCCAGTTCGAACGGTATGCCGCTCTCCTCGGCATAGCCGAGGGCCGCGGGCACGCCGCTGTCCGGCACGGGCACGATCACGTCGGCGTCGACGCCGGTCTCGCGCGCCAGGATACGCCCCATGTTCTTGCGCACGTCGTAGACCGAGCGGCCGTTCACGATGCTGTCGGGGCGGGCGAAGTAGACGTACTCGAAGATGCACGGCCGGGCCTTCAGCGCCGGGAAGGGGCGCATGGACTCGATGCCCTTCTCGTCGATGACCACGACCTCGCCATGCTCGATGTCGCGCACGAAGGTCGCGCCGATCATGTCGAGCGCGCAGGTCTCGGACGCCAGCACATAGCGGCCGTGGATCTGGCCCAGCACCAGCGGGCGGATGCCCAGCGGGTCGCGCGCGCCGATCAGCTTCTTGTTGGTGAGTGCGATCAGGGCGTAGCCGCCCTCGATCGCCGCCAGGGCCTCGATGAAGCGCTCCATGATGCGCTGCCTGCGCGAGCGGGCGATCAGGTGCAGGATGACTTCGGAGTCCGAGGTGGACTGGAAGATGGCGCCTTCGCCGACGAGCTGGTTCCGCAGTTCGAGGAAGTTGGTCAGGTTGCCGTTGTGGGCGATGGCGATGCCGCCGCTGTCCAGGTCGGCGAACATCGGCTGCACGTTGCGGATGAAGCTGCCGCCGGCGGTGGAGTAGCGGGTGTGGCCGATGGCGGCGCGGCCGGGCAGGCGCTCCACCAGATCCGCGCTGGTGAAGGCGTCGCCCACCAGCCCCATGTGCCGCTCGGTGTGGAACTTCGCGCCGTCGGTCGAGGCGATTCCGCAGGCTTCCTGGCCGCGGTGCTGCAGGGCGTGCAGGCCGAGCGCGGCGACCGCGCTGGCGTCGTCGACGCCGAAGACGCCGAACACGCCGCACTCGAGGCGGGGCGCGTCGTCGTCCGCGTCCCGCTGGGGGATGCGGTGGATGAAGTCCTGGCCGCTGGTCATCGGGTGGTCTCCACCAACTTGTCCATATCCTGCCGCGTCTTGCGGTCGTACTCGGCCGCTCCGGCCGGGGTCGTCTTGGGCGCGCGGGCCTTAACGTCCGATTGCGGCTGGGCCGAGGCGCCGCGGCGGACGTTGCGTTCCACCACGGGCGCGACCTTGTCCGCCACCTTGGCCCCCTCGGGCAGCACGACCTGCAGCCCGCGGGCCGCGACCTTGCCGACCGGATAGACCGCGGCGGACCGGTACCAGTTGGGGATCCGGGACGCCGGTGTCGAGGCGTAGAAGAGCAGATGGATCACGCCCAGCACGACGAGGCCGCGTACGAGGCCGAAGCCGAGGCCCGCCATACGGTCGACACCGCCGAGCGTGTCGTGGTCCTGCAGCCGCCGTCCGATCCAGCCGGCCAGGATGCGCAGGAACAGGTAAAGCACCACGAACAGCCCCAGCACCGCGAACGCCGTGCCCGCCCAGTCGGGATCGACGAGGTCTCGGCCGATGGGGCCGGTGAGCGGCAGGGCCAGCAGGGCGATCAGGCCCGCCAGCAGGAAGGAGAAGAAGCTGATGGTCTCGCGCGCGCCGCCGCGCCAGAAGCCGGCGAAGGCCGAGACGCCGACGATGACGAGGGCGAGGCCGTCGTAGAAGGTCATGCCTTAACCCCTCGCCTGACCCAGGCGTCGTCGCCAATGCGGCGAACCGCCTCCGCCAGCCGAGCCACGCCGCTGACTGCGAGGGGCGAGCCGTCGACGGCTGCGGCCGGCGCCAGCGCCTGGTCGAAGCCAAGCTTGGCCGCTTCCCTCATGCGAAGCTCCATGCGTCCCACGCTGCGGACCTCTCCGGACAGGCTGATCTCGCCGAACACCACGCATCCCTGGGGCAGGGGCGTCTCCAGGGCCGAGGAGGCCAGGGCCGCCGCCGCCGCCAGGTCCGCCGCCGGCTCGTTGATGCGAAGCCCGCCGGCGACGTTCAGGTAGACGTCGCGGTCGCCAAAGCCAAGGCCGCACCGCGCCTCCAGCACCGCCAGCACCATGGCCAGGCGCCCGGAGTCCCACCCCACCACCGCCCGCCGGGGCGTTCCGTAGGCTGAGGGCGCCACCAGGGCCTGGAATTCCACCAGCACGGGGCGCGAGCCCTCGATGCCGGCGAAGACCGCGGCGCCCGCCGCACGCTCGCCGCCTTCGCCGAGGAACAGGGCCGACGGGTTGCGCACCTCGCGCAGGCCGCTGTCGCCCATCTCGAACACCCCGATCTCGTCGGTTGCCCCGAAGCGGTTCTTGCCCGCGCGCAGGATGCGGAAGGGATAGCCGCGCTCGCCCTCGAAGGAGAGCACCGCGTCGACCATGTGCTCGACCACGCGCGGACCGGCGACCTGGCCGTCCTTGGTGACGTGGCCGACCAGGACGACGGCCGTGCGCCGCTTCTTGGCGAGGCGGACCAGTTCGCCGGCGCAGGCGCGCACCTGGGCGACCGAGCCCGGGCCCGCCTCGAGCGCATCGCTCCACAGGGTCTGGACCGAATCCACGACGACCAGGTCGAAGTGTTCGCGCTTCAGCGCTTCGAGGATGTCGCGCAGGGAGGTCTCGGCCGCCAGCTTGACCGGCGCCTGGGCCAGGCCCATGCGGCCTGCGCGGGAGCGGATCTGCTCGATCGCCTCCTCGCCCGAGATGTAGGCCACCGAGGCGCCGCGCAGGGCGGCCTGGGCGGTCACCTGCAGCAGCAGGGTCGACTTGCCGACGCCCGGATCGCCGGACAGCAGGATGGCCGAGCCCGGCACCACGCCGCCGCCGCAGACGCGGTCGAACTCCTCGATGCCGGTGGGGATGCGGGGCGGTTCGGGGGTCTCGGCTTCCAGCGTCTCGAAGGCGAGCCCCTGTCGGCGCGCGCCCTTGGTGGGCGCGAGCGCTCCGGGCGGGCGGACAGAGACCTCCTCGACCAGGGTGTTCCAGGCGTTGCAGGCCGAACACTGGCCCGCCCACTTGGCATGGACCGCGCCACAGGCCTGGCAGGCGTAGACCGCGTTATCGCGCGCCATGCGCTCGTACTCCGCTTTCCTGGACGCCGACCGGCGCTGACTTTCGTGTGATTCGGAGGCGCTTTCGCGGCGGGAGCGCTCGCGGACGCCGGATATCGGCGCTAGCGTTGCCCAGGGACGACAGCCTGCTTCGAGTCACGAGAGGGAATGCCATGGTCGACGCGAACACGACACCCCCGCCGCCGCCTACTCCGGGTGAGCCGATCTCGTCCTCGCCGCTGGTGCGCCGCGCCATCAACATCCTGACCAGGCCGAAGAGCGAGTGGGCGGTCATTGACGCCGAGCCGGCGACGATCAAGGACCTTTACCTGCGCTACGCCATGATCCTGGCGGCGATCCCGGCGCTGGCTGGCCTGATCGGCGCCCTGGCGTTCGGCCACAGCATGCTGGGGATCACCTACCGGCCGGCGCTCGTCCCGACCGTGTTCGGCGCGGTGCTGAGCTACGTGCTGTCGCTCGTCGGGGTCGGCCTGCTGGGCCTGATCATCGACCTTCTGGCGCCCCAGTTCGGCGGCGTGCAGAACCGGGTGAAGGCCTTCCAGGTCGCGATCTATTCCATGACCGCCGCCTGGGTGGCCGGGATCTTCGCCATCTTCCCGCCGCTGACGCTGCTGGCGGTCCTGGGATTGTACGGATTCTACCTGCTGTACCTGGGCCTGCCGCGCCTGATGCGCTCGCCCGAGGACAAGAGCATGGTCTACACCATTGTGGTGGTCGTCGTGGCCCTCGTGGTGAACCTGGTGGTGGCGGCGATCGGCGGCGCTGTCATCGGCGCGGCGACCCTGGCCAGCGGCGGCGTGCCCGGTCTGGCCGATCGCGGCTCGGTCTCGGGAACGGTGAACGTGCCCGGCGTCGGTTCGGTCGACGTCGGCAAGCTGGAGGAGTCGGCGAAGGCCTTCGAGCGGGCGGCGGCCTCGGCGGAGGGCCGCGGCGGCGGCGAGCAGGTGGCGGTGGTCGATCCGGAGCGCCTGTCCGCCCTGCTGCCGGCCTCGGTGGCCGGCTTCGCGCGCGGCGAGGTCAGCTCCAGCACCGGCGGCGTCGGCGGGCTGAACGGCTCCCAGGCCGAGGCCGAGTACACGCGCGGCGACGCGCGCATCCGGCTGCAGGTCACCGACATGGGCGGGGCCGCCGCCTTCGGCCAGCTGGCTTCCGCCTTCGACGTGCGCCACAGCGAGCGCAGCGGCGACCGCTACGAGAAGGTGGAGAAGATCGACGGCCGCCTGACCACCGAAAAGTACGACGGCAAGAGCCGCAGCGGCGAGTACAGCGTCATCGTCGGCGAGCGGTTCCTGATCGAGGCGGACGGCGACGACGTCGACATGAACCAGCTCAGGGGCGCGGTCCAGGCCGTGGGCTTCGGGCGGCTGGAGGCCCTGGCGCGCCAGGGCTGAAGCCCGGCTCAGACCCGGTCGCGCAGCCGCCGTTCGACCCGGGAGCCGACGCTGGTGAGCAGTTCGTAGCTGATGGTGCCGGCCGCCGCGGCCGCGTCGTCCACCGCCAGGTTCTCGCCGAACAGCTCGACGAAGTCGCCCGGCCGCGCGCCCGTTCCGGTCACGTCCACGGCCATGGTGTCCATGGAGATGCGCCCGACCACGGCGCGCAACTCGCCCGCCATCCAGACCTGGGCGCGCGGCTGGTTCGAGCGCAGCACGCCGTCGGCGTAGCCGATGCCGACGGTGGCGATGGTGCGCGGCGCGTCGGCGGTGAAGCTGGCGGCGTAGCCCACGGTCTCGCCCCTGGGCACCTCGCGGACCTGCAGGATCTCGGCTTCGAGGGTTCCGACGGGGGCGATGCGCGGGTCCGGCCGGCCGAAGGGGCCCCCGCCGAACATGCTGATTCCCGGCCTGACCATGTCGAAATGGTGCTCCGGGCCCAGGAAGACGCCGCCGGAGTTGGCGAAGCTGGCGCGGGCCTCGGGGAACAGCGCGCGCGCCTGGGAGAACAGCGCCAGCTGCCGCGCGTTCATCGGATGGCCCGGCTCGTCGCCGCAGGCCAGGTGGCTCATCACCAGCGAGACCTGGACGCCGGCGAGGTCGGTGTTGGAGCGGGCGAGGTCCTCGGCCTGCTCGGGCCGAAGCCCGAGGCGGTTCATGCCGGTGTCGACGTGCAGGGCCGCCTTGAGCGTCCTCCGGCCCGAGGCGGCGTCGCGCCAGACGGCGACCTGCTCCGGGCTGTTCAGCACCGGCGTGAGATCTGCGGCCAGCAGGCGGGAGGCGTCGCCTGGCCGGCAGCCGTCCAGCACGTAGATGTCCGGCTCCGGCCCCAGCACCGCGCGCAGGGCCTCGGCGCCCAGCACCCCGGCGGTGAAGAAGCTGCGCACGCCGCAGGACCGCAGCCGCAGCGCCACCGGCGTCTTGCCCAGGCCGTAGGCGTTGGCCTTCAGCATCGCCGCGACCTCCGCGCCGCGAGCCTCGCCCGCCAGCGCCGCATGGTTGGCGGCCAGGGCGTCGAGATCGACGGTGAAGCGGGAGGTCGGCTTGGTGTCGGGCATGGGCGGCCTTGCCCGGCGCGGGGCGGCGCCGGCTGCCGCGGCGGACCACGGCGGTGGGGAGGAGGGGAATCCCTCTACCGCAATTGCGAACAGGCGGAAACGGCGAGCTGGGCCCGCCGTTTCCGCCGTCCGACTCAGGCCGCGGTTCCGAACCCGGCGGCGACCACCGCCCGGGCCGCCTCGGCGATGATGGCGTTGCGCTGCTTCATTTCCAGCTTCGACCCGGTCAGGAAGGTCGAGATGAACACCGGCTTGCGGCCGGGAGGCCAGGCGACGGCGACGTCGTTGGAGGTGCCGTGGCCGCCGGTGCCAGTCTTGTCTCCGACGACCCATCCATTCGGCAGGCCGGCCCGGATGCGGGTGTCGCCGGTGGTGTTGGCGACGAGCCAGTCGATCAGCTGCTTGCGGGAGGCGGGCGACAGGGCGTCCCCCAGGGTCAGAGTCCGTACCGTCGCCAGCATCGCTCGGGGCGAGGTCGTGTCGCGTACGTCGCCGGGCGTAGACGCAGACATGGCGGTCTCGATCCCGTCCAGCCGCGTGACCGGATCGCCGATCTGGCGCCAGAAGCGGGTCATGCCCGCGGGCCCTCCGACTTCCCTGAGCAGCACGTTGGCGGCGGTGTTGTCGCTGTGGATGATGGTGTCGCGGCTGAGTTCGCGGATGGTCAGGCCTGTGGCGACAGCCTTGGTGGTGGCCGGCGAGTTCGGAATCAGGTCGGCGCGGGTCCAGCGCAGGCGACGGTCCAGCTGTTCCTGGCCCTTCTCGGCCCGATGGAGCATCAGCGCGGCGAGGCTGAGCTTGAACACGCTGCACATGGGGAAGCGCTCGTCGCCTCGATGGGCGAAGGCCCGGCCGGTGTGCAGGTCGAGGACCGCAACGCCAAGGCGGCCCCCGGCCTTCTTCTCCAGCGAGCCGATAGCTGCGTTAATATCTGTGGCGGCCAGGGCCGGGCCGGCCGCGGCGTTGAGGACGAGCGGCGCCGCGCCCATGGCGCTCAGGAACGTTCTGCGATCAAGCATTGTCACCTCCGTTGCCGCGAACGATGCCGGGGCGAGACAGGAGCCGCAAACGACGATACCTAGGGCCAGCCATTAGGAAAACTTGGGGCTGCCGTGACCCGACCGCACCTGCCGCTGAACGCCCTGCGCGCCTTCGAAGCCTCGGCCCGTCACCTGTCTTTCACCCGGGCGGCCATCGAGCTGTGCGTCACCCAGGCGGCGGTCAGCCATCAGGTGAAGGGGCTGGAGGAACGCCTGGGCGCGACCCTTTTCCGCCGCCTGCCGCGGGGGCTGGCGCTCACCGACGAGGGCCTGGCGCTGCTGCCGGCGCTGCGGGATTCGTTCGACCGCATCGGCGAGGTGCTGGAGCGGTTCGAGGGCGGCCGGGTGCTGGAGGTGCTCAGCGTGGGCGTGGTGGGCACCTTCGCGGTCGGCTGGCTGCTGCCGCGCCTGCCCCCCTTCCGCGAGGCGCACCCGTTCGTGGACCTGCGCCTGTTCACCAACAACAACCGCATCGACATCGCCGGCGAGGGGCTGGACTGCGCGGTCCGCTTCGGCGACGGCGCCTGGCACGGCACGGAGGCGGCGCCCCTGTTCGACGCGCCGATGTCGCCCCTGTGCTCGCCGATGGCAGCCGAGCGGCTGGAGACGCCCGCCGACCTGATGCAGGAGACCCTGCTGCGCAGCTATCGCGCCGACGACTGGCCCGACTGGTTCGCGGCCGCCGGCCTGACCCCGCCGCCGATACGCGGCCCCGTGTTCGACTCCTCATGGGTGATGGTCGAGGCGGCGATGCAGGGCGCGGGCGTGGCGCTGGCGCCCCCGTCGCTGTTCGCGCGCGACCTGGAACAGGGCCGGCTGGTGCGCCCGTTCGCGATCCAGGCGTCCGCCGGCGGCTACTGGCTGACCTGGCTGAAGTCCCGCGCCCCCACCCCCGCGCTGGCGGCGTTCCGCGACTGGCTTGCCGAGGAGGCGGGGCGGAGCTGACGCAAGGCGGCACGCTGAGTCGCCAGGCCTACGACCCGGCGATGGGACCGAGGGGACGGCGCCGCCAGCGCCAGACCAGCAGCAGGAGGCCCAGCACGGCGACCAGGCCGGGGAGGCTGGCCTCGAGCCCGAACCGGCCGCCGGTCAGCCAGTCCGCCTGCACGAGGAACCCGGGCGCGAGCAGGCTGGGCTCGGAGGCGCCGCTCACGCCGAACCCGAGCACGATCCCCTGCGTCACGTTGGCCATGAAGTGGAGGCCGATGGGCAGCGCCAGGCTGCGGGTGCGCAGGTAGGCCATGCCGAACAGGAGCGAGGCGGCGAAGATGTTCACGCCGGCCCAGACCTTCGTCGCGCCTTCCATCCCCGGGTTGCCGAGATGGGTGAGGACGAACAGCCCGGCCAGGAGGAGCTGGGCCGGCCAGACGCCGAACGCATCGATCAGCCGCTGGAACAGGACGCCGCGGAACAGCAGCTCCTCGGCGATGGCCACCCCGGCCATCAGCAGGACCGCCTGCAGTAGGCCGGAAGCGCCCGTTCCGGTCGGGCGGAAGTCGACCCATCCGCCGATGGCGAGGAACAGGGCAGGCGCCAGCATCAGGGCGGTTCCCAGGGCCATGCCGATCGCGAGCTCGCGAAGCCAGCCAAGGGTCGGCCGGCCCGTGACCTCCCGGATCGTCGCGCGACGCAGAAGCTGCACGGCGATGGTCGCCACGGCGATCACCCCGGCCTGTTCCCAGATGGTCACGTCCCGGCCTGCTCGCGCCGCGAGCATGATGAGCGGGAACAGCAGGGCGGCCAGCAAGGCGAGAAACGCCGCGGTCCACACCAGCGCCCGCGGGCGAAAGGCGATGTCTGCAAAGGCTGGCGAAGTCATGATGGTCCCCCTTCGACTTCAGTAGCTGCGGATGGCCCTGCTGTAACCGTGGCCGCAGGGCGACCTGCGAGGATGAGGAGGGCGAGAAGGCCGAGGCCCGCCGCCACGGCGAAGGCGACCCGCATGCCGTGGGCGACGGCGGCGGGATCGGCGCGGCCAATGTCGGCGGCGCCCGCGGCGAAGGCGAATAGGGCGCCCATGGCGGACGCGCCCGCGACGAGGCCGAGATTGCGCGACAGGCTGAGCATTGCGCCGACGAGGCCACGCTGCTCGGGCGGGGCGGCGGCCATCACCTGGGTGTTGTTGGCCGCCTGGAAGAGCGCGTAGGCGGCGGTGACGATCATGATCGGCCCGACATAGCCCGTCACGCCCAGGCCGGTGGGCGTCAGCGACAGCCCCGCCAGCCCGACGGTCATCCCGACGAGGCCGACCCGGCTCATGCGCCGGGCGCCGGCGCGATCCGCGGCGCGGCCCGCCGGGGCGGCCGCCAGGGCGGCGACCAGAGGCCCGGCCGACATGGCGAGTCCGGTGGCGACCGCGTCGAGTCCCAGCGCCACGGACAGGTAGAAGGGTCCCACCACGAGGGTGGCCATCATCACGGTCGCGACGAGGGCGCTTGCGGCGAGCCCGGCGCCCAGGCCGCGTTCACGGAAGATGGACAGGCGAACGAGCGGCTCTTCGGTTCGCGTCTCGACCACGAGGAACGCGACCAGGCCCACGGCCGCCCCGAGCAGCAGGCCGGCGTTCAAGGCGGTGAACCCGCGGTCGCCGAGGCTCCCGGCCAGGGCGAAGGCGGCCAGGGTGAACGCGAGCAGCAGCGTGCCCGGGATGTCGAAGGCCCGGCGGGTTGCGGCCGCCGGCGGGTCGACTCGCACGGCGTTCAGGACAAGCGCGAGCGCTGCCGCCCCGAGCGGCACATTGAGGTGGAAGATCGCGGGCCATCCGAAGGCTTCGATCAGGAAACCGCCGACGGCCGGTCCCACGGTGGTGCCGACGGCCGAGGCGGCGCCCACGAGGCCCATGGTCGCCCCGGTGCGCTCCCGGGGCGCGTCGCCGACCAGCGCCATGGTCAGCGCCATGACGGTCGCGCCGCCGACGCCCTGGAGGGCGCGGGCGGCGATCAGCAGCTCCAGCCCCGGGGCGACACCGCACAGGAGCGAGGCGCCGGTGAACAGGCCCAGGCCCAGGACCAGCAGCCGCCGGCGTCCCAGAAGGTCGCCCAGCCGGCCCGCCGCCACGATCACGGCGGCCAGGGCGACGAGGTAGGCCAGGACGATCCACTGCACCTGGGCGAAGGAGGCGTCGAACGCACGGGCCATGGCCGGAAGGCCGACGTTCGCCGTGCTGGTCGCCAGCGCCGGCAACAGCATGCACAGCGAAAGCGTCGCCAGGGTCCATCGTGTGGATGGGGCGCGGGAGACCTTCGGCGCGACGACCGAGCGACCCGGGCGGGGCGGCAGGTCTGGGAGGGGAGGCCACATGGCATGCTCCGGGTTCGATGACCCGGTACAGCTACGCTCGCCCGTGAGATGGCGGAACGCGCAGCATTTGCATCATATACGTGCATCAGACGCTACATATCAGGCGCGGATGTGCTAGGAAGCGGCATGACCCGGCCCGACCTGAACCTGCTCGTCACGCTGGACGTGCTCCTCTCCGAAGGCAGCGTGGCGCGGGCGGCCCGGCGCCTGCGCCTCAGCCCCTCGGCCATGAGCCGCGCCCTGGCCCGGCTGCGCGAGACGACGGGCGATCCGCTGCTGGTGCGCGCCGGCCGCGGCCTCGTGCCGAGCCCGCGGGCCGTGGAGTTGCGCGAGCGCGTCGCCCAGGTGGTGCAGGAGGCCGAGGCGGTGCTCCGGCCGGTCGAGGCGCCCGACCTGTCGCGGCTCGAACGCAGCTTCACCGTTCGCTGCAGCGAAGGCTTCGTGGAGAATTTCGGTCCGCCGCTGATCGGCCGGCTGGCGGGGGAAGCGCCCGGCGTGCGGCTGCGCTTCACGCCGAAGGCTGACAAGGACAGCGACGGCCTGCGCGACGGCCGGTACGACCTCGAGACCGGGGTCGTCGGAGATCTCACGGCGTCAGAGCTGCGCGCGCAGCTGCTGTTCCGCGACCGCTTTGTGGGCGTGGTCCGGGCCGACCATCCGCTGGCCGACGGCGAGGCGACGCTGGCGCGCTACGCCGCGGCCCGGCACGTCTCGGTGACGCGGCGCGGAGAGGTCAGGGGATTGATCGACGAGGCCCTGGCCCTCGCGGGCGCCACGCGCGAGATCGTCACCACGGTCGGCGGCTTCGCCACGGCCCTGGCGCTGGCGCGGGCAACCGACCTCGTGGCCACCGTGCCGGAGGTCCACACCGGCAACCTGCGCGCCGGGCTGCACACCTTCGCCCTGCCCATGGCCACGCCGCAGATCGCCGTGTCGATGCTGTGGCACCCGCGCGTGGACGCCGACCCGGCGCACCGCTGGCTGCGCGAGGTCGTGCGCGACGTGTGTTCCTCAGGAGGCGGACGGGCTCAGCCCTGATCGTCGTCCGGCTCGCCGACGGCGCTGGCGACCAGGTCGCGCCAGGTCGGGTCGGTGTCGTCCACCAGGTCGACGTCCTCCAGCAGGACCACGACCGCCTCGCCGTCCGGCAGGATCAGGCCGAGAACCTCCAGGGTCTCGCCGTCGGAGGAGACGTGCGCCTCCGCCTGGACGGCCACGCCGGCCTGCTCGCCGTCGTCGTCCCACCAGATCACCGGCTGGGGCAGATCCATCTCCAGGGTGCGGGGCTCCTCGGTGTCGCCCAGGGCGAAGACGGCGCGCTTGGCCTGCACGTCCTCCAGGGTGGCGACAGCCCCGGTGAAGGGCGCCAGGCGCGACCAGTCGTCGACGTCGAAGCCGCCTTCGTCTTGATGGTCGTCGATGGGGTCCATGGGGCGCTCCTGCGTTGCGAGCGGCGTGGTACGCGCGCCTGCGGCTGATGGCGAGGCCAAAGGTGAACGGAGGGCGAGCTCACACCCTCCTTGTCATCCCGGACACCGCGCAGCGGCGATCCGGGACCTTGTTCAGGCTGTGGCTCAGGTACTGCGCCCGGCGGCCGGAGGATCGCGGCCTGCGCCCCGCCCGGGACGACAGCGAGCGAGAGAGGCGCCTCGCCTCAGTCCCGACCGTACTGATCGAAGCGCCCGTCGCGCGCCAGGTTGCCGAAGCGGGTGGTGTCCTCGTTGAAGCTGAGTTTCACGGTGCCGATGGGGCCGTGGCGCTGCTTGCCGATGATGACCTCGGCCATGCCCTTCAGGCGGTCCATCTCGTCCTGCCACTCGAGGTGCTTGGAGGCGTCCTTGACCGCGTCGGGCTCCATGCGGCCGACGTAATAGCTCTCGCGGTAGACGAACATGACCATGTCGGCGTCCTGCTCGATCGAGCCGGATTCGCGCAGGTCCGACAGCTGGGGCCGCTTGTCCTCGCGCTGCTCGACCTGGCGGGAGAGCTGCGACAGGGCGATGACGGGGACGTTCAGTTCCTTGGCCAGGGCCTTGAGGCCCTGGGTGATCATGCTGACCTCCTGCACCCGGTTCTCGTTGCCCTTGGCGCTGCCGCCGGTGACGAGCTGGAGGTAGTCGACCACGATGACGTCGAGGCCGTGCTGACGCTTCAGGCGGCGCGCGCGGGCGGCCAGCTTGGCGATGGACAGGCCGCCGGTGTCGTCGATGTGCAGCGGCGCTTCCTGGATCTCGATCGCGGCGTCGC
>Ga0196970_1001653_pt1 | contig 13956 bp, 13 predicted proteins | sample S1v_513CmetaG_FD_148672 | JGI IMG/M metagenome (GOLD analysis project Ga0196970, IMG submission 148672) | Soil microbial communities from Anza Borrego desert, Southern California, United States - S1+v_5-13C | ecosystem: Environmental > Terrestrial > Soil > Desert | place: USA: California... | reverse complement strand
GGCTCAGCCTGCGGATGCGGGCGCTGGTGCTGATCGGCGGGGTGTTCCTCGCCTATCAGGCCGTCGCCATCGCGTTGAACGTGCACGGCGCCACCGACGAGGCGCACGCCGCGCTGTCGTCGCGGGCGCGGATGATCGCGTCGCTGCAGGCGCGCGCCGCCGCCATCCCCCTCAACGACTTCGATTTCGAGCAGGTCAAGCAGGTCGCCAGGGCGCCGTCGTCCGACCCGGACTATCGCGGCGCCATCGTGCGCGACGACAAGGGCAAGGTGCTGGCGGAGGACGGCGACGTCCGCCCCGGCAAGGGCTACATCGAGGTGACGGCGCCGATCCTCGCCGGGCAGAAGGCGCTGGGCGAGTACGTGCTGCGCCTGCGCACCGACCGCGTCGAGGCCCGCATCGCCGAGGACGCGTGGCTGGCCGTGTTCGGCGGCGCCGCGGCGTTCCTGGCGATCATGGGCGTGCTCTACCTGGTGGTGTCGACGATCACCCGGCCGCTGTCGCAGATCACGGGCATCGTCGGCAAGCTGGCCGAGGGCGACTACGGCATCACGGTGCCGGCGCTGGAGCGCCGCGACGAGGTGGGCGCCATGGCGCGCGCCATCGACGTGCTGCGCGGCAACGCCGAGCAGCGCCAGCGCCTGGAGGCCGAGAAGCTGGCCCGCCAGGAGGAGGACGTGAAGCGCGCCAACCGGCTGGCGGAGCTGGCGAGCGCGTTCGACAGCCGCATGCAGTCGATGGTGCACGAGGCCTCGGCGTCGGCCTCGCAGATGCAGGGCAGCGCCGGCACCATGCTGGACAGCGCGCTGCGCGCCGACCAGTGCAACGCCACCGTGGCCGGCGCCGCCGACGGCGCCGCGCGCAGCGTGCAGGCGGCCAGCGCCGCGGCCGAGCAGCTGACCCGCTCCATCCGCGCCATCGCCGAGAGCGTCAACCAGTCCGTCACCATCTCCGGCCAAGCCATCGAGCGTGCCCACGCCAGCCGCGAGACGGTGGAGGCGCTGGCCACCTCCGCCGCCAAGATCGGCGAGATCACCAGCCTCATCCAGGACATCGCCGGGCAGACCAACCTGCTGGCGCTGAACGCGACGATCGAGGCGGCGCGCGCGGGCGAGGCCGGCAAGGGCTTCGCGGTGGTGGCGCAGGAAGTCAAGAACCTCGCCAACCAGACGGCCAAGGCGACCGAGGACATCTCCAGCCAGATCGGCGCCATCCAGGCGGTGACGCACGACGCGGTCAGCGCCATCGGCGCCATCACCGACACCATCGGCACGCTCAGTCAGCGCTCGTCCGACATCGCCGCGGCGGTGGAGGAGCAGCTCGGCGCCACCGGCGAGATCGCCAACCAGGTGCGCTCGGTGGCGCAGGAGGCGCAGACGGTGACGCAGAGCATCGGCGTCGCCTCCAACGCCTCGGCCGAAGTGGCGGGCGCGGCGCGCCAGTCGGTGGACGTGGCGAAGATGCTGCAGGAACGCTTTGTGGCGCTGCGCGACGAGGTTCAGCGCTTCCTGGTGTCGATCAAGGCGGCGTGATGCCGGTCGCGGAACGGCCGGTGCCGCCTCCCCGGAACGAGGATCCATGAACGAAGGCGAAGCGGCGGCGCAATCTCTCTGCACGGCGTGCGGCCTGTGCTGCGACGGCACCCTGTTCGGGCGCACCACGGTGTCGCCGGAACACGATGGCGCGCTGCTTGGCTTGGAGCGTTTCGAGGGCTTTCGGGATCAGCCGGCGCTCCCGCAGCCGTGCCCGGCGCTGGAAGGCGGGAGGTGCGCGGTCTACGAGTCCCGGCCGCGCGCCTGCCGGCGCTATCGGTGCGAGCTTCTGAGGAAGGTCGACCGTGCGGAGGTCTCGTACGACGAGGCGCTTCGGCTGATCGTCCAGCACCGGCAGGATCTCGACCGGACCACCAAAGCCTTGGAAGCGGCGGTGCGCGACCAGTCCCTGACGCTTGCCGAGAGGCGCGTGGTGGAGTTCGAAAGGGTCGTGTGCCTGTGTTCGATACGGAAGGTCTTCCAGGGGAAGGCCGTCCTGACGTGATGCCGCCGGTCAGGGCTGCGTGACGGGGGCGGCGCCCAGCGGGGTGAACGGCTTCGCTTCGCGGTGGGCGTGCTCGATCATGCGGCGGGCCACCTCGCGCTCGCCCATGAACACCGCGTCGGCGCCGCGCTGCTCCAGGTGCGCCACCGCCTCGTCGCTGTGCGCCCGCGCGACGACGTGGAGGCCGGGGTTGAGCACGCGGGCGCGCTCGACGATGGTGCCGGCCTCGAAGCCGTCGGGCACCGCGACCAGCAGCAGGTCCGCCTGCGCGATGCCGGCGCGCTCCAGCACGCCCGGTGCCGTGGCGTTGCCGTACACCGCATCGACGCCATGACCGCGCAGCGCCGTGGCGCGCTCGCGCTGAAGCTCCACGACCACGCAGGGCAGGCCGCGCCGCGCCAGCTCCTCGGTGACCAGGGCACCGACGCGGCCGTGGCCGATCACCACGGCGTGGTGCTCCAGGTTGCAGCTCGGCTCCACGTCGTCGACCGGCGCGGTGGCCGGGGCGGCCGGGTTGCGCGCCTCGAGCCGGCCCAGCAGGGCGAAGAGGAACGGGTTCGCCGTGATCGACAGCAGCGCGCCGGCCAGGATCAGCGCCTGCCCCTCCTCCGGCAGCACGCCGAGCCCGACGCCGAGGCCGGCCAGGATGAAGGAGAACTCGCCGATCTGGGCGAGGCTGACCGCCACCGTCAGCGCCGTGTTCATCGGGTAGCGGAAGGCGAGCACCAGGGCGAAGGCGGCCAGCGACTTGCCGACCATGATGATCGCCACCACCGCCGCCACCGCGCCGGGCTCGCGCACCAGCACGCCCGGGTCGAACAGCATGCCCACCGACACGAAGAACAGCACGGCGAAGGCGTCCTTGAGCGGCAGCAGCTCCTCCGCCGCGCGGTGGCTGAGGTCGGACTTGTTGAGGACCATGCCGGCGAAGAAGGCGCCCAGCGCGAACGAGACGTGGAACAGCAGCGCCGAGCCGTAGGCGATGCCCAGCGCCACCGCCAGCACGCCCAGCGTGAACAGCTCGCGCGAGCCGGTGCGCGCGATGCGCACCAGCAGCCAGGGCACGACGCGGCTGCCGGCGACCAGCATCAGCGCCACGAACAGGGCCACCTTGCCCAGCGTGGCGGCCAGCGACAGCCACAGCTCCGCCCCGGCCCCACCGCCCTCACCGCCGCTGCCGCCGTCCAGCATCCGGGCGACCGAAGGCAGCAGCACCAGGACCAGCACCATCGCCAGATCCTCGACGATCAGCCAGCCGATGGCGATGCGCCCGCGCTCGGTCTTGAACAGGTCGAGCTGTTCGAGCGCGCGCAGCAGCACCACGGTGCTGGCCACCGACAGCGCCAGCCCGAGCACCAGCCCGGCCCCCAGGCTCCAGCCGAGCAGCCGCGCCAGCCCCCAGCCGAGCAGCGTCGCGATGGCGATCTGCGCCACCGCGCCCGGCACCGCGATGCGCCGCACCTTCAGCAAATCGTCCAGCGAGAAGTGCAGCCCGACGCCGAACATCAGCAGGATGACACCGATCTCGGCGAGCTGCGGCGCCAGGTGCAGGTCGGCGACGTAGCCCGGCGTGAACGGCCCGATCACCACCCCGGCCAGCAGGTAGCCGACCAGCGGCGACAGCCGCAGCCGGTTGGCGAGCGCCCCCAGCGCAAAGGCCAGCACGAGCGCGGCCACCATGGTGGCGATCAAGGAGGTGTGATGCGGCATCGCACGGGGCGCTCCCTGTTCATGGCTGGACGGGTGAATGGGGTGTGGCGGGCTCGGCCTTTTATTTTTGACCAAAAAGGCTATTTTCAACCCATATGGCCGATTTTTCCGGAGAACGGGATGCAGCTCAGAAGCGGTTTGACCGCCGGCCAGTGCCGGGCCGCCCGCGGCTTCCTGGACTGGACGCAGGAGGAACTGGCCGAGCGCGCGGCGGTGTCGCGCGGCACCGTCCGCGACTTCGAGAAGGGGCACCACGCCCTGCACCGCGGGACCGAGCGCCTGCTGGTCGAGGCGTTCGAGGCGGCCGGCGTGGTCTTCGTGCCGGCGGAGGAGGGCGGCCCGGGGGTGCTGCTGCCGTTGGCGGACCACCCCTGACGAAAAAGGGCCCCGCCGTCGGCGAGGCCCTTCGTCGTTAGGAAGGCCGGAGCCTCACATCATGCCCAACGCCCGCGGCAGCCACAGCGACAGCGCCGGCACGTAGGTGACCAGCACCAGGAAGCCCAGCATCGCCAGCAGCCACGGCCACACCGCGACGGTCAGCTCGGTGATGCCCATCTTGGTGATGCCGCTGGCGACGTAGAGGTTCAGGCCGACCGGCGGGTGGCACATGCCGACCTCCATGTTGACCACGATCAGGATGCCGAAGTGCACCGGGTCGATGCCCAGCTTCACCGCCACCGGGAACAGGATGGGCGCCATGATCAGCACGATCGACGACGGCTCCATGAAGTTGCCGGCGGCCAGCAGCAGCAGGTTGGTCACCAGCAGGAAGGCGATGACGCCGAAGCCCTGGCCGACGATCCAGTCGGCGATCTGCTGCGGGATGTTCTCCGAGGTCAGCACGAACGAGAACAGCACCGCGTTGGTGATGATGTAGAGCAGCATCGCCGACATGTTCGCCGACGACAGCAGCACCTTGGGCACGCCCTTCAGCGGCATGTCCTTGTAGACGAACACCGCGATGACGAAGGCGTACACCGCGCTCATCGCCGCCGCTTCGGTCGGGGTGAAGACGCCCGAGTAGATGCCGCCGATGACGATGACGATCAGCAGCAGACCCCAGATGGCCTCTCGAAAGGCGCGCCAGCGCTCGATCAGGCTGGCCTTGGGCAAACGCGGGTAGCCGAACTTGCGCGCCCGGTACCACGTCACGCCACCCAGCAAGGTCGCCAGCATCAGGCCCGGCACCACGCCGGCCATGAACAGCTGGCCGACCGAGGCGGAGTGCTGGCTGCCGCTGGTCGCCACCGCGTACATCACCATGACGATGGACGGCGGGATCAGGATGCCCAAGGCACCCGAGGTGGTGATGACGCCCGCACCGAACTGCCGCGGGAAGCCCTGCGCCACCATCGCCGGCAGGATGATCGAGCCGATGGCGACCACGGTGGCCGGGCTGGAGCCCGACACCGCGGCGAACAGCGCGCAGCCCACCACGCCGGCGAGGCCCAGGCCGCCGTGCCAATGCCCGACCATGGCGGTGGCGAAGTTGATCATGCGGCGCGCCACGCCGCCGTGCGTCAGGAAGTTGCCGGCCAGGATGAAGAACGGGATCGCCATGATCTCGAACTTCTCGATGCCGGTGAACAGCTTCAGCGCCACCGCCTGCACCGGGACATCGGTCATGGTGAACAGGAAGGTGAGCACGGTGAGGCCGAGCGAGATGGAGATCGGCATGCCGGTCAGCATCAGGGCAAGCAGCATGCCGAAGATGATGGCGGCATTCATTGGTTGCTCTCCTTCTCGCGCGGCTTGCCGCCTTCGTGATGGGCGATGTCGTGCGGGTGCAGGTGGTCGTCCATCTGGTACCAGTTGACGTCCTGCGCCGCGCGCTGGGGATCGGTGAGGTCCTCCTCCAGCCCCTCGACGTGGCCGTGGTCGTGGTGCGGCAGTTCTCCGGTGCGGATGAACGACCAGGTCACCTGCAGGAAGCGGAAGCACATCAGGAAGGAGCCGACCGGGATCGCCAGGTAGATGATCCACATCGGCCATTCCAGGTCGGCCGAGGTCTGGTCGGTTTCCGACATGTGCCAGACGAAGTTGGTGCCCAGCGAACCGACGACGCCGGTGAACAGCGCGCCCGCCAGCAGGCCGAAGACGATGAACTTGGCGCGGTTCTTCGGCTCGAGCGTGTTGATCAGCACGTCGACGCCGACGTGGATGCCGGTGCGCACGCCGTAGGCCGCGCCGAACTTCGCCATCCACACGAACATGTAGATGCACAGCTCCTGCGCCCAGGCGAAGTTCCAGTGCAGGATGTAGTCCTGGATGACGGGTAGGCCCGAGGCATAGCGGTGGACCACCGCGATGAAGATGATCGAGGTCGCCAGTCCCATGAGGGTGGCGATCAGGATCTCCTCGAGGTGGTCGAGGGCTTTCATGAACATGGCGGCTCCGCGCAAGGAGGGGCGGCGGAAGGCCCCTCTCCCTCGACGGGAGAGGGGTTGGGGAGAGGGTGGCGCCGCGAAGCGGCCAAGTCACTTCCCCCTCTCCCCAAACCCCTCCCCCGCGAGGGGGGAGGGGCTTCGACGACTTACATCTTGAAGCCGGCGGCCGCCGCTTCCTTGTAGATGGACTCCATCAGGTCCTTGCCGACGCGGCCTTCCATCTCCTTGTGGATCGGCATCAGCGCCTTGCGCCACGTCTCAAGCTCTTCCTTGGTCGGCGTGTGGAACTCCGTCTTGCCCGACGCCTTCATGGCCGCCAGCGAGTCGTCGTTCTCCTTCTGCGCGATGTCGTTGGCGAAGGTGGTGGCGTCCTTCATGGCGCCTTCCAACTGGGTGCGCACGTCGGCCGGCAGGCCGTCCCAGAACTTCTTGTTCACGATCACCGCATAGCCGAGATAGCCGTGGTTGGTGAGCGTGGCGTGCTTTTGCACCTCGTGCATCTTCTGGGTGTACATGTTCGACGGCGGGTTCTCGGTGCCGTCCACCACGCCGGTCTGCAGCGCCTGGTAGACCTCGGAGAAGGCCATCACCTGCGGCAGGGCGCCCATGGCGCGCATCTGCGAATCCAGCACCTTGGACGACTGGATGCGCATCTTCAGGCCCTTCAGGTCGGTCGGCGCCTTCAGCGGCTTGTTGGCGCTGAGGATTTTGAAGCCGTTGTCCCAGTAGGCCAGCCCGGTGATGCCCTTCGACTCCAGCTTCTGGAACAGCTGCTTGCCGACCGGGCCGTTGGTGACGCGGATCAGGACTTCCTTGCTGGGGAAGATGTAGGGCAGGTCGAAGACCTCGAACTCCTTGGCGCCCAGCGGGCCGAACTTGGCCAGCGACGGGGCGAGCATCTGCACCGCGCCAAGCTGCAGCGCCTCCAGCTCCTCCTTGTCCTTGTAGAGCTGGCTGTTCGGATAGACCTCGATCTTCACCTTGCCGCCGGTGCGCGCCTCGGCCAGTTCCTTGAACTTTTCCGCGCCCTTGCCCTTGGGCGTGTCGGGGGCGACGACGTGGCTGAACTTGATGACGATCTGGTTCTGCGCGAACGCGGGCGAGGCGAGCAGGCAGCCGAACGCGGCCGCGCACAGCAGCTTGGAGAGCTTCATGTGACCGTATCCTCCCGGATTTATGGGGTCGTTTGTGTTCTCTGCATTGTTCGCGAACGGCGCCGTCGCCGCTATTGTGGAAATCCGTATCTTTCTCGATAAGGGTCCGATGATCCGCCCCGCCACCCTGCTGAGCCGCCGCGGCACCGCCATGCCCATTGTCGCCATGGTGCTGGTGGTGGTGCTGCTGGGGGTGTTCCTCTGGCTGCTCGACCGCTCCGAGCGCGAGGAGGAGGAGCACGCGCTGATCCGCGACGCGCTGTGGGTGGAGCAGAGCCTGCGCTTCCAGCTCGCCTCCGACGTCGACCGGCTGGAGCAGCTGGCGGACACCATCGGACGCTCGGGCGGCACCGACGTCACCGCCGCCATGCGGCATCTGGTCACCACCAACCCGGCGGTGGAGCGGGTGCTGTGGCTGGACGCCGAGGGACGCATCGCCGCGTCGGTGCCGCCGGTGCCGGACGGCCGAACCGTGGCGGAGGGGGCGGAGCCCGGCGCGCGCGGCGACGCGCTGCGCCTCGCCGGTTCGCTCGGCAAGCGGATCTACACCGCGCCGTATCAGTTGCCGCAGGCCGGCATGGGGTTCGACGTGGTGGTGCCGGTGTACCGGGGGCGCGGCTACGCCGGGGCGCTGGTCGGCGTGTTCTCCATCGACGACATCCTGACCCACCACGTGCCCTGGTGGATCGCCGAGCGTTACCAGATCGCCGTCGCCGATTCGAACGGCGCGGTGCTCGGCGCCAAGTCGCGCATCGCGGAGCCGAAGCCGCGGCGCAGCCACGCGATCCCCTTCGACCCGCCGGGCAAGGGCATGACGCTGGTCGCCACGGTGCACCGGACCGAGAGCAACCTGGGCCGCACCGTGCTGGTGGCCGCGATCTTTGGGCTGACCGGCTCGGCGCTGTGGAGCCTGTGGATGGTGCGCCGGCACATCCGACGCCGGCTGCGCGCCGAGCAGCAGCTGCGCACCGAGCATGCCTTCCGCAAGGCGATGGAGGATTCGCTCACGGTCGGCATGCGGGCGCGCGACCTGCAGGGGCGGATCATCTACGTGAACCCGGCCTTCTGCCGCATGGTCGGCTGGAGCGAGCCGGAACTGCTCGACCGCGGCCCGCCCATGCCCTACTGGCCGCCGGAGGACCTGGAACGCTGCCAGGCGGTGTTCAGCACCGTGCTGGCCGGCCAGGCGCCGCCGGACGGCTTCGAGCTGCGGCTGATGCGCCGCAACGGCGAGCGGTTCGATGCGCTGATCTACGAGGCGCCGCTGATCGACGCCAACGGCCGGCACACCGGCTGGATGGGCTCCTTCGTCGACATCACCGAGCGCAAGCGCGCCGAGGAATTGGCCCGCCAGCAGCAGGAGCGCCTGCAGCACACCGCGCGCGTCATCACCATGGGCGAGATGGCGTCCACGCTGGCGCACGAGCTGAACCAGCCGCTGTCGGCCATCGCCAGCTACTCCGCGGGCTGCCTGAACAAGCTGCGCGCGGATACGGTGGCCCCGGCCGAACTGATCCCGCCGCTCGACAAGCTGTCCAAGCAGGCGATGCGCGCCGGCCGCATCATCCGCCGCATCCACGAGTTCGTGCGCAAGCGCGACCCCAAGGTGGCGCCCTGCGACGTGGCCGAGGTGGTGGAGGACAGCGTCTCGCTGATCCGCGCCGACGCCCGCAAACACGGCGTGCGCATCGAGGTGGACCTTGCCCCCGGCACCCCGCCGGTGCTTGCGGACCGCATCCTGGTGCAGCAGGTGCTGCTGAACCTGATGCGCAACGGCATGGAGGCGATGGCGCAGACGCCGCGCGAGGCGCGCTTGCTGCGGGTGACGACGCGGGTCCAGAATGGCGCGGTGCTGACCCGCATCCGCGACCGCGGCTGCGGCGTGGCGCCGGAGGTTGCGGAGACGCTGTTCTCGCCCTTCTTCACCACCAAGAAGGAAGGCATGGGCATGGGCCTGAACATCTGCCGCTCGATCATCGAGAGCCACCACGGCCGGCTGTGGTTCGAGCCGGCGAAGGGCGGCGGCACCGCCTTCCTGTTCAGCCTGCCGGTGGTGTCGCCATGACGGCCGCGAAGGTCCACATCGTCGATGACGACGAGGCGATCCGCGACGCGCTGTCCTGGCTGCTGCAATCGCGCGACGTGCAGGCGGAGACCTGGGAGTCGGCCGAGGATTTCCTGGCCGCGTGGACGCCGCTCATGGCGGGCTGCCTGCTGCTCGACATCCGCATGGAGGGGATGACCGGCCTGGAACTGTTCGACCGCCTGCGCGAGCGCGGCTGCCGGCTGCCGGTGATCTTCCTGACCGGGCACGGCGACGTGCCGATCGCCGTCTCGGCGTTGAAGAAGGGTGCGCGCGACTTCGTCGAGAAGCCGTTCAACGACAACGATCTGGTCGACCGGGTGATCGAGGCGCTGGCCTTCGACGCCGAGCAGCGGGCGCGCGAGGCCGGGCAGGCGTCGGTGACGGCGCGTCTGGCGACGCTGACCCAGCGCGAGCGGCAGGTGATGGACCTCGTGGTGGGCGGCAAGCTGAACAAGGTGATCGCCGACGACCTGGGCATCAGCATGCGCACCGTGGAGGTGCACCGCGCGCATGTCTTCGAGAAGATGGGCGTCAAGACCGCCGTGGAGCTGGCGCGGCTGCTGGCATCCGTTTAAAGCCCCTCCTTCTCGCGGGGCTAGGGTATGTGCACACGTTGCGGCGCAAAGTGCATGGCACTTCAATAACTTAACCGTCATCCCCGCCTTCGCGGGGATGACGGGAAAATTATCTTTCTTTTCAGCAGCTTGCCGTCCCGCCCGTGTGCATGCCGTAGCAGCGGGGCTGGGGGAGGGACTGGGCATCCCTAGGCGGCGGCCCGCGACAGCCTCTGTTCCACCTCGGCGATGGCCTGGGTCATTTCCGCGATCGCCTGATCCGCCTGCGCCCGCGCGAAGGGCCAGGCGTCGTCGCTGGCCTGGCGGGCCGCCTCGACGCGGGCGAGGACGCGGTTGCACAGGCCGCGGGCATGGTCGAGCGCGCGTTCCAGCTCCAGCCGGTTGCCGTCGCTGCGCTCCGCGGCGGTGCGGAGCGCTTCCAGGCGCGCCTCGGCCTGCGCGAGAAGATCGCGGCACAGCCCCTCGTGGGCCTGCCGCCGGCGGCGTGTCATCGTTGTGTTCCCCCTCTGGACGCTTCGGTGCGGCGCTCCGGTCGTCCGCTGCCCGCGCAAGTCCCTGCCTCCGCGGTCATTGTGCGGTGCAAAGAATTGCAGGTGCAGTGCGGAAGGAAAAAACGACCGAATGCACGTCGCCGGTGTGGCTATCGCTGTCCGTGTCCCGAAGTCGTTGGCGGCGTTGAGCGCTTCCTCTATGGCCGTTGGCATCCGGCCGGCGGGTATTGCTGGTGTTCCCAGTCTCGTTGCGGCGCTTATCTGCCCGATTCACCGGAGCAGGTCAACCCAACCAAACGCATAGTACACGGACACGTTGTCGCATCCGTAAGGCGAGAAAAAGCGTGCGGACGCCGGAGCGTGCGCACGCTGTGTCGAGGGATGGAGGCGTTCTTATTCCGCGGCGACGCCGTACGTGTAATCGGCGTCGGTGTTGGCCGGCTCGTGATTCTGGATCTCGTGGCCGTGGTTCCCGCACTGGCCGCAGTTGCCGCCGCACCCGCCGGTGCGCTTCGCCTCGCGGTGGTCTTCCACCATGCCGCGGACGTAGGGAACGCACTTGCCGCACTGCACCTTGTGGCCGAAGTGGCGGAACACCGCCGCCGTGGTCTGCGCGCCGTCCTCGAGGACCTGTTTGATCTGCTTGTCGGTGATCGGATGGCAGATGCACACGTACATGGAGGCTGCGTCCCCTAGCGTCGCGGTGACCCCACAGTTAATGTGATTGCGAATCATTGTCAATTGCGATTGCGGCGCCTCCGAAGGGGTGCGCGTAATTGTCACACGGCTCCTGCTAGGGTGTGGCGGGATCGTCCGAAGGAAGAAATGGCACGGGGGGAGGAGCATGGCGGAGTGGTGGCGCGGCGCGGTGGTCTACCAGATCTACCCGCGCAGCTTCTTCGACACGAACGCGGACGGCGTCGGCGACCTCGCCGGCGTGACCGAGCACCTGTACCACGTCGCCGCGCTGGGCGCCGACGCGGTGTGGCTGTCGCCGTTCTTCCGCTCGCCGATGAAGGACTTCGGCTACGACGTCGAGGATTACCGGGCGGTGGACCCGCTGTTCGGCAGCCTGGCCGACGTCGACCGGCTGCTGGAACGGGCGCACGCGCTGGGGCTCCGGGTGCTGATCGACATGGTGCTCAGCCACACCTCCGACCGCCACGCCTGGTTCCGCGAAAGCCGGCAGGGAAGGGACAACGCCAGGGCCGACTGGTACGTCTGGGCCGACCCGAAGCCGGACGGCACGCCGCCCAACAACTGGCTCTCCGTGTTCGGCGGCCCGGCCTGGACCTGGGACAGCCGGCGCCGGCAGTACTACCTGCACAATTTCCTTTCCAGCCAGCCCGACCTCAACCTGCACAACCGCGAGGTCCAGGACGCGGTGCTGGCGGAGTGCGCCTTCTGGCTGGACCGCGGCGTGGACGGCTTCCGGCTGGACGTCGCCAACTACTATCTGCACGACCGGTTGCTGCGCGACAACCCGGCCCGCGCGCCCGACGCGCCCTGGCCGGACGGCGTGCCGCCGGGCAGCGCCTACGGCCTGCAGGTGCACCGGCACGACAAGTCGCAGCCGGAGAACCTCGCCGTGCTGCGCCGGCTGCGCGGGCTGCTCGACCGCTACCCGGACCGCATGGCGGTGGCCGAGGTGCACGACGACGACAGCGTCGCCCGCGCCGCCGAATACGTCGCCGGGCCGGACCGGCTGCACACCGCCTACAACTTCGCGCTGCTCGGCCCCTTCGGCGGGGCCGCCGGGGTGCGCCGCGCCGTCGAGGCGTTCGAGCGGCAGCCCGGCCGCGGCTGGCCGTCCTGGGCCTTCTCCAACCACGACACCGAGCGGGTGGCGAGCCGCTGGGGCGGCCCCGAGGCGCCGCGGGCCGCATCGAAGCTGTTCCTGGCGCTGCTGACCAGTCTGCGCGGCACCGCCTTTCTCTACCAGGGCGAGGAACTGGGCCTGCCGCAGGCCGAGGTGCCGTACGAGCGCCTGAAGGACCCCTTCGGAATCGCCATGTGGCCGGAGGCCGGCGGGCGCGACGGCTGCCGCACGCCGATGCCCTGGACCGCCGAGGGGCCGCACGCCGGCTTCTCCCCGGCGGAGCCGTGGTTGCCGGTCCCCGACGCCCACCGGGCGCGGGCGGTGGACGTGCAGCGCACCGATCCCGCCAGCGCCCTGTCCTTCGCCCGCGGCTGGCTGGCGTGGCGCAAGCGTCAGCCGGCGCTGCGGCTGGGCGACATCCGCTTCCGCGACCTGCCGGAACCGCTGCTGGCCTTCGAACGGTGCCATGAGGAGCAACGGCTGCTGTGCGTCTTCAACCTCGGCCCGCGCGCGGTGGAGGCGCCGCTGGCGGATGCGGAGCGCTGGCAGGCGCTGAGCGGGCACGGGCTGCCGGGAGCGTTGTCGGAGGGCGTGCTGCACCTGCCGGGGTGGGGCGGGGTGGTGGCGGAGGCTAGATGAGCGGCGCGCCCAGCGTCTCCGCCCAGTGGCGGGCGCGGCTGCGCAGTTCCGCCGTCCGGGTGTAGGCGAGGCTTTCCTCCTCCAGCCGCTCCAGCACGTCCAGGCGGAACGCCGCCTCGCCGTGCGCGTCCCATGCCGCTTGCAGACCGCGGTACGGGCAGCCCTTCATGCGCAGCTGGAACCACAGGCGGTTGCCGATGGTGTCGAGATCCGGCGCGCCGCCGACCCAGCGCTCGCCCGTCGGTTCGCAGCGAACCGCGTAGACACCCGCCGGCGCCTTCCGCTCCTTGTACGCCGCCACCGCGGCTCTCCGGTCCCCGTTCATCGTCAGCTCCCGCCGGTTTCGCGGGGCTGCTTTATACCCGGGTGATATTGACGTCAAGAATTTCATCCGGGTATAATGTGCGGCGAACCGGAAGGAGACCCAACGTGACCGACCCCCTATCCTGCACGGCCTTCGTTGGCGACCGCCGGCTGGCGACCGGCGCGCCCAAGGACGTGGCGCTTGCCGTCAAGCGCGCCTCCACCGACGGCGCGGTGCTGGTCTTCGACGACGCCACCGGCCGGCAAATCGACTTCGACCTGCGCGGCAGCGACGCGGAGGTGGTGGCGCGGCTGTGCGGCCCGGAAGCGCCCGCGCGCGCGCGGGGGCGGCCGAAGCTGGGGGTGGTCGCGCGCGAGGTGACGCTGCTGCCGCGCCATTGGGACTGGCTGGCGGCGCAGCCGGAGGGCGCCTCGGCGGCGCTGCGCCGGTTGATCGACCAGGCCCGCGCACAGGGGGCGCAGGCCGACGCCGTGCGGCAGGCTCGCACCGCGGCCGACCGCTTCATGATGGCGATGCTGGGCGACCGGCCGGGCTGGGAGGAGGCGTCGCGCGCGCTCTACGCCGGCAACGCCGCCCTCTTCCAGGCCCTCACCGACCCCTGGCCGCCCGACCTGCGCGACCACGCCCGCCGGCTGGCCGCGCCGGCCTTTGCCGAGGGCTAACCGGCCGCCGCCTCCAGCGCCGCCAAGTCCGGCTTCACCATCCCCAGCAGCGCCTGCATGACGGCCTCCCA
>Ga0196970_1001652_pt1 | contig 13961 bp, 7 predicted proteins | sample S1v_513CmetaG_FD_148672 | JGI IMG/M metagenome (GOLD analysis project Ga0196970, IMG submission 148672) | Soil microbial communities from Anza Borrego desert, Southern California, United States - S1+v_5-13C | ecosystem: Environmental > Terrestrial > Soil > Desert | place: USA: California... | reverse complement strand
TGGCCCGGTGCTGAAGAACCTGCCGATGCTGGCGTTGATCTACCTGTTGTTGAAGCTCGATACCCCCCTGCTGGAGAGGAAGGATGGACCTGGTCGTCGTTAAAACCCTGCACATCCTGTCGTCCACCTTCCTGTTCGGCACTGGTGTCGGCACCGCGTTCTACCTGCTGTTTGCCAGCCGTGGCCGCGACCCACACGTGGTTGCCGCGGTCGCGCGGCTGGTGGTGGTGGCCGACTGGATCTTCACCGCCACCACCATCGTGTTCCAGCCGCTGTCCGGCTTGTATCTGGCGCACCGCATGGGCGTGGCGCTGAGCACGCCATGGCTGTACTGGTCGATCGTGCTGTTCGTGATTGCCGCGCTGTGCTGGCTGCCGGTGGTGTGGCTGCAGATGCGCCTGCGCGACCTGGCCGTGGCGGCGGCGGCGGCCGGGCAACCGCTGCCGTTGCGCTACGACGGCTATCTGGGTGCGTGGGCAGCGTTGGGGGTGCCAGCGCTGATCTCCTTCCTCACGATCTTCTACCTGATGACCGCCAAGCCGGCTTTTGGCTGAGCCAGACGCGCGCGAACAGCGGCGTGGCGCGCTCTACCCACAGGCCATTGTCGACAGCCATTGTCGACAGGTCACTGTAGGAGGGGCTTCAGCCCCGACGAGCGAAGTCGCGATCTGGCAGATGGCGGTCGCGGCTGGAAGCCGCTCCTACATTGTGTGCACAGCATCCCGCCCAGACTGCCCGATCTGATGCGAGGTGCCCATGTCTTCTTCCGACGAACCGTTCGATGTCATCGTAATCGGCGGCAGCTATGCAGGACTGTCCGCGGCGCTGCAGCTGGCACGGGCGCGGCGGTGGGTGCTGGTGATCGATGCGGGGGAGCCACGCAATGAGGTGGCCGAGCACTCGCACGGGTTTCTTGGCCGCGATGGAGCAGCCCCGGGCCAGATCAGCGCGCAAGCCCGCGATGAACTGTTGGCGTATCCGTCGGTGCAGTGGCAGGAGGGGAGGGCAGTGCAGGCCACGGCAATCCGGCAAGGCTTCGAGGTGCACTGCGCGTCGGGCGAGCGCTTCGAGGGGCGGCACCTGGTGCTGGCATACGGGGTGCGTGACGAGCTGCCAGAGATAGAAGGCCTGGCCGAGCGCTGGGGTCGCAGCGTGTTCCATTGCCCTTACTGCCACGGCTACGAGATCGCCGGCGGGCGCATTGGCGTGGTCTCGTGTTCGCCCGACGGCGCGGCACAGCAGGCGCTGCTGCTGACCGATTGGGGCCAGGTGACGCTATTCCGGCACCCGGACGAGGACGAGGACATTGGCGAGCTCGGCCCGCGCCTGGCCGAACGCGGCGTGGCCGTGGAGCGTAGCGCGGTGCAGCGCATCAGCGGCACGGCGACGCTGGAACTTGGCGATGGGCGCAGCGTGGAGATGGATGCGTTGTTCATTTCGCCGCCTTCGCGGCTGTCGAGCAACCTGGCCGAGCAACTCGGCTGCGGGCTGGAAGACGGCGGCTGCATCACCACCGACGCAGCCAAGCAGACGACGGTTGATGGCGTATTTGCCTGCGGCGATGCGGCGCGCATGGCGGGCAGCATCGCGCTGGCGGTCGGCGAGGGCGCGCTGGCCGGTGTGGCCGCGCACCGTTCGCTGCTGGGGCTGCTCGAACGCTGACCCGTCGAGGGGACAGGGACGGAATGCTTGCCGGCCCGGACTAACGCTGTTAGATTCCGCCAAACTAACGACGTTAGGCTGGCATGCGCAAGGCGATTGGCAAGGAGCAGATCATCGAGGCCGCGTTCCGGTTGCTGGACCAGGACGGCCTGGAGGGGGTGAGCCTGCGCAAGGTCGCCTGCCAACTCGGCATCCGTGCGCCGTCGCTGTACTGGCACTTCAAGAGCAAGCAGGCGCTGGTCGATGCGATGGCAGATGCGCTGATCCATGCCGTGGCGCGTGACATCCCGGCCGGGCAACCATGGCGCGCGACGCTGATCCAGATCGCCTACGAATTCCGCCACGCCTTCAAGGCGCATCGCGATGGCGCGCGCGTCTACGCCGGCACCTACCTGGCCACAGAGAACGTGATGCGCGTGGCCGAGGCGACGATTTCGGCGCTGGCCCAGGCCGGGGCGCCGGTGGACTTCGCCGCGACCACGGCGATGGACCTCATCTACTACGTGCTGGGCTTCGTCATCGAGGAACAGTCGCTTCCCGACAGCGGCAAGGACATGGAAGCGGTGGAGCAGGCGTTCCTGGCCCAGGCCGAAGCGCGCTACCCGTATTGCTGGCAGGCGCGGCACTTCCTGACCGAGCCCGACCTGGAGCGGCGCTTCGAGCAAGGGGTAGGGCTGTTGCTCGATGGGGTCGAGCAACGGCTGCAGCAGCCGGGGATCGCAACAGGCGCCTAGCGCCGCACCCGGTGGCGAGTACTGGCCGCACGCAGTCGCAGCACGCTTTACGAGCAGCACGCTTTCCAGTCGCACGGCATCGGCACCAGCGCCCAGGCGGCGCGCCGGCTACCCAGCATTCCCCATTTCACACCGTTTCTTCTCAAACCCAGAGTCCTCCATGCGTCCCCACACGTTGCGTTGGTCTTCCCTGTTGTTGCTCACCTTGTTGCTCTCGGCCTGCGGCGCTTCCGAAAAGAAGTCCGACGAGGACGCCGCGCAGGCTTCCGCGCTGGCGGTCAGCCTGACCACGGCGCAGATGCAGCCGATGGCGCGCACGGTGCTCGTTTCCGGCCCGGTCTCGGCGTATGAGGAAATGCAGCTGGGCGTGGAGCTCAGCGGGCAACGCGTCACCGCGCTGAACGTGGACGTGGGCCAGTGGGTCAAGCAGGGGCAGGTGTTGCTGGAGCTGGACCACCGCACCCTGGACAGCGAACTGGCGCAGGCCGAAGCCTCGCTGCGGCAGGCGCAGACCGCGCAGGAACTGGCGGCCCTGAACTACGATCGCGGCGCCCGGCTGGCCGCGGAAAAACTGATCAGCGCCAGCAGCCTCGACGAACTGCGCGCTACCCGCGTCGACGCCGAAGCCCAGACCGCGAACGCCCGCGCGCGCCGCGATGCGTCCAGGCTGCAACGTGACTTCGCACAGCTGCGCGCACCGGCTGACGGCGTGGTCTCCAAGCGTCTGGTGCAGCCCGGGCAGGTGGTCGCGGCGGGCACCGAGTTGCTGCGCCTGATCCGCGACGGCCGCCTCGAATGGCGCGCGGAACTGGTCGAGGACCAGCTTGCAGGGGTCAAGGTCGGCAACACGGTTGAGCTGCCCTACAACGGACAGGTGATTCAGGGCCGCATCCGCGCGGTGAGCCCCGGCGTCGATGCACAGACCCGCACCGGCACCATCTATGCGGACCTGCCCGAACCCGGCCCGCTCAAGCCCGGCGTCTATGTCGAAGGCCGCATCGTCACCGGCGCCGGTCAGGCGCTGACCATCCCCAGCGCCGCCATCGTGCAGCGCGATGGTCACAGCTACGTCTTCACCGTGGACGCCAACAACACCGCGCAGCGCCGCCGCGTGCGCAGCGGTCAGGTGGTGGAAGGCCGTACCGAGATCGTCGAGGGCCTTAAGGCGGGCGACCGCGTCGTGGTCGAAGGTGCCGGCTTCCTCGGCGAGGGCGACCGCGTGCGCGTGGTGGCCGATGCCAGGGCGGCAACGCAGAAGGCGGCAGCGCGATGAATATCTCCGCCTGGGCAATCAAGCGCCCGCTGCCGGCCATCCTCGTCTTCGTCGTGCTTTGCGTGGCCGGGCTGTGGGGTTTCCACCAGCTGCCGGTGGCGCGCTTCCCCGATATCGCTTTCCCGATGACCACCGTCACCGTGACCCAGCCGGGCGCCTCGCCCAGCCAGCTGGAAGCGGAGGTGACGCGCAAGGTCGAGGACTCGGTAGCCACCGTCAACAACGTCAAGCGGGTAATGTCCACCGTCAGCGAAGGCGTGAGCACCACCAGCATCGAGTTCCAGCTCGAGGCCGACCTGGCGACCGCGCTGGACGATACCCGCGATGCGGTAACCCGCATCCGCACCGATCTGCCGCAGGACATCCAGGAGCCGGTGATCTCCAAGGTCGACATCGGCGGCTCGCTGATGACCTACGCCCTGGTCGCGCCGCACATGACGCCGGACGAAGCCAGCTGGTTCGTCGATCGCGACATTTCCCGCGCCATGTACGGCGTGCCCGGCGTGGCCCGCGTCACCCGCGTCGGTGGCGTGCAGCGCCAGGTGCGCGTGGACCTGGACCCCAACGCCTTGCAGGCCTTCGGCATCACCGCGGGTGATGTGTCGCACCAGCTGGCGCAGATCCAGGTCGAGCGCGCCGGCGGCAAGGCCGAGCTGGAGGGCGCGCAGCAGACCATCCGCACGCTCGGCACGGTGGGCGACGCCAAGGCCCTGCGCGATTTCTCGATCAGCCTGCCTGATGGCCGCGGCGTGCGCCTGTCCAACCTGGCAACGGTCACCGACGCCGCCGCCGACCCCACCGAAGCGGCGCTGCTGGACGGCAAGGACGTGGTTGCCTTCTCGATGTCGCGCACCCGCGGCTCCAGCGAAGTGAAAGTGGAAGCCGGCGTGCACAAGGCGCTGGACGCGCTCAAGGCCGCGCATCCGGGCATCGACTTCCGCCTGGTCACCACCGCCATCGACGAGACCCACCGCTCCTACGAATCGTCGATGACCATGCTCTATGAAGGCGCGCTGCTGGCCTTGCTGGTGGTGTGGCTGTTCCTGCGCAACTGGCGCGCGACCTGGGTGTCGGCGTTGGCCTTGCCGCTGTCGATCATCCCCACCTTCGCGGTGATGTACTGGTTCGGCTTCACCTTGAACATGATCACCCTGCTGGCGCTGTCGGTGGTGGTCGGCATCCTGGTGGACGATGCGATCGTGGAGATCGAGAACATCGTGCGCCACCTGCGCATGGGCAAGCCGCCGCTGGAAGCCGCGCGCGAAGCGGCAGGCGAGATCGGCAACGCGGTGATCGCGACCTCGCTGACCCTGGCTGCGGTATTCGTGCCGGTGGCCTTCATGCCTGGCATCGCCGGCAAGTTCTTCCGCGAATTCGGCTGGACCGCCGCCACCGCGGTGCTGTTCTCGCTGCTGGTGGCGCGGCTGCTGACGCCGATGATGGCCGCCTACCTGCTCAAGCCGCATGGAGAAGAGCAGGGCGATTCCAGGCTGATGCGCTGGTATCTGGGCTGGGTGGACGCAGCCTTGCGCCATCGCGGGCGCACGCTGTGGATCGCCACCGGCCTGTTCGTCGCCTCGCTGGCGCTGGTGCCGTTGATCCCGGCCACCTTCATTCCGCAATCGGACCTGGGCCGCAGCAACCTAAGCCTGGAACTGCCGCCCGGCACCCGCCTGCAGGACACCGTGGCCGTGGCCGAGCGCGCGCGCGCCCTGCTCAAGGACATGCCCGAGCTCAAGCAGGTGTATACCGCCGTCGGCAGCGTGCTCGACCTGGGCGACCCCTCGACCACCGGCGTGGCCGATCCGCGCAAGGCGACCCTGGTACTGGACTGGGGCGTTGCCGACGAACGCGATCGCGACCAGCGCACCCTCGAACGCGATGCGCGAGCGCGCCTGGCCAACCTGCCCGGCGTACGCGTCAGCTATGTCAGCTCCGAGCCCGGCAACCTGCTGCAACTGGTCCTGTCCGGTGATGATCCGCAGCGCCTGCAGGACGCGTCCACCGCGCTCGAACGCGACTTGCGCGGCATTTCCGGGCTGGGCAGCGTGACCTCGACCGCCTCGCTGCTGCGGCCGGAAATCCAGATCATCCCCAACGCCGCGCGTGCAGCCGACATGGGCGTGGCCACGGCAGACATCGCCGAGGCCGCGCGAATTGCCACTGCCGGCGACTACGAACAGCGCCTGGCCAAGCTCAACCTGCCGGACCGGCAGGTGCCGATCCGCGTCGGCTTTGCCGAAGCCACGCTCGCCAACCCGGCGTTGATCGGCCAGCTGCGCGTGCCCGGCCGCTATGGGCCGGTGCCGCTGTCGGCAGTGGCCGAGATCCGCATGGGCAGCGGCCCGTCGCAGATCTCGCGCTATCAGCGCCAGCGCAATGTCACCCTCACCGCCGAACTCAACGGCCGGCCGCTGGGCGAGGTGATGGAGCAGGTGCAGCAGCTGCCCAGCGTCAAGCAGCTGCCGCCCGGCGTGAGCTTCCTCAACACCGGCGATGCGGAAGTGTTCGTCGAGTTGTTCATCGGCTTCCTGCTGGCGATGGCCGCCGGCCTGGTGTGCATCTACATGGTGCTGTTGCTGCTGTTCAACCATGCGCTGATGCCGGTGACCATCCTGGCCGCGGTGCCACTGTGCGCCGGCGGTGCGTTCGGTGCGCTGCTGATCACGCAGAACATGCTGTCGTTGCCGGCATTGATCGGCCTGCTGATGCTGATCGGCATCGCCACCAAGAACTCCATCCTGCTGGTGGACTACGCGGTGATGGCCGAGGACGAGCACGGCCTGAGCCAGCACGACGCCTTGATCGACGCGTGCCGCAAGCGCGCCCAGCCAATCATCATGACCACGCTGGCGATGGGCGCGGGCATGATGCCGATTGCGCTGGGCTTCTCCGGCGATTCGAGCTTCCGCGCGCCGATGGCCATTGCGGTGATCGGCGGCCTGATCACCTCGACGCTGCTGAGCCTGATCGTGATCCCGGCCGCGTTCACGGTGATGGATGATCTGGGTGAATGGGTGTCGCGCAAGGTGCGCGGCCGCTCTTCGCATGCGCATGCGCCCACGCACTTGGAAGGATGACGGCTTCAGCATCGTGACCAGGATCAGGCCAGTAAAACTACGGTTGTGGGGTGCGCCACGGGCATCCCATAGTCGCCAGGCGCCACAGGCCCGGGCGGGCCAGGCAAGCGTGCAGACCGTGCGCTGATCAGGCGCTCACCAGTCGTTGCCTTCCTCGAAGGAATGAATCATGGCCAGGCCTGGTACCGCGCAAGTGCGCAGCCTCCCCGGCTGCGCGCAGCTTCCGCTGCTCTCTCCCCACGCCTGTCTCGCGCGTTCGCCGCTGCACGGTGCTCGCCGGCGGCAGATTCCGCCGCGCAGACGTGACCTCGCCCTGAGCATTGCCGCGCTGTGCGTGGCCATCGCACTGTCGTCGCGCATGCCCGAAGCGCAGGCACAGGTCGTGGTGGAGAACGGCACGCAGAACTTCACCGGTCCAGGGTCCATCGACCTGACCTTGACGGTGGGCAGCAACGGCATCGCCAACTTCAGCAACGCCAACTGGCTGATCGGAACCGTTCCCGGCGTGCCGCGGATCGACGTGCTCAATACCGGCGCATTGGTGCAGACCGACAGCGTGATTCGCCTCGCACCCGGTGCGCAGCTCGCCATCAATGCGGGTGGCACTTATACCATCGCCGGGGCGTCGGCCATCCTGTCGCCGAGCAATGACGTGTCCGACGTCCGCGTGACCAGCGACGGCGTCTTCGACCTCTCCCAGGTCACCACGGCACTGCCGTTGTCCACGCGCGTGGACCTGGCCGACCCGGTGGACGTGCCCGCCAATGCCGGCGTGGCCATCGGCAGCCTGGCCGGCAGCGGCACCGTCAACATGGCCGACCGCGTGCTGATCACCGGCCTGGATGGCAGTGACAGCGCGTTCTCCGGCACCGTCGTGCAAGGCACGACCGGGCGCTTCGTCAAGGCCGGCGCGGGCACGATGACCATCAACGACGCGCAGTTCCAGGGCGGCGAAACCTATGTGGGCGAGGGCGCCTTCGCCCAGACCGGCGGCAATACCAGCATCAGCTATCTGTCCCTGGGCATCGGCAGCGGCGCGCTGGGTACCTTCAACATCAGTGGCGGCAACTTCACCCTGGGCCGGGCGATGCAGGTCGGCGACTTTGGCGGCACCGGCGTGGTCAACCAGACCGGCGGCGCCGTGGTGTTGCTGCCCCTGTGCGGCAACCCGGCCAACTGCGTATCGTTGAACCTGGGCAATCAGGGTGGCAACGGCACCTGGCGCCTCTCCGGTGGCAGCCTCACCCTGACTGACGGCTTCCTGGTGCTCGGCCGCAATACCGATCCCAACCCGGCCAGCACCGGCCTGCTGGAAATCAGCGGCAGCGGCCACGCCATCCTCGGCAGCGGGGCCACCCTGGTGCTTGGCAACAACAATGCCGCCAGCAGTACCGGCAGCGGCACGATCAACCAGAGCGGCGGCCTGTTGACCGTGGAGAACGATGCCTTCCTCAATTTGTCGGGCAGCGGCACGGGCACCTACAACCTGACGGGTGGCACTCTGCAGATCGGTGGCGCTTCGCTGGTCAACAACTATCTCAACCTCGGCGGCAGCTATGCGCTGAACCTGGGCGGCGGCACCGTGCAGGCCTGGGGGACCGCGCTGAGCGCCAACGCCGACGCCACCCTCAGCGCCACCTCGACGCTGGACAGCAACGGCCTGGGCATTACCTGGAACGGCGTGCTTGCCGGCGAAGGCGCACTGACCAAGACCGGCGCCGGCACGCTGACCCTGACCGCGCTGAACCGCTATCACGGACCGACACTGATCGCCGAAGGCACCCTGGCGCTGAGCGGGGCCAGCGGCCTGTACACGGATTTCGTATTCGACAATGCACGCCTGACCAACAACGGCGTGTTCGACATCACCCAGGTCAGCACGCCGCTGCCACTGTCCTCGCGAGTGGATTTGTCCGACCCGGTCAACGCGCCGGCCAATGCCGGCGCGGCGGTCGGCAGCCTGGCCGGCAGCGGCACCGTCAACATGGCCGATCGGGTGCTGGTCACCGGCCTGGACAACAGCGACAGCGCGTTCTCTGGAACGGTGGTGCAGGGCACGACGGGGCGCTTCATCAAGATCGGCTCGGGGACGATGACGATCAACGGCGCGCAGTTCCAGGGCGGCGAGACGTTTGTCGGCGCTGGTGCCTTTGCGCAAGGCGCGGGCGCTACCGGTATCAGCTATCTGTCGCTGGGCATCGGTGCCGGCGCGCAGGGCAGGCTGGAGGTGAGCGGTGGCACGCTCACCGTCGGCACGGTGATGCAGGTAGGCGACTTTGGTGGCACCGGTAGTGTCAACCAGGCCGGCGGCAGCGTGGTGCTGACGCCGCTGTGTGGCAACCCGGCCAACTGCGTGGGTTTGAACATCGGCAACCAGGGCGGCAGCGGCACCTACAGTCTGTCCGGCGGCACCCTGGATTTCTCGCAGGGCTTCGTGGTCCTGGGCCGCAACACCGACCCGAACCCGGCCAGCACCGGCGTGCTGGACATCAGCGGCAGCGGCCACGCGACGTTCGGACCGGGCAGCAGCGTGATTCTCGGCAACAACAACGCGGCTGCCAATCTCGGCAGCGGCACGATCAACCAGAGCGGCGGCACACTGACGGTCGACAATGGCGCGTTTCTGTATCTGTCCGGCAGCGGCGCGGGCACCTACAACCTCAACGGCGGCACCCTGCAGATCGGCGGCAGCTCGCTGGTCGACAACTACCTCAACCTTGGCGGCTCCTATGCGTTGAATCTTGGAGGCGGCACGGTGCAGGCCTACGGCAGCGCCTTGATCGCCGATGCCAATGCCACGCTCAGCGGCGGCTCCACGCTGGACAGCAACGGCCTGGGCATTACCTGGAACGGCATGCTGTCGGGCGCGGGTGCACTGAACAAGGCCGGCGCGGGCACGCTCACGCTCAATGCCGGCAACAGCTATGCGGGTGGCACGAACGTGCTGGCCGGCACGCTGGCGGTGGTGCGCAATGACGTGCTGGGCAGCGGGGCGGTGACCTTGTCCGAGGGCGCCACGGTGAGCGTCGCGCCGACGCTAGCGGGCGATTTCGTCTTCAACAACGCGTTCGCCAGCGCCACGGCCGGCGCCGGCTTGTTCACCGTAGCCCTGGCCGATCCTGCCGACAATTTCGCCTTCGCCAACGCCAGCGGCCAGTACCAGGGCACGGTGCAATTGGGCGCAAGCCAGTTTGCGCTGTCCGGCATCAATGCGGCGGCGCTGTCCGCGGCCACGCTGCGCCTGGAGTCCGGCAACACCACCACGGTGGGTGCGGGTGAACAGGCGATCGGTGGGTTGCAGATCAATGGCGGGCAGCTGGACTTCAGCGACGTCACATTGCAGGTGCCGAACTCCGCGGTGGCCGGCAGCTGGATTTCCACCGGCAGCCTCGCATTGCTTGGCGGACAGATCGTGATCGACTACGCCAGCAGCGACTTGCAGCATCAGCCTGGCGCGGCCGCCTCGGGCAATCTGCTCAGCCAGGATGACGACATCCAGGTAGCGCTGGTCAGATCGCGCACCGCCGCCAGCGGCAGCGCCAGCAATCTCAGCCTGATCGACCGCGACACGCAGCAGCCGATCGGCGATCCGTTCTCGGTGAACGTCATCGAGAATGGCAACGTGGTGGCTGTGGCGGATTACGACTTCATCTTCAACAGCGTTGACGCCTCAGGCGCCTATGGCCTGTTCGTCGGCTACGGCCTGCGCGAGCTCGCGATCCAGGACGGGCAGATCCTGACGCTGGCACCTGCGCCAGGCGCCTCAGGCCTGGACACGGACCTGGCCGCGCTGCTCACCGGCAGCGGCAGCATCGCCATCGCCGCCACCGGCAATGAGGTGAGCCTGTCCAATTCCGCCAACGACTACAGCGGGCAGACCCAGGTGCTCGGCGGCACCTTGCGCCTCGGCAGCGACCACGCGCTGGGGCTGACATCGCTGCTCGATATCGCGCCCGGCGCCAGCGTGAACATCGGCGGCTACGCGCAGAGCGTGGGCAAACTGATCGCGCAGCCAGGCAGCCACCTGCAACTCGATGGCGTGCTCACCATTACCGATGCGCAGCGCGCCAGCGGCGACCCCAGCGGCGGCGCGCTCGATGCGGACACGCTGTCTGGCGGCGGCACGCTCAACATCGACCCGAGCATCGTCGAGGTCAATGGCGCCAACGCCGGCTACAGCGGCAACGTCAACCTCATCGATGGCTCGCAGGTGATCCTGAACAACGCCCAGGGTCTGGGCAGCGCCGGCACCGTGACCTTGACCGGTAGCGCGGATGTGCTCACCTTCGGCGAGGTGAATACCGCGCCCGGCGTCGCACCCGCAGGCAGCTTCAGCAAGCAACTGGCCGGCCCCGGCATCGTGCAGCTGCGTGATGCCGCCGATATCGCGCTGGCTGCGGATAACAGTGGCTTCAGCGGCCTGTTCGACCTTGCCGCGGGCACGGCACTGGCCGCCAGCCAGGCCAACCAGTTCGGTAGCGCACGCATTGTCGATAACGGCACGCTGGCGTTGGCCGCGGCCAGCGACTGGACGCTGACCAACGCCGTGACTGGTCTGGGCCTGTTGATCAAAACGGGTGGGGGCCTGTTGACCGTCGATACGGCGCTCGCCGGTTTCGGCGGCAGCACCCATGTGGATGCTGGCACGCTGCAACTCGCTGCCGGCGGTACGATGGCCGGTGATGCGCGGATCGCAGCCGGGGCACGCCTTCTCGGGCAGGAAGGGGCGGCGATCGCCGGGCCGATCGACAATGCCGGCACGCTGCAGGCCGCGGGCAGTTTCAGCGTCGGCGCGTTGAGCAACAGTGGCACCGTGCAGCTGGCCGGGCCGCGCGTCGGCAACGTTCTCACCATCAACGGCAACTACCAGGGGCAGGGCGGCACCCTGCTCATCAACACGGTACTTGCGGGAGACGACTCGCCCACAGACCGGCTCATCGTACTGGGCAACACAGGCGGCAGCACCGGGTTGCGCGTCAACGGCATCGCCGGCGGCTCGCAGGGCACCAGCGAAGGCATCCGCGTCGTCCAGGTGGATGGACAGTCCAATGGCGTGTTCGCACTGCAGGGCCGCGCGGTCGGCGGCCTGTTCGAGTACGGGCTGTTCCAGGGCAGCGTCTCCAATCCCGCTGACGGCGACTGGTATCTGCGCACGCAGGCCATCCGGCCGGAGGTCGGCGCCTATCTCGGCAACCAGTACGCATCGATCACCCTGCTGCGGCAGACCATGCGCGAACGCACCGGCGAGCCGGCATTCGTGGAAGTGGGCGAGGACAACACCATGGCGGCCTGGGCGCGCTACCAGGGCCAGCAGGTGCAGTCCGGCCTGCGCCTGGACGGCTTGCAGCAGGACCTGCGCGTGGAAACCCACCTGCTGCAATTCGGTGTCGAGCTACTGCGCACGCTGGGCGCCAGTGGCCGCTGGCACGCCGGCCTGATGGGCGCGCATGGCGAAACGACCTCGGATGCCACCTCGATGCCGCTCGGTCTTGCCGCACGCGGCCGCGTCACCGGCGATGCCATCGGTGCCTACGGCACCTGGTTCAGCGACGCGAGCGCGGCCACCGGCTTCCATGTGGACGCCTGGCTGCAATACGCCCGCTTCGACAACAAGGTGCGTGGCGCGGGGTTGCCGGAGGAGAAATACGACGCCGACAGCTGGACCGCATCGGCTGAGCTTGGCTACGCCTTCGCCCTTCGCCAGGGCGCGGCGAGCACGCTGTACCTGGAGCCGCAGTTGCAGGCGATCTATACGGACTACTCGGCGGACAATCACGTCGAAGCCAATATGACCGAAGTGCGCAGCGGCCGCACCGGCGGACTCACCACGCGGCTCGGCGTGCGCCTGCACGGCCGCAGCGACAATACGCAATGGAATCGCGTGCAGCCGTTCGTGGAAGTGAACTGGTGGAACAACGACCGCGACAACGAAGTGATCTTTGACGGGCGCCGCGTGCAGCAGCAGCTGCCGGGCGACGTGTACGAGGCACGCGCGGGATTCGAGGCCGAGTTGGGAGATCGCTGGAGCGGCACCTTGAGTATCGGTTTGCAGGATGGCAGCGACGGCTACCGGAATGTGGTTGGCGGGATTGGGTTGCGCGCGGCCTGGTGAGGGCGCCGTCCTTCACCAGTGCCAACGCATGCCGAGCTTTCCGTTCCAGGCGGTTTCCTTGCCATCCAGGCTCCAGGTGTAGTCCACATCGGCGAACAGGTAACCGCTGGCCGATACCTGCCACGTACCGCCGAGCCCCAGCTCGGCCCAGCTATCGTCCAGTTCCGACCGGAAGGGCACATAACCGCTGGCGCTGGAAAACTCGGTGACCGGCGTGCCGCTGAACTGATGCCAGAGATTGGCGCGCAGCCAGGTGGCGGTCGCATGGCGGCCAGCACGGTGACCGTCTTGCCCGCCGAAGCGGTTTACCCGCACGCCGATGCGGCCGACCCAGCTGTCATCGCCGCCAAAGCGCACGGTAGCCAGGCGGTCGACCAGGTCGTCGATCTGCACGCGCTGCCACAGCAGCTGTGCCTGCGGTTCGATGCGCCAGGCACCGCCGGCACCATCCTGGGGGTCGGCACCCGGCGCGAATGGCCAGCCGGTCTCCAGCGAAGCGACGATGCCGTTGCCATGGGTGAAAGTGTCGGGCAGGCGCGTGGAGCGCACACGCAGGTCGTACCAGGTGTATTGCGCCACCGCGTCCAGGTAGGCGCCGGTGCGGTGGTAGCCAGTCCAGTAGGCGCCCACGGTGCGCGCACGGAACTCGTCGCTGCCGGCGTGGAAGTCCACGTCGAGCATCTGGTGGCGTACCTCGCCCTTGCCGCGGCCATAGGCCAGATAGGCGCCGGCGTGGCGCTGTGCGCGGTCGTCGTCGATGGCGCGATACAGGTCCAGGCCGACCTGCAGGGCGTCGAAGCGGTAGTCAAACGAGGGACCGTCATCGCCATAGACGCCGCGTCGCCCACCATCGCGTTCGCCGTCATGCGCGATGACACGCAGCCAGGCTCCATTTACTCCGCTCGCACCGGGCACTAGATCATCCCGGGTGCGCAGCAAGGACGCGTCGCCGATGCGCTCGTGCAGCGTATCGACCAGGGCACGGCCGTAGTACGCGGCCATGATCGGTAGCGCGACATCCAGCGACACTTCCTGTCGATACGCTGGGGGCGGCGGTGGCGGTGGGGGCACCGGTGGCGGTGGCGGTGGTGGGGGAGGGG
>Ga0196970_1001651_pt1 | contig 13962 bp, 13 predicted proteins | sample S1v_513CmetaG_FD_148672 | JGI IMG/M metagenome (GOLD analysis project Ga0196970, IMG submission 148672) | Soil microbial communities from Anza Borrego desert, Southern California, United States - S1+v_5-13C | ecosystem: Environmental > Terrestrial > Soil > Desert | place: USA: California... | reverse complement strand
CGGGTCGGCCCCGGCGAGCAGTTGATCGAGAAGTTGGTCCGGGATGCTGGGCGGTTTGCGTCGTGCCATAGGGGGCCTCCTTCGGTCCCTCGGTTATGGCCCGTACACGGAATTCCTGACAGTCCCGGTCCAGGTGGCCCATCGGGCCGGTGATCGCCTCGGTGTATTCGACCTTGGCGGACTTGCCGAGCTTGTCCTTCAGCGCGCGCATGTTCTCGTCCGGGAAGAACACGATGTCGTTGGCCGAGGGGATCAGCAGCACCGGCATCGTCAGCTTTGCCAGACCCTCTTCCAGCGACGCGCCGTGCCCCGCGACGAAGGTCTGGTTCGCCTTCACCAGATAGAGGAAGTGGTTGGCGTCGCTGGTCGCGGCGCGGGCGCTTGCCGCCTTGTCGAGGAACGCCTCCACCTCGAACTGGTTGGCCATCGCCGCGCGCGGGTCCTTGCCCTCCTCGGCGAACCTGCGGCCGAACTTGCCGTCGAACCACTGCCAGTAATTGGCCTGCAGCGTCACCACCTTCAGCGCCTCGGCAAGGCCCTTCACCGGTTCCGCCCTGCCGTAGTAGTCGCCGTTGTTCCAGTTCGGGTCGAGCTTGATCGGCGCCGCCCAGACGTTCAGCCAGGCGATCAGGAAGGCGTTGGCCTCCGCGCCGCCGATCACCGGGATGACGCGCTTGACCATGCCGGGATGCGCGGCACCCCACTCGAACGCCTGGAGCGAACCCATGGAGGCGCCCATCACCGCGTGCAGGCTCTTGATCCCCAGGCTCTCGACCAGCGCCTTCTGCACCTCCACGAAGTCGCGGATGGTAACGACGGGGAAGCTCATGCCCCAGGGCTTGCCGGTGTCGGGGTTGATGCTGGCCGGGCCGGTGGTGACCACGTTCGGGTCCTTGGCGCCGAGGTTGACCAGCGTGTCGGAGCTGATGATGAAGTACTTGTCGGTGTCCAGCGGTTTGCCGGGGCCGATGATGGCGTCCCAATAGCCGGGCGCCTTGTCCTCGGCCTTGTACTTGCCGGCGGCGTGCGAGGTGCCGCTGAAGTAATGGGTGACGAGGATGGCGTTGTCCTTGGCGGCATTGAGGGTGCCGTAGCTCTCCCAACCGATTCGCACGTTCTTGATGGTCTCGCCGCCGAGCGTCGTGTAGCTCGGCATTTCGAAGACCTTCTTCTCGACGATGCCGTCGTAGGCGAAGGCGGGCGCGCCGAAGACCAGCCCGGCGGCCACCGCCAGGCTTCCCAACGCCCAAACCATGCTGCGCATGCCGTTCTCTCCCGTATCCGGATGGTCGACGTGTTTTGGAGCGTCGGATCCCGTTTCTCGTTTTTTGGGAAAGTCTACGCGGGCAATCCCGCTTGTCCAGCCGGGCGAAGGGCAGGGGAAGCGGGTGTGACACGCGGCGTGTTGCTTCCACTTTCGTAACGTGCCGAAGAGTGGTAAGACCAAAACCCCTTCGCGCCTGGGGGAAAGCCGTCCCATCTGGAAACCGTCATGTCCCTGCGTCGCACCGACTCCTTTGGGTATCAGGTCAACTACCTCGGCCGTCTGTTCACGCGCGCGCTGGAGCGGCGGTTGGGCCAGCATGGCCTGTTCCCCGGCCAGATGCCGGCGCTGCTGGCCCTCTGGGAACGCGAGGGGATCAGCCAGGCGGAGCTGTGCCGCATCGTCCAGGTCGAGCAGCCGACCATGGCGAATACGCTGAACCGCATGGAGCGCGACGACCTGATCCGCCGCGAGCCGGACCCGGAGGATCGCCGCCGCGTGCTGATCTTCCTGACCGACCGCGCCCGCGCGCTGGAGGAGCCGGTGACGGCGCTGGCCCGCGACGCCAGCGACGCCGCGGCGCAGGGCCTCGACGACCAGGAGAAGCGCGAGGCGATGCGCCTGCTGGGCACGCTGATCGCCAACCTGGAGCGCGACGTCGGCGTCTGATACCTCCCCTGCGACTTTGCACGTCCGGGCGTGACTTTTCGGGTCACCCCAGGGGAATCCCTTGCGAAAGCGCAGAGCCCATGCACCTTTCTGGCAGGTCTCGAAAGGTCAGGGTGCGGGCATGGACGACACGCGGCGGGCGCTGCTGCGCTGGATGACCGGCGTCATGGAGGCGCACGACTGGAGCGCCGGCGCCTGGGCGCGCTCGGCCGGCGTGACGCCGACCAACCTCACCCGTTTCCTGCGCGATCCCGCGAACGCCAGCCTGCCCAGCGCCGACACCATCGGCCGGCTGGCCCGGGTCGCCGGGTCGGAGCCGCGCTTCCTCGACGACGGCGCCTATACGGCGGTGTGCCGGGTGCCCCTGCTCGACCTCGATCAGGTGCACGCGCTGATGGCGCTGGGCCGGCGGGCGGGGGAGGCGTACCTCGCCGCGGCGCTGCGCGACGGCAGCCCTTCCGTTGCGGTGGACCGCCCGGCCTCGCGCCGCGCCTTCGCGCTGAAGATCGGCTCGCGCAGCCTGAACGCGGCGGGGGTGCTTCCCAACGACCGGGTGGTGCTGGAACCGCCGGACCTGCTGCCGCCGAAGCCCGGCGACGTGGTGGTCACCGTGTCCGACCACACGGTGTGCGGCTACCGCTTCTTTCCGCCGCACCTGCTGCCGGTGTCCACCGACCCCGACTGTTCGCCGACGCCGATTGGCGACGCCCACGTGGCCGGCGTGGCGGTGCACGTGGTGCGGGCGCTGAAGGAGTAGGTTGCCTGTCGTCCGGACCTTCCCATTCCCACGAAGGCAGGGATCCACAAGTCCCAAAGCGAGCACCTGCGGAACGTATGGATCCCGGCCCTTAAGGGGGATGACGGCAAGGTAAGGTGCGTGCGCACAAGCTCAAGCTTCGCTATTCCATTTCCCATCTCGAATCTTCGATCCTTCGGACCTTACGGCCACGCTGCAGGTTCTTTTTTTGTTCTTGAACGATGCGAAAAAGCAGCCATATTTAAGGTCCGGCGCCATGGTTAACGCCGGGTAAGCTGCAAACTCGCATCGGACGGGCGTGGCATGGCGATTTCGGAGCGGCAGAAGGCCTTGCGGGCCGGGCGGATCGGCTCGTCCGACGCCGGGCGCGTGATGGCCGGCGACTGGCTCGCCCTGTGGCGCGAGAAGACCGGGCGCGCCGAGCCGGCGAACCTCGACCTCGTCGCGGCCGTGCAGATCGGCATCGCCACCGAGCACCTGCACCCGCGTTTCGTCGAGCATGCCACCGGCATCCCCTGCATCCCCGCCGAGGACACCGCCGTCCACCCGGAGCACGACTGGCTGGTCGCCCACCCGGACTTCCTGAGTTGGGACGGCGAGCCGGTCGGCGCGCCCGACACGCTGGTGGAGGCGAAGTTCTCCGGCGGCTTCCAGTCGGACGCGGAGTTGGCGCAGCGCTACCACTGGCAGCTCCAGCACCAGTTCCTGGCGACCGGGATGGAGCGCGGGCTGCTGTCGATCCTGCGGCCGACCGGGCACGCGCTGATGCGGGTGCGGCGCTCGGAGATCGAATGCGAGCGGCTGCTCGCCACGCTGGAGGCCTTCTGGTGGCACGTGGCGAACGATGTAGAGCCGTCGGATCCATTGCCGGCCGACGCGCCGCGTTACGAGACGCTGCGGGTGGTCAACATGGAGCGGCACAACCGCTTCGCCGCTCTGGCCGCCACGCTGGTGGAGCGCCGCCCGGCGGCGCTGGAGTGCCGCGAGGCGGAATCCGCGCTCAAGGCACTGATGCCGGCCGACGCCAAGGTGGCGTTCGTCGCCGGCCTGTACCTCGCGCGCGACCGCGAGGGCCGCTTGAGCCTGCGCTACGGCGAGCCGCCCCGGCGGGCGCTGGAGCGCGTGGAGATCTGGGAACCGGTTCTGTCTCCTGACCTCAGCCTGTCCGCCGTGCTGGACGGGGGCTGGGGTGAGGGGAAAGACCAAACGCTTGTATAGGGGATCCCACCGATGGGACGTATGAGCAAGACCGACACCGTGGCCGAAACCGAGAAGGCCGAGACCAAGGTCGAGGGCGCCACCGTGGTGCGCCTGGACAACCTCGACCTGTGGAACCGGCTGAAGCGGACCGACCCGAAGGCCACCAAGCCGTTCACCCGTGCCGGCGGCTTCCGCGGCACGCAGATCGACCCGACCTGGCGCTTCCAGATGATGACCGAGGTGTTCGGCCCGGTCGGCAAGGGCTGGGGCTACGAGCAGATGGACTGGACCATCGCCGAGCGCATGATCTTCATCTGCGCCCGCGTCTGGTACATCGACCCGACTTCGGGCGAGAAGTGCTGGACCGGCCCGCAGTGGGGCGGCACGGAGATGGTGCGCCGGCGCAACGGCATCGAGGCGCCGGACGACGAGTGCTTCAAGATGTCGATGACCGACGCGGTGGGGAAGTGCCTGCTGCAGATCGGCCTCGCCGCCGACGTCTACATGGGGCAGTTCGACGACTCCAAGTACCGCGAGGAGTCCGAGGCGTTCTTCGCCGCCAAGTCCAACCCGGACCTGCAGCCGGACGCCATCGCCGCCTTCGAGGCGGAGGTGAAGAAGCGCCTGAACGCCTGCCTCGACCTCGACGACCTGGAGGAGGTCTGGCGCGCCGGCGTCGGCACGCGGCTGCGCGAGATCGGCGCGGTGGACAAGGCGGCGCAGCACCGCATCACCGGCCTGTTCGCCCAGAAGAAGGCCGAGATCATCAAGCGCGAGGAGAGCCGCGAGGCCGCGGAGTAACGCCCATGGCGACACCCTCTGCCGAACGCTCGCCCAGCGGCCTGTTCCGCATGGCCGCCTGGGAGGGCGACATGGAGCGCCGGCACGCCCAGATGCCGCGCTGGTACTGGAACCGCGCCGAGCGGCACCGCCAGTTCGCCCGCTGGGTGGAGGCGGAGGCGGACGGCATGGCCATGCAGTTGTCCCGCCACCTGCGCCCCGATACCCCGGCCGACACGGCGGGCGCGGTGCGCCGGATGGTGGACCTGCTGGCGCGCGACGCCGAATGGGCGCGGCATGCGGAGGAACACCAGCCGGCGGAAAGGGCCGCCTGACATGAAGAGGACCACGAAAGCCATGACCATCGAGCAGGTCCAGGCCCGACTGCGCACGGCGCACGCCCGCATCGGGAACGAGGGCCGCTTCGCCCTCACCCTCTCACTGACCGGAACCCCCGGTGGCGCCGAAGAGGCGTACCTGACGCACTGGTTCCGCCCCGACCCCTACGCCTTCGAGGACTGCAAGGCGGTGGGCTCCGGAACGGTCGCGGAATGCCTGGCGGCGCTGGAGCGCTACGTCGCCGGCTACCGGCGCCAGCCGACCCTCGATGAGGTCGGTCGCACGCTGGGCCTCGTTCCATCCGCCGTGGACGAGGAACACGAGCCCGGGGAGCACCGCTTCCTGGTGGCGGCGGAATGAGCTGACGCTCCACTGTAGACTCTCCATCCTGGCCCCTTCCCCGTTCCCGCGGGGGAGGGGCTTTTTTGTGGGGGAACGGCCGCGGGCCCGGCGCGTTCATGCGAAAAGCCTGATGCGAGGAGACCCGCCGTGAGCATCTTCCCCGACACCGCGACACGCGTCGCCGACCACACGCCGCCGTCCTTCAACGACGCCATCCGCGCGGAGACCGACCGCTCGATCCTCCATCACCTCGACTACCCCGAGGACATCGACCGCCGCCTCGCCGAGCTGGACGCCGAGTGGGACATCGAACGCGTGCTGGAGGCCAACGCCGCCACCGTCTCGCTGGTCGGTCTCGGGCTCGCGGCGACCGTGGACCGGCGGTTCATGGCCTTGCCGATGGCGGTCGCCGGCTTCCTGCTGCAGCACGCCGTGCAGGGCTGGTGTCCGCCGCTGCCGCTGTTCCGCTACCTGGGTTTCCGCACGGCGGACGAGATCAACCGCGAGCGCATGGCCCTGAAGGCCTTGCGCGGCGACTTCGAGGATCTGCGCATCGGCAAGGAGTTCCGGGATCGCGCGAGGTCGGGTCGGGCGCCGGCGTAGGGCCTTCAACGGCGTGCGGGGGCTGCTTACATCAGGGAAATCTGAAGGAGTGGAGCCATGCACGTCGTCTGCCCCCATTGCGACACCGTGAACCGCATCCCCGACGGCAAGCCGGCCGGTCGCGGCAAGTGCGGCAGCTGTGGCCGCGCGCTGTTCGACGGCCATCCGGTGGCGCTGACGGAGGAGCGATTCCGCAGCCATGCGGAGAAGGGCGACCTGCCGCTGCTGATCGATTTCTGGGCGCCGTGGTGCGGTCCCTGCCGGGCGATGGCACCGGCGTTCGAGCAGGCGGCGCACGCGTTGGAACCGCGGGTGCGGCTGGTGAAGGTGAACACCGACGAGGAACAGCGGCTGGCCGCGATGTTCGGCGTGCAGAGCATCCCGACGCTGGCGCTGGTGCACAAGGGGCGGGAGATTGGCCGGACGGCGGGTGCCATGCCGGCGGCGGCGCTGGTGCAGTGGGTTCAGGGGCGGTTGGCTGGGTAGGCGGCCGCGTTGCGCCCCCGTCCTGACCTCCCCCCACTTCACGGGGGGAGGAACTCCGCCGTCAGGTTCGGAAGCCCTCCCCCGCTCTCAGCGGATCCGAAGGATCCGCTTGCCGCGTCAGGCGGATCGAAGATCCGCCGAGAGCGAAGTGGGGGAGGGTTTGGGTGGGGGCTCAATGCGGACCGCCCACTGGACAGCGTCATCCCTTCCGCGCCGCAAGCGCCCGCGCGAAGGCGTCGGCCAGCGTGCCGTCCGCCGCCGGTTCCGGCTTCTTCGTCGGCTGCGGCTTCGGCGTCGGACGGCCCGCCGGCGGAGTCCCGCGCCGCTCCTCCCGCGGCCCCTGCGGCGCCGGCCGTGCCGCCGGCTCGCCCATGCGCATCGTCAGGCTGATGCGCTTGCGCGGGATGTCCACCTCCTGGACCTTCACCTTCACGATGTCGCCGGCCTTCACCACCGCGTGCGGGTCCTTCACGAAGCTGTTGGCGAGCTGCGAGATGTGTACCAGCCCGTCCTGGTGCACGCCCACATCCACGAAGGCGCCGAACGCCGTGACGTTGGTGACCACGCCCTCCAGCACCATACCGGGCTGGAGGTCCTTCAGCTCGTTGACGCCTTCCTTGAACTCGGCGGTCTTGAACTCCGGGCGCGGGTCGCGGCCGGGCTTTTCCAGCTCCTTGAGGATGTCCTCCACCGTCGGCACGCCGAAGCGCTCGTCGGTGAACTCCTCCGGGCTGAGCGAGCGCAGGAAGCGCGCGTCGCCGATCACCGAGCCCAGCTCGCGCCCGGTCTTCTTCAGGATGCGCTGCACCACCGGGTACGCCTCCGGGTGCACCGAGGAGGCGTCGAGCGGCGTCTCGCCGTCGCGGATGCGCAGGAAGCCGGCCGCCTGCTCGAAGGTCTTCGGCCCCAGCCGCGGCACCTCCAGCAGCTGCTTGCGCGAGCGGAAGGCGCCGTGCGCGTCGCGGTACTCCACGATGTTGCGGGCGATGGTCTCGTTGAGGCCGGAGACGCGGGTCAGCAGCGGGATCGAGGCGGTGTTGAGGTCGACGCCCACCGCGTTCACGCAGTCCTCGACCACGGCGTCGAGCGACTTCGCCAGCTTCTGCGGCGCCACGTCGTGCTGGTACTGGCCGACGCCGATGGACTTCGGCTCGATCTTCACCAGCTCGGCCAGCGGGTCCTGCAGGCGGCGGGCGATGGACACGGCACCGCGCAGCGACACGTCCAACTGCGGGAACTCCAGCGCCGCCGTCTCGGACGCCGAGTAGACCGAGGCGCCGGCCTCCGACACCATGATCTTCGACAGGTTCAGCTCCGGGTGGCGCTTGAACAGGTCGGCGACCAGCTTGTCGGTTTCGCGGCTGGCGGTGCCATTGCCGATGGCGATCAGCTCCGCCTTGTGGCGCACCGCCAGCGCGGCGATGGCGGCGATGGAGCCGTCCCAGTCGTTGCGCGGCTGGTGCGGGTAGATGGTGGTGGTCTCCACCAGCTTGCCGGTGGCGTCCACCACGGCGACCTTGACGCCGGTGCGGATGCCGGGGTCGAGCCCGATGGTGGCGCGCATGCCGGCCGGGGCGGCCAGCAGCAGGTCGTGCAGGTTGCGGGCGAAGACGCGGATCGCCTCGTCCTCCGCCTTTTCGCGCAGGCTCCCCATCAGGTCGGTCTCGATGTGGGGGCCGATCTTCAGTTTCCAGGTCCAGCGCACCACGTCGGACAGCCACTTGTCCGCCGGGCGGCCGAGATCCTGGATGCCGGTGTGCGCGGCGATGGTGCGCTCGGCCGGGTGCTTCTCGCCTTCCGGCACCTCCAGGTCGAGCCGCAGGTCGAGCACCCCCTGCGCCCGGCCGCGGAACAGCGCCAGCGCGCGGTGCGAGGGCACCTTGCTCCACGGCTCGTCGAAGTCGAAGTAGTCTGAGAACTTCGCGCCCTCGGCGCGCTTCTCCTCGATGACCTTGGAATAGACCTTGGCCTTGTCCGCCATGGTGCTGCGCAGCTTGCCGACCAACTCGGCGTCCTCACCGAAGCGCTCCACCAGGATGTGGCGGGCACCGTCCAGCGCCGCCTTCACGTCGGCGACGCCCTTGTCGGCGTCGACGAAGGCGGCGGCCTCGGCGTCCGGGGTCTTGGACGGATCGGACAGAAGCCGATCGGCGAGCGGCTCCAGGCCGGCCTCGCGGGCGATCTGCGCCTTGGTGCGGCGCTTGGTCTTGTAGGGGAGATAGAGATCCTCCAGGCGGGTCTTGGTGTCCGCCTGTTTGATCTGCAACTCCAGCTCGGGCGTCAGCTTGCCCTGCTCGGCGATGGACGCCAGGATCGTCTTGCGGCGGTCCTCCAGCTCGCGCAGGTAGCCGAGGCGTTCTTCCAAGGTGCGGAGCTGCGTGTCGTCGAGGCCTCCGGTGGCCTCCTTGCGGTAACGCGCGATGAAGGGAACCGTGGACCCTTCGTCCAACAGCGCGATGGCGGCGGCGACCTGGGCTTCGCGGACCTGGAGTTCGTCGGCGATGCGCTGGCTGATCGGGAGCATGGGAGGCCGTGGCGTGGTGGAACCGAGGGGGGCTCCTATACCCCCATCCGCCCCCGCCGTGCCACTGGCGAGATGGCAGAGGGTCAGAACGCCAGCCCGAACGCCTTGGCGAAACCGTGCTTTCCGGCGTCGGTGACGGCCACCGCGCGGCTGTCGCGCGTCGGCTCGATCCAACCCAGCGCGAAGCAGCGCGCGCACAGCGCGGCGCCCAAGCGGCCGGCGAGGTGCGGACGTCGCTCGCTCCAGTCGAGGCAGGTGCGGCAGAGCGGCCGGGCGCTGCGGCCGACGAGATCGACGCCCAGCGTCTCGGACAGGAAGCGTTCGCCCGTCTCGGTGAGACTGCCGGCGCCGTCGGCGACCACCACATGGCCGCGCGCCTGCAACGCATCCGCCAGCCCGACGCCGAGCCGGCCGGCGAGGTGGTCGTAGCAGGTGCGCGCCGCGCGCAGCGCCTCGTCGCGCGGACCCACCGGGCGGTGGCGTGGCGGGCCTGACGCCGCGACCGCCATCAGCGCCTCCAGCGCGTGCGCCACCTCCGGCCCGGCGAGCCGGTGGTAGCGGTGCCGGCCCTGCCGCTCCTCGGTGACGAGCCCAGCCTGGCGCAGGCGGGCGAGGTGGCCGCTGGTGGTCGGCGCGCTCACCCCGGCGTGCCAGGCCAGCTCGCCGGCGGTCAGCGCGCGGCCGTCCATCAGCGCGGCGAGGATGTTGGCGCGCGCCGTGTCGCCGATCGCCGCGGCGACCTCGGCCAGCGTGGTGCCCGAGACCATGGTGTTCATGACGCCCGAGCATAGCCGCGACCGCCGGTCCGGTCACGCGGCGACGCTTTGGTCCGGACCGAAGCGTTCCGCCGCGACAGCCGTCGGGGACGATGGCAGGCTTTCCGGCGACACGGGAAAGGGCAGGGCGATGGCGGAACGGGATACGGAACGCGGCGGGCTGGCGGGTGAACTGGCGCTGCTGGGAGTGCTGGCGGTGCTGTGGGGCGCTTCCTACACCTTCATCCGGGTGGGCGTGACGACGATCCCGCCGGTGACCTTCATCGCCGGGCGAACGCTGGTCGCCGGGCTGGTGCTGCTGGCGGTGTTGCGCCTGCGTGGCGTGCGGCTGCCGCGCGACCGCGCCACCTGGGGACAGTTCCTTGTCCAGGCGGCACTGAACAGCGTGCTGCCGTTCACCCTGATCGCCTGGGCCGAGCTGCGGGTCGAGGCGAGCCTCGCCGTCATCCTCAACGCCACGACGCCGGTGTTCACCTTCCTGCTCACCTGGGGCCTGACGCGGCACGAGGCGGTGAGCGGGCGCAAGCTGCTGGGCGTCGCCGCCGGGCTGGCGGGGACCGGGCTGATCGTCGGGACGCGGGCGCTGGAGGGATTGGGCGTCGATCTGGCGGCGCAACTCGCCATCGTCGCCGCCACGGTGGCCTACGCGGGGGCGGCGATCTTCGGCACGCGGTTCAAGCACCTGGACTCCATGGTGCCCGCCGCCGGATCGCTGCTGTGCGGCGCCGTCGTGCTGGTGCCGGTCAGCCTCGTGGTGGACCGGCCGTGGACGCTGGCGCCGTCGGCGGAGTCCCTGCTGGCGCTGGGCGGGCTGGCGGTGTTCTCCACGGCGCTGGCGTTCGTCATCTATTTCCGGCTGTTCCGCACGCTGGGCTCGGTCGGCGCCACGGCGCAGGCGTACCTGCGCGTGCCGGTGGGCGTGGCCATCGGCGTGGCCGTCCTCGGCGAGGACTTGCCGCCGACGGCGTGGGCTGGCCTGCTGTGCGTGGTGCTCGGCGTCGCCGCCATGACGCTGCCCCCGGGCGCGTTCACCCGCCGGGCGGCGCGCCCGGCCTGATACAGAGGAGGGAGGTCCCCATGATCGCCGTGATCTTCGAGGTGTGGCCGGCCGAGGAGGGCCGCGCCGAGTACCTGGACATCGCCGCCCAGCTGCGGCCGGAGCTGGAGTGCATCGACGGCTTCATCTCGGTCGAGCGGTTCCAGAGCCTGACCGACCCCGCGAAGGTACTGTCGCTGTCGTTCTGGCGCGATGAGGACGCCGTGAAGGCGTGGCGGAGCAAGGCCGAGCACCGGGTGGCGCAGGCGCGGGGCCGCGGCGCGCTGTTCCGCGACTACCGCCTGCGGGTTGCCGCGGTGCTGCGCGACTATGGCATGACGGAACGGGCGGAGGCGCCGGCCGATCTGCGCTGATCCATGGGCGCCGGGGGGTGTTCGGAGTCGCGGGTCGTGACATAAACAGGGTTAAGAATTTTGGTTAATTTCTTTACCTTGCCTTAACCAAACCCGCGTAGAACGGTCTTCAGCAACTTGGTTGCGTTTCCTCCCGAACCAAAACTCAGGCTCCCGACGCACGTCGGGAGCCTTTCTTTTTGCGCCCGTCGCAACGGCTGGCCTTTCGCGCAGGGGCAACACCGCGTCAAAATGCCGGCCCACAGTTTTTCCCCTTGCAACGAGTAGGGGGAAAGATCCTTACTAAGAGCGTACTCCTTTCATAGGTCCGCGGCTTTGGCTCTCGTGGTCTCAGCAATAGTCGGTCTCCTGCTGCTGGCGGTGGCAGGGGTGGCGGCAACCCGTATTCCGTTCGCGCGGGCCATCGTCTACGGCGGCACCGGGGCGCTGTGCGCGCTGCTGGCGCTGTGGTCGGTGCTGTCGCTGGCCGGCGGCGCCGGAACCGAGGCGCTGGCGCTGCCGCTGGGGCTGCCGTGGATGACGGCGCACGTGCGGGCCGACGCGCTGTCGGCGGTGTTCCTGCTGGTCGTCAACCTGACCGGCGCCACCGCCAGCCTGTTCGGCTGGGGCTACGAGCGGGCGCACCACGACGGCAAGAGCGGGCCGGTGCTGCCGCTGTACCCGCTGTTCATCGCCGGGATGAACGCCGTGCTGATCGCCGACGACGCCTTCGGCTTCCTGGTGGCGTGGGAGTTCATGTCGCTGGCCTCCTGGCTGCTGGTGCTGTCCACCCACCGCGACCCCGACACGCCGCGCGCCGCGCGCATCTACCTCATCATGGCCAGCTTCGGCACCGCCTGCCTGCTGCTGGCGTTCGGGCTGCTGGCGGGGGCGCACGGCGACTACCGCTTCGACGCCATCCGCAGCCACACGCCGGAGGGCTGGGCGGCGACGCTCGGCGTGCTGCTGGTGCTGGTCGGGGCGGGGTCGAAGGCGGGTCTGGTGCCGCTGCACGTCTGGCTGCCGCTGGCGCACCCGGCGGCGCCCAGCCATGTCTCGGCGCTGATGTCGGGCGTGATGACCAAGGTGGCGATCTACGCCATCACCCGTGTGCTGTTCGACCTGATCGGCGAGCCGCTGTGGTGGTGGGGCGGCCTCATGCTGGTGCTGGGCGCGGTGACGGCGATCATGGGCGTGCTGTACGCCATGCTGCAGGACGACCTGAAGCGGCTGCTCGCCTATTCGACGGTGGAGAACATCGGCGTCATCATCGCGGCGCTGGGCATGGCGCTGGTGTTCAAGGCGGCGCACGTGCCGGTGATCGCGGCGCTGGCGATGTCGGCGGCGCTGCTGCACGTCATCAACCACTCGCTGTTCAAGAGCCTGCTGTTCTACGGCTCCGGCGCCGTGCTGTGCGCGGTGCACAGCCGCGACCTCGGGCGCATGGGCGGGCTGATCCACCGCATGCCGGTGACGGCGGTGTTCATGCTGGTGGGCGCCGCCGCCATTTCGGCGCTGCCGCCGCTCAACGGCTTCGTCGGCGAGTGGCTGCTGTTCCAGGCCATCCTCAACGGGCCGGCGCTGCCGCAATGGTCGCTGAAGATCCTCATCGCGGTGATCGGCGCGGCGCTGGCGCTGGCGGCGGCGCTGGCGGCGGCGTGCTTCGTGCGGATGTACGGCACCGCCTTCCTCGGCCGCCCACGCGGCAAGGAAGCCGAGGAGGCGCGTGAGGTGAACGCGGCCATGCGGCTGGGCATGGCGGTGCCGGCGCTGCTGTGCGTGCTGCTCGGTGTGCTGCCCACGCCGCTGCTGCGCCTGTTCGAGCCGGCGACGCGGCTGATGGTCGACGCCGGGCCGTTCGACGACCGCACCTACCAGCCCTGGTTCTGGCTGGCGCCGACCTCGGCCATCGGCAACTCGTACAACGGGCTGGTCATGGCGCTGGTGATCGGCGTGCTGTCGCTGCTGCTGGTGGTGGCGATCCACCGCTGGGCGTCGGCCAGGGTGCGCCGCTCCATTCCCTGGGGCTGCGGCTACGACGGGCTGGACCCGCTGGCGGTGACGCAGTACACGGCCTCCAGCTTCGGTCAGCCGATCCGCCGCGCCTTCGGCTCGACGGTGTTCCGCGCCCGCGACCACGTGGACATGCCGCAGCCGGGCGACACGCGGCCTGCGCGCTTCCACGTCACCTGGACCGACCCGGCGTGGCACGGGATCTTCACCCCGCTGACCAGGGGCGTGGCGTATCTGGCCGACCTGGTGAACCGTCTGCAATTCCTGACGATCCGCCGCTACCTGATGCTGATGTTCTTCGCGCTGGTGGTGCTGCTGGTCATGGTCGCGGTGACGCAGCGATGACCCTCCTGACCTCCATCCTCCTGCAGATCGTGCAGATGCTCCTGGTGCTGGCGCTGGCGCCGGGGCTGACCGGGTTCGTGCGCTGGGTGAAGGCGCGGCTGCTGGCGCGGCGGGGGCCATCGATCCTGCAGCCCTACCGCGACATCCTGCGCCTGCTGAAGAAGGAGGCGGTGCTGGCGCACAACGCCTCCTGGCTGTTCCGCACGACGCCGTACATCATGTTCACGGCCATCTGGCTGGCGGCGGGGCTGATCCCGACCTTCTCGACGCAGCTGGCGCTGGCGCCCACGGCGGACCTGATCGCGCTGATCGCGCTGCTGGGCTCGGCGCGGTTCTTCCTGGCGCTGGCGGGCATGGACGTGGGCACCAGCTTCGGCGGCATCGGCTCGTCCAGAGAGATGATGATCGCCGCGCTGGCCGAGCCGGCGATGCTGATGGTGGTGTTCTCGGTGGCGATCCTGGTGCGCAGCACGTC
>Ga0196970_1001650_pt1 | contig 13988 bp, 10 predicted proteins | sample S1v_513CmetaG_FD_148672 | JGI IMG/M metagenome (GOLD analysis project Ga0196970, IMG submission 148672) | Soil microbial communities from Anza Borrego desert, Southern California, United States - S1+v_5-13C | ecosystem: Environmental > Terrestrial > Soil > Desert | place: USA: California... | reverse complement strand
TCTGGCGCGCGTGGTCGCGGTAGCGCGGATTGCCCAGCGGCCCCATCAGCTCCTCGCCGATGAGCTGCGCGAACCCCATCACCGCATTGAGCGGCGTGCGCAGTTCGTGGCTGAGGTGGTGGATGTAGTCGGACTTGCTGCGGTTGGCGCGTTCCGCCTCGTCGCGGGCGGCGTGCAGCTCCGCCTCGCGCTGCGTCAGGTCGGTGACGTCGCTACGCAGCCCCACCGTGCCGCCGTCGCGGGTGCGCCGCTCCTCCACCCGGAGCCAGCGCCCGTCGGCCAGCTGCTGCAGGAACGGCGAGCCGCAGGCGCGGTGGCGCGCCATGCGGTCGGCGATCCAGTCCTCCAGCTCTTCCGGCGGGACGGCATACTGGCCGCGCAGCGCGCTGTCGCGCAGGATCGCCTCGAAGGTGGAGCCCGGACGGATCTGGTCCTCGCTCAAGGCGTAGAGTTCGCGGTACTTGGCGTTGCACAGCACCAGCCGGTCGTCGGCGTCGTAGAGGACGAAGCCGTCGGCGATGCTCTCGATGGCGTCCACCAGCAGGTCGCGCGCGCGGCGCGCCTCGCCCTCGGCCAGCGCGCGTTCGGTGACGTTGCGCACGCTGCACAGGATGCGTTCGCCGTCCATCAGCGCCACCAGCCGCGCTTCGAAGAAGCGTTCGCCCCCAGGGCCGGGCAAGGCGAAGTCCACTCCCGCCACGGTCTCGCCGGCGTTCAGCCGCTCGATGGCGGCCCTCACCAGCGCACCGGCCGGCTCGGGCAGCACGTCCTGCACGCGCCCCTTCAGGAAGCGCTCCGCCGGCACGTTCAGCTCGGCCGGGCTTGCGGCGGCGAAGTCGAGGATGGTGCCGTCGCGCCGCAGTTCGAACCGCATGTCGGGGTAGGCGTAGGACATCGCCACGAGCTGCTCGGTCAGCCGCAGCACCTCCTGCCGCGCCGGCGTGTCGGGGGTGGCCTCGACGAGGAAAAGCCGTCCGCCGGTGGCATCGGTGACCGCCGACAGCCGCGCCTCCACCTCCACTGCGAGGCGGTCGCGGCGCAGCACCACCCGCGCGTCGACGCGCCGGCCCGGCCCATCGGCAAGCGCCTCCAGCATGTCCGGCGGCAGGGTGGCGCTCACCGCGGCCGAGGGCGTGCCGGCGGGCAGATCCAGCAGCGTGCGGGCGGCTTCGTTCAGCCACACCGCCCCGCCGTCCGGGGCGATCAGCCACAACGGCGTGGCCAGCCTGTCGAGCAGGCCGAGCCCCCCGTCCTCAAGCTGGAGCACGTCCATCGGCAGCGCCACGTGGTGAAGGGTCGTCCGCGCCTGCATAGCACATCCCCGCGCGGCCCTGAATCGCAGGCGCAGCAACGGCCCGGGCGGTGGGCTGCGACCTATTGTCCGTGGATCAGGACCCGTCCGGGTTGCTGGTGGTCTCGTCCCAATAATGGCATGCCACCCGGTGGCCGGGGCGGACGGTCTCCAGCGCCGGCATGACGTCGGCGCAGGTGTCGCGGGCGCGGGGGCAGCGCAGACGCAGGGGGCAGCCGCTGGGCAGGCGCAGGGCCGACGGCGGGTCGCCGCGCAGGTCCGGCATGCGGCCTTCCCCGGTGGCGATCAGGGCGCGGGTATAGGGATGGCGGGCGTCGGCCAGCAGCGTCGCGGCGTCCGCCTCCTCGACGACCTGGCCGGCCAGCAGCACCAGCACCCGGTGGCCGACACGCCAAGCGAGGGCGGCGTCGGCAGTGGCGAGAACCAGCGACACGCCGCGTTGGCGCTGAAGGTGCAGCAGGTGCTCGATCAACGCCTCACGGTCGGCGGGGTCAAGCATCGCCGTCGGCTCGTCGCACACCAGCAGGCGGGGGTGCGGCACCAGGGCCCGTGCCAGCCCGACCCGCGCCGCCTCGCCCGGCGTCAGGCCGGCGGGATAGTGCTCAGCGGTCGCGGCGGGCAGTCCGGCGCGCGCCAGCGCGTCGGCCACGCGCAGGCGCAGCGTGGCCTCGTCCTCCTCGGGGATCAGCGCGCCGGCGGCCTCGGCAAGCTGCTCGCCGACGCTGATGCGCGGGTCCAGCGCCTTGCGCGGGTCGGGGAACAGCGCCTGCATGTCGCGGCGCGTGTGGTGCAGGGACGGCGGGTCCAGCGTCAGCAGGTCGCGCCCGTGCCACGCCACCCGCCCGCTGCTGGCGGGGATGAGGCGCAGGATGGCGCGGGCGACCATGGACTTGCCGCTGCCCGTTTCGCCCAGCAGCGCCACCGTCTCCCCTTCCGGCAGCTCGAAGCCGACGCCCTCCACCACCGTCAGCCAGCGCGTGCCGCCGCGCCAGGTGCGCCCCAGCGGGAAGGCGACGTGCAGGTCGCGCACCGACAGAACCGGGGCGCCCCCCTCCCCCCTGGCCGCCGGAGACGGAGGCTCCGCCGCTTCGGCCGGTGGTCCCAGGCGGCCATGATCCAGGCGCAGCACGCGGTCGGCCGGCCCGGCGACGCCGTCCGCCGCCCGCCCGGCCAGGATCAGCCCCGCCCCGGCCTCCCGCGCCCAAGCCGCCAGCAGGCCCAGCAGCCGCGCCCGCACCGTAGGATCCAGCCCGGCGCCCGGCGCGTCGGCCAGCAGCACTTCCGGTCCCGTGGCGAGCGCCAGGGCCAGCACGGCGCGCATGCGGATCCCGTCCGGCAATTCGTGCGGGTAGAGGTCCAGCCGCCGCGCCGCCGCCGACACCTCCATCCGCTCCAGCGCCGTCACGGCGCGCGGGCGGGCATCAGGGCCGAGCACCTCGGCGAACTGCGCGGCCAGCGTGCGGTGCGGGGTGAGATCCGCGTCCTGCGGCACCAGCGCCAGCCGGCCCGGCCGGGCAACCTCGCCGTCCGCGGCATAGCCCCGCGGCATCAGCCCGGCCGCGCCGCGCAGCAGCAGGCTCTTGCCCGCGCCTGCCGGCCCGGTGATCGCCAGCACCTCGGCCGGACGGATCTCGAAGTCGGCGTTCAGGACGATGACGTCGCCACCGCAACGGACGGTCAGTCCGTCGGCCCGGAGCAGCGGCGCGCTCACGGTCGGTCCCCCGCGAACGCGTCGGCGAGACCGGCGCCGACGGCGTGCAGCGCCGCCAGCGTAGCGGCCAGCAGCACGGCGGCCGGCAGCAGGGTGAACCCGCTGCCGGCCGTCCCGATCAGCGCTCCCCAGGTTTGGCTGCTGCCGAGCCCGAGGAGGGAGGCCATGCTCTCCACCGCCATGGCGCGCGGCAGCGCCGGCCATAGCGCGGCGAGCAGCGGGCCCAGCGCGCCCGGTACGGTGTGCCGCCACAAAATGGCGCGCCGGCTCAGCCCGGCGGCCTCCGCTGCGGCCTGGAACTCATGGCGGGCGGCGTCCCGGGCGATCGCATGCACGGCGACCGCCACACCGGGGACGACGGAGGCCGTGACCGCCATGTCGAACAGCAGCGGGGCACGGCCCGCCAACCCCGCCACCACCAGCGGCAGCAGCGCCAGCGGCAGCGCCGCCAGCCACCCCGCCGCCCGCGCCAGGGCCCGTCCGACCTGCCTGCCCAGGCCGGCGGCGAGCACGCCCCACAGCGTTCCGGTGAGGGCGCCGGCCAACGCCGCCACGGCGGCGAAGGCCAACGTGGCGTGACCGGCGCGCAGGGCCTGCGTGACCGGCCCGTCGGTGAACAGCTCTTCGAGCTGCGGCGCCAAGATGTCGCCGACCACCACCACCATCAGCAGCGCCAACCCGTGCGTCGCCGGGCGGTGCGCCGCGAAGCGGCGGCGGGCGATGCGCCATGGAGAGTCCGTTGCGGTGTCGAAATGGGTCTGCATGTCTCAGCCCACCCGCGCACGCGGATCGAGGTGCCCGCAGAGGATCCCGCCCACCGCGCGCAGCAGCAGCACGAGGCCGGCCAGCAGCGCCGCGGCGGCGGCCGTGCCGCCGGCATCGCCGGCGCGCGCCGCCTCGACCAGCATCCGCCCGGTGCCGGGCAGGCCGAACAGCGCTTCCGCCGCGACGGCGCCGGCGGTGGTCGCCGCCGCCAGTCCGCCCAGCACGCCCACCACCGGGACCAGGGCCGCCGGCAGGGCGTGGTGCAGGAAGGCGTGCCGCGCCGACACGCCGCGCCCGCGGGCGGCCAGCACGAAGCCCTGCTCGGCCGCCGCGTCGGCACCGCGCCGGGCAAGCCGCGCCGCTTCCGCCAGGATCGGCACCGCGAGCGCCGCCGCGGCCTCGACCGACGAACCGGGGCCCAGCGCCGTGACGGCCAGCGCCGCGGCGAGGAAGCCCGGCACCGCTGCGCCGATGCCGCCCAGCATACGTCCCAAACGGCCGGCCGGCGAGCGCGGACGGTAATGGGCCAGCAGCCCGAACGGGATGCCCGCCGCCAACCCGACCGCCAGCGCCCCGGCGACCAGCGCCGCTGTGCGTGGCAGCCCGGCCGCGGCGCGGGCAAGCCCCTCCGGCCCGGCCGGCGTGGCGTAGGCCGCCACGACCGCAAGCAGCAGCACCGCCGGCAGCGTGCCGAAGAAATGACGAAAGGCGAAGCTCAGCATTGCGGCGGACCGTAAAGGCGAAACGATGAGGCGGGCAACGGGAATCGCGTACAGTCGGGCACTGGAGGGGCCGTTTGCGTGTTCGTCCTGTCGAGTCTCCTCCACACGCGAGCCTGTCCGCATGCACTGTCCGATGTCCGACGCCGCTTTGCCCGCCTGCCACGATGCGTTGCTCATTCCCGGTCGCACCTGCTGGCGGATGGAGCGCGCCGGGCGCATCGGCGTGGTGATCGACGCCGAGCATTACTTCGCCGTCGCCAAGGCGGCGATGTACCGTGCGCGCCGCTCGATCCTGCTGGCTGCCTGGGACCTGGACCCCCGCGTGCGGCTGACCCCGCAGGCCCGGCGTCCAAAGCGGCCCGACCGGCTCGGCCATTTCCTGAACTGGCTGGCGACGACGCGCCCGCATCTGGAGATCCGCGTGCTCAAATGGGATTTCTCGGACCTCTTCGACCTGAAGCGCGGCCAGCGGCCGCTGGCGATCCGCCGGCTGTTCACCCATCCCCGCCTGGACTACCGGCTCGACAGCGACTATCCCATGGGCGCGTGCCACCATCAGAAACTGCTGGTCGTCGACGACGCGCTGGCATTCTGCGGTGGGCTGGACCTGACCGCCAATCGCTGGGACACCCGCGCCCATCGCCGCGACGAGCGGCGGCGGCGCCAGCCCGACGGACAGCGGTACGAGCCCTTCCACGACGTCATGATGGGGGTGGACGGGGACGCCGCCCGCGCGCTGGGCGACCTGTTCCGCGAGCGCTGGCGCCGCGCCACCGGCGACGTGGTGGAGGCGGTGCCGCCGGGCTACGACCCCTGGCCGGACCAACTGCCGGTGCTGCTGCGCGACTACGAGGTGGCAATCGCCCGCACCGACCCGGCCTGGAACGGCCGCCCCGAGGTGCGGGAGGTGGAGGCGCTCCATCTCGAGGCGATAGCCAAGGCGAGACGGTACATCTATCTGGAAAGCCAGTATTTCGCCGCGCAGTGCGTAGCCGAGGCGCTGCGCGCCCGCCTGTCCGAGCCGGACGGGCCGGAAGTGGTGGTCATCAACCCGATCCGCAGTTCCGGCTGGCTGGAGAACCAGGTGATGATCGCGGCGCGCAACCGGTTGGCCGGTGCGCTGAAGGAATGCGACCACCGCCGCCGCTTCCGCCTCTATGCCGCGGTGACGGACCAGAGCTGGATCACGCTGCACTCCAAGGTGATGGTGGTCGACGACCGGGTGCTGCGCATCGGCTCGGCCAACCTCAACAACCGCTCCATGGGGCTGGACACCGAATGCGATTTGGCGCTGGAGGCGCGGCCCGGGAGTCCTCGCGAGGAGGAGGTGAAGGCCGCCATCGTAGCCGTGCGCGACGATCTGCTGTCCGAGCACCTGGGGACCACACCCGACGTTCTGGGGCGGGAGGTGGCACGCACCGGCTCGCTGATCCGCGCCATCGAGTCGCTGCGCCGCCCCGGCGGTATGGGGCGCACGCTGGAGGTGCTGGAGACCCCCGACCCCGGCGTCATCGCCGCCACCATGACGGATTCGCGCGTCTTCGATCCCGAACGGCCGGTGCCGGCGACCGAACTGGTCGGCCGGATGCTGCCGTCGCTGATCCCGCGCCGCCACACCGTCGCCGCGGCACTGATCACGGCGCTGGTGCTGGGCGGGGTGTACGCGCTGTGGAGCGTCACGGACTTCAAGGTCTGGGCGACGCTGGAGGCGGCTCTGGAGGAACTGCAATGGCTGCGTGCCGAGCCGCTCCGGTCGGTGTGGCTGCTGGGCCTGTTCGTGCTGGCCGGAATCGTGGCGTTCCCGATCCCCGTGCTGGTCGCCGCCACCGCCGTGGCACTCGGCCCGCTGGAGGGGTTTGCCATCGCCCTGGCGGGGGTGCTAGCGTCGGCCGCCGCGCTGTTCTGGGGCGGGCGCTGTTTGGGGCCCAGAAACATCGAACGGTTCGGCGGACGCTTCGTGGCACGGGCCGCGGCGCGGCTGGCAGGCCGCGGAATCGCCGATGTAGCGACGATCCGGGTTGTCCCGGTGGCCCCGTTCACCGTAATCAATCTGGTAGCCGGGGCATTGCGCATCCACTTCCGCGACTTCGTGCTTGGCACGGTGGCCGGCATGGCGCCGGGGATCTTCGCGTTCAGCCTGCTCGGGCACCAGCTCGAGCGGACGCTGCGCAACCCGACCCCGGCCGAGGTAGCGCTTCTGGCCGGCCTCATCGCCGCAATGGCCGGGCTGGGCTGGGCGGCGAGCCGGCTGTTGCGCAGGGCAGGAGAAGGCTGAGACCGAGGCTGAAGGGGAGCAGGGGATCGTGATCCGACTGAGCGACGAGCGAATTCAGCGCATCGCCGCCGTACTGCGCGCTGCCCGCGCGCGCCGGCACCGGCGTCAGCCCGACAAGCGGTTCGATCCGGTGCCGGAGGACATGGCCGCCTTTTCGGTGTCCACGTGGAACATCCACAGCTGCGTCGGCCTGGATGCCCGTTTCGCCCCGGACCGCATCGCCGGGGTGATCCGCAGTCTCGACGTCGACCTGATCGGCTTGCAGGAGGTGGGCTGGCACCACCGCGGCGAAGTCGGGCTGGACCAGTTCGAGTACCTCGCCAAGGCCACCGGCCTGACGGCGCACGCCGGCCCGACCAAGCATTCCATCCATGCCCACTACGGCAACGCCATCCTGACGCGGCTGCCGGTGCGCTCGGTGGCTCCCATTGACCTCAGTGTGCGCCACCGTGAGCCGCGCGGCGGTCTCGACGCCATGGTCGAGGTGGAGGGCCGTCCGGTGCGCGTCATCGTCGCCCACCTCGGTCTCGACCCGTGGGAGCGGACGATCCAGATCACCCGCATCCTGGCCCTGCTGGACCAGCAGCCGGAGGTGCCGTCGCTGTTCATGGGCGACCTCAACGAATGGGCGCCCATCTCGCCGCGCCTGCGCCGCCTGGCCAACGCCTTCGAGGATTGGGCCAGCCCGCGCAGCTTTCACGCCCGCATGCCGACGTTGCGCCTCGACCGCATCTACGTCCGCGGCGGCCTGAAGGTCCCCGCCTTCGAGGTGATCCGCACCCCTGTAACCCGCCGCGCTTCCGACCATCTGCCGGTGCGCGCAGTCGTTGCAATGCCGTAACGAGGCTGTGCCGGGGAAAGCTCTGGGAGCTTTGCGGGCAACAGCGTCTACACGGATTTCGGGGATTTGAACACGGATTACACGGATTTTCTTATTCTTGCCCAGGCCACGGCTTGCGGAGGCAGCCCGGCGCAGCAAGCTTCAAAAAATCCGTGTAATCCGTGTGAATCCTGTTGTTCCGGGATCAGCGCACCGGCTTCAGCTCGTGCAGCAGCCAGACCAGCAGCCCCACCACCATGAGCGCTCCGGCCTGGTGGGCGGCCGCCAGCGGAATCGCCACCACGGTCAGCAGCGTCGCAATGCCCAACCCGATCTGCACCAGGATCATTGCCGCCAGCAGCCCCGCCGCCATGCCGGCGCGCCCCGGCAGCTCCGCGACGCGCACTCGCCACGCCAGCACCAGCACCACCGCGCCGGTGGTCAGCGCCAAGACCCGGTGCAGGAACTGCACGGCCGCCGTGTTCTCGAAGGCGTTGATCCACCAGGGCGTCAGGTTGCCGATTTCCGGCGGCACCCAGTGGCCGGCCATCAGGGGAAACGTGTTGTAGGCGAAGCCGGCGCGGATGCCTGCGACGAAGGCGCCCCACACGATGGTCACCGCCACCAACCCCAGCGCCCAGCGGGCGTGCCGGCGCAAGCCGATCGCGTCCGGCCGCCAGCCGGCCAGCGGCGCGGGTGCTAGGATGCCCAGCGCCACCCGCAGGAGGGCGCCGTAGATCAGGATCGCCGTGCCGAGGTGCAGCGCCAGGCGGTAGTGGCTGACGTGCGGCTGGTCCACCAGGCCGCTCTTCACCATGAACCAACCGATGACGCCCTGCAGCCCGCCCAGCAGGAACAGCCCGAACAGCCGCGGCGCCAGGGCGCGCGGGATGCGGCGCCGGACGACGAACCACAGGAACGGCAGCAGGAAGACGAAGCCGATCAGCTGGCCCCACAGCCGATGGAACCATTCCCAAAAGAAGATCCGCTTGAATCCCTCCAGATCCATCCAGGCGTTGTAGACGCGGAACTCCGGCGTCTGCCGGTACAGGTCGAAGACGCGGTTCCATTCCGCTTCTGAAAGGGGCGGCAGGATGCCGATCAGCGGCTTCCACTCCACCATGGACAGGCCTGATTCGGTCAGCCGCGTGACCGCGCCGATCACCGCCATGGCGAAGACCATGCCGGCGCAGACCAGCAGCCACACGGCGATGGGCCGGGGCGTGGATGCGGTACGGACGTCGGCACCAGGGGCGGCGATATCGGTGAGCGTCGTCAAGGTTGAGGATCTCGTTCGTAAGATGGTCAGCCGGAATGTGGGGGCCGTGTGCGGACACGTCAAATGCCATGGCCCCGCTGGCGGGTTTTGGCTGTATCCGCGGCAGCACAATGTTACAAATCGATAGTGCGACCTACGATTTGGGACAGCAGAGCCAGCAGGCGGCGATGGCGGATCTCACCCTCGGCTTCGGCCTCGACTTTGCGGATCTGTACGAACGGCGGGGGCTGCTGCGCATCGACCGCGCCTTCCTCGACCACTTGGCGTCTGCCGACGCGGACCTCGCCGCCCGTCTCACCGCCGCCCGCGCGGCCCCGGAGGCGCTGGACTCCAAAGCGGAGAGCGACCTGCTGATCGCGGTAGCGCCGCATCTGGAAGACTTCATCGGCCTGCTGTTCGGCAATCGCGTCGATCTCGACGAGTTGCGCGCCCGCCATCACGAGCTGGCCCCGCTCTACGCCGCCAAGCGCCTGTTCGTGCAGCGCCGCGCTGCCAAGGCGGTGAAGCCGGAGGAGGTGGCGGCGCTCGATGGGACGGAGCTGGCGGCGCGGCTGGAGGACTGGCTGGGCGGGCCGCTGACCGAGATGGGCTTCGCCCGCCAGGTGTTGGCCTGGATGGACGCCGAGTCCCAGAATGCCGAGCAACTCGACACCGCCGCCAAGTACGCGGCCTGGGCGGTGTTCGCTGAGGCGGGGCGGAAGAAGCACGGCCGGGGCGTGCTGTTCCAGGTGCCGCACAAGACCGATCCGTACCACCTCGTGCCGCTGGAATCGGCCGACATGCACGGCGCCCCGGTGGCCCGGTCGCCGGAGGCGCGCTGCCGCACCCGCCAGGGATTCCACCTCACCGATCCGGGCACCGATCTCGAGGGCGCGCTGGACCAGGTCAACTACTGCATCTGGTGCCACAACCAAGGCAAGGACAGCTGCTCCAAGGGCCTGACGGACCGCAAGACAGGCGCCTACACCAAGAGCGCCTTCGGCGTGACGCTGCACGGCTGCCCGCTGGACGAGAAGATCTCGGAGATGCACACCCTCAAGGCCGAGGGGGTGCCGGTGGGGGCCTTGGCCACCATCATCGTCGACAACCCGATGCTGGCCGCCACCGGCCACCGCATCTGCAACGACTGCATGAAGGCCTGCATCTACCAGAAGCAGGAACCCGTCGACATCCCGCAGGCGGAGACGCGCATCCTCAAGGACGTGCTGGAGCTGCCCTGGGGCTTCGAGATCTACAGCCTGCTCACCCGCTGGAACCCGCTGGACCTCAAGCGCCCGGTGATGAAGGCCGACAGCGGCTACAAGGTGCTGGTGGTGGGCCTGGGGCCGGCCGGCTTCACGCTGGCGCACCATCTGATGAACGACGGCCACGCGGTGGTCGGCATCGACGGGCTGAAGATCGAGCCGCTGCCGGCCGACCTGTCCGGCGTGCTGCCCAGCGGCAAACGGGTGGGCTTCCGGCCGATCCGCGACGTGCACGACCTCTACGACCGGCTGGACGAGCGCGTCATGGCCGGCTTCGGCGGGGTGGCCGAGTACGGCATCACCGTGCGCTGGAATAAGAACTTCCTGAAGATCGTCCGGCTGCTGCTGGAGCGGCGCACGCGCATGACCATCATCGGCGGCGTGCGCTTCGGCGGCACGCTGACCATCGACGACGCGTTCGCGCACGGCTTCGACCACATCGCGCTGTGCATGGGGGCCGGCAAGCCCACCGTCGTGCCCATGAAGAACGGGCTGGCCCGCGGCGTGCGGCAGGCGTCCGATTTCCTGATGGCCTTGCAGCTCACCGGGGCGGCGAAGACGGAGTCCATCGCCAACCTCCAGGTGCGGCTGCCCATCGTGGTGATCGGCGGCGGCCTGACCGCCATCGACACGGCCACGGAGTCGCTCGCCTACTACCCCGTCCAGGTCGAGAAGTTCCTGAACCGCTACGAGACGCTGGTCGCCGAACGCGGCGAAGCCGCGGTCCGCGCCCGCTGGACGCCGGAAGAGGCCGACCTCGCCGACGAGTTCCTCGCCCATGCCGACGCCCTGCGCGACGAGCGCGCGCAGGCCGCCGCCGAGAACCGGGAGCCGCGCATCCGCGCGTTGCTGGATGGCTGGGGCGGGGCGACCATCGCCTACCGCCGCCGGCTGATCGACGCCCCCAGCTACACGCTGAACCACGAGGAGGTGGTGCACGGCCTCGCCGAGGGCATCCGCTTCCTGGAATGCGTCACGCCGCGCGGCGTGGAGATCGACGAGCACGGCGCCGCGCGGGCGCTGCACCTCGCGCACAATCCGGTGGGGCCGGACGGTGTGGTGGCGCCGGCCGCGGTGGATCTGACGATCCCCGCCCGCACCATCCTGGTCGCCGCCGGCACCCAGCCCAACACCACGCTCGCCCGCGAGGAGCCGGAGTGGGTGGAACTGGACGGCCGCACCTTCCGCGCCCTGGACGAGGACGGCTTGCCCGTCAAGCCGGAGCCCATGCCCAAGCCGTCGCAGGCGCACGTGCTGATGGCGCGGGCCGAGGACGGCCGCTTCCTGTCCTTCTTCGGCGACCTGCACCCGTCCTTCTCCGGCAACGTGGTGAAGGCCATGGGCGGGGCAAAGCGCGGTTACCCGGTGGTCAGCCGTGTGCTGGAGAAGCGCCCGCCCACCCCCGTGGCGCCCGCGCGGCTGGCGCAGATCCTGAACCACGACCTGCGCGCCTGCGTGCATGCGGTGCACCGGCTGACCCCCACCATCGTCGAGGTGGTGGTGCGTGCGCCCGCTGCGGCGCGCCGCTTCGAGCCGGGCCAGTTCTACCGCCTGCAGAACTTCGAGACGCTGGCCTACCGTGTCCCCAACGGGGATGGCCCCAATGAAAATGGGAAATCCACGACACTCGCCATGGAGGGCTTGGCGCTGACCGGCGCCTGGGTGGACAAGGCGCGCGGTCTCCTGTCGATGATCGTGCTGGAGATGGGCGGCTCCTCCGACCTCTGCGCCCTGCTGAAGCCCGGCGACCCGGTGATCGTCATGGGGCCCACCGGCACACCCACCGAGGTGCCCGAGGGTGAGACGATCTGCCTGGTGGGCGGCGGGCTGGGCAACGCGGTGCTGTTCTCCATCGGCCAGGCGGCGCGGGCCAGGGGCTGCCGGGTCGTCTACTTTGCCGGCTACAAGAAGGTCATCGACCGCTACAAGGTCGACCAGATCGAGGCGGCGGCCGACCGCGTCGTCTGGTGCTGCGATGAGGCGCCGGGCTTCGAGCCCTCGCGCGCGCAAGACAAGCGCTTCGTCGGCAACATCGTCGAGGCGATGCACGCCTACGCGTCGGGCGAGCTGGGCAGAACCGACATCCCCTTGAGCGAGGTGGACCGCATCATCGCCATCGGCTCGGACCGCATGATGGCCGCGGTGGGCGCGGCACGGCACGGCGTGCTGAAGCCGTACCTCAAGCCGGACCACGTGGGCATCGGCTCGATCAACTCCCCCATGCAGTGCATGATGAAGGAGATCTGCGCCCAGTGCCTGCAACGTCACCGCGATCCCGTCACGGGCGAGGAGAGCGTGGTGTTCTCCTGCTTCAACCAGGACCAGAACCTGGACCGCGTCGACTTCGCCAGCCTCAACGACCGCCTGCGCCAGAACACCGTGCAGGAGAAGCTGACCGCCCAGTGGATCGACCGGTGCCTGCGGCAAATGGGGGTAAGGAAGGATTAACGGGCGCGCGCGGCGCACCTACACCGGCAGAGCCTCCAGCGCGTACACCAGGAAAAACAGCCCGAACAGCGTCGCGAACAGCCCGGCAATGGTGACGAACGCCAGCACTGCTTCGAAGAGCCACACTTCGATGTCCTCGTCGTCCCATAGCGGCATGATCATTGGCCCTCCTCTTGCGCACGACGGTGCCTTCCAGTTGCCTAAAATTTTAGGCAATTGCGCGAGCGGAGGATGTGACGGCCGTCACAGGGGAGCTCAGTTCCAGCGGAACTCCGCCGCAACGAAGCGGACCTCTGCGGGGCTGATGATGCGCTGGGTCGCCAGCTTCACCGAGTGCAGCTTGCCGTCCAGGTTCCGTTCCCAAAAGCTGAGGAAGCGGCGCAGCACCGGATACTCGGGGGCGATGTCCAGTTCCTGCCAGATGTAGCTCTGCAACAGGGCGGGGTGGTCGGGCATGTGGTACAGGATCTCCGCCGTGGTCAGGCGGTAGTCGCGAAGCTGCGAAGACAGGTCGGCCATGCGCTCACCTCCGTGGTGGTTGCTTCCGGCGGCTGTTCTCCCCTCGTCCCTTTCCGGAAAGCCTGACACCGACCGAATCAATGCGCAACAGGGAAGATTGTTCCCTATCAATGGGTTAGCAGCCAGAAGCCGGGACTGCTGCCAGCTTTTCGCACAAATGCGCACACGACCCTCTTGAATCCCGCAACGCTCTCGATTAGCTGTCTGGCACTCACCGGGCGAGAGTGCTAACAATCGCCCGAACCCCACATTCCTTTGAGCCTTTGCAGGAGGCACGCACATGAAGTTCCGTCCGCTGCACGACCGCGTCGTCGTCAAGCGTCTGGAGTCCGACACCAAGACCAAGGGCGGCATCATCATCCCTGACACGGCGAAGGAGAAGCCGCAGGAGGGTCAGGTGATCGCGGTGGGCCCGGGCGCCCGTGACGAGAGCGGCAAGATTGTCGCCCTGGACGTCAAGGCCGGTGACCGTGTCCTGTTCGGCAAGTGGTCCGGCACCGAGGTGAAGATCGACGGCGAGGATTACCTGATCATGAAGGAATCCGACATCATGGGCGTTATCGAGGCCTAAGTCTCACGCCCGTTCCTGTCTGCATCAATACTATCTGAATTCAGAGGAATTCGAGCTATGGCTGCTAAGGAAGTCAAGTTCTCCGCCTCCGCCCGCGAGAAGATGCTGCGCGGCGTGGACATTCTGGCGGATGCCGTCAAGGTCACGCTGGGCCCGAAGGGCCGCAACGTCGTCATCGAGAAGTCGTTCGGCGCCCCCCGCATCACCAAGGACGGCGTCACCGTCGCCAAGGAGATCGAGCTTTCCGACAAGTTCGAGAACATGGGCGCGCAGATGGTGCGTGAGGTCGCGTCGAAGACGAACGACCTGGCCGGCGACGGCA
>Ga0196970_1001649_pt1 | contig 13989 bp, 14 predicted proteins | sample S1v_513CmetaG_FD_148672 | JGI IMG/M metagenome (GOLD analysis project Ga0196970, IMG submission 148672) | Soil microbial communities from Anza Borrego desert, Southern California, United States - S1+v_5-13C | ecosystem: Environmental > Terrestrial > Soil > Desert | place: USA: California... | reverse complement strand
CGTCGCGCAGCTGGGGGCTGGGGTGGGGCGGCTGGGATGGGGCTGGGGGTGGGGCGGCTGGGGTGGAGCGGCGGCGCACGGGGATCGGAGCCCGGGCGTGAAACAGCCCGCGGGGTGCCATTCGGCGTGCCGTGCTGGACGAGTGCACGGCCCCCACGGGCTGCGGTGACTGCCGGGGTCTCGCTGCCGCTGAGCGGCGTCGGGACCGGAGGCAATCCGTCCGATGCTCTCGGGCGACTAGCGGGCAGTCACCTCACGCGTCCAAGAAGACTTCATCTGTTGGACCACCTCCTTTCCCGTGTGCTTCGAAAGTACGTCGCCTGCGCCGGGCTGCCAAGGGATTTCCGGGTGGTCATCACCACACGACCACCGGGAATACGCGCGCCGCCGACGGCGCCCGGCACGTCAGCCCTTGACCGCGCCGCCGAGCCCCGCCCCGCGCAGGAAGAGCCTCTGGAAGAGCAGGAAGACGACCACGGGGATCACCGTCGAGATGGCCAGGGCCGCCATGAGCACGCCCATGTCGGTGGCCGTCTGCAGCGTCGGCAGGCGGACCGACAACGGCTGCAGGTCCGGGTTCGGCAGCACGAGCAGCGGCCAGAGGAAGTCCTTCCACGCCGCGATCACCGCGAACACGGAGACGACGCCGAGGATGGGCTTGCTCATCGGCAGGACGATCGACCAGAAGAGCCGGAAGGGGCCGGCGCCGTCGACCCGCGCCGCCTCGAAGACCTCGCGCGGCAGGGAGTCGAAGAACCGGGCGACCAGCACCACGTTGAACGCGCTAGCCCCCGCCGGGAGCCACACGCCCCAGAACGTGTTGAGCATCGACGGCCCGACGGGCGGGTCCAGGATCGTCAGGTAGAGCGGCACCAGGAGCACGACGGCCGGCACGAACAGCGTGGCCAGCACTGCCCACTGCAGCGGCTTCGCCCACCGTGGGCGCAGCACCGACAGCACGTACCCACCCGTCGCCGCGACGAGCACCTGGCTGAGCCACGCGCCGACGGCCACCCAGATGGTGTTGAGGAAGTACCGGCTGATCTCCAGCTCGTTCCACGCCTCGTCGAGGTTGGCCCAGGTCGTGCCGTTGGGGAAGACCTCCAGCGGGGTGCGCAGGATGTCCTGGGTCGGGGTCACGGCGAACTTCAGCAGCAGCAGGAGCGGCCCGACGCCCCAGACCACCAGGAGCAGGAGCAGCACGGCGTGCCCGACGCGGAGGGTCCGGCGGACGCCGGGACGGCGCCAGTCGGCGTCGGAGACGGCGCCGCGCTCCTCGTCGTCGCGTGGGGCGCCGGCGCCGCGTCGGATGCCTGGGCGGGCGACGGGCGCCGACGCCGTCGGGAGGTCGGGCGGGGCGGCGGCAGTGGGAGAGGTGGTGGGCCTCACGAGGGTCATGACGTGCTCCAGCCCCGGGTGAGCCGGAAGTAGGCGAGCGAGAGCACCGCGAGCAGCACCGCGAGCATGAGGCTCAGGGCGGTCGCCATGCCGTAGTCGCCGCCCAGGCTCTGCCCGAACGCGTACCGGTAGATGAGCAGCAGCACGGTGACGGTCGCGTTGTTGGGGCCGCCACCGGTGAACAGGTACGGCTCCAGGAACACCTGGGCCGTCCCGATGATCTGCAGGATGAACGTGATGAGCAGAACGCCGCGCAGGTGCGGCATGGTGACGTGCCAGATCTTGCCCCACAGCGAGGCGCCGTCGACCTCCGCGGCGTCGTAGAGCTCCGCGGGCACGCTGGTCAGGGCGGCGAGGTAGATGATCACCGTGCCGCCCGCTGCCGCCCAGGTCGCCTCGAGCACCAGGGACGGCATCGCCCAGGTCTGGTTCTGGAGCCAGGGGAACGGGCCGACGCCCACCCAGCCGAGGATCTGGTTGAACACGCCCTCGGGCCGCGGGTCGTAGAAGAACTTCCACAGGAGCACCGCGACCACCGGAGGCACCACCACCGGCAGGTAGGCGAGCACCGAGTAGAGCCCGCGCATCCTGCGCACCGTGCTCATCAGCACCGCGCCGACGAGCGGCACCGGGTAGCCGAAGATGAGCGCGAGGAGCGCGAACCAGGCGGTGTTCGCGACCGCCCGGCCCAGCAGCGGGTCGTCGAGCACCGCCCGGAAGTTGTCCAAGCCGACCCACTCGCTGACCACGAGGTTCGTCTCCTGGAAGCTCATCACGATCGCGCGCCCGATCGGCAGCCACGAGAACACGCCGAAGACGACGAGCAGCGGCAGGGCGAAGACGAGCGTGCTGAGGCCGCCGCGGCGCGCCCACGTCACGGGTGAGCGTCGAGGACGGGTCGCGTGCACGAGCGTTGCCATGGGATCTCCTGTCGACCGGTCGGTGCGGGGGCGCCCGACGGACGCCCCCGCGCCTGAGGACTACTCGCTGTCGAGCAGCGCCTGCGCCTGCTCGTTCAGGTCGGCGAGCAGGGCGTCGATGTCGACCCCCTCGTCGGTGAGCACGGCCTGGACCGCGGAGTCGAGCAGGCCGTAGAACGGCTGGGTCTGCCGGCTCGGCTCACCCACCACGGGCTGGTCGAACATGACGTCGGTGTAGCCGGTCATCTGGTCCAGCGGGACGTTGATGTAGTCGGCCTTCCACTCCAGCTCCTGCTCGTACTGCTCGCGGCTGAAGATCGGCAGCACCGGCGTCCCGACGCCCTGACCGCCCTCGTTGCGGACCTGGGAGTCGCGGACCGCCTGCTGCTCGTCCCGCAGCGTGCTCAGGTACCAGAAGTCGATCCACTTGATCGCCGCGTCCTTGGTCGCGTCGTCGGCCGAGACGTTGACGGCGGCGAGGGTGCCGCCCACCAGGACGCCGGCGTCGTCGCCCTCGAGCGGCATGGCGGTCAGGCCGTAGGTGGCCGGGTCGAGCCCGTTGGTCTCCATGAGGGAGTTCAGGACGTCGGAGCCCGAGGTGTACATGGCGAGCTGGCCCGCGGCGAACGCCTGGTTGATGGTGCCCCAGTCGAGCGTGGTGTCCGCGAGGATCGCGTCGTCGGTCCAGCGCAGCTCGTGCAGGAACTCCAGGTGCGCACGCGTCGCGTCGTTGTCCAGGGTGGCGGTGTACGTGCCGTCCTCGTTCGCCTCCTGCACGCGGCCGCCCCGCGCGTACGTCGCGGCCGTCATCTGCCAGCCGCCGGTGTTGTTCGCGGCCATGGTGGCGAAGCCGGCGACGCCGGTCTCCCTCTTGATCTGCGCGGCGTACTCCGCGACCTCGTCCCACGTCGTCGGCGGGTCGTCCGGGTCGAGGCCGGCCTGCTCGAACAGGTCGCGGTTGTAGTGCAGCGCCACGCCGTAGATCGACTTCGCGGGGATCGCGTACACGTGGCCGTCCTCGCCGGTGCCGGCGGCGAGCAGCTGCTCGTTGAACTCGTTCGCGTAGTCGAGCTGCGCGAACTCGGCGTCGAGGTCAGCGAGCTGACCGTTCTGGATGAGCGTCTTGGCGTCGGTGAGGGGGATCTCGTAGACGTCGGGCAGGGTGCCACCGGCGAGCTGGGCGGCGAACGTCGTCGCGCGCCACTCGTACTCGACGCCCTCGACCGTGATGTACGGGTACATCTCCTCGAACTCGGCGACCCGCTCGTCGAAGGCCGCGAAGGCCTCCGGCTCGGAGCCGGGGATGAGGCTGACCACGCTCAGCGTGATCTCCTCGGGCTCGGCGTCCTCGCCGGCCTCGGCGTCGACCGAGGGGTCCTCGGCGGGGTCGTCGTTGGCGCAGCCGGCCAGCAGGCCTGCTGCGAGTGCACTGGTCAGGACCAGCGCGGTGGCGGTACGTGGGGACCTCATCGTCACTCCTTCGGGGAAGCGGTGTGGTGCGGGGCTGAGCGGGAGGTGCGGTGGTGCGGGTGGTGCGTCAGGCGGGCTCGGTGAGGGTGAGCCACGCGGCGTCGTCGGTTCCCAGCCGGCCGGCCTGCAGCGGGGCGCTGCTGAGCAGGACGGCGGTGTGCGGGGGGAGCTCGCACGGCTCCGGCCCCAGATTCACGACGCACGCGACCGAGCCGCGCCGGAACGCCAGCACGTCGGAGGGTGCGTCGAGCCAGCGGACGGGCGCGTCCGCGAGGTCCGCGAGGTCCGAGCGCAGGGCGATGGCCCGGCGGTAGAGCGCGAGCATCGACCCCGGGTCCTGCTCCTGCCGCTCGACCGTGAGCTGCGCCCAGCCGACCGGCTGCGGGAGCCAGGGCTCGGCGTCGTCGGGCGAGAAGCCGAACGGCGGGTGCTCGCCCGACCACGGCAGGGGCACGCGACAGCCGTCGCGCCCGGGGTCGACGCCGCCCGAGCGGTGGTGCATGGGGTCCTGGATGAGGTCGACGGCGAGGTCCTCGACCTCGGGCAGGCCGAGCTCGTCGCCCTGGTAGACGTAGAGGCACCCCGGGAGCGCCGCGGTGAGCAGCGCGGCGGCGCGTGCCCGACGGCGGCCCAGCGCCAGGTCCGTCGGGGTGCCGAAGCGCTTCGCGGCGAACGAGAAGCCCGTCTCGGCGCGGCCGTAGCGGGTCACGGGACGGGTGACGTCGTGGTTCGACAGCACCCAGGTGGGTGGCGCGCCCACGGCCCGGTGCGCCTCGAGGGTCGTGTCGATCGACTGGCGCAGCTCCTTGGCGTCCCAGGGTCGCGCCATGAAGTCGAAGTTGAACGCCGTGTGCATCTCGTCGGGGCGCAGGTAGCGGGCGAAGCGCTCCGCGTCCTCCAGCCACACCTCGCCGACGAGCACCCGGGGCGGGTCGTAGGCGTCGGCCACGGCGCGCCAGTCGCGGTAGATCTGGTGCAGCCCGTCGCGGTCCAGGTGCGGGTGCTCGCCCGGGCGCGGCGCCGGCGGGACCTCGGGCAGGGCCGGGTCCTTGAGCAGCAGCGCGGCGGAGTCGATCCGGATGCCGGCGACGCCGCGGTCGAACCAGAACCGGAGCACCGCCTCGTGCTCCGCGCGCACGTCCGGGTGGTCCCAGTTGAGGTCCGGCTGCTGCGGGGTGAAGAGGTGGAGGTACCACTCCCCGGGGGCGCCGTCGACGTCGGTGGTGCGCGTCCAGGTCGGGCCGCCGAAGCTCGAGACCCATCGCGTCGGCATCTCGTCGCCCGCCGGACCGCGGCCGGGGTGGAACCAGAACCGGTCGCGTTCGGGGGAGCCCGGACCGGCCGCGAGCGCCGCCTGGAACCACGGGTGCGCGTCGGACACGTGGTTGGGGACGACGTCGACGATCGTCCGGATGCCCAGAGCGAGCGCCTCGGTGATGAGCGCCTCGGCCTGGGCGAGGTCGCCGAAGCGGGGGTCGATGCGGCGGTAGTCGGCGACGTCGTAGCCGCCGTCCGCCATCGGGGAGGCGTACCAGGGCGTGAACCAGAGGGCGTCGACGCCGAGGTCCCGCAGGTACGGCAGCCGGGCGCGGACGCCCGCGAGGTCACCGGTGCCGTCGCCGTCGCCGTCGGCGAACGAGCGCACGTACACCTGGTAGATGACCGCGTGGCGCCACCAGGCGACATCGGCTGGAAGCACGGGGGACCTCTCGTCGCGGGACGGCCGTGGGGCCGACGGCGGCATCGCCGTACCCGAGACACTAAAGATCTCGACTGATGTTACGCAAGAACTCGACGGTAACGATTCGGAAACGCAACCACGCCCCGCTGAAGGGGCGTGGCGTTCGCACGGCACGACTGGTCAGGGAATGCCGCCGTATGCGCGGGATTCCCTGACACGACCCCCGCGTGGGGCGTCTGCGGCTAGGAGCGCGCGGGGGCGGTCGAGCCGCGGACGACGAGCTCCGGCTCGAAGAGCAGCTCGTCGTGGGGGACCTCGGTGCCGGCGATCTGGGCGACCAGCAGGTCGATGGCCGCGCGTCCCATCGCGTCGATGGGCTGCCGCACCGTGGTGAGGGGCGGGTCCGTGCAGTTCATGAGCGCGGAGTCGTCGTAGCCGACCACCGACACGTCGTCGGGCACGCGCTTTCCGGCACGCCGGACGGCACGGACGGCCCCCAGCGCGAGCGGGTCGCTCGCGCAGATGATCCCGGTCACCCCGGTGCGCAGCAGCCGGGTGGTCGCCGCCTGGCCGCTCTCGAGCGAGTAGACGCTCCGCACCACCTGGTCAGGCCCGAGGTCGAGGCCCAGGCGCTCGGCCATGGCCAGCGCGGCACTCAGCTTCCGCTCGGACGGCACGTGGTCGGCCGGCCCGAGCACGAGCCCGATGCGGGTGTGCCCGAGCGACGCGAGGTGCCCCAGCGCCTGCTCGACGGCGACCTCGTCGTCGCAGGCCACGCGCGGGAAGGGGAGCTCCTCGATGGACGCGTTGATGAGCACCGCAGGCAGGTTGCGGGCCGCGAGGCGGTGGTAGTGGTCGTGGGCCGCGTCACGCTGCGAGAACAGGCCGCCGGCGAACACGATGCCGGAGACCTGCTGGGTGAGCAGCAGCTCGACGTAGTCGGCCTCGGAGACGCCGCCGGCCGTCTGCGTGCAGAGCACCGGCGTGAAGCCCTGCTGGGCCAACGCCCCCCCGACCACCTCGGCGAAGGCGGGGAAGATCGGGTTGGCGAGCTCGGGGATGACGAGCCCGACCAGCCGGGCCTTCTCGCCGCGCAGCTTGGTCGGCCGCTCGTAGCCGAGAACGTCCAGGGCGGTGAGCACGGCCTCACGCGTGGCCTCGCCGACCCCGGGCTTGCCGTTGAGGACGCGGCTCACGGTCGCCTCGCTCACCCCGACCTTGCGGGCGACCTCGGCGAGACGTCGTGACATGTGCGCAAGTCTACGACGTACAACGCAAGCGGCTTGCGTAGACCGGCGGCGATCTTCGCGGCGCGTCCCCCGAGCCCCGCCCCTAGGCTCGACAACCGGACGCAGAGCCGGGGAGGTGCTCATGGCACGAGTGGGAACGGCCGTCGTCGGGGCGTGCGCGCTGCTGGCCGTGGCGTGCACGGCGCCGGCAACGCCTGACGGCACGGCGTCCCCGACCCCCACGCCGACGCCGCCGCCCGTCTACACCGCGGAGCTGCGGCTCCCCCAGGAGGCCACCACCGTCGTCGGCGGCACGGCGCCCGCGACGCTCGCCGCCGGGATGAGCACGGCCCTCTACGAGTCCGCACCGGTGGCGGTCGTCGCGCCGGCCGACGACGTCGCCGCGCAGGTCCGCGCAGCGTCCGTCGCCGTCGCTCTGGGCGCGCCGCTGCTGCTCGACACCCCCGCCGCGGAGGTGCCCGCCACCGACGCACCGGCCGACGACCCCACGCCGGCCGCCACCGACGCTCCGGCCGACGACCCCACGACCGCCGAGCTCGACCGCCTCGGGGTGCTCGCCGTCCTGACCGTCGGCGACGTGATGCCCGAGGTGGGCGACGACGTCGTCGTGGTCACGGCACCCGAGGACGACCGGGCGCTGGCGGAGCTGCTGCGCGTCGAGCTGGCCGCACCGCCGTTCGAGGCGAGCCCGCCGCCCGGCGCCGACGTCTCCGCGGTCGCCGCGCTCGACCGGGACGCGCCGACCCTCCTGACACCCCCGCCCTCGCCCTCGCCCTCGTCCGGGCCGGAGCGGACAGCCGACGCCGGTCCGGGCGAGGAGGACACGACCCCCGAGCTACCCCGCACCGAGCTGGCCGAGGCGCCCGACGGCGCACTCGTCCTCACCACCGGAGCGCAGGCCGAGCTGGCGGCGGTCGCGACCGCCCGGGCCGCCGGCGTCGAGGTCGTGACCGTCACCAGCGCCGATCCTCGCGTGGACTCGGCGGACGTCCAGGCGATCGCCGCGGCGTCCCCCAGCTCGACGATCGCCATCGGCGACACCTTCGGTGCGGCGGAGACGCTGGACTGGAAGGTCGCGACCGCGGCGACCGGTGTCGAGCTGCCCGGCGGCGGCCAGCTGGCGTTCACCAACCGCCGGATGGTCGCCATGTACGGCTGCCCGACCTTCCCGGCGCTCGGCATCCTCGGGGAGCAGGACATCCCCTCGTCCATCTCCCGGGTCCGGGGCCTGGCCAACGAGTACCAGGCCCTCACGCCGGAGCGCGTGGTGCCGGCGTTCGAGATCATCGTGACGATCGCGTCGGCCGGGGCGGGCGAGGACGGCAACTACTCCAACGAGCTCCCCGTCGAGACGTTCGTGCCCTGGGTCGAGGCGGCGCTCGAGGCGGGCGTCTACGTGGTGCTGGACCTCCAGCCGGGCCGGACCGACTTCGTCACGCAGGCCAAGCTCTACGAGCAGCTCCTGCTGTACCCGAACGTCGGCCTGGCGCTCGACCCGGAGTGGCGGCTCGCGCCCGACCAGGTGCACCTGCGCCAGATCGGCTCCGTGCACGTCGACGAGGTGAACGCCGTCGCCGACTACCTGGCCGAGCTCACGCGGACGCACCACCTGCCCCAGAAGGTGCTCGTCCTGCACCAGTTCATGCAGCGGATGATCCAGGGCCGGGAGAACCTCGACACGTCCCACCCGGAGCTCGCCGTGCTCATCCACGCGGACGGCCAGGGCAGCCAGGGCGGCAAGAACGGGACCTGGCAGAACCTCCACCAGGGCGCGCCGGCCGGTGTGGTGTGGGGCTGGAAGAACTTCATCGACGAGGACGTCCCGATGCTGACGCCGGCGCAGACGTACCAGGTCCAGCCGGTGCCGCACTTCGTCAGCTACCAGTAGGGGCGCGGGCCGCTCGACGGCGGCCCTGCGGCCGTGGCCGGCGTCGGGAGGCGCGGGCGGAGGCCTCACCGACGCCGGCCGGCTCACGGTGCAGGGCGGGTTGACCGGAGCCACACGGCCGACGCCGCTCGGCGCGCCGGGGCGGGGTGGCGCGCCGCGGCGTCGTCAGGACGCGCGGAGCTGGCGGGGCACGAAGGCCAGCAGCGCGTCGTCCGGCAGGCACGCCACGCGCTGGAGGATCGCTGCGATGAGCTCAGGCTCGGGGGCGGCGCCGTGCTCTGAAGGGACGACGCTGGACGGCTCGTACATGGCGGCCACATCCTTCGTTCGGTAACCCGGCTGACCCCGAGGGTCCCGTGGCTTTGCGTCCCCGCCTTGCGACGGGTTTGCCTTTTTCGCTGTCGGGACAAGCGTACTGATCGGCGCCCGGGACGGAAGACCCCGAGGGCGTCGAACACGGTCCACGGGGCGGAAATCACCCGGTCGGCGCAGAGCGGACGTGTGAACGCACACAACCGACGGCTCGCGGACGGCGGAAACGCTTACACACGCCTGGCTCCGGCCGATCGGAAGGACCCGACACCTGGCCCAAGCCCCTGGAGGACGCGTGCACGGAGTCACCGGCGTCACCGACCGGATCGCGCAGATCCAGAGCCGGATCGACCAGCTCAGCCCGCAGCGGGCGGGGGGCTCGGCCTCGGCGTTCGCGGCCGTTCTCGGCCAGGCCGTCGTCGCGCAGACCGTCAACGCGCCCGGCGCCACGACGCCCGCGCCGTCCGTGATCGCGACGACGCCGCAGGCGGCGTCCCGCATCGGGGCGGGCCTGCACGACGTCGACGCCAAGGGCATCCCCACCGCCCTGAAGACCTACGGCAACGGCCGCATCCCCGCCTCCGCGCTCAGCGTCATCGAGGGCACGCCGCACAAGCTGTGGGAGCCGGCCGCGCGGTCGTTCGAGGCGATGCGCAGTGCGGCTGCGGCCGAGGGCATCACCATCGGCATCACCGACTCCTACCGCACCTATGAGTCCCAGGTGGACCTGGTGCGGCGCAAGGGCCTGTACTCGCAGGGCGGCCTCGCGGCCGAGCCCGGCACGAGCAAGCACGGCTGGGGTGTCGCGCTGGACCTGCGGCTGGACTCGGCCGCCCAGGCGTGGATGCGGGCCAACGGGGCGCGCTACGGCTACGTCGAGAACGTGCCGCGGGAGCCCTGGCACTGGCAGTACAAGCCGTTCGTGCCCTGACGCGGGCGGCCACTGCTGGGGCACCCGGGCGTCAGGGGACGACGACGGACATCCGCCCCGCGCCGTAGCCCGACACCGACATCTCCAGGTCCATCCGGCGGACCATCCCGCGCAGGCGCGCGTCGACGTCGGACGGCAGGATCTCCCGCGGCGCGTACGCCTCGGACAGGCGCACGTGCGGCGCGCCCTCGGCGTTGAACAGGCTGGACGCGACGTTCAGGATCTCCGCCGCGTTGTCGTACAGCGCCGGCGAGAGGAGCTCGGTGCGCACGACGTCCTCGGCGGTGCGCACGCCCATCAGCCCGATGGCGGCGCCGACGCTCGCCGCCAGGGCGAGGTCGAGCACGACGACGGCGCGCAGCTGCTGCGCGTCGTCGACGTAGACGCCGACCATCGCGCCCGGGTGCTTGCGCGGGTCGGCACCGGTCGACGTGAGCTCCGCCTCGACGTCACGGCCGAGCAGGCCCTCGAGGAGCTCGCGCACCTCCAGGGCCGACGGGAGCGGGGTGATGGGGGGCATGGTCACTCCAGGTACGGGTCGATCGTCTCTCGGAAGACATCAGCGGTGAAGGGCTTGGCGATGAGGAAGAGCGCGCCGGCGGCCTCCGCCTGCGCGCGCATCTCCGGTGAGCCCTCCGAGGTCACGAACGCGAAGGGCGTGTCGAGCCCGGACGCGCGCATGCTCTCCAGCAGCTCCATCCCGGTCATCTCGGGCATGTTCCAGTCGGACAGCACCAGGTCCGGCGGGTCCGCCGTGACCGCCTCGAAGGCGGCGCGACCGTCCTGCGCCTCGCTGATGTCCCACCAGTCGTACCCCGCCTGACGCAAGGTACGGATCACGATCTGCCGCATGACGCGGCTGTCATCGGCCACGAGGACGCGCACCGCGACCACCTCCCTCCTGCAGCCCCGCCGGATCGATCGGGGCCGGTCCTGCCCACCGCGCGTCGTTCACGGCAGGTTCCACAGCGTGATCACCAACGGCCGCCCGCGCCAGTCGAGCGACAAGGCGTAGATCAGGTCCTCGGGCGTGGTCTCCGGGCGGTCGTGGCTGACCTCCGGCAGGGTGAGCGCGCCAGGGTCCGTCACCAGGGCCTTGAGGTTGCCGCCGACGACGTTCGCCACCTCGCCGAGCGCGTCGGCGAGGTCGGCGTCGCCGACCGGCTCCTCGGGCTCCATGGCGAGCAGCGCGCGGGTGATGCGGCGCGCCGTCGGCTGCTCCGTGCTCAGCAGCACGCGGCCCTGCACGGGGCCGCGCACGTCGACCCACGCGTGCACCTCGTCCGTGAGCGTGGGCTCCGGCCCCGCCCACGCGCGCAGGTGGCCCACCTCGCCGTCGATCATGGCGGAGAAGACCTCCTCCGCGATGGTGTACACCGGATCGGTGCCCTGGAAGGCATCGATGTCCACGTCGAAGGTCATGCCGACTCCTGGAGTCCGACCAGCCCGAGCAGCTGGAGCTTGTCCCGGATCGCGTCCGGGGTGAACGGCTTGATCACGTACTCGTGGGCGCCCGCCGCGAGCGCCCGGACGATCTGGCCCTGCTCGCTCTCGGTCGTGATCATCATGAGTGTCACGTCCCGCCAGCGGCCGTCCTTGCGGACGGCGGTCACGAAGCCCAGCCCGTCCAGGTTGGGCATGTTCCAGTCGATGCAGGCGAGCTCCACGTCGAGGCCGTCCTCGAGCGCGTCGAGGGCCTCCTGACCGTCCGCCGCCTCGACGGTGTCGAAGCCGAGCGGTCGGAGGATCCCCGCGATGATGCGCCGCATCGTCCGCGAGTCGTCGATCACCAGTGCTCTCATGCTGCCCTCCGCGCCTCGTGGCGGTACACGGCACCTCTGCCCACCGGGACCCTCTCCCAGGTGTCGTCGATGCCCAAGGTCGTCTCGGCGGCCCCCAGGACGAGGTAGCCGCCAGGTCGCATCGCGCGCTGCACCCGCCGCAGCACGTCCTGCTTGGTCGCCAGGTCGAAGTAGATGAGCACGTTGCGCAGGAAGACGACGTCGAACGGCCCACCCGGCGGAGGCAGCTCGAGGAGGTTGTGCCGCCGGAACGTCACCTGGTTGCGCAGGGCCGGGGCCACCTCCCAGTCTGCGCCGACGCGTGCGAAGTGCCGGACCAGCATCGTGGCCGGCAGTCCTCGGTTGACCTCCAGCTGGCTGTACCGCGCCGCGCGGGCGCGCTCCAGCATCTCGGCCGACAGGTCGGTGGCGAGGATCTCGAGCTTGCCCGCCGGGACGACGTCGGCCAGCGCCATCGCGATGGAGTAGGGCTCCTGGCCGCTGGAGCAGGCCGCCGACCACACACGGAGCGGCCCCGGCTCGGCGAGGCGCCGCACCTCGGGCACCACGTGCTCGACGAGCGCCTGGAACGGCTGCGCGTCGCGGAACCACGACGTCTCGTTCGTCGTGAGGGCGTCGACCACGAGCTCGAGCCGCGCCGGGTGCGGGGCGGTGCGCAACGCGCGCAGGTAGGCGTCGACGTCGTCGGCGGCGGCGGCGCGGGCGAGCGGCAGGAGACGACCCTCGACCAGGTACTCCTTGCCGGACTCCAGCACGATGCCGCTGCGCCGGCGGACGAGCTCGGCGACGTAGGAGAAGCTCTCCCCGGTGATGCTCACGCGGCACCTCCTGGGCGGGTCGCGGCGGTCAGGGGATGGCCCGCCACGGTGCGGCGGACGGCCTCGGCGACGCCGGGCAGCGGGACGACGGCGTGCGCGCCGGGGCCCGTCGCGACGGCGCCGGGCATGCCCCAGACGACCGACGTCTCCTCGTCCTGCACGATCACGCGGCCGCCCGCGGCGACGACCTGCTCGCAGGCCGTCCGGCCGTCGGCGCCCATCCCGGTGAGCACGACGGCGAGCAGGTCGCCCCCGTACGCGGTCACCGCCGAGCGCATCATGACGTCCACGGACGGCCGGCAGTAGTTCACGGGTGGCGCGTCGGTCAGGCGCGTGCGGACGGAGGCGCCGGACCGCACGAGCTCGAGGTGGCGGTCGCCCGGCGCGACGTACACGGTGCCCGGCACGAGCTCTTCACCGCCGGCCACCTCCACGACGGTCGAGGGTCCGAGGCGGTCCAGCCGCTGGGCGAGCTGGCGGGTGAAGACGGGGGGCATGTGCTGGACGACGACGACGGGGACGGGGAGGGCAGCGGGCAGGCCGCGGAGGACCTGGGAGAGCGCCTCCGGCCCACCGGTCGACGACCCCACGACGACGGCGCGGACGGGGCGCGGGTCCGGCGGTGGGAGGAGTCGCGCCTGGGGGCGAGCCGGGGTGATCGGCGCCGGTCGGACGCGGGTCGGGCCGGCGGCCGCCAGCGGCGCCGCGGCGGGGATCGGGGCGGCACCGGCACCCGTGGGCCGGGGCACGAGGGCGTGGATCCGGGGCAGCAGCTCGCCGGCGACCCGGCTCAGGGCCTCGGCGAGGCTCCCGACGCCGCTCGGCTTGGTCACGTAGTCCGTCGCCCCCGCGGCGAGGGCGTCGAGGGTGGCGGCGGCGCCGCGGTCCGTGAGCGTGGAGAACATGACGATGGGCATCCGGTGGCCGGCGGCGCGGAGCGCCCGGACGGTCGCGATGCCGTCCATCACCGGCATCTCGATGTCCATCGTCACGAGGTCGGGGTCGAGCTGCGCGACCTTGCTCAGGGCGATCTGCCCGTTGGCGGCGACCCCGACGACCTCGACGGCGGGATCCTCGGCGAGGGCGCCGACCAGCAGCCGGCGGACGACGACCGAGTCGTCGACCACGAGCACGGTGATGGCTGGCACGGGGGGATCTCCGGGGGCTCGCGGTGGGTGAGGGGCTGACTGCTTCCGATCGGCCGCGCGGGGGCAGATGTGAGCCCCCCGCGCGGCCGGGACCGGGTCAGTACGTGAAGGTGCTGACGCGCGCGCGGAGGTCGGCGGACATCTCGGCCAGCTCGCGGATCGCGGCCTCCATCTGCCCGAGCACCTGCGTCGTCGTGCCCGCGGCGGTCGCCACACCAGTGATGTTCGCGGCGATCTCGGTCGTGCCGGTGGCGGCCTCGAGCGCCCCACGGGACATCTCGGTCGTCGTCGCGGTCTGCTCCTCCACCGCCGAGGCGATCGTCAGCTGGTAGTCGTTGATCGAGGCGATGATCTGCGCGATCTGACCGATC
>Ga0196970_1001647_pt1 | contig 13990 bp, 16 predicted proteins | sample S1v_513CmetaG_FD_148672 | JGI IMG/M metagenome (GOLD analysis project Ga0196970, IMG submission 148672) | Soil microbial communities from Anza Borrego desert, Southern California, United States - S1+v_5-13C | ecosystem: Environmental > Terrestrial > Soil > Desert | place: USA: California... | reverse complement strand
CTCCATCCTCGGCTCCCGGCCCGCACCCGAGGAGCGCCCGCGATGGGAACGGGTCCTCGAGTTCGGCCGGAACGCGTGGGGCGGCGACGACGTCGTCGGGCTGTTCTTCCTCGACGCCTCCGGGGGCTCGATGCCGATGTCGTTCGTCCAGGCGCTCGTCGCGATCGGCTTCCGGCCCATCCCCCTGGCCGGTGCGCCGCACGAGAAGGTCGTCGACATCGGCATCCAGCGCACGCTCACGGCGCTCCTGGAACGCCCCGGGGACGTCCTCCTGGCCAGCCACGACGGCGACTTCGCACCGCAGGTGCGTGACCTCCTCACCACCGACCGGCACGTGGGCGTGCTCGCCTTCAAGGAGTTCACCAGCACCGCCCTGCAGCACCTCGCGGCGGACGGCCTCCAGGTGTTCGACCTCGAGAGCGACGTGGGGGCGTTCAACGTCGTGCTGCCACGGCTCCGGATCATCCCGCTCGCCGAGTTCGACCCGCTGCGCTACCTCTGACGGCCGGGCGCACCCGGTCGGCGCGGAGTCGATCTCTGGCAGGACTGCGCCGCATCCCGCACGATGTGCGGCATGGACCACCGCGACGAACGGCACACCGGCGACGACGGGCGACGCGAGACGCCCATGGAACGCCTCGACCGGAACTGGAACGAGATCCTTCAGGAGCTCCGCGTCACCCAGACCGGCATCCAGATCCTCACCGGCTTCCTCCTGACGGTGCCGTTCCAGCAGAAGTTCGCCGACCTGACGTCGACCCAGCGGGTGATGTACCTGGTGCTCGTGGTCCTCGCCGCGATCACGACGGGGCTGATGGTGGCCCCGGTGAGCATGCACCGCTGGCTCTTCCGGCGGCGGGCGAAGTCGGCGCTCGTCAACGAGGCCGACCGGTTCATGCGCATCGGGCTCGTCTTCCTCGCCCTGGTGGTGAGCGGCGTCGTCCTGCTGGTCTTCGACGTCGTGACGACGCGCGCGATCGCCCTGACCGCGTCTGGCGCACTCCTGGCTCTCCTGGTCGGCGCCTGGTTCGTGCTGCCCGCGGTGCTGGCGCGGTCCAACCGGCACATCACTGACGAGCAGACACCGGGACCCCCGCCGCACACGTGACCGGGGCCGCCGCCGCGCCCGCGGCCGGCCGGCGGCCGGCCCGCTCCGGCCCACTCCCGGCCCGCTCCCGCAGATGGCGGCGTCGGGCACAGGGTGCGGCGGCCCTGCTGTCGCACCCTGCGACTTCGGCCGCGATCTGCGGTGGAGGGGCCAGGAGCGCGGCGCCTAAGTGCCCTGGACCGGCGAGCCGGCGGCGGCCGGGTACTCGAGCCCGCCGCTGCCGACCCTGGCGCCGGCGGACGGCGCGTGCTCGGTCCGCCGGCCGTCGTGGCCGAGGTGGACGACGGTGAGGCCCAGCAGCAGCACCGCGGCGTCGGCGACCAGCCGTCGGTGGCACCGCCACCAGAGCGTCTCGCTGCACATGACGGCCGTCGCGGTGCCGTGCGCCTGCCCCGCGAGCTCGTCGAGCGCGGCCGCGAACTCCGGCGTGCGGGTGTGCGCGGCGTACGCGCGGAACGCCGCCACCTGCCACCAGTCGTCGCGACCTGCCTGCGGCGTCGACGGCGCCGAGCGCCGCCCTCCCAGCCGGGGGTCCCACCGGTAGGCGATCCCCGCCTCGGGCAGTGACTCGGCGAGTGCATCTCGGGCGACGTGGGGGTGTCGGCGGCTGCCGGGGAAGCGCCGGATGTCGACGACGGCCGCCACCTCCGCCGCCCGCAGCAGGTCGAGCAACGCGGTGGCGTCGAGGGTGCCGTGCCCGAGGGTGAACAGCGGAAGACCCGTCACCACCTCAGACTGCGGGCGGGACGGGCCTTCGGCTAGTGCTCAGACGTGGGCGAGCCGCAGGACGCAGCGGTCGCCGTCGCCCCGGGGCACCAGCTCGTCGACGACGAGCGGACCCTCGTGCCGGGTGAGGACGCCGCGGGCGAGCCCGAGGTGGGACGCGCACACGACGCTCTTGCGGTCGCTGGGGACGTCGGCGAACGGGCAGTGGCTCAGCGACATCTGCATGGAGTCCCGCTCGAGCTCCGGGTCGAACCCCAGCTCCTCGAGGTGACGCAGGAGCGCGGAGATCTGCTCCTCGGCGTCGGCCTCCTCGTCGTTGACCGAGACGGTGCCCGGACACCCGAGCTCCGCGGCCCACTCCATGCCGGCGAGCTCGGCCTCGGTGAGCGGCGACTCCATGGGCTTGCCGTAGCCGTCGAGCAGGAGGCGCACGAGGTGCCCACGGGCGCGCGAGTCGACGGTGGCGGAGGCGGCGCTGTCCACGGACCGGTACAGCATGCGCGGGCGGCCGCGGGTGGTGCGGTGCTCCGGCTGACGGACCACGAACCCGCTGGCGACCAGGCGGTCCAGGTGCTCACGGGTGGTGTTGACGTGCAGGCCGACCCCCGCCGCGACGTCCTCCACGGGGACGGGCCCCTGGCGTTCCTGGAGGAGGCGCATGATGCGCATGCGGCTGTTGCAGGCGAGGACGCGCAACGCCCGGAGCTGGTGGTCACCCATGAAGGTCAGTATTGACGGCAACCAACGGGTCTACCTGGGACCTTTGTGCCGAACGCACAATTCACCCGGTCCCCGTTGCTCGTGCCGCGCCGCATCTCCGGCGGGCGGCTGAGGGCGACCGCGGGCCGCGCCTCAGGCGAGGCAGCACGCCGGCGTCGGCTCGGTCGCCCGCCGGGCGGCGGCGAACGCCTGGCGCGCCTGCGCCAGGGCCCGCGCGCGGGCGCCGCGCCGCGCCGTGGCGGCGCGCGGTCGGCCGACGAGCTCGGCGAGGAGCTCGGTGTGGCGCATCGTGTGCATCATCAGCATGGACTCTGGGGTGAGCATCTCGGTGTCTCCGTCTCGGTGCTGGGTCTTGGATGGACCAGGGGTGTCTGGCGTCAGGCGGGCTTCACGGCACGCACCAGCGCGCTGTGCAGCCCTGAGGGGTGGTCGTCGAGGAAGGTCACCTCGGCGTCGACGAAGCCGGCCGCCGCCAGCCCGTCGAGGTACTCGCTGCGCGACAGCGCGCCCGCGATGCAGCCCGCGTGGTCGCCGAGCGCGGCACGGTCGGCCGGCGCGAGCCGGTCCTCCGCGACGACGTCCGCGATGCCGATGCGGCCGCCGGCCACCAGGACGCGGGCCATCTCGGCGAGCACGGTCGGCTTGTCGGTCGACAGGTTCACCACGCAGTTGGAGATGACCACGTCCACGGACGCGTCGGGCAGGGGCACGGCCTCGATCCGTCCCTCGAGGAACTCCACGTTGGTGGCGCCGGCCTCGGCGGCGTTGCGTCGGGCGAGCTCCAGCATCTCGGGCGTCATGTCGACCCCGTAGGCGTAGCCCTCGGGTCCGACCCGGCGCGCCGAGAGGAGGACGTCGATCCCGCCGCCGGAGCCCAGGTCCAGCACGCGCTCCCCCGGCCGCAGGTCTGCGACGGCGAAGGGGTTGCCGCACCCGAGGCTGGCGAGCAGGGCCGGGCCGGGCAGGCCGGCGGCGTCGTCGGCGGCGTAGAAGCGCGCGCCCGTCTCGAGCTGCAGGGTCTGCGTGCCTGACCCCGTGCCGCAGCACGAGCTGTCGGTGCCGCAACAGCTGCCGTCGGTCGCGCAGCCCACGGCCTCACCGCGGTCGAGCACGACGCGCGCCGCCTCCGCGTATCGGGTGCGGACCTCGTCCACGAGCTGCTCGTCGTTGCGCGTCACGTCGTCCTCCATAGATCGATGATCGTCGATGCGCTCCATCCTGCGCGCTATATCGACAGATGTCAATACGTCTGCGAGACTGACTCCATGGCCACCGCCCAGACCGATCGCGACCGCATCGCGCTCCCCCTCGCCGACGCCTGCCCCATCGACGCCGTGTCGTGCTGCGCCCCGCTGGCCACGACGCCGCTCGACGCCGACGACGCCGTCGGGCTCGCCGCCGTGCTCAAGGCCATCGCGGACCCCGCACGGCTACGCGTCATCTCGATGCTCGCCGCCTCCGGCGAGGCGTGCGTGTGCGACCTGACCGAGCCGCTCGGCCTCTCGCAGCCCACGGTGTCCCACCACCTCAAGACGCTCACCGACGCCGGGCTGGTGCGCCGGGAGAAGCGCGGCGTCTGGGCCTACTTCTCCCTCGTCCCCGGTGCCCTCGACGGCATCGGGCGCCTGCTCAGCACGGCTGACGCCGCCCGCTCCGCGTCATGACCGGCCCGCTCGACGCGGTGGCCGGCCGCCTCGCGGCAGTCCCCGGGCTACGCCGGTGGATCGGACCGGACGACGGCGTCGTCGTCGCCCAGGCGGCATCCATCGCCGCGCTGGCGTGGCCGGGCAGGGCGCGGTGGCAGCTCCCGACGCCGGTCCTGGCCGCCGCGGGAGCGGCACTCGTCGGCGGCGGGGCCGTGACCGTCGCGGCCGGCGCCGTCCACGGTGCCCGGCTCACCCCGCGGGTGGAGCCGCCGGAGGACGCCGAGCTCTACACCGAGGGCCTCTACGCCCTGAGCCGCAACCCCATCTACGCCGGCCTGCTCACCGCCGCGGCCGGCTGGGCAGTCCTGCGGCGCCGGCCGGAGCCCCTGCTCGCCTGGGCAGCACTCGTGGCCGTGCTCACGCGCAAGGCGCGGCAGGAGGAGGCGCGCCTGGTCGAGCGCTTCGGCCAGCCGTACGAGGCCTACCGCCTGCGCACGCCCCGGTTCGTCGGGCTGCCACGGGGACGGCGGGACGGCACGGGCGCTCGGTAGGCTCTCGCCCGGCCAGTCCGCGACACCGGAAGGCAGCACGTGGAGACAGCAACGCTGAGCAGGGACGGCAGCGTCCACGTCACCGACGAGCGCTTCAACACCGTCTCGCACCTGGTCGCCTCCTGCTTCGCGCTCGTCGGCGCCGCCCTCCTCATCGCCCAGGCCGGTGCCCAGGGTGACCCGTGGAAGGTCGTCGGCTTCAGCGTGTACGGCTTCTCCGTGCTGGCCCTGTTCCTGTCGAGCACGCTCCACCACGGGCTCGACCGGGGGCCGCGCGTCAACGCGGTGCTGCGCACGCTCGACTACGACTCGGTCTTCCTCCTGATCGCGGGCTCCGTCACCCCGCTGGTCCTGGTGCTCTTCCGCAGCACCTACGGCTGGACCGTGCTCGGCGCCGTCTGGACGATCGCGGCCGTCGGGATCGCGCTGCGATCGGCGCTCCGCGAGCTGCCGAAGTACGTCACCAACACCCTCTACATCACGCTCGGCTGGATGCCTGTGCTCCTCGCGGGCGAGGGGGCGTCCCTGCCGTTCGGTGCGTACGCGCTGATGGCGGCGGGCGGTCTCGTCTACAGCGCGGGCTTCGTGGTCTTCGTGGTCGAGCGACCGAACCCCCTGCCCGGCGTCTTCGGATTCCACGAGATCTGGCACGCGATGGTGGTGGTCGCGGCGGTGCTCCACTACCTCCTCATGTACCTGTACGTGCTGCCCGCGTAGCACCGCCGCTCCGACGGCCGCCCGTCGTACTGTGCAGGCGGGCGGTGTGACGTGCGTCACGTCCGGCCGCGGATGTCCTCGACGGGCGTTCGCCGTTCGTCGTGCAGGCGACAACCGACCACGGGGAGGAACCATGAAGTACCTCATGCTCATCCGCGACATGCCGAACGACCCGACGCCCGGCGACGACCCCAGCGCGTGGGTGGCCGAGACGACCGCGCGGGGTGTCCGCCTGTTCGGCGAGCGTCTGCGGCCCGACGAGGACGCCACGACCGTGCGCGTCGTCGACGGCGAGATGCTCGTGACCGACGGGCCGTTCGCCGAGGTGCGCGAGCACATCGGCGGGTTCGACCTCATCGAGGTCGACTCCCACGAGGAGGCGGTCGCCGTGGCCGCCGCGCACCCGTCGGCCCGAACCGGCGCCGTCGAGCTCCGGCCGCTCTGGCCGTTCGACTCCTGACTCGATGCTCACCCAGCCGGACCCCGTCGGCGCGGCCGTCGAGTCAGCCTTCGCCCAGGAGTGGGGGCGCCTCGTCGCCGCGCTCATCCGCCGGACCGGCGACTGGGCGCTCGCCGAGGAGTGCGCGCAGGAGGCCTTCCTCGCGGCGGCCGAGCGGTGGCCCGTCGACGGGGTGCCCGACCGCCCCGGCGCCTGGCTGATGACGACGGCCCGCAACCGGGCCACGGACCGGCTGCGGCGCGCCGGCGTCGAACGCCGCAAGCTGCAGGAGGTCGCGATGGACGTGCCGGCGGGGCCACCGGACGAGGACGTGCCCGACGACCGCCTGCGTCTGATCTTCACGTGCTGCCACCCCGCCCTGCCGCTCGAGACCCGCGTGACGCTGGCCCTGCGCACGTTGTGCGGCCTGGGCGTCGACCAGATCGCCCGGGCCTTCGGCGTCGGCGAGGCGGCGATGGCGAAGCGCCTGGTGCGCGCCCGGCAGCGCGTGGCGGCCGACGGCATCCCGTACCAGGTGCCGCCTGCCCACGAGCTCCCTGCGCGCCTCTCCGGGGTGCTCGCCGTGCTCTACCTCGTCTTCACGGAGGGCTACGCCGCGACGTCGGGGGGACTGCTCCGGACCGACCTCTCGGGCGAGGCGGTCCGGCTGGCCCGCGTGCTGGCCGACCTCATGCCCGACGAGCCCGAGGTCCTCGGGCTGCTGGCACTCGTGACCTGCCACGACGCCCGCCGGGCCGCGCGCGTGGACGACGCCGGGCGGCTGGTGCCGCTGGAGGAGCAGGACCGCAGCCGCTGGGACCACGAGCGGATAGAGGCCGCCTGCCGCCTGGTGGAGCGCGCCCGACGGCGCACGACCGCGCCCGGCCCCTACCTGCTGCAGGCCATGATCGCGGCGCTGCACGCCACCGCACCGAGCCCCGAGGAGACGGACTGGCCCCAGGTCGCCGGGCTGTACGCCGTCCTGCGGCGCGGGACGCCGTCGCCGTACGTGGCCCTCGCGCACGCCGTCGCCGTCGGCATGGCGGACGGCCCCGACGCGGGCCTGCGGGCGATCACCGCCCTCGAGGACGCCGGCGCCCTGCCCGGCTACCACCTGCTGCCGGCTGCGCGGGCCGACTTCCTGCGCCGGGCCGCACGGCCGGTCGAGGCGGCCGAGGCCTATCGGGCGGCGCTCGGGCTCGTCACCAACGACGCCGAGCGCGACTACCTCGAGCGACGCCTGCGGGAGGTCGAGCCACAGCGTGCCGCGCAGGTGCAAGGCCGGGGCACCTCGGCACATCGACCAGGTGAGCCGTGAACCACGAGGGGGCAGGTATGGACGTCGAGACCCGGACGACGAGCGCAGCCGCGGTCGTGGCTGCCCTCCTGCTGGTGGCCGCCGCAGGGTGCACGGCCGGTACCGGCTCCATCCCGAGCGGCCGGGTCGAGCTCAGCGACCTGCGCACCGCGTACGGCTGCGGCTACGGGTTCCAGGCTGGCGACGCCGTAGGGACGGTCGGCATCTTCCTGGAGCACGCGTCCCCGGGCGAGCCGCCGCCCGTCGCGCCCGTCGACCTCGGCGACGGCGACGCCGCCTGGTCGGGCGAGATCCGGCTCGGGCGCGGCCTCTTCAACAACTGGTGCAACGACATCCTCGCGGAGCCCGAGGCGACGGTGGACCAGACCTGGGAGCTGGTGGACGGCGTCGTCGCGATCACCGAGGTCGACGAGAGCGCCGGGACCGCGACCCTCCGCGCCACCGACCTGGTCGCCGTCGACCCGTCGGGCACCCGCCACGCCCTGGGCGACATCACCCTCGTCAACGACGCCTGGGGCGTCTTCGCCGGCTGACCCGAGGGGCCGTCCCCGCCCCTTCCCTCTCCCGGTCCCCCTTCCCTCCCTGCCGGAAGGGCTGGGCGCACACCGGGTCGGGCGGGAGGTCAGTCGGACTCGGCGGCCGTCCAGTCCGGCGGCTCGTCCTGGCCGGCCTCCTCCTGGGCGTCGGCCTCCTCCTTGGTGGCGTGCACGGCGTCCTCGGCGTGGTGCGGCGGGCCGTAGACGGTGTAGAGGATCAGCGGGTTCTCGCCGGTGTTGACGAAGTTGTGCGTGCGGCCGGCCGGCACGGCGACGAGGTCACCGGCAGCGACCTTCCGCGTCTGCCCGGAGACGACCGCCTCACCGACACCGCTCACGAAGGTGAGCAGCTGGTCGGTGTCCTCGTGGACCTCTTCGCCGATCTCTCCGCCGGGCGGGATCGTCATGATCACGAGCTGGGCGAACTTGCCGGTCCACAGCACGCGCCTGAAGTCCGGGCTCTGCTCGGCGACGGTGGCGATGGTGAAGTGATCCATGGACGTGCCTCCTTTGTCGTACTCGCGATCATGGTCGAAGCGGTGCACACCGGCCACCGGAGCGACGCGCCCCGGTTGGCGGCCGCGCGGTGGCTACCCCCGCTCGCGCCGACGGCGCTGCTCGAGCCGCCTGCCCCCCGTGAGCCGCAGGGTGCGTCCCTTCTCGATGTCGCCGGCGATCTGCTTCTCCCGCTTGACGCTGGCCTTGGTGTCGCGCGGCGGCAGCTGGATGGTCTCCTCGGCCTCGATGCCTGCCTGCAGCTCGCGCGCCCGCTCGAGCTCGGCGTCGAGCTCCGCGCCGAACAGGAGGGCGTTGTTCGTGAGCCAGAGCCACAGGAGGAAGACGATGACGCCGGCGAGGGCGCCGTAGGTGTCGCCGTAGCTCCCGAGGCCGACGTAGAGCCCGAACGCGAACGTCGCGATGGCCCAGACGACGATGGCGACGAAGGACCCGACGCTGATCCACCGGAACTTCGGCTGCTGCACGTTCGGTGTGGCGTAGTACAGGATCGCGATCGTCAGGGCGACGAGGACGACGATGACCGGCCACTTGGCGATGTTCCAGATGGTGACGGTGACCTCGCTGAGCCCGATCGTCTCGCCGATCGCCTCGGCAACGGGACCGGAGAGCACCATGGCGACCGCGATGATCGCCATCAGGACCAGGGCGACCAGCGTGATGAGCAGCATCATCGGGCGGAGCTTCCAGATGGGGCGCCCCTCGTCGACCTCGTAGATGCGGTTCATGGCGCGGGCGAAGGCGTTCACGTAGCCGGACGCCGACCAGAGCGCGACGAGGAGGCCGGTGATGAGGGCGAGCCCCGCCGACTCGCGTGAGGCGAGGTCCTGGATGAGGCGCTCCACGGTCCCGAGGTCGAGGCCGGGCGCCATGTTCGTGACGGTCTCCATCACCCTCGTGACGATCTGCTCGGCGTCGCCGAACACGCCCAGCAGGGCGACGAGCGCCAGGACGGCCGGGGCGACCGCCAGCACCCCCCAGTAGGTGAGGGCCGCGGCGAGGTCGGTGACGTCGTCGTGCTGGAACTCGCGGAACGTCTTGCGGAGCACGTACTTCCAGGAGGCCTTGGTCAGGTCCGGCGGGGCGTCCGGCTTGCTCGGGTGGTCGGGGTCCGGGGCGTCGGCCTTCGCGGCCGCGCTGCCCGCGGAGCTCGCGGGACCCTGCCGGACGGCGTCCGCCTCGCTGGACCCGCCGACGCCGCCCGGCCGGGTGCCCTCCGTCCGGTTGCCGTCGGGCTGCGGACGGTCGGGTCGTGCGTCGTCAGGCCGCTCGCTCATGGTGGTCCCCCTCGTTGCCGGCGTGACCGGCATCGCCGGCATGACTGGTGTGGCTGGAGTGGCTTCCCGCGCGGTGGTGCCGGGCGGCCGGGTGGTCGGCGGTGTGCGTGGCATGCACGCCGTCGGGCCCGACGACATCCCGTGCCCGCCCGTACGCCGCGGCTCGCAGCGCCGCAGCCCACGGGTACGTGCCCAGGCCGGTCGGCGGCGTCAGCGGGTCGAAGTGCACGGGAGGGTCGAGCGCCGCCTCGGCCGGGCCGTCGAGGTCGAGGCGTGCGAACACGCGCCACGGGCCTGTCAGGGGCGCCCAGCCGAGGCGGAGCCGGAGCGGCTCGCGCCGAAGGGCCTGGACGACGTCGGCCGGGTCGGCACCGACGGGCGTCCGGCGGACGGCGCGGGCACCGAGCAGCAGCGGCCCGTGCGGCCCCCGGTAGGGCAGGAGGCTGGTGTACGTGCCGGCGCTGACGTCGAGGTGCGGCGCGAGCACGTGGCGCAAGCCGGGGGCCGAGCCCGTGGTGGACAGCAGCACGTCGGCGAGCCGGTCGCCGTCGGGCACGCGCAGCGCGAGACCGTGCACGTCGGGCAGCCAGGCGGGCAGGCCGCCGCCGCGCGAGAGGCGGACCAGCACGTCGTCGTCGCCGGCGGAGTCGATCCACGACGCGCCCGAGCTCGCGCCGTGCCGGTGCAGGCGCCCGGTGAGCACGATGCCCGTCGGGTGCAGCGGCTTGGCGTGCCGCACGCGCCCGACGACGCCGCTCAGGGCGCCCAGCACCGCACCGGCGGCGGTGGCCGGCGTCGTCGTCTCCATGGTTCGAGCATCACCCGGCGCGCGCCCGCTGTCGCGGCGAGGAGCCGGCGTCGGCCATCTCCGGCCCTGCCCCGCCACGGCGGGCCCTCCGGCTTCGGACGCCTCCAGCCTCCCCCTCGCGAGTTCGAGGGTTCCGCTCGAGTTCGAGGATCGCGAGCCTCGAACTCGAGCACAAGCCTCGAACCCGAGCGGGGACTTCCGGACAAATGGCTCCGGCGGACCGTGGCGGGGGCAGTCCTCCCACGTCACGGTTGGAGCGCTCCCACGTCACGGTTGGATCACGGTGGTTGACACGTGCCACCGGTTGGCGGGACGGTGTGCGCACCGCAATGAGACCGGTCCCAGCCACTCGGGACAGCAGAGATGCTCCAACCGATGAGACCGGTCTCAGCGCGGGCCTGGACGACGCCGGGACCTCGGGGCCCGGACCTGGGCAGACACGGGCGGCAGACGCCGCCTCGAGACGAAGGAGTCTGAATTGCGCACCACCAGGAAGCGGGCCCTCACGCTCACGGCCGCGGTCGCAAGCCTCGCGCTCCTCGTCGCCGGTTGCGGTAACGGAACCGACGACGAGACCGAAGAGCCGAGCGGCGACGACACGGAGACCACCGAGGAGGAGATCACCCTCACGATCTCCACCTTCAACGAATGGGGCTACGAGGCCCTCCTCGAGCAGTACATGACCGAGAACCCGAACATCACGATCGAGCACAACAAGTTCGCGACGTCGAACGAGGCGCGCGACCAGTTCAACACCTCGCTCGCTGCGGGCAGCGGCCTCGCCGACGTCGTCGGCATCGAGATCGACTGGATGCCCGAGGTCATGCAGTACGCCGACCAGTTCACCGACCTGACCGACCCGGCTGTCGAGGGTCGTTGGCAGGACTGGAAGGCCGCCCAGGCCACCGACGAGGAGGGCCGCCTGCTCGGGTACGGCACCGACATCGGTCCCGAGGCGATCGCGTACCGCGCGGACCTGTTCGCGGCTGCCGGCCTGCCGACCGACCGCGAAGAGGTCGCTGAGCTCTTCGGTGGCGACGACGCCACGTGGGACGACTTCTACGCCGTCGGCGAGCAGTTCTCCGCCAACTCGGACGTCCCCTTCTTCGACTCCTCGCAGGCCATCTACCAGGGCATGGTCAACCAGCTCGAGGCCGCGTACGAGGACCCCGAGACCGACGAGATCATCGCGCTCGAGAACCCTGAGGTCCGCGACCTCTACGACACCGTGATGGCGCACACCGACCTCTCCGCCGGCCTCGGCCAGTGGGGCGAGGACTGGACCAACGCCTTCCAGAACAACGGCTTCGCCGTGATGCTGGCCCCGTCCTGGATGCTCGGCGTCATCTCCGGCAACGCCGAGGGCGTCACCGGCTGGGACGTCGCCCCGGTCTTCCCCGGTGGCGGCGGCAACTGGGGCGGTTCGTTCCTGACCGTCCCCACGCAGTCGAAGCACCCTGAGGAGGCCAAGGCCCTCGCCGAGTGGCTGACCGCCCCCGAGCAGCAGCTCGTCGCCTTCGGCACCACGGGCAACTTCCCGAGCCAGGTCGAGGCTCAGGAGTCCGAGGAGCTCGCCGGCATGACCAACGAGTTCTTCAACAACGCCCCCGTCGGCGAGATCTTCGCCGAGCGCGCCGCTGCCGTGACGGTGTCCCCGTACAAGGGCCCGAACTACTTCGCGATCAACGACGCGATGGCCCAGGCCATCAACCGGGTCGACGTCGACAAGACCGACGACGCCGAGTCCTCGTGGACCAAGTTCGTCGAGGCCGTCGAGGCCATCGGCTGACACCACCGGCCGGGCCGCTGGTTCCCCTTTCCAGCGGCCCGGCCGAGCCACGTCCTCCCCAGTCGATAAGGACCCGCATGGCCACCCAGACCGCACCGCCGCGATCGAGCTCCCACGCCGCCGCCCCCGCGCGCCGCATCGGCTTCAGCCAGCGGCTGGGCCGCATGGACGTCAAGCTCTCGCCGTACCTGTACATCTCCCCCTTCTTCATCCTGTTCGCCATCACCGGGCTCTTCCCGCTGCTCTACACGGGCTTCGTCTCGCTGCACGAGTGGGACCTGCTGGGTGGCCAGGGTGACTTCGTCGGGTTCCAGAACTTCACCGACGTGCTCGGTCAGGCCTTCTTCTGGAAGGCGCTGCGCAACACCTTCTCGATCTTCCTGCTCTCGTCGGTGCCGCAGGTGATCATCGCCCTCGTCCTGGCCTCACTGCTGCACGCGAACCTGCGCGCGCGGACGTTCTGGCGCATGGGCGTGCTGCTGCCCTACATCGTGGCGCCGGTCGCCGTGACCCTCGTCTTCTCCAAGATGTTCGCCGACGAGTCCGGCATGATCAACACGATCCTGACCAACCTGGGCATGAGCCCGATCGAGTGGCACTCCCAGGCGCTCCCCGCGCACATCGCGATCGCCACGATGGTCAACTTCCGCTGGACCGGGTACAACACCCTGATCTTCCTCGCCGCCATGCAGGCGATCCCGAAGGACGTCTACGAAGCAGCGGTGATCGACGGTGCGGGCCGCCTGCGCCAGTTCTTCTCGGTGACCATCCCGATGGTCCGGCCGACCGTCATCTTCGTCGTCGTCACGTCCACCATCGGTGGCCTGCAGATCTACGACGAGCCACGCATGTACGACCAGTTCGGCCAGGGCGGCAACGACCGCCAGTGGCTGACGACGACGTTGTACCTGTACGAGCTCGGCTGGCGGAACACGAACCTCGGCCGCGCAGCCGCTGTCGCCTGGTTGCTGTTCCTCGTCATCGTGATCTTCGCGCTGATCAACAACGTCCTCACGCGGCGCATCGCGTCCGACGCCACCCCCTCCACCCGGCGCATCGCTCGCGCGGCACGCAGAAGGAGCACCCGATGAGCGCCCCCTCGCTCCCTGTCATCCGGCAGACCGCCGGGGCCGGCGCGGCTCGCGCGGCGGCACGTCGCCGCAAGCCAGTGGACGGGGCCGGCCCGGACCGTCGCCCGCGCTGGCTCACCTACACGCTGCTCGGCCTGTTCATCGCCGGGTCGGCGTACCCGCTGTACTTCGCGTTCCTGCTGGCCTCGTCCACGTCTGCCGAGATCGCGCAGAACCCCGTGCCCTCGTTCATCCCGGGCGGCGAGTTCATCTCGAACATCAAGCGCGTGTTCGAGGCGGACATCGACATCTGGCAGGCGATGCTCAACTCGATCATCGTGTCCACCGCCACCGGCGTCTCCGTGGTGATGTTCGCGACGCTCGCGGGCTACTCGTTCGCGAAGCTGCGCTTCCGCGGGCGGCGTGCGCTGCTGCTGTTCGTCATCGGCACCATGGCCGTGCCGACGCAGCTCGGCATCGTCCCGCTGTTCATCGTCATGCGGGAGCTGGACCTGGTCGGCAGCCTGTGGGCCGTCATCCTGCCCGGCATGGTCACGGCGTTCGGCGTCTTCTGGATGACGCAGTACCTCGAGGCCGCGCTCCCCTACGAGCTCATCGAGGCGGCCCGCGTCGACGGCGCCTCCATGTTCCGCACGTTCTGGTCCGTCGCCCTGCCGGCAGCCCGGCCGGCCGCCGCGATGCTCTTCCTCTTCACGTTCATCGCGTCGTGGACCAACTTCTTCTGGCCCTCGATCGTGCTCGGGACCAC
>Ga0196970_1001646_pt1 | contig 13996 bp, 36 predicted proteins | sample S1v_513CmetaG_FD_148672 | JGI IMG/M metagenome (GOLD analysis project Ga0196970, IMG submission 148672) | Soil microbial communities from Anza Borrego desert, Southern California, United States - S1+v_5-13C | ecosystem: Environmental > Terrestrial > Soil > Desert | place: USA: California... | reverse complement strand
GGCTGGACCATCCTCGCGGTGGTCATCGCCGCCGCTCTCGCAATCGCCGCTTTCACCGTGAGGTTCTAATGGGCGCCTTTCTCTCGTCTGTCGTCATCCAGTGGTTGTTCCGTCGCTTCCTTGAAGTCGGCGGTCTCGTCGGCACGCTCCTCACCGCCTGGGGCGCGCTGCCTCCCGAGCTGCAGGATACCGTCCTCGCCTTCCTGACCGCGAAGTGGGAGACTGTGACCCTCGGCTCGCTGGTTCCCGTGATCGTGGCCGTATGGGGCTACGTGTGGTCCTTCATCTCCACCAGGCGCAATCAGGTGGTGATCGACGGCCAGCAGGTTCCGCTCAAGGAAATCCAGCAGACTCCGCAGAAGATCGCCGTTGAGGAAATGGCCCGCACCGCCATCCAGAAGCGTGGCAAGACACTCGCTGAAATGCTGGCCGAAAAGCTCGGGCGGCGTTGACGTTCATTGTTGCAACCAGCGTCAAACCCTCCACATTTCTCTCTCTGAAAGGTCTGGCGCTATGCCTGATGACGAGACCAAAGACCCGGCCGCCACATCCTGGCATTTCGACAGGCGCATCCCGTTGGCGCTGATCGGGACCATCATACTGCAAACCGGAGCGGCGATCTGGTGGGCCTCGTCGGTCAACTCCTATATCGAGGACGATAGGCGGGGAGCTGTCGTTGTCTCTGAGCGCATCTCAGCTGTGGAGCGGGACAACAGCACCAACGGCAACCGGATGACGCGGGTGGAAGTGTTGCTCGAAACGCAAGGCGAACTGCTCAAGGAAATCCGGGACACCGTGAAGGGGCAGTAGCCTCTAGTCCCGCCCCTCCCAATCCGGGAATCGTCGGTGCAGTTCGGCCTCTACCTCAGGAGCCGCTTCGTTTGCCTTGTCGGCGGCTTCCTGCTTTGACAAGGCAACCCCATGCTGAGAGCACCATCCAAGATGCCTGAGGTTGTAGTAGCAGCTCCAGTGCCATTCATCCCGACCTGATGCACCAGATAGCCATATATCGCAGTACATGTAGCCCTTGCGGGCTCGGAAGCCGCCATGAGGATGGGGGTAGGGCTGGAACTGCAGGCGGTCGGTCATGGCTCCAGTTTAGGAGGGGCGGGCAGCGGTTGCCACATGTCTGCGTCACCCGATCCGCAAGAATGCTCAAAGGACGCTTCAAGCTCGCGTCCTTCCTCGCAAACCCAGTGGCCCGAAACGACGAGCGGCGCTCCGCAAAAATCCGCGAACCAGAGCAGCACTTCGGTGCCGTCCTTCGGTGCCGTTTCAATCGGTTGCCATTCCATCTCTGTCATGCCTCATGGTGTAGCAGGGGAGGGCTCGTCGGGAATAGGCGTCTGGAGAGCTCTCGCAAGCCATTCGCTGCCCTTTGACGTTGCGGTGTAGGTATCCCTGATGCTTTCCACCTGCTCAATGATGCCGGCTCTCAGGAACCACGCAACGATCTCTTGCTGGGGCTCCCTTTCGATGTTGGGGAAGGGCCCCGCCAAGAACGAGCGCGTGTGGAACCAAATTAACATCTCCATCGCCAAGGGCGTCATCTCATCTCTCCTGAAGGGTCAAACCGGGACTAGGGGGTCAAGCGTTTCTCGATTTTCCGCACATCGTCCATGAACGCGTGCACTTCCGCCTCTCGACCCTCAACGGCGCGGATCGCGGCCGCCGCTATTTCGCGTGCGCGCCGGCGCTTGTCGTTGGTGGTGTGATCCCAATCGACGCGATCGTATGGGCTCTCGTCGTAAGCCTCGCCAGCTTCGTGTATGGCCTTGGCAACCGCCTCGCGGAGCCATTCGGTATCGTCTGCCATCCCAATCTCCTCAGTTTAAGGCGGGCGACCACTCTCGCCACGCCGCGTTGACCATCAAAGACACCGGGTCGTCGGGGTTGGTGCTTGCCATCGTTCCCTCAATAGGTTGGGCGATGATCGCCCCGATGGTGCACCGAGTGATCGCCGCCCTGCCGCGCTTCGCTGCGTCCTGCACGGTGAGATCGCCCGCCCAGACCATCAGCATCAAGTCTTCGCCAAGCCCGAAGTTCGCTTTGAACCTGCCGTCGACTTCGAAGAACGCTTCTTGGAAGTCCACGAAGTCGCGGACCAGTTCGTGACGAGCGGCAGGGGTCACGTAGATCAACAGCATGCTCGGCTTCATTGGGTACCTCCCGGGCTCGCTGTCACCAACGGCAGCCATTTCCAGTCCTTGAACTTGTCCCCGCTCTGCCTGATCTGCGCATAGCGCTGGAGCGACGACCATGAGCGGTGCGCGCTCACCAGTGCAACGTGCGGGATATCCCAGCCCATCTCGAACAGCCGCGACACGCCTTCATGGCGAAGGTCGTGGAAGTGCAGTCGGTCCTCGTCGGGCATTTCCTTGGTGTTGATCCCGAGCGTGTAGCAGGCCCGGGTGAATGCGGCGCTGATCGCATCCGCGGTGTAGGGAAAGATGCGCCCCGGGCCGCGCGGCATCGACTTGATGATGGCCAGCGCCTCGGGCGTCAGGTCTACCCACACGTCATTGCCGCGCTTCTGGCCTGGGTGCTTCATGTCCTCGATGAACAGCCGGGAATGCGCCTCGTCCAGATGCTTCCATAGCGGTCTGACAATCTCGTCCTGCCGGCGGGTGGAGAAGATCGCATAGGCGATGATCTTCTGCATCGGCGCGGCCTCTGGCGTGCGTTCCTGCCGCTCGCCAAAGAAAGCCATGAGCTTGTCCAATTCCTCGAGCGACGGGCGGCGCTGGCGCTTCTCCGACTTCGATGTCAGCCCGAGGTCTTTTGCCGCCACGAAAGCGTCCTTCATGATCTGCGGGTCTAACTGGATCCCCCATGCAGGCCGCGCCAGCTTCACCACGGCGCCGAGGTGAGACAGGTAGTTGCCCACGGTCTGCGGCTTCATGGTCTTAGCCAGTTCCCGAGCGAAGGTCACAACGTCCTGCGAGGTGGCGTCCTCCGCCTCGATATCGGCAAGGTCGTATTTCTTGATGGAGTTGAGCACCTGGGCTTTGGTGCGGCCGATTTCCTTGCGGCTCTCGGTCACGTACTTGTCGATGGTTTCGCCAATGGTGATGCCACGCACGCGGGCGCGCTCGATGCCGCCTTCGGCCTTCAGCTCGGGTTCGCGAACCTTGAGGTAGGCCACCGCCTCCGACCGGCGGCCGAACGTCTCCGCCTCCCGATAGGTCGGCTTCCCCTTACGTTTGATGGCAATCTGCGCTAAATAGGCAATTGAGCCGTCCTTGCGGCGGCGCTCGCGTATCGTCCCCATAGGCGTGACATTTCCTCCCGGCGGCGTGACAATGTCATACCCTCCGGCAGGATCGGTCAAGATCGGGGACATTGAGAGAACATCAACCACAGTTTGTTCCCGTGAACGTATTGCCAACCACCAACGTTTCCAGCCTTCTCCGAGCGCGGCGTTTCAGCGTTGCACCTATGATGGATTGGAACGACTAGCTAGAGAATAGGGCGTTTACGCCGCAATGTCACGCTTTTGTCGTTCCCTGCGCCCGTGTATTTTGTCGTTGACGGCGCGCGCTTCGGCCATTCGGTCGTCTAGATAGGCCGCCAGATCCAGCAGCGGAACGCCGCGCTGGCACTTGCTCGAGCCCTCGATGCGGACAAGCGGGATGTCGATTTCCCCGCCGTCGACCTTGTGGATGAACTTTTCGGGACTGAGGTGCTGGAAGTAGTCCCGGGTGACAAATTCCACCGGGATCACCGCCAGTCCATCGTAGCGGACCATGAGGAGCATCGAGGTCTTCATCCCAGCCACCCCATCCCCCTCGCACCAGCAACCGCAAGAATGATGACTGCTGCTACAGCTATGCGGATGAGGGTGATGTTTTCGAGGTGCTTCATGGCTTGGTCCACGTGCAGTGCATATTGATCATGTCATCGAGCGTGCCGATGAGGCGATCCGTGCTGCGCGACGACCGGTCCATCGTCTCCGCCAGTTTCAGGCGCGCTGGCGTGATCTTGCTGCCAGCGTCGACCGCGTAGCCAAAGGTGAAGCCGAAGGCCGCCGTCACCGCCAAGGCGACGACCAGCCAGACCACGATCGCCCGCAACCGAGCCACCACGTCCTTCACTTCAGTGCTCATGGCTGGCCTCGCGGAGGGCTTTGCGGCCGGCGTTGGTTATGCGATCCGGCCATAGACAGCGGACTAGCGTGTCGGATGGGTTGACGCTCCAGCTCGGCTTGGTTGAAGTGGGCCTGCGCTGCGGCCTTGGCCTCATCTACGGTCGGCCACGCAGACTTGGTGACCATCGCGCCTTCGTTCCGCTCTAGAACAACGAAGCTCGGCACTCCGGTCGCGTGATTCACATGGTAGAATGTGCCAAGCGACGTATGCACGAAGTCGCCGTCCCAAATTAGCGGTTTGACGATCTGTTCGAGCTTCTCCAGCCCGTCTGATAGGGCGGTCACCAGTCGCCTCCATCGCTCGCGATCCCGTCGATGTCTGCGACCACGTAATCAGGGTCGATGCCGCCGCCACGGACATGCGCCTTGCCGCCGTTTTCATCGGTCTTGAGCACGTAAAGCGAGCCATTCGAGAACAGCCAGAGAGACGGCGGCCAGCGCTTCGCCAGGCGCTTTAGCGCGGAGATTGCCCGCTGTTCGTTGGGGGTCAGATCAGGCGGGCTCATGGCTGCATCCCCAGCGTGCGAAGCGCTTCAAAAACCCTCGCGATCCGGTCGAAATCTTCCCAACTGACCGGTATGCTGCCTGGCGCCTCGTCGCGTGGCTTGAACCACTCGATACCGAGTTCGCAGCAGGTCACCGCGACGGGCTCCGGAAAGGCAGTTCCAATATCTTCGTAGTGGTACGGGTCGCCCCCGCAGAATGGACAGCGGGTGCTCATATGCCGACCTCAGCCTTGGCAATGGCGGCGACAAGCTTATCGTGAATGTCGTGTTTCCATAGATCGCTGGCGAGGTCGTTGTTATACGAACCGTCGACCTCTCGATTCCCGTCGAAGATGGCACAGGCCTCCCTAGCGACGGCGACTAGGTCGGGAGCGGCGGCCGCCAAGCGAGCATAGCTTAGCGGGCTGGATCCATATTGCGCCGCGATGGGGGCCCGATCCACGCCAAGGATTGTCCATTCCCCACCTGGGTGAGGTTCATCAACGAACCAAGGCCCGACACTTGTATCCCGTATCTTCATGCTGCTACCTCGATTGGCTGGCGCGCTGAACGCGCGATGCTGATGAGAAGGTCACGGAAGGGATCGGGGGTGTGGATGCGCGGCGTACTGTCCGTGCCGCCGCCACGAGCCCCGACCTCACCAAGGCGCTTGGCCCGCTTGAGGCCCATTCGCTCGACAACGGCAGGATCAAGCCGCGGCTCACCGATGCCCCAGTCAAGCTCGGGAAGCTCGCAGCCCACCGCGTAGATCAGCGTCGGCTTCCGCGCGTAGTGACCGTACCGGCCCTGCTCGACACAGCACGTCCAGCCGCCGTAAAAGTCGGCAGCGAACCAGCCTCCAGAGCGGGGCGGAACGTTCAGGTTGAAGTGCGGCCAGGCATGGCTCTGCCAAGGATGCTCCAGCACGCCGCCATAGGTCCGGACAGACTGGAGCGCCGCGGCAAAGCAGCCGCCGTCATCGCCCTTGATCTTGCGGATGCCGGTGCGCTTGATGAACAGGGGTTGGCCGGCCCAGAGCTTTCCCCACCTGGGGCAGGGCGGATGCGCCACTACAGGCCACGGCCCGGCATACAGCCGAGCGTCGCGAGCCTCATCCCACGGGTCGACGCCTTCCAGCCCGAAGTACGCCCCATTGGTTTCGACATAGAGCGCGGCCACGGTCATTCCGTATCTCCATGCGCTCGAGCGAACTGGCGGGCGCGCTTTGTGGGTGGGGTCGATGCCGTTCTCTGCGGCGGGGCCTTGGGGAAGCCACGGCTGGCGATCTTGGGTCGGTCGCCACGGTCCCATGCCTCGGTGACGATGCGGTCGCGCCTAGCCTTCTCAGCCGCGTCCTTCTTCGTCTTGGGCTTGTGGCAGTCGTTGCAGATCACGCGCAGATCGGCGTCGTCATCGGAGCCGCCAAGCGACAGCGGGTCGGGATGCTCAATCTGGTACTTGTCGACGCCGATGCGCAGCTTGCGGCCACAGCAATAGCAGCGGCCTTGCTCGCGTAGGAAAATCGCGGCCGCTCTGGCTCGGGTCATCTTGCGGCGCTTGGTGGGGGCGAGGAGTTGGACCGTCACGCAGCCCTCCGCTCAAGCATCCCGTTGCAGTAGTCGAGAACGGCTTCCTTGGACTTCTGGAAATCCTTCGCGCCCATGGCCTTCATCGACTGGCTCTTGGCCGTGTAGACAATGACGGTGGCCTCTTGGGCGATGACGATGGCGAAGTCGTCCATAGGCTTGACGAAAGCCGCCATGCGCTCTGCCTCGGCTTTCGAGGCGCACACGATCGAACGCTCGTCGCGGAAGCCGCACCGGATCAAGGCCCACTTGCGCATGTGCTCCACGCTGGGGATCCGATCACCGAAATTCTCCGGCAGGTTCTCCCAGATGTTCTGCAGCGTCGCGAAGTAGTGGTTGTGCGAGTTAAGGGAGCGCTGTTCCTGCGCTTCCATGCGATAGCGCTCGCCAACCGTGAACTCGGCATTGGCGATGTTGTGGAACCGGCGCAGAGGCACCATAGCCTCGCCATCCCACTCGAAAATCATGGGCGCGACCTTCATGGCAGGAACGCCCCGCAAGCGGCCATAGCCGAGCTGTAGAGTGCCAGCAGGCGTTCTTGCTGATCGTCGTCCAGATCGTTGAACCGGGCGCTGTCGATGCGGATAGCCGCGCGACGCAGCGCCGGTTCATCCCGCTCGGTATGCGCCTTGCGCAGCAGATCACGGGTGACGGTGAAGAAATCGGCGGCCGTTTGTTCGACTGGCGCCGCCTCCCTTTTGGGTGGGAATTTCATGCTGCCCTCGCTTGCGCACCAAAGTCGCTGTAGGAGCGGATGGACTGGACGAGTGCGTCTAGCTCTTCGTTGAAGGCGGAAATCGCGTTGGCGAGTTTGAGCGTGTACGTCTGGTCGCGCTCCACCAGCAGGATCAGGGGCGGGAGCTTCGGGCAGTAGCTCACGAAGTGCCACGAGCTGCGGGCGGTGACGAGCATCGAGCCCTGAACCTGGGCGACATGCTCACTGGGCAAGGTGCCGCGCTGCAGCCGCTCAATCTGAACGGCAGGAATCGCGACCTTGATTTCGAGGCCGCTGTCGTCGCCAATGAGGCTATCCGGGCTGCAGCCCATGCGGCCGTTCTTGATGAAGCCCACGCGCTGAGGGTCGACATCCCGCATAAACGCGAACATCGACCGGGCCTCGTCCTCAAGGTCATGGCCACGCTCCATGTAGGAGTTGCTGTAGCCCTCCGGCGCCGGTTCCCCGGTCAGGATTTCTCCGGCCAGTTGGCGCAGGTACTTGAGGCGCATCGCTGCTGGATTGCTGTTGCGACTCTTGGCTGCCTTTACCGCGGCTGCTAGTTGGGCGGCGCTGGCGCCCTCTTTGACGAGAGCATCAATCACGGTGTTTGGCATTGTACCGTCAGCCCGTCCTTCCGATAGGACGGTGCTGAACTCGCTAGCCGTGGGGATCCCGGCGCGGGCGGCAATCCACTCAGGGCTATTCTGCTCGCAGTCGATGATCTCGATCATTTTCGCGCCTTTGCCTGCAGCATGCTCTTGGCTTCGTCGAAGCGTTTCGCCGGAAGCTCAGCCAGGAACTCGATGCCGAAGAAGGTGAAGAAGCGTGCTTCGTCGGCGCCGGTCGCGTCGATTAGCTTGTCCAATTCCTCGCGCTGCTGGTCATTGATCGCCATTGGCGCTCCGGCAACGCGGGCGTCATCGTCCTCGCCACTCGTGGTGAGGTTAAGCAGCGCAACGGTCGTGTAACGCTTGCCGTACTGGGTCGACGATCCGACCGCCTGCACTGCATTCTTGCTGCCGGACTGGTCGGCCGGCAGGTGCATCGTGGTTTCTTCCTGATGCCCGGCGCGGTGGCTAAGCACGGCCGTGACAATGATCTTGTCGGCCTCCCGGCCCGTTCGGAAGGTGAGCGCGAAGCCGTGTTCAGACAGGATGGGCCGGATCGCCTCGTTGATGTCCTCCCACAGCGCGTAGCGAGACTGCACGGGCTTGTTCTCACCATGCTTGATCTCGCCGCGCAGGCCGATGATCGGAAGCTTCGGCTGCATCTCGGCTAGCGCCGATGCGAACTCTGCTTTGGCGTCCCGAGCAACCATGCGCTCGTGCATCGCCATCAGCCGCTCCATCTTGTCGATATCGACGCTGGCGTCAGAGGCTGCGCGGGTAATAACCTGCAGGAGCGACGTGGTGTCGGATGCCGGGTGCACGGCGACGTTGGTCTGATCCGAGCGCACTTCCATAGCCTGGGACATATGTTCCTCCTACGCAGCGGCCTTGAGGGGGCCAGATGGTTGTGAAAGGTCGATGCCGAGTTGACCGGCAGCGGAGACGACACGGAGCAGTTCGATCCAGCGGCGGGACCGTGTTTCAGCCCGTACCTCTTCCAGGTCCTTTAGGGATGAAGGGGAGAGGGTCATTCTTCTACCCCATCCACGAGCACGCGACCGATGCCTAGCGCGAGGATCATCAGATCCAGTTTGCCCTCATCGAGCATGCCGATAAGCAGATCGCGACTGGCGTGGATTTCATCGAGGCGGGCGATCACGGCTGCTGCCTTGACTGCGTAACGGGCCTTAGCTGACTTGCTGCTCACGCTGCCTTCTCCTGCTGAGACAGAATGGGGGAGGGGTCGCTGTCGTACTTGACGCCGCAGAACGGGCAGTACGAGATGAACATCGCCTTGGCCTTCGGCTTGCCGCGACCAGTCTCGATCTGATAGGTGCGGAGCATCAGGTCGGGGTTGTTCTCACGCCCCGTCTTGTCGAACATCATCGCGCGCTCAAGGCGCGTATTGTGCTGTTCCAGCTTGGCGTCTACTTCGTCAGCGCAGTTGCAAGCCATCACGCGGCCTCGTTCTGAATGGTGGGGGAGGGGAGGATGGAGACATCACCGACACGGCCTTCGGAGTGTTCCTTGGCCATGGCTGCGAGGTTGGCCTTGTGTCGAGCAGCGACGCGCTCGACGTAGAAGCCGTGCCACTCGCGAGGGATGTTGTGCCGTTCCTCGGTGGAGCCGTCCTGCCACGTGATGACGAAGATCATCTCGTCCCGTTCATCGAAGGGGCGTCGGCTGTAGGTCTTGACGAACTTGGTGTCGATGTTGGCTGGGAGGTCGCTCATTTGGCCCGCTCCGCCAGCATGGCGTCAGCGAAGGCATAGGCCCGCTCTGCGATCATCTGGCCGTCCCGCAGGTCAGGCCAGATGCCGGACGGACCTGCCGGGCACGACAGCCCAGCTAGCGCCTGCGCTGCGAAGTAGTCGCGTAGCGTCATGCCGTACTGGCCGTTGTGGGCTGCAGCGCTCTGCAGAGGAAACGCGCGTTCGTTCATTTCCCGGTATCTCCCCTCAGGCCGGCTTCGGGGGAGGAAAGCAGGCCCTCCGCCTTGGCGATGGCCTCGGTCGCATTGGTCAGCAGATCGACCAGCACCCAAGTGCGAGGGGTGCCGCTGCACTCGTCACGCAGCGCCTTGAGGGTAGCCAACAGATCAGGTGCGGCGGCGATCAGGCGGGCGTTGGCAGCGTCCTGCTCATCAAATTTCGGGTTGGTTCCTCTCCGGGTCCAAGCGCGCGAGCCGGCCGGCATATCCACGCCTGCAGAGCGAACGCCCATCTGGTTTGACCGCACGACGGCGCGCCACGGCCCCGGCGTATGCTTGCTCTCGTTCCCCATCGGTCCTCTCCATGGCGCTATGTGCTGATCTATCGGTGCTGCGGACCACACGAGCCCGCAGGGCGGATGGATCAGGCGTAGGCGCGGTTGAAACTGGCAGGGATTGGCGGCCAGCCCTTCTCGCCGTTCATCCGCATCTCGACGAGGCGGCGGAAGTAGAGCAGGGCATCCAGCGCCTCGTCCTGATCCGAGGCTTCCGGCATCCGAGGAACCAGCAGGGTGACGCCGTCGTAGGCGTGCCGAGCGTTGACGCTGATGATTTCCTTGAAGCGCTTGGCGTCGCGGTTGCTGGCATGGCCGACCGGCAGACGGCTCAGCGTCGGGTCGGCGTGCGGCTCAAAGACGATGACGCCGTTCGGCCCGACATTTGCGTAGATCATTCCCCATCTCCATGGCGCTATGTGCTACCTGATGGAGACAAGTTGCCATAATGGATACTAACGCGTCAAGCGAAAAGTATCCGATATGGAAACAATCGTGGCAGAAGTGTGCGAGGGGCGTGAATCGGCCCGCGCGGCTAGGCGGGATTACACCACGGCTGGGAAGGTGCGGGGATAACTAGCCCTTGGTGCCAGTGCGCTGGCGCACGTAGCTGGCGAAGTCCTCGACCTCGCGCAGCTGTGCAGGTTCCAGGCCTTTCAGTAGCTCGTTCTGCGTCGGAGCCTTTGGGTCGCGGAACAGGTCAGAAACCTCGCGATCGATAGCTTCAGCGAAGGCGGCCAGGTATCCGAGATTCGGTTCGCGGGTATTGACCTCCATCCGCTGGACCGTCCCCTTGGTCGTTCCGATGCGGTCGGCTACCTGCTCCTGGGTCAAATTGAGGTAGTTGCGCCACTCCAAGAGGAAGACGCGCATCTTGTTCCGGTTCTTTGGGCCGATCCTTGCAACCATACGGCGAGCGTACGTCACGGCACCAGTGCAGTCGTTATCCATGCTGGAAACATCGCTCTTGACGACATAGTATCCATTATGGCAACTTCTCCACCATGGAAACTCTCAAGGCATGGCGAGAAGCTGAGAACAAGAGCGTGCCCGAGGCGGCCACGGACGTGGGCGTAAAGCGCGCTACGTGGTGGCGCTGGGAGAACGGCATCCGCCCCATCGGCATCGATAGCGTCGATCGCGTGTCGGCTGTCACCGGCATTCCCGCCAGCAAGCTGCGCCCTGACATTGCCGCCAAGATCAATGGCGAGGCGGCATGATGTCAGTGCAAGCCCATTTGAGCGAGCATGGCCCCTGTCGAGGAACACCCAACCGCCTTCGCCGCCATAAGTATGGCAGGCGGGACGGCGCTTCTGTGAGCAATCAGCTTGGCGACGATGACCCGCTGCTCCCCGAAGTCGGTGTGATGGCGTGTGTAGAAGGTGAAGCGGTAACAGCCGTCCCCCAGGTCTTCGACCTCGCCAAGTCCGGATACGAAGACATCCGAGATTCCAATTGGTTCGATAAGCATCATGACCGATCCCTCCCGCTACCATCGGGGTCGGAACTAATTGCAGGGACAAGTCACGACCGGGTGAAGCCCACGGTTGTGAACGGTCTTGGTTCGCGGCTGGTGAATGGGCCTGCGGCAATTGTCTCAATTTCCGCCTCTAGCCACAGCCTTTCGCAGATCCCGGATCAGGGCCCTCGCTACATTCGTCGGCATGGAAGCGCGAACGACAATGCGCCGCTCCGGCACAACCTCGTAGCCCACGGTTTCAAGATCGATGTAGCCGACGACCCGGATGAACTCGTCGCGAACCTCGATGGCCAGTCCCTCCACGAAGATGCAGGGGACGACCTCAGGCTCCGTCATACGGGGCGGTTCGATGCTCTCAGCCATGTTCGTCTCAACACCAAGGGCCTGACCTGGCTGCTGCTCGTGGCGGGCTCGTGGTTCATCTGCGGCCTTGTGTTCTGGATCGCTGCTGTTGCTGTCAGGGGAGGGGTGCTTTGACCTTGCCGAAGAATAGCGAAGCACCGCCGGACACCGTGGCTGCCGATCAGCTCATCTCGTACGTCCGCCGCATCGAAAGCCTCGAGGACGAGGCCAAGGCGATCGGCGACGACAAGTCCGAGGTCTACAAGGAAGCGCGCGGCAACGGCTTCGACACGAAGGTCATCCGCAGGGTCATTGCCAAGCGCCGTCTCGGCAGTGCCGAACGCGAAGAACAGGACGCGCTGTTTGACCTGTACTGGAACGCGATCCATGGGGTCGTGCGCGCACACGTAGAAAACATTGAAGAATTTGACCCGGCAACGGGTGAAGTCCTCCCCGGCAATGGTGCCGGCGGTACGGAGGAAGTGGCGTCGGTGGCAACCTATGGCGCCGCTTCCTCCGACAACAGTCCGCAGGCTGGCGGCGTCGTTTCCGACGTTGGCCCTGTGCCCGCCTCTGCCGGTCAGGCGAGCGATGAAGACCGGCAACCCATCCCCCTTGCGACTACCGAGCCCCCTCCCTCGGCTGGCGCGAACGACGACCGTGGTGGCGAGGCTCCTCCTCCCCCTACGTCCACCACGGTCGTCACCCTTCAACTCCGTACCCACAATCCCGAAACCCACTTCCTGAACAGCCAGGGCCTCGAAAGGCTCCATGGCTGCCAGAAGCCCGAGCTGTGCGGATCGGGCGAGCCGCGCAAGCGCTTGTGCTTCGCCTGTAGCGTTCAGCACGACGGCCCCGCTCATGGCGAGGTCGCGTGATGGCGCTTCCGGTACATGTCCAGATGTATGACGACAGCCGAGCGGGTGGGGAGCCCGGTCGTGCGGCGCGCTGTCGTCATGCACCCGGTCATGGTGATCGGGGCGCGGGAACCCTCCCCCGCGTTGGCAGGGCCGACCACTTCTCCAGAGGCCTGACGCTGCCCCGTAACACTGGCCGGGGCTTCGGCTCCGGCGCTTTTAGCAGATTTGGGCTGAGAGGGTGCGTCAACACCCATCTCGCCAGATTCCATGCCCATGGCGATCGCCGTCTCAAGTGCCTCCGCCAGGGTCTTCCAAGCCATTTCTACTGCCTCCTTCGTGGTGAGAACACCAAACCACGAGAGGCCCTGAATGCCGTCCACGAAAACCGTAAAGCAGGTTCATCCAATGACCGTTGAGGCAGCGTCTGATTACGCCTCCCGGCTGCTCGAATACGAGCAGCGTGGTTCTGACACCGAGAGTGCCCTGTTCCGCCTGGAGCAGCGCTACGGCCTGTCACCGAACCAAATCCTGCATCTCCGCTCCCGGCGCGCCAAGTCGTGCGACGTGAGCCTGTTTGCGCGGTTGCGGGCGGCGTACCTTGATCTATGCGAGCGGCAGGTCAGCAAGCTCCAGCACGAAATCGCGATCACGAAGGCCACGGACGACGATGCTGATCTTAGAGATTTGGAAGCTGATGCTGCGGCTTTGGCGACAAAAATTGCGGAACGCCGGGCAGCGCTCAAGGCCGGAGCCGGCCGATGAAGATAGCCCTCTACATCGAACAGGGTCTGGAACAGATCGTCCTGACGCCTGAGGGCGATACCGAAAAGGCCCTTCTCGGCAAGCTGCACGACGGCTCTCGCGAGCTGAGCATCCTGCGCGGCAGCTTCTACGCGTGCGCTGGCGGCTGGGTACGTCACGCCAGAAACGACGACAACAGCACGATGATCGTGTTGCGGCCCACGCCGCCAGTCGAGGCTCCGACCGAGCCGCCGGGCGATGTCGTGCTGCCTCCCGAATTTCCCTGACAGCAGAGGATACGAAGAGAATGGGGAAGCTCAACTCAATCGTCGAATGGTGTCTGCACAGCATGGAGACGGAGCCGCAGGCTTGGCGCCGGGACAATCCGGGCTGGGATGGCAAGCTCTACTACGTCACCCACATCCATACCGGCGTCACCGTCTGGATGGCCAACAGCACTTGGGGGCTCGGTATCTACGCCAGCGAGGGACACTGGTCGTCGCAGCCAGAATTGGGCGGCGTGACTGGGTGGAGCACTTTTTTTGGCTGGGCAACGCCGTGGCGCGTTCGCCTCTACCGTGCCGCCAAACGGGCTGTTGGATACGAGAATGCCCAGAGCAGCGTCGCCGACACGATCCTCGATAAGATCAAGGCGGCTGCCTGATGTGGCCCTTCACCCGCAAAGACCCTGAACCTCTCCCCCACGTCATCCCTCGTTACCACGCAGCAACGAAGGAAGAGAACAAGCTGGCAGCTCGTAGGCG
>Ga0196970_1001645_pt1 | contig 14004 bp, 15 predicted proteins | sample S1v_513CmetaG_FD_148672 | JGI IMG/M metagenome (GOLD analysis project Ga0196970, IMG submission 148672) | Soil microbial communities from Anza Borrego desert, Southern California, United States - S1+v_5-13C | ecosystem: Environmental > Terrestrial > Soil > Desert | place: USA: California... | reverse complement strand
TCCTGGACGAGGCCGACCGCATGCTCGACATGGGCTTCATCCACGACGTGCGGAAGGTCATCGCCAAGCTGCCCAAGGACCGGCAGACGCTGTTCTTCTCGGCCACCATGCCGAACGAGATCACCGATCTCGCCGCCCGGCTCCTCAAGGATCCCGTGCGGGTCGAGGTCGCCCCCGTCGCGACCACGGCCGAGCGGATCGAGCAGCAGGTCATCTTCGTCCCCTCGGCCGACAAGCGGCACCTGCTGCTGGACATGCTGGGCAAGGATCCGGGCATGGACCGGGTCATCGTGTTCACCCGCACCAAGCACGGCGCCAACAAGGTGGCCGAGCATCTGGCGAAGGCCAACGTCTCCGCCGCCGCCATCCACGGCAACAAGTCGCAGGGCGCCCGGCAGGCGGCGCTGGAGGGCTTCCGCGCCGGCACCGTCCGCGTGCTGGTCGCCACCGACATCGCGGCGCGCGGCATCGACGTGGACGGCGTGTCGCACGTGGTGAACTACGAGTTGCCCAACATCCCGGAAAGCTACGTGCACCGCATCGGCCGCACGGCGCGCGCCGGCGCCTCGGGCATCGCCATCGCGTTCTGCGACGACGGCGACGAGCGCACCTACCTGCGCGACATCGAGAAGCTGACCCGCAAGCCGCTCACCGTCGTCGCCGCCGGTCCGGTCCGCCGCCCGGCGCCGACGGAGGCGCCCCGGCCGCACGCCGGCCAGCCGCTCCCCCATGCGGCGCCGAAACGCGGCCCCGCGCCCAAGCGCGACGACCAGCGCCGTGGCCGCGGCGAGCAGCCCCGCACGGACCGTCCGCAACGGGAGAACCCCGGCCACGGCCACGCGGGCCACGGCCATGCCACCAAGACTCCGGCCGCCCAGGGCCATGCCGGCCAGGGCCGCGACTCCGTGGCGAACCGCGACGGTGCGCGCGACTCCGGCCGCGGCGCGGCGCCGCGCCGGTCGTCGATGGCGTTCGGCGACCTCGTGTCCGCCATCAACGGGGCACCGGCCGGCCGCAAGGCCGATCGGCGCCGCTGAGGAGGGCCATGCGCGCCGACGACGCGATTCCCGATTGCCAGTCCTGCGGGTGCTGCTGCGCCTATTCGTGGGAATGGCCGGCGTTCGTCGGCGAGCGTGACGGCGACGGCATTCCGCCCCACCTCAAGGAGGACGGGCGGATGCGGTGCGACGGCGACCGCTGCGCGGCGCTGATCGGCACCATCGGGGTCGAGGTCCAGTGCCGCGTGTACGAGGATCGGCCCCTGGTGTGCATGGAGTTCGCGGCGGGCAGCGACGCCTGCCGCGCGGTCCGCGCCCGTTTCGGTCTGGACGGCAAGGCCGCCGGTCCGCTATGCCATCCATCGGTTTCAGGCCATCCAACAACCTCAGGAGAGTGACATAGCCAAGCTCTACGACGCGGATCCGGTCCGCGAAGGCCCGCGCATCAACCGGGAAATCACCGCGCGCACCGTGCGCCTCGTCAACGCCAACGGCGACATGGTCGGCGTGGTGTCGCTGCGCGACGCGTTCGACGCCGCCGCCGACGCCGGCCTCGACCTGGTCGAGATCGCGCCGCAAGCGGATCCCCCGGTCTGCAAGATCCTCGACTACGGCAAGTTCCGCTTCGAGGAGCAGAAGAAGGCCGCCGAGGCGCGCAAGAAGCAGAAGATCATCGAGCTCAAGGAGATCAAGCTCCGCCCGGGCATCGATGACAACGACTACGAAGTCAAGATGCGCTCTGCGGTCCGCTTCCTCGAGGAGGGCGACAAGGTCAAGGTGACCATGCGCTTCCGTGGTCGCGAGATGGCGCACCAGCACCTGGGCATGGACGTCCTTCTGCGCGTGCGCGATCGGCTGGCCGAATTGGCGAAGGTCGAGCAGATGCCGAAGCTCGAAGGCCGCCAGATGATCATGGTCCTGGCCCCGCGCTGAGCCTGCGACCTCCTCCGTCTTCCCCGCCTTCGCGGGGAAGACGAGGAGGGGGGTCATTCCCCCAGGATCAGCACGGCACGGAAGTCGTTGACGTTGGTCAGCGTCGGCCCGGTCACCACGCTGTCGCCCAACGCCTCGAAGAATCCGTGCCCGTCGTTGTCGGCCAGCCGGTCCTTCGGCTTGATGCCTTGCGCCCAGGCGCGCGCCAGGCTGTCCGGACCGACATAGGCGCCGGCGATCTCCTCCAGCCCATCGACGCCGTCGGTGTCGCCGGCCAGCGCGTGCACGCCGGCACAGCCGTCCAGCGCCACGCCGAGCGAAAGCAGGAACTCCACGTTCCGCCCGCCGCGCCCTGCCCCGCGCACCGTCACCGTCGTCTCGCCGCCCGACAGCAGCACGCAGGGCGCCGTGAAGGGCTGCGCGCGCTGCGCCACCTGCAGCGCGATGCCGGCCATCGCCTTGCCGACGTCGCGCGCCTCGCCCTCGATTCGATCGCTCAGGATGTGCGCCGGGATGCCGGCCGCGCGCGCCACCTCCGCCGCCGCCTCCAGCGCCATCTGCGGCGTGGCGACCATGCGCGTTTCGACGCCGGCCAGCCGCGGGTCGCCCGGCTTCACGCTCTCGCCCCGCCCGCTCTCCAGCACCTCCAGGACGTTGGCCGGCACGGTGATGCCGTAGCGCCGAATGATCGCCAGCGCGTCGGCGCAGGTGGTGGGGTCGGGCACGGTGGGGCCGGACGCGATGTCCATCGGATCGTCGCCCGGCACGTCGGACAGCAGCAGCGTGACCACCCTGGCCGGATGGCAGGCCGCCGCCAGCCGCCCGCCCTTGATCGCCGACAGGTGCCGGCGCACGCAGTTCATCTCGGAGATGGTGGCGCCGGACTTCAGGAGCGCCCGGTTCACCTCCTGCTTGTCCTGCAGCGTCAGCCCGTCGAGCGGCAGCGCCAGCAGCGCCGAGCCGCCGCCGGAAACCAGGCACAGCACCAGATCGTCCGCCGTCAGCCCCTGCACCAGCGCCTGGATGCGCTTGGCCGCCGCCATCCCGGCCGCGTCGGGCACGGGGTGGGCAGCCTCGACGATCTCGATGCGCCGGCACGGCACCGCGTAGCCGTAGCGGGTAACCACCAGCCCGGACAAAGCACCCGGCCAATGCTCCTCCACCGCCCGCGCCATGGCGGCCGAGGCCTTGCCGGCGCCGATCACCACCAGCCGGCCCTTGGGCGCCTCCGGCAGGTGCGGCGGCACGCAGCGCGCCGGCTGCGCCGACGCGACCGCCGCGTCGAACATCCGCCGCAGCAGGTCCTTCGGCACCATGGGGGAAACGGTGGTCATGACGCGGTCTCCTTCGCAGCGGCCATCATGATGGCGTGCAATCCGTCGGGCCAGCGACTGTGACTCAGCCGCACGGCGCGGCGCAAGCGCCGCACCGAGGGCGCACGCCGTCCGGTGGGTGGTGCGGCAGGTGCCCCCGGTCGCCCCAAGGCCGGCCTCACCCCGCCCCACACCCCGCCATGGTTCCCTTAGAAAAGGCCACCCAGCCCACCGAACACCGGCGCGGCGGTCGCCGGGGAGGATGCCGTCGGCACGGCGAGCGTCGTGCCCGTTCCCGGATCGCGCCCGGTCGCGGCGCACGCGGCAAGCACGAACAGCATGACTGCCATTGAACAGATGAGCTTTGCCATGTCCGATGATCCATGCCAGTGGTGAAAGTGGCCTTCACGACATCAACACGCAGGCGAAGCTTTGGTGCGCAACGCTGATTGACCCGGGCCGATTGACCCAAGCCGATTGACCCAAGCCGATTGACTGGGCCGGCCAGAGCCCTACCTGACGCACCCGACGCCGTGCCGCACGGACAGAGAATCGCATGAACCCACTCGACGAACCCCGGACCCGGCCGGCTGCCGTCCCGGCGCCGGCCGTGCCCGCCCCGCCGGTCATCACCGTTGCGGGGCTCGGCAAGACCTACGGCTCCGGCTTCCAGGCGCTGAAGAACGTCAACCTGGAGATCCGCCGGGGTGAGATCTTCGCTTTGCTCGGCCCCAACGGGGCGGGCAAGACGACGCTGATCAGCATCATCTGCGGCATCGTCAACCCGTCCTCCGGCACGGTGCTGGCCGACGGGCACGACATCGTCCGTGACTACCGCGCCGCCCGTTCCGCCATCGGGCTCGTCCCGCAGGAACTGTTCACCGACGCTTTCGAGAGCGTCTGGGCCGCCGTCAGCTTCAGCCGCGGCCTGTTCGGCAAGCCGCCCAACCCCGCCCACATCGAAAAGGTGCTGCGCGACCTCTCCTTGTGGGAGAAGAAGGACAGCAAGATCATGACGCTGTCCGGCGGCATGAAGCGCCGCGTGATGATCGCCAAGGCCCTGTCGCACGAACCCCGCATCCTGTTCCTGGACGAGCCCACGGCCGGCGTCGACGTCGAACTGCGCCGCGACATGTGGGAAATGGTCCGCCGGTTGCGCGACGGCGGCGTCACCATCATCCTAACCACCCATTACATCGAGGAGGCCGAGGAGATGGCCGACCGCATCGGGGTGATCAGCAAGGGCGAGATCATCCTGGTGGAGGACAAGGACGCGCTGATGCGCAAGCTGGGCAAGAAGCAGTTGATCCTGCACCTGCAAAGCCCGCTGGAGCGCGTGCCGGACGCGCTGGCCGCCTACCCGCTGGAGCTGTCCGCCGACGGCACCGAGATGGTCTACACCTTCGACGCCCAGGCCGAGCACACCGGCATCGCCGAGCTGCTGAAGCGGCTGGGCGAACACGGCATCGACTTCAAGGACCTCCAGACCAGCCAAAGCTCGCTGGAGGAAATCTTCGTCAGCCTCGTGAGGTCGCGCACATGAACGTCCACGCCATCCGGGCGATCTACCTGTTCGAGCTGGCGCGGACCTGGCGCACGCTGTTCCAGAGCATCGCCTCCCCGGTCCTGTCCACCTCGCTGTACTTCGTGGTGTTCGGCTCGGCCATCGGCTCGCGCATGGAGGCGATCGACGGCGTCGGCTACGGCGCCTACATCGTGCCCGGCCTGATCATGCTGACGCTCTTGACGGAAAGCATCGCCAACGCCTCCTTCGGCATCTACATGCCGCGTTATTCCGGCACGATTTACGAGGTGCTGTCGGCCCCGATCTCCCCCTTCGAGATCGTCGTCGGCTACGTCGGCGCGGCGGCCACCAAATCGGTCATCCTCGGTCTGCTGATCCTGGCCACCGCGCGGCTGTTCGTGCCCTTCGGAATCGAGCACCCCTTCGTCATGGTGGCCTTCCTGGTGCTGACCTCGGTGACCTTCAGCCTGTTCGGCTTCATCATCGGCGTCTGGGCCGACGGGTGGGAGCGGCTGCAGATCGTGCCGCTGCTGATCATCACGCCGCTCACCTTCCTGGGCGGCAGCTTCTATTCCATCACCATGCTGCCGCCGTTCTGGCAGAACGTCACCCTGTTCAACCCCGTCGTCTATCTGGTCAGCGGCTTCCGCTGGAGCTTCTACGGAACCTCGGACTTCGGCGTCGGCCTCAGCCTCGCCATGACCGGCCTGTTCCTGCTGCTGTGCCTCGCCGCCGTGTGGTGGATCTTCCGCACCGGCTATCGCCTCAAGGCGTGATGGCGCCAGCGGTCCAAGCCGCCAGCACGCGCCGCTCCCCGGCGGTCAGGCCAGTGACGTTGCCCGGCGGCATGGCGTCGCTCAGCACCGCCTGAACGCGGATCGGCCCGGCGTGGCGGCGGATCTCCGCCGCCGTGTCCAGGCGCACGCCGCGCGGCGCCTCGCCGATGCCGGCCCACACCGGGGTAGCGGCGTGGCACATGCTACAGCGCGACGTGACGATCTCCTCCACCTCGGCGAAGCCCGCGCGCGTCGGTGCGGCGGCCACGCCGCCGTCGCGCGGGCCGGCGGCGCTGAGTGCCACGATCACCGCCATGCCGGCCGCCGCCGCGCCCCAGGTCCACCATGGGGCGGGCCTGCCCGCGTGCCGGGAATTGAAGAAATGGCGGATCACCACCCCCATCACCAGCACGACGGCGACGATCACCCAGTTGTAGCGGGTGGCGAAGGTCAGCGGGTAATGGTTGCTGATCATCAGGAAGACGACCGGCAGCGTCAGGTAGTTGTTGTGCAGCGACCGCTGCTTGGCCTGCCGCCCCAGCGCCGGGTCCGGCGTTTCGCCGGCCATCATCGCGGCGATGGTCTTGCGCTGGTTGGGAATGATGACCAGGAAGACGTTGGCGGACATCATCGTGCCGATCAGCGCCCCCATGTGCAGCATGGCGCCGCGCCCGCTGAACACATGCGTCAGCCCCCACGCCACCGCCACCAGAAAGACGAACCCGGCCAGCGCCAGCCGCACGTCGTCCTTCCCCAGCGGCGAGCGGCACAGCGCGTCGTACACCAGCCAGCCTAGCGCCAGCGCCCCAAGGCTCGCCGCCACCGCGCCCCACCACGGCAGTTCCAGAACCGCCGGGTCGATCAGCAGCAACTCCGCGCTGCCGTAGTACAGCACGCACAGCAGGAAGAAGCCGCTGATCCAGGTGGCGTAGGACTCCCACTTGAACCACGTCAGCCTGGCCGGCACCGGTGCCGGCGCCACCATGTACTTGACCATGTGATAGAAGCCGCCGCCGTGGATCTGCCACGCCTCGCCCGCCGCGCCCGCCGGCAGGTGCGGCCGCTTCAGCAACGACAGGTCGAGGTGGATGAAGTAGAAGGACGAGCCGATCCACGCGATGGCCGTCACCACGTGCAGCCAGCGCGCCGCGAGGTTGATCCATTCCCAGACGATGAGTTCCATCCCCTTCCCCGACGCCGTGGCTTCCCCCCGTCAGTGTACGGATGACCGCGCGCCGAGGATAGCGCCCGTCAGCCCCTCATGAATTGCAATTAGGATAAAATTTAGACATAGGCGCGAGACTGGTGCCATCACCGCTGATGGGAAAGACCACCATGGCCACCGACCGCATGGCCCTGATCCGCGAGTTGAGCCGCCACGTCGGCCACCCCGACTTCCTCGAAGTGGCCGAGCGCATCCGCCGCCAGCTCGCCGCCACGGCCGAGCCGGAGCAGGCCAAGCCCGCCCGCGTCCCCGAACGGTCGCTGCGCCGCCCCTCCACGACCCGGCGCTGCGCGTAGCGTCTGCCGTCGGGCTGCGCCTCCCAACCTACGGGCAAACGCACGCCACCGTAGGTTGGTGCCACGCGTCAGCGCGGCCCAACGCCGATCACTCCTCCGACGCCTTCGTCGGCAGGTCCTTGCGCCTGGTCGCTGCCAGGTCGTGGAGTTCCTTCTCGTTCATCGACCGCGCCATCTCCTTGGACGCCCCGCGCAGGCTCGATTCCGGCTTCTCGCCGCGCTTCACGGCCAGCGCGGCACCGGCCGCCATTTGCTGCTTCTTCGATTCCGCCTTGGACACGCCGCCCTCCGTTCGCTGTTGAAAAACCGGCACCCTCTCAACAGCGAACGGACGGATCCGCTTCACGCGCAGCGGATCCGCGCGATGAAGGCGTCGATCTGCCCTTCCAGCGCCTCGGCCTGCTGCGACAGCTCGCCGGTGGCCGAGGTGATCTCCGACACCACGCCGTTGGTCCGCTCGGCCGCCGCCCGCACCGTGGCGATGGAGGCGGTGACGGCCCCCGCCCCGGCGGCGGCGTCGGAGACGTTGCGGGTGATCTCCTCGGTCACCGCGTTCTGCTGCTGCACGGCCCCGGCAACGGCGGTGGAGGTCTGTTCGATGGTGCCGATGGTGCCGCCGATCTCGCGGATGGCCGCCCCGGCGCCCTCCGCCACCACCCGCATTTGACGGACGTGCTCGGCGATCTCCTCGGTCGCCCGCGCCGTCTGGTTGGCCAGGTTCTTGACCTCCCCGGCGACGACGGCGAAGCCCTTGCCCGCCTCCCCCGCCCGCGCCGCCTCGATGGTGGCGTTCAGCGCCAGCATGTTGGTGCGCGACGCGATGTCGTGGATCAGCTCGACCACGCTGCCGATCCGCCCGGCGGCCTCGGCCAGTTCCTGCACGGTGCGGTCGGTGCGCTCGGCCATGGCGACGGCGTCGGTGGCGATGGCGGTGGCGACGCTGGTCTGCTGGTTGATCTCCCCGAACGAGGTGGAGAGCTGCCCGGCCGCCGCCGCCACCGCCTGCACGTTCACCGACGCCCGCTCGGCCCCGGTCGCCGCGGTGATGGCGTCGCGCACGGCGGCGTCCGCGTTGGAGGCCAGTTGCGCCGCGTTGGCCTGGAGCTGCGTGACGGCGCCCGAGACGCCCAGCAGGACGTGGCGTACGTTCTCCTCGGCGAAGCGGATGGCCTCGGCGTCGCGCTCCTTCATCTGGTCGAGCGAGCGGTTGATGATGCCGGCGTGCCGGGCGAAGTCGCCGCGCAGGCCGGTTTCCAGGATCTTGCGGTAGTAGTGCCGGTTGTTGGCGTGCTGCATGGCGGCGTCGGCTTCCTTGCAGAACACCTCGGTCAGATCGAGCAGGCGGTTGATGTTGCGCAGCATCCGCCCGACGTTGCCGTGCCCGCGGATGCCCATGATGCGCACCGACAGGTCGCCGCGCGCCGCCGCCTCGCACACCGCCATCGCCTTGTCGATGCTGCCCTTGGCCCGCTCCAGGGAGTGGATGCAGGCCCCCAACGGCAGCAGGATGACCGCCGCCAGGGCAGCCGCCGCCCATTCCCGCGACACGGCCAGCACCACGACCAGTGCCACCGCGACGGCGGCGGCGGCCCACGCCGCGAGCGTGGCCCTAGAGACCGAGGACATATTCGTCATAGCTCACGCCCTCCTTCGCGAGGATGTCGTCGAGAACCCGGGCGGACGCCTGCAAGCCCGCCTCGCCGTCGCCGGCCTCCACCTCCCGCGCGCGCAGCAGCGCGTACAGCGGCTCGACCCGCGCGATCACGTCGCGGCGCGGCGCCCGGCGGTTGGAGTGATAGCCGACGATCGCCCCGTCCGGCCCGACGTTCGGCGTGACGTGCGCCAGCACCCAGTAATGGTCGCCGTTCTTGGCCCGGTTGTTGACGTAGGCGAAGATCTCCCGCCCCGCCTTCACGGTTTCCCACAGCCGGCGAAAGACGATGCGCGGCATGTCGGGATGGCGGATGACGCTGTGCGGCTTCCCGATCAGCTCGGCCTCGGTGAAGCCGGCGACGTCGAGGAAGATGTCGTTGACGTAGGTGAGCCGCCCCTGCGGATCGGTCTTGCTGACGATGATCTCGTCCGGCGGGAAGGAGCGCTCCTTACCGCTCAGGTGGATTCCTGTTCGGGCCATCGCGTGTCCACTCGGTTCACCGCCGGTCGGAGACACCGGCACTGGGCAGAACCAAGCAAGAGTCACGCCATGGCCGGAGTTCGGCGATGGCCAGCGGCCCAGCCGTTGCGGCGCAAGGGTTTCGTGATGGAACGGCGGAAATCCACAACGCCGTACCGTTGTACGAGTACGAACACTGGCGGGATTCTGGTCGTATAGGCGACACGCCAAGGTCCGTTCGCCTACCGGAACATCTTCACCATCATCTCCGCGTCATGATCGACGCCTTGCACGCGCAGGGACCGCCGCATCACGCCGTAGGGCTCGAAGCCCATGGCCTTGTAGAAACGGCGCGCCCGGTCGTTGCCGACGGCAACGTACAGCTCCAACTGGTCCACCTCGCGCTCGGCGCGCGCCATGACGGCCTGCAGGATGGCGGATGCCAGTCCGGAGCCGCGGAACGAATCCCGCACGTACATGCCCCACACCATCGCCACGTGCTGGCGCTTCAGCAGCGGCTGGCGCTGCAGCGTGGCGACCCCCGCCAACGCGCCGCCCACGAAGCCGCCGAACACCGCCAGATGCTCCAACCGCGACCGGAACTCGGACAGGGGAAGGTCGCATTCCTCCTCATAGGCCATGGCGAAGGCGGCGGGATGGGCCTGCAGCGCCTCCAGGTGCACCTCCCGAAAGCCCTCGGCGTCGGACGCCCCGAGTTGCCGGACGGCGTGCGCGGCGGCACGGTCTGATGCGCAGGTCATGACCCATCTCCCTTCCGTTGCGGTGGACGGCGCTTTCCATGCAGATACAAATAATGTAGATACATACATCCATGAGCACGCGGACGCAATCCCCGAAGACCCTTTGCGCCGACGCCCACGCGTTGGTCGAGGCGTGCGCCGGCTGGAACAGCCGGCTGGCCGCCCGGCGCATCACCCAGTTCCTCGACCGCGAGCTGGCGCCCTGCGGCCTGAGCACGGCCCAGCTCGGCCTGCTGGCGCAGATCGCCGAGGCCGCCGACGACACGCTGGGCGCGCTCGCCCGGCGCACCGGCCTGGAGCAGTCGACGCTCTCGCGCAACCTGCGCACGCTCGAAGGCGAGGGGCTGATCGAAATCGCCGCGGTCGAATCCGACCTGCGGCGGCGCGCGGTCTGGCTCACCGAGACCGGCGCCCGGCGGCTGGAGGCGGCCATCCCCGTCTGGCGGCAGGCTCACGCCAAGCTGGCGGAACGCCTCTCGCCGGATCTGGCGAAGCGGCTGGCGGACGAGACCGAGGCCCTGGCCGAAGGCTGAACGCACGAGGGCCCGGGAAGGTCGCACCTTCCCGAGCCCCGTATCATCGCGTAACGCCGCGTATCATGCGCGGACGGCGCCGCTGCCGCCGCGCCCGACGGCCTTAGTTCTTGCTGCCGTCCAGGCTCGGCTTGCGCTGGAAGTTGTGGTGCGCCTCGATGTAGCGCACGGTGCCCGACTTGGAACGCATGATGACCGAGTGGGTCACAGCACCACCCGGGAAGCGGCGCACGCCCTTCAGCATGGCGCCGGTGGTGACGCCGGTGGCGGCGAACATCACGTTGCCCTTCGCCAGCTCGAGCATCGAGTACTTCTTGTTCAGGTCGGTGACGCCCCAGCGGGCGGCGCGCGCCTTCTCGTCGTCGTTGCGGAACAGCAGGCGGCCCTGGAACTGGCCGCCGATGCAGCGCAGCGCCGCAGCGGCCAGCACACCTTCCGGCGCACCGCCGGAGCCGACGTACATGTCCACGCCGGCGTCCGGCTGGCTGGTGGCGATCACGCCCGACACGTCGCCGTCGGAGATCAGCATGATGCGCGCCCCGGCCTCGCGGACCCTGGCGATCAGCTCGGCGTGGCGCGGGCGGTCGAGGATGCAGACCACCAGCTCCTCAACCTCGGTGCCCTTGGCCTTGGCGAGGTTCTTCAGGTTGGTCGCCGGGCTCTCGTCCAGATCGACCACGCCGTCCGGCAGGCCGCCGCCGACGGCGATCTTGTCCATGTACACGTCGGGGGCGTTCAGGAAGCCGCCCTCCTCCGCCATGGCGATCACGGCCAGCGCGTTCGGGCCGCCCTTGGCGGTGATGGTCGTGCCTTCCAGCGGGTCGAGCGCAATGTCGACCTTCGGCGCGCCACGGCCGATGCCGGCCCCCACCTTCTCGCCGATGTAGAGCATGGGCGCCTCGTCGCGCTCACCCTCGCCGATCACGACGGTGCCGTCGATGTACAGCGTGTTGAGCGCCTGGCGCATGGCGTCGACGGCGGCCTGGTCGGCGAGCTTCTCGTCACCGCGGCCCATCAGCAGCGACGCGGAGAGCGCCGCCGCCTCGGTCACGCGCACGGCCTCGAGCGCCAGGTTCCGGTCCATGCCGGACAGGTCGACTTTCTTGTCCATTGGTTGCTATCCCCCGAAATTCTGCTCGGTCCGGTTCAGGCTGAACCTTGAGTGCTTGTGTAGATAGGGATCAGAACTGCTCGATGCGGATCATCCGCGGCGGCTCCAGCACCGCCGCCTGGGCCGCAATGGCCGCCAGCGCCCGCTGCATCGACGCTTCGTCGGTGTCGTGCGTGGTCAGCACCACCGGCACCGCCTCGCCCGGTGCCCGGCCGCGCTGCAGGAACGATTCCATCGACACGTTGTGGTCGCGCAGCGCCGCCGCCACCTCGGCGATCACGCCGGGGCGATCGACCACCATCAGGCGGACATAGTACGCCCCGGTCCGCGCCTCCATCGGCGACGGCTCCAGGCGGGCGAGCTGCCCGGCGGGCACACCGAAGGTCGGCGTGGAGCGGCCACGCGCCACGTCCACGATGTCGGCGACCACGGCCGACGCGGTCGGGCCGGCGCCGGCCCCGCGGCCGACCAGCCAGACGCGGTCCACGAAGTCGCCCTGCGCCACCACGGCGTTGAACACGCCGTCCACGGCGGCGATGGGGGCGTCCTTCGGCACCATGCAGGGGTGCACGCGCTGCTCCACGCCCAGGCGGGTCAGCCGCGCGATGCCCAGCAGCTTGATCCGGTAGCCAAGTTCCTCCGCGTACGCCAGATCGACGGCGGAGATGTGGCGGATGCCCTCCACGTGCACCGAACCGAAATCGACCGGGCAGCCGAAGGCGACCGAGGTGAGCACGGCCAGCTTGTGCGCCGCGTCCACGCCGTCGATGTCGAAGCTGGGATCGGCCTCGGCGTAGCCCAGCTTCTGCGCCTCGGCCAGCACGTCCGCGAATTCGCGGCCGGTGGTGCGCATCTCGGTCAGGATGTAGTTGCAGGTGCCGTTGAGGATGCCGTGCACCTCGGTCACCCGGTTGCCGGCCAGCCCTTCGCGCAGCGCCTTGATGACCGGGATGCCGCCGGCCACCGCCGCTTCGAACGCCAGCGTCAAGCCGCGCCCCTCGGCGCGCTCGGCCAGGGCGGTGCCGTGGTTGGCGAGCAGCGCCTTGTTGGCGGTCACCACGTGCTTGCCGGTCTCCAGCGCCGTCTCGACGGCGGCCTTGGCGGCCCCGTCGGCACCGCCGATCAGCTCGACGAAGACATCGATGTCCGGCGCGCCGGCCATGGCGACGGGGTCGTCGAACCAGCGCACGCCCGACAGGTCGACGCCGCGGTCCCTGCTGCGGTCACGGGCGCTGACGGCGCTCACCACGACCTTGCGGCCGCAACGCTGCTCCAGCACCTGCGCCTGCTGGGCCAGCAGCTTCAGGACACCGGCGCCGACCGTACCCAGGCCGGCGACGGCGATCTTGAGGGCCTCGTGCTTTTGATTGGGGACGCTCACGACGCTTTCGCCTTCACCGGTTCCAGGAGTTCGCGGCGTGCCTCGGGGTCCCGGCTCTGCGCCGCACCGGCGGCGTTGGAGCGGAAGAACTCCTTGATGTTGCGCGTCGCCTGACGGATGCGGTGCACGTTCTCGACAAGGCCAAGGCGGACGTGCCCGTCACCGTACTCGCCGAAGCCGATGCCGGGCGACACCGCGACGTTCGCCTCCTGCAGCAGCAGCTTGGAGAACTCCAGCGAGCCCATGTGGGCGAACTGCGGCGGGATGGGCGCCCAGGCGAACATGCTGGCCGGCGGGCTCGGCACCTGCCAGCCGGCGGACGCCAGCCCCTCGATCAGCACGTCGCGACGCTGCTTGTACATGGCGCGGATCTGCTCGACGCAGTCCTGCGGGCCGTTCAGCGCGGCGGTGGCGGCGACCTGGATCGGCGTGAAGGCGCCATAGTCCAGGTACGACTTGATGCGCGCCAGCGCGGTGATCAGCTTCTTGTTGCCGGTGGCGAAGCCGATGCGCCAGCCCGCCATGTTGTAGGTCTTCGACATCGAGGTGAACTCGACGGCGATCTCGCGCGCCTCCGGGATCTCCAGGATCGACGGCGGCGGCTCGCCGTTGAAGTAGATCTCGGCGTAGGCGAGGTCCGACAGAATGTAGACGCCGTGCTTGCGGCAGAACTCCACGATCGGCCGGTAGAAGTCGAGGCCGGCGACCTGCGCCGTCGGGTTCGACGGGTAGTTCAGCACCAGCGCCAGCGGCTTGGGCACGCTGTGCTTGGTGGCGCGCTCCAGCACCTCCATGAACTTGTCGACGTCCGGCTTGTCGCCGCCGTCGTGGCCCATGGGCAGGTGGCGGATCGAGGCGCCGGCCAGGATGAAGCCGAACGGATGGATCGGGTAGCTGGGGTTCGGCACCAGAATGGTGTCGCCCGGGCTGGTGATCGCGTTGGCGAGGTTGGCGAGGCCTTCCTTCGACCCGATGGTGACGATGCACTCCGTCTCGGGGTCGATCTCGACGTTGAAGCGCCGCTTGTAATAGGCGGCGT
>Ga0196970_1001644_pt1 | contig 14031 bp, 13 predicted proteins | sample S1v_513CmetaG_FD_148672 | JGI IMG/M metagenome (GOLD analysis project Ga0196970, IMG submission 148672) | Soil microbial communities from Anza Borrego desert, Southern California, United States - S1+v_5-13C | ecosystem: Environmental > Terrestrial > Soil > Desert | place: USA: California... | reverse complement strand
GCATCCTCGACCAGCGCGGCGTCGACTTCGAGTACGAGGGCGAGATGCCGCCGGAGCTGGCCCTGGAGCCGGAGGCGCGCGCCGCCTATCCCTTCATGCGCCTCACCGGCCACGCCAATGTGCTGGTCATGCCGGCCATCCACTCGGCCGCGATCTCGACCCGTCTGGTCCAGTCGCTGGGCGGAGCGACCGTGATCGGCCCCTTGCTCGTGGGCCTGGAGAAGTCGGTGCAGATCGTTTCGCTGGGCGCCTCGGTCAGCGAGATCATCACCGCCGCCACCTTCGCGGCCTACGAGAAGGGCGCGGCGGGGGAGGATTGAGGACGGACAGCCGGCGCTACGGCTGTCCGTCGCTCAGTCCGCCGCCTCGGCCTGCCGCTTGAGACGCTGGTTCCTGCGTTCAAGGAACCAGCACAGAATGACGGCCGGGACGCCGACGAGCGCCGTTCCCGCGAAGAACAGGGCGTAGGCGTTCATCAGGGAATGGCCTTGCTCGAGGCTCTCGACGACGACGCCCGAGAAGCCCTTCAGGAACTTGCCGAGCAAGGCGTAGAACGAGCTCAGCAGGGCGTACTGGGTCGCGGTGTAGCCGATGCCTGTCAGGCTGGACATGTAGGCGACCAGGGCGGCGCCCGCGAAACCTTCGGAGAAGTTCTCGACGAACAGCACACCGGCGAACATCGGCGTCGACAGGCCCGCCACAGCCATCAGGGTGTAGCCGAGGTTGGACATCGGCCCGATCAGGGCGCCGAGCAGAAGGGTGGGGCCAAAGCCGAACCGGACGGCGCTCAGCCCCCCGGCGGCGATGCCGACGAAGGCCGCGACGAGTCCGACGCTCAGTCGCATCGCGCCGATCGCTTCCTTGGTCAGGCCGAGGTCGATGTAGAAGGGTCCGACCATCGGACCCATGACGAAATCCGGCAGGCGGTAGAGGCTGATGGCGGCCAGCATCAGGAAGGCGGCCGCCCGGTGGGTCTTCAGGAAGTTGATGAAGGGCCCCACCACGACGTCGAACATTCCGCGCGGGGTCCAGGGCGCGGCGCCGCCGGTCGCCGCGGCGATCTCGCGCCGGTCCACCGGCTCCCGGGCGAACAGGGTAGCCGCGATGGCGATGACCATGGCGGCGCCCCAGATGGCGTAGGCGCCGTTCCAGCCAAACCAGCTGGCGAAAAAGAGGATCAGGGCGTTGCCGGCGAGGATCGCCGAGCGATACCCCAGTTGATAGGCCGAGGTCAGCAGGGCCATGTCTTCGTCGTTGGCCGCGGATTCGATACGCCACGCGTCGACGACGATGTCCTGGGTGGCCGACGCGAAGGCCGTCACCAGAGCCGCCGCGCCGAGCGCGGTCAGGCCGCCCTCCGGCCCGATCAGGGCCATGGCGATGAGGGCGCCCCCAACGACCAGTTGGGACAGGATCATCCAGCCGCGCCGCCGCCCGAGCCGGCCCAGAAGCGGGACGTCGAAGCGGTCGACCACCGGCGCCCAGACGAATTTGAACGAATAGGCCAGCCCGACCCAGGAGATGAAGCCGATGGCCGACAGCGCCACGTCGCCTTCGGCCAGCCAGATGCTCAACGTCGCTCCCGTCAGCAGGAACGGCAGGCCCGAGCCGAACCCCAGCAGGAGGGTGATGAGAACGCTGCCCCGTCCCAGCGCCCTGAGCACGTCGCCGGCCCCCGCCCTGGGCGGCGCGGCCTTCGTGGAGTTTTCGGTCATCTGGCGTCTCTTGGCGGCGACGCCCCTGCGCCCCGCTATCCGGCGGCGACCTTGGCGCGGACTTCGCGGTTCGTCCAGCGGGTCAGGGCGGCGCGCAGGGCGGCGAGCTCCAGCGGCTTGACCAGATGGTCGTCCATGCCGGCCTCGAGACAGGCCTTGCGGTCCTCGGCGAAGGCGTTGGCGGTCAGGGCGACGATGGGCGTGGCGTCGCCGCGGGCGCGCAGCTGGCGGGCGGCGGTCGGGCCGTCCATGCCGGGCATGCGCATGTCCATGAACACGAGATCGTAGCGGGCGCGCCGCATCGCATCGAGCGCCTCGTGGCCGCTGGCGGCGGTCTCCACCGCGCAGCCCTCGCGCTTGAGCAGGGTCGAGGCCAGCAGGGCGCCGACCGGATTGTCCTCGACCAGCAGCACCCGGGTGCCGGCGAAGCGGCCGGCCACCACGCGGTCGTCGTCCGGCGGGGGCGGGGGCGGGGGCCCCGGCGAACGGGCCAGGAGCGCCCCGGAGGCGGCCAGCACCCGCTCGGCCAGCGAGGCCCGGCGCAGCGGCTTGATCAGATAGCCGTGGAAGCCGGCCGACCGGTAGCGGGCGATCAGGTCCCGCTCTGACGGCTTCAGCAGCACGATGGAGCGACGTCCCGCCGGCGCTGCGGCGAGGCCGAGCCCGGGCGCGCGCGCGGCGTGGTCGATCAGGACCACGGGGGCGCCGGCCTGCACCGTCCCGCCCGACGCCTCGATCTGGGCCGCCGCGGCCGCGCGGACCAGCGGGTCCGGCGAGACCACCTCGACCGCCTGACCCGCCAGCGGGGCGTCGCGAACCGCGCCGGGCGCGGCCGGGAACACCGCTTCGAAGCGGAACCGCGCGCCGGGGCCGTCCGGGCGGTCGCCGACCGAGACCTTGCCGCCCATGGCGGTCGCCAGCTTGCGCACCACCGCCAGGCCGAGGCCGGCGCCGCCGAAGCGGCTGGCGTCGGAGGCGTCGACGTGGCCGAACTCCTCGAAGATGCGCTCGCGCGCCTCCGCCGGCACGCCGGGCCCCGTGTCGTCGACGATGAAGGCCAGCCTCGGCGACCGCGCTGACCCGCCGGCGCGCTCGACGGTGATCCGCACCCCGCCCCCCTCGGTGAACTTCACCGCATTTCCGGCCAGGTTGAACAGGACCTGGCGCAGGCGGCCCTCGTCGGCCAGCACGTCGGGGGCGTTCGCCGACACCGACCAGGCGATCTCCAGCCCCTTGTCGTGGGCCTTGGGGCTGAGCAGTTCTGCCACCCCGCGCACCAGCGACTCCACGCAGACCGGCGCGGCGTCGAACTCCAGCCGCCCCGCCTCCAGCCGGGCGTAGTCGAGCAGGTCGTTGACCAGACCCAGCAGGTGCTCGGCGGATGAGCGGGCGCTGTCGAGATAGGCGCGCTGGGCGCCGTCGAGGCGGGTGCGCTGCAGCAGGCCGAGCATGCCGATGACCCCGTTCAGGGGCGTTCGCATCTCGTGGCTCATCAGGCGCAGGAACTGCTGTTCCGCCGAGGGCTCCGCCGCCCGTTCCATGGTGTCGTCGCCGTTCCGCCGTCGCGCCATGCCCACCTCCGTGTCGGAAAAGGTGGGGCCAACGCCTTAAGGTCGGTTCAACCGGTCCGGTTAACCAGATGTGATCACCACGCCGGGACCGCGGCTCCGGCGGCGTGGGTCGGCTCCGCCTCGGCCGCCAGCGGCGGACGGTAGATCAGCGCCTCGGCGACGTGGCGGCGCAGCACGCTGCCCGACTCGTCGAGATCGGCGATGGTGCGGGCCAGCCGCAGGGTGCGCGTCCAGCCGCGCGCGGTCAGGCGGCCGGCCTCGCCCGCCTTCATCAGCAGGGCGCGCCCGGGTTGGTCCGGCGTGGCGAAGCGTTCCAGCGCCTCGCCCGAGGCGCGGGCGTTGACGGTCTGGTCCCAGGTCGCCTCCGGATCCAGCCCGGCGTCGCGCAGCCGCTCCGCCTGCATGGCGCGGGCGGCGGCGACGCGGGCGGCCGCTTCGGCGGTGCCCTCGGCCGGCGGCGGCAGGGCCATGTCCGAGGCAGTCACCGGCGGCGTCTCCACCGTCAGGTCGATGCGGTCGAACATCGGCCCCGAGATGCGGTTGCGGTAGTCGCGCTGGCAGCGGGGAGCCTTGCCGCACGCGCCCTTGCCGGGCCCGCCGACGCCGCAGCGGCACGGGTTCATCGCCGCGACCAGCTGGAACCGGGCCGGATAGCGGACGTGGGCGTTGGCCCGGGCCACCACGATCTCGCCGGTTTCCAGCGGCTGACGCAGGGAGTCGAGGGCCTGGGCGCTGTACTCGGGCAGTTCGTCGAGGAACAACACGCCGTTGTGCGCCAGCGAGGCCTCGCCGGGCCGGGCGCGCAGGCCGCCGCCGGTCAGGGCGGCCATGGAGGCGGAATGGTGGGGGCTGCGGAACGGCCGGTCGCGGGTCAGGGCGCCGCGCTCGATCAGGCCGGCGACCGACCAGACCATCGAGGTCTCGAGCAGCTCCTTCGAGGTCAGCGGCGGCAACAGGCCGGGCAGGCGGGCCGCCATCATCGACTTGCCCGAGCCCGGCGGACCGATGAACAGCAGGTTGTGCCCGCCGGCGGCGGCGATCTCCAGCGCCCGCTTGGCGCTCTCCTGGCCCTTGACCTCGCGCAGATCGGGGACCCGGTCGCCGGAGCGCAGCGCCCCGGGCTCGGGCCGGCGCAGCACGGTGGTTCCCTTGAAGTGGTTGACCAAGCCGATCAGGGAGCGCGGCGCCAGCACCGGCGCGTCGCCGGCCCACGCCGCCTCCGGCCCGTTCGCCTCCGGGCAGATCAGGCCCAGTCCCATGGCGTCCGCCGCCACCGCCGCCGGCAGGGCCCCGCCCACCGGCGCGATGCGGCCGTCCAGCCCCAGCTCGCCCACCGCCGCCCAGCCGGACAGGGCGTCGGGCGGAATGACTCCCATCGAAGCCAGCAGGGCCAGCGCCACCGGCAGGTCGAAATGACTGCCCTCCTTGGGCAGGTCGGCGGGCGCCAGGTTGACGATGACCCGCTTCGCCGGCAGGGCCAGGCCGATGCCGGCGAAGGCGCCCCGCACCCGCTCGCGGCTCTCGGCCACCGCCTTGTCGGCGAGACCGACCATGGTGAAGGAGCCCTCGGTCGCCGACAGCTGCTGGACCTGCACGTCCACCCGGCGGGCGTCCACTCCCTCGAACGCGACCGTCACCACGCTGGCGTGCATGGCTCCCTCCCGTCATCCCCGGGGAACAAAACACGAACTGGCGGTCGATGCAAGACCGGCGTTACGCCGCGCGCTTCCGCTCGATCACGTCCCACATCAGGGCGGCGGCGTCGACGCCGGTGAAGCGCTTGAGCTGCTGGGCGCCGGTGGGCGAGGTGACGTTGATCTCGGTCAGGTAGTCGCCGATCACGTCGATGCCGACGAAGATCAGGCCGCGTTCCTTCAGCGTCGGGCCGATAGCGGCGCAGATCTCGCGGTCGCGGTCGGTCAGCTCGACCGGCGCGGCGACGCCGCCGACGCGCAGGTTGGAGCGCACCGCCCCGGCGGCCGGGACGCGGTTGATCGCCCCCACCGGCTCGCCGTCGATCAGGATGATGCGCTTGTCGCCCTTCTCCACCGCCGGCACGAACTTCTGGATCACCAGCGGGTCGCGGCTGCCCGTCGCATGGATCTCGATCAGGGCGCCGAGATTGGGGTCGCCGGCCTTGAGCCGCACCACCCCTGAGCCGGCCGCGCCATGCAGCGGCTTGAGCACCACGTCGCCGTGGCGGGCGTGGAACGCGTCCAGCGCCACGAGGTCCGAGCTGATCAGGGTCGGCGGCTGCAGGCCCGGGAAGCGGGTGGCCAGCAGCTTCTCGGGGGCCGAGCGCACCTCGGCCGGATCGTTCACCACCAGCGTCTTCGGGTGCACCGTCTCCAGCAGGTAGGTGGCGGTGACATAGGCCATGTCGAAGGGCGGATCCTGACGCATCAGGATCACGTCGACGTCTTCGGCCAGGTCGAGCTTCACCCAGTCGCCGGCGCTGACGTGGTCGCCGCGGGTCTGGCGCAGGGTCACGGGGCGGGCGCGGCAGAACAGCCGCCCGTCCTCCAGCGCCAGGGTGCGGAAGTCGTAGACCCAGACCGGATAGCCGCGGGTCTGGGCCTCCATCGCCTGCAGCCAGGTGGTGTCGGACTCGATGTCGACCGCCTCGATCGGGTCCATCTGGATGGCGACTCTGAGCATGGCGGTCCTTCCGGCGACAGAGCTTGGCTAATGGGCGCCGAAGCCGCCCGGCGCAAGGTCAGTTCAGCTGCAGGCGAACCCGGTCCATCGACATCCGCCGCTGCACCTCGGCCGGATCGTCCAGGGTGCGGGCGCGCGACAGCGCCTCCAGCGCCCCGGCCAGCGCGCCCTGCTTCTCGCGCGCCGAGGCGACGTCGAGCCACGGCCGGTGGTCGTCCGGGTCGAGCAGGGCGCGGCGCAGGGCGGAGCGCTCGGCCCCCTCGTAGTCGCCGGCCCGGAGCGCGCGGGTGAACAGCACATTCTGCAGGCGGATCAGAGCCTGCCGGTCAGTGACGGGGGCCATCAGCACGTCGAGCCGGTCGGCGACGTGCGGCGTCAATCCGGCCCGCAGCGCCCGCCGGGTCAGTTCCGAAGGCAGCACCAGCCGCCCCTGACTGAACGGATCCAGCGCCACCGGCCCGTCCGGCGTCTCGACGCGCAGCAGGAAGTGGCCGGGGAAGTCGACGCCGCGTGCCTTCACGCCCGCGCGCCGCGCCGCGTCGAGATAGAAGACCGCCAGCGCCGCCGACAGCCCCCGCCGCCGCTCGGCCACGTCGATGATGTCGGTGTTGCCGGGGTCGTCGTAGTGGATCAGGTCGCCGTTCAGCCGCAGGTCGGCGGCCATGGTCTCGGCCAGCGCCTCTTCCGGGCTCTCGCTGTCGATGCGCTCGGCCAGCCGGTCGCCGGCGTTGCGCGCCAGCACCCGCACCGGCTCGGGGTCGCGGAACGGATAGTCGTGGATGGCGCAGGCGATGGCGGCCTCGAGCAGGGGGAAGTCGGCGTCCTCCGCCTGTCCCGCCTCCGCCAGCACCGTCTCTGCGTCGTCGCGCGTCATGTCCGCTCCGGACCCGTCACGCCCCGACGATGACGCGGAAAGCGGCCCGGAGCCAGCGCTACAATATCGATTCTCAAAGTGTGGCCGGCGAGGCCCGGCCGCTGGCGCAGCACCGCCCGGCCGGCGGCGAGCAGGCGTTCGTGCTGGACCGGCTTCAACGCCGACAGGGCCAGTTCGAGCGTGGCCCTGCGCTTGACCTCGACCACCGCCAGCGTCCGGCCCTTGCGGGCGAGGATGTCGATCTCGCCGGCGCGGGTCTTCAGCCGGAAGCCGAGGATCTGGTAGCCGCGGCACATCAGCAGGGCGGCGGCCAGCCATTCGGAGCGGTGGCCCCGCCTATGCGACAGGGCTCCCAGCGCCACCCGCCACGGCCGGGGCGCGCGCACCGCCCGGACCGGCCTGAGGCGCGGCGCGGGCCGGTCGGCGCTCACCGGCCCTGCAGTTCGAGGACCCGGCGGTACAGCGGCTTGCGGGGCAGGTTCAACGCCCTGGACACCTCCGCCGCCGCCTCGCCGGGCGGCAGGCGGGTCAGGGCCTCGGTCAGGGCCGCGTCGGCGTCGGCCTCCGTGGCGACCTCGGCCTCGCCGGGGCCGACCACCACGACGATCTCGCCCTTGGGCGACTGGCAACGCGGATCGGCGGCCAGTTCGGGCAGGGGGCCGCGGACGCAGTCCTCGTAGAGCTTGGTCAGCTCGCGGGCGACGGCGGCCGGGCGCGGGCCGAGCACGGCGGCCATGTCGGCGAGGCTGTCGGCGAGACGCGGGCCGCTCTCGAAGAAGACCAGCGTCTGCCGGCCGGGGCGGAGCTCCTCCAGCGCGGTGCGCCGGGCGCCGGACTTCGGCGGCAGAAAGCCGGCGAACAGCACCCGGTCGGCGGGGAGGCCCGCTACGCACAGGGCCGCCAGAAGGCTGGAGGCGCCGGGGACCGGATGCACCGGCAGGCCCTCGGCGATGGCCGCGCGCGCGACCACGAAGCCGGGATCGGACACCATCGGCGTGCCGGCGTCCGACACGAGCGCCACCACCGCCCCGTCGCGCAGATGCTCCAGCGCCAGTTCGGCGGCGCGGGCCGAGGCGTGGTCATCGCAGCGCTCCAGCCGCGCCTTCAGCCCGTAGGCCGACAGCAGCTTCGCCGTCACCCGCGTGTCCTCGGCCAGCACCAGGTCGGCGGCGGCGAGCACGTCCAGCGCCCGCAGCGTCATGTCGCGCAGGTTCCCGATCGGCGTGGCCACCAGATACAGCCCCGGCTCCACCGGACGCGGCGGCGGCTGGGTCGGCGGAAAGGCGGCGGCGTCGGGCATCGCCGGACCGTGCCAGCCGTGGGAGGCGGGCTCAAGGGTCGAGCGGATTCCCCGATGCAGATCGATCAGGGCGTCCAGCCGCCGGGGGTCTCGACCACCGCCTCGTCGCCTTCGACGGGAGCCGTCTCGCCGCGCTGGCGGCGAACCTCGGCCCAGGCGGCGCGGAGCAGTTCCGGCACCCCCTCGCCCGAGACGCCGGAGACGAGGAAGGGGCGGCGCCCGGCGACAGCCTCCAGCTCGGCGGCCTTCTCCTCGCGCAGTTCGGGAGTCAGGGCGTCGATCTTGTTCAGCGCCAGCACCTCGGGCTTCTCGTCCAGACCGGCGCCGTAGGCCTCCAGCTCGTGGCGGATGATCCCGTACGCTCGCGCTACGTCCTCCTGCGTCCCGTCGATGAGGTGGATCAGGCAGCCCGAGCGCTCAACGTGGCCGAGGAAGCGGGTGCCGATGCCGGCCCCCTCGCTGGCCCCCTCGATCAGGCCGGGGATGTCGGCGATGACGAAGCGCTCGGCAGGCGACAGGTCGACCATGCCCAGGTTCGGCGTCAGGGTCGTGAACGGATAGTCGCCGATCTTCGGCCGGGCGGCCGAGGCGGCGGCGAGGAAGGTCGACTTGCCGGCGTTCGGCAGGCCGGCGAGGCCGACGTCGGCGATCAGCTTCAGCCGCAGCCAGATCCAGCGCTCCTGCCCCTCCTGCCCCGGGTTGGCGTGGGTCGGGGCCTGGTTCTGCGGACCCTTGAAGCGCGTGTTGCCCCAGCCGCCGTTGCCGCCCCTGAGCAGCAGCTCGGTCTTGCCGGCTTGGTCCATGTCCAGCAGCACCGTCTCCTTGTCCTCGTCGAGAACCTGGGTGCCGACCGGGACCTTGAGGATGACGTCCTCGCCCTTGCCGCCGTGCATCTGGCGGCCCTGGCCGTGGTGGCCGGTCTGGGCCTTGAAGTGCTGCTGGTAGCGGTAGTCGATCAGGGTGTTCAGCCCGTCCACGGCGACGATCCACACGTCGCCGCCCTTGCCGCCGTCGCCGCCGTCCGGGCCGCCGTGGGGAATGAACTTCTCGCGCCGGAACGACACGGCGCCCGCCCCGCCATTGCCGGAGCGGATGTAGATCTTGGCCTGGTCGAGAAACTTCATCGGCGGCTTATGCCGCAGGAGGGCGGCGAATTACAGGCGGGTCCGCGAACCCTCTCCCCTTGCGGGAGAGCACGCGGCGGCGAAGCCGTCGCCCGTGTGCGGTCGGGTGAGGGGTCGTACTGCTCGTTGGGCAGAGGGCTGCGCAACCCCTCATCCGACCCGCTTCGCGGGCCACCTTCTCCCGCAAGGGGAGAAGGGACGCGATCTTACCCCTTCGCCCAGACCCCGAACGGATCGCTCCAGCCGAGTCCGATCGCCTCAGCGACCGCCGGATAGGTGATCTCGCCCTTCAGCACGTTCAGGCCCCGGGCCAGATGCGGGTTCTCGCGCAGCGCCTCCAGCCCCTTGTTGGCCAGAGCCAGGCCGAAGGGCAGGGTGGCGTTGTTCAGGGCCTCGGACGAGGTGCGCGGCGCGGCGCCGGGCATGTTGGCGACGCAGTAGTGGACGACGCCGTCGACCACATAGGTCGGGTCGGCGTGGGTGGTCGGCTTCGAGGTCTCGAAGCAGCCGCCCTGGTCGATGGCCACGTCGACCAGCACCGAGCCGGGCTTCATCTGCTTCAGGTGCTCGCGCTTGATCAGCTTGGGGGCCTCGGCGCCCGGCACCAGCACGGCGCCGATGATGACGTCCGCCTTGAGCATCTCCTCCTCGACGGCGCCGATGGAGGAGTAGCGGGTCACGACGCGGCCGTTGGTGATCTCGTCGATGTAGGCCATCCGCGGGATCGAGCGCTCCAGCACCACCACCTCGGCGCCCAGGCCCATGGCCATGCGGGCGGCGTTGAAGCCGACCACGCCGCCGCCCAGCACCAGCACCCGCGCGGGAGCCACGCCCGGGACGCCGCAGAACAGCAGGCCCATGCCGCCGTTGTGCTTGAGCAGGGTCTCGGCCGCCGAGAAGACGGCGATGCGGCCGGCGACCTCGGACATCGGCGCCAGCAGCGGCAGGCCGCCCTTGGCGTCGGTGACCGTCTCATAGGCGATGGCGGCGCATTTCGAGGCCAGCAGGCCCTTCGTCTGCTCGGGGTCCGGCGCGAGGTGCAGGTAGGTGAACAGGATCTGGTCCTCGCGGAGCATCTCCCACTCGACCTTCTGGGGCTCCTTGACCTTCACGATCATGTCGTTGTCGGCGAAGATCTCGGCGGCGGTGGCGACGATCTTCGCCCCGGCCCTGACGTAGTCCTCGTCGGTGAAGCCGGCGCCGAGGCCGGCCCCGCCCTCCACCGAGACCTGATGGCCTTGGGCGACGTACTCGCGCACGGCGGTCGGCGTCAGGCCGATGCGGTGCTCGTTCTTCTTGATTTCCTTCGGGACGCCGACGCGCATGGTTTCCTCGTCTGATGGGGCGCGGCCGGCTCTGCGGGCGGCTCGCTTCGGGCGGCAATCTAGTCCCGGTGCGGCCGCAGGTTCCTGTTCTTTTCGGCGGACGAACGCCGTACAGTCGCAGGATCTGCGAACGAGGGTAGAATTGAAGACGATTTCCGCCGTTGCGCTCGACGACACCGATCGCCGCATGATCCGCGCCCTGCAGGCCGACGGACGAATGACCAACGCCGATCTCGCCAAGGCGGTGAACCTGTCGGAGAGCGCCTGCCTGCGGCGGCTGCGGGCGCTGGAGGCGGCGGAGGTGATCAGCCGCTACACCGCGATCGTCAATGAGCGCGCCGTCGGCCTGCCGATCAGCGTCTTCGTCACCGTCACCCTCTCCTCCCAGGCCGAGGCGGCCCTGACCGCCTTCGAGACCGCCATCGCTGCCGTGCCCGAGGTGGTCGAGTGCTACCTGATGACCGGCGGCTCGGACTACCTGCTGCGGCTGGTGGTGCGCGACGTCGACGACCTCGAGCGGGTCCACTCGCGCGAGCTGACGCGCATCCCGGGTGTCAGCCGGGTGTCCTCCAGCGTGGCCATGCGGACGGTGGTCAAGCGGGGGGCGCTGCCGGTTTGACTTGCGGTCGGGCGGTCGGCTCCCGACCTGAGACATGATCTGGAGGAGGGCGCGATGACGCGCGAGGCGAAGGTGTGGAGCGGGCTGGCGATCCTGTCTCTGGCGTGGTGCGTCATGACCGTGGTCACGGGCGGCGGCCTGCTGCTGCCGATGCTGTCGGCGATGCTGTCCACCATGTGCGCCGGCAGCCCGGCTGCGCGGGAGCGGGTCCTGCGGGTCGCCGGCCAGGTGTTCGCCGGCGGGACCTGGCGCACCGTCCTGATCATGTTCGGCGCCGTGATGCTGATCCAGCTCCTGCCGCTCGAAATGGCGCTGCTCATGGCGGGGGATGTGCTGGCCTATGTCGAGGCGCTCGCCTTCGTGTCGCTGCTTGCCGCCCGGAATCGCGTCCGGCCGGCCCTCGCCGCGCTCCGCGATCGGCTCCGGTCGTGGTTCGGGCCGACGCCCGCGCCCCGGACGCGAGCCCGGAGCGTTCGCGCCCGGCGGCCGCAGCGGCGGCCAAACGCGACGGACAGTGTCGACGGGCGAGGTCTGGCCCTGGCCTGAGCTACCGCAGCGCCAGCGTCACCGCCTTGATGTCCACGTATTCGTCGATGCCGTGGGCCGAGCCTTCGCGGCCGTAGCCGGACTGCTTGACGCCGCCGAAGGGGGCGACGGGGGTGGAGATGAGGCCGGTGTTGACCCCGCACATGCCCGCCTCGATGCGCCGGCCGAGACGCATGGCGCGGTCGAGGTCGCGGGTGAACAGGTAGGAGGCGAGGCCGAAGGAGGAGGCGTTGGCCTTCGCCAGCACCTCGTCTTCGGTTTCGAAGGCGAACACCGGGACCAGCGGGCCGAAGGTCTCCTCCTCGCGGAACAGGGCGTCGTCGCCGCCCAGCGTCACCGTCGGCTGGAAGAAGCGACCGCCCCGCGCATGGCGGGAGCCGCCGGTCAGCACCCGGCCGCCGGCCGCGCGGGTCTTCTCGAGATGGGCCTCGACCTTGGCCAGCGCCTTGTCCTCGATCAGCGGCCCGACCTTGACGCCGGGTTCGAACGCGCCGCCCACCGGCAGGGCGGCGACGGCTTCAGCCAGCTTCGCCGCATAGGCTTGCGCGACCGACGCTTCGACATAGACACGGTTCGGGCAGACGCAGGTCTGGCCCGAGTTGCGGAACTTGCCCTTGATGGTCTCGGCCACGGCGAGGTCGAGATCGGCGTCGGCGAAGACGATCAGCGGCGCCGCACCGCCCAGCTCCATCGACACACGCTTCAGGGTCGGGGCGCATTGTTCGGCGAGCAGCCGACCCACCGGGGTCGAGCCGGTGAAGCTGAGTTTGCGGATCAGCGGGGAGGCGGTCAGCACGCCGCCGATGGTCGCCGCATCGCCGGTGAGGACGCTGAGCGCACCCTTGGGCACGCCCGCCGCATAGGCCAGCTCCGCCAGGGCGATGGCGGTGAACGGGGTCTGGCTGGCCGGCTTGACCACGGCGGTGCAGCCGGCGGCGAAGGCCGGGCCCAGCTTGCGCGTCAGCATGGCGGCGGGGAAGTTCCACGGGGTGATGAGGGCGCACGGCCCGACCGCCTCGCGGAAGGTCAGGATCAGATGGCCCAGCGGGGTGTCCTGGGTCTCGCCCAGCAGCCGCTCGGCCTCGCCTGCGAACCATTTGATGAAGCCGTTGGCGTAGGCGACCTCGCCCTTCGCCTCCTCGAAGGGCTTGCCGTTCTCCAGGGCCATGAGCGCCGCGAGCCCTTCGGCGTTGTCGTCGATGCGCCTGGCCCAGTCGCGCAGGATCGCCGCCCGCTCGTGCGGGCTGGTCCGCGACCAGGCGGGGAAGGCGTCGGCGGCGGCGCGGATCGCCTGTTCCGTCTCCGCGGCGCCGAGGTCGGGCGCATGGCCGATCACCTCGCCGGTGGCGGGGTCGTCGACAGGAATGCGGGCGTCGGACGTGATCGCCTGCCCGGCGATCAGGGCGTGCTCGCGCAACAGCTTCAGACCGGCGTCTCGGGCTTGGATCATGACGGGCTCGCACCTCCCTGGGATCAGGCCCTTCGATGCTAAGGCCGCCGCAGGCATGCGCAAGCGCCGAGGAGGACTTCGAACAGGCGAAGGCCCGCCGGCGGGGGAAGCCGGCGGGCCTTCTTCTCAACCGGACCGCGCGTCGGGGGGGGAATCCGCGGGCCGGGAAGAGGATCAGTTCTTGGCGTCTTCCGCGGCGTCGGTGACCGCTTCGCCCGCAGCCGAGGCGTCGCGACCGACGCCCGAAACGGTGTTGCAGGCCGCGGTGGCCAGGGCCGCCGCGGCGGCGAACAGGACGAAGACCTTGCGCATGTTTGAACTCCAGAAGGCCGGGGAGGCGGCGTCTGGGAAATCAACGTCGCCCAAGGGCCCCGGTTCCCAGGTCGGCCGGATCGACCGGGACGACGGCCTCGGGCGTCGCGAAGGTCATCCGGGCGATGGTTCCGCCGCCCGGGGCGGACAGCATCTCGACCTCGCCCCTCAGCTGCTTGGCGAAGGCGCCCATCAGGGTGCGGCCGACGCCGGCCCGGACGCTCTCGCTGACACCGGGGCCGTTGTCCTCGACCTCGAGCACGCTCCTGTCGCCATCGACCCGGAAGCGCACCTTGAGGTCGCCCCCTCGCGCGGCGAACGCGTGCTTCTGGGCGTTGGTCACCGCCTCGACCAGCCAAAGGGCCAGGGGCGCCAGCTTGTCGGGGTCCACGATCAGGGAGTCGGCCTCGACCGAGGAGGTGACCAGATGGCCCCGGCTGCTGTCTCCGGCCACCAGCTGCCCGACCAGCTCGGTGAGGAAGGCCCGGGCGTCGGCGTACCGGAGGTCGTCGCTCTGGTAGAGCGTCCGATAGATCA
>Ga0196970_1001643_pt1 | contig 14033 bp, 11 predicted proteins | sample S1v_513CmetaG_FD_148672 | JGI IMG/M metagenome (GOLD analysis project Ga0196970, IMG submission 148672) | Soil microbial communities from Anza Borrego desert, Southern California, United States - S1+v_5-13C | ecosystem: Environmental > Terrestrial > Soil > Desert | place: USA: California... | reverse complement strand
TTCGCACTGGGGCTCGGGTAGTCCGGCGCCCGTTCGGGCCACGAGCGGTGCGGGGTTGCGCCACAATCGGCGGACGCGCTCGAACCAGGAGGGGACGGACGATGACGGCTCGCTCCGACCGTGGTCTCGCAGCCGCATCAGCCGTGGCGCTCCTCGCCCTGGTGCTGGGCGCGTGCGCGGAGCCGGACGAGGCTCCCGAGCCCCAGTTCTCATCCGACGACGCGTTGCCGAGCGAGCTCGTCGCCGGTCACGAGTACGAGGCCCAGGTGACCGTCATGGTCCCGCCGGACTGGCCGGCCCCGGACGAGAGCGGGCGGTCCGCGTCGGTCGGACTCACGGTGGACCTCGGCACGGGGGAGGGGCCGGTGATCTGCGACTCAGCCGGCCTGCGTCCCGAGGAACGGTCCGTGACGCTCACGTGCGCGTTCACCCCCCAGGTGCCGACGCTCGGCGTCCAGCTGGGCGCGCACGCCGCCACCCCGGACGCCGCGGTCGTGGACGGCCGGGTCGAGGGGATCTCGGTCGAGCACGTCTACCTGCACACCGTCGCCCCCGGCTGACGCCGGCCCGCAGGGCTACCCGACGGGCGGACGTGCGCGCAGCTCGAGGATGCGAGTACGCGCCCGGTCGAAGTCCGGGTCGGCCCAGTAGTCGCTGTGCCCGCGGGTCTCGGGCCAGGCCGGGTCACCGTCCACACGGGCGAACGCAGGGTCGACGAGCTGCCGGTCGACGCTGTCGTCGGCGTCGCCGACCGAGGGGGACCCGTTCGTGCGCGGTCGGAGGACCCAGCCTCCGATCGGGTCGGTGGCCCGGTACAGGTTGCGCCACGGCCAGCCTGCAGCGTCCGGCCCGAACCCCAGGCGCGCCATCGCCATGGAGTACGCGCCGGGGTGGACGTAGGCGGGGAAGAACGCGCTGTACAGGCGGGTGAGGGGCGACCCGTAGGTCAGCAGGCAGATGCGTCGCCCCGCCGCCTCCGTGGCCGGCAGCTGGAGGAGCGTGGCGAGCGCGATCACGGTCCCCTGGCTGTGCGCCGACACCACGACGTCGGACGTGGTGGCCAGGTGCCGCAGGCGCCGGGTGAGGTCCGGGATGATCTTCTCGGCGTAGCAGGGCGGCGCGAGGGGATGGGCCGCGCGCGGCCAGAAGCTGCTCAGGTCCCAGACGACGCCGACCGTCTTGCGGAGCGCCGGCACGCGGTAGGCCGCGTAGCCCAGGCTCACGAAGCCGAGGGCGAGGAGGCCCATCAGCCACGAGCCCGCGTCGGCCGCGGCGGCGCGGCGACCCTCGGCGAGGCCCGCGGCCCGCTGTCCCGGCGGCGCCGACCAGTACAGGAGTGCGGCGCCCATGACCAGGACCAGGGCAGCGCCGACGAGGACGAGGAGGTGGTGGGCCGCGCGGTCGGTGAGGCGTGCGGCCGCGCGGGTGCGCGCGACGGCGCGGACGCGGGTCTCGTAGTCGTCGATCCGGCCGTGGTCCGCCGTGTCCGCACGGACCGTCGCCTCCTCCGCGCGTGCGGTGCGTCGCCACCCCATGGCGAGCACGCCGAGATCAACCGCCGCGAGGACCACGAGCACGACGGCGACGACCGCCACCCACGAGTAGAACGGCGGCAGGGCTACCGTGTCGCGCCCCAGCCAGACCGCGACCCGCACGGCGGCACCGGCCCCGATGCCGCCCGCGAGCAGCCAGCCGAGGGCCGCCAGCATCGGGCCGGCGAACCCGTGGGCGGCGGCGGGCACCTGCGGGTCCTCCGGCAGGTCGGGTGTGGCTGCGCCGTCCGGCGGGTGCGTGCCGGTGGGAGCGGCGGGGCGCCGCGGTGCGCGGAGCCCGGTCGCCGTCAGGGCGAACGCGGCCAGGACGAGGACCAGCTGGATGAGGAAGCCCGCCTCGAGAACCTGGTTCAGCCCTGGCAGTCGTCCGGAGACGTCGCCCGCGGGGCGGGGGAGTGCCGCGCCGACGACCGCGACCACCGCGAGCCCGAGCGCCGAGAACGTGAGGGTCCGGAAGAGCCGCCGGACGGCCGGGGAGTCGTGGTCGGGGGTCGCGCCGCGCGACGCGACGCGCGGCACGACGACGAGCACCGCGCACACCGCGTACAGGGCCGCCCCGGCCACCACCACGACGCCGAACCAGCGGGCCGCGGTCGTGCCGCCACTGACCACCCCGTCGACCGCGGCCCGTTGCAGCGGGTACGCGACGAGCGCCGCCAGCAGCGCCCACGCCGACGCGACGTGCAGGGCGCGCAGCCGGTGCACGACGGCGTCACCCTCCCAGAACCGTGGGTGCGCGAGGGAGGCGTCGCGCGGGCCTGCCCCGGAGCCGGCGTCCGCGCCACCCGGCGCAGTGACCTGCTCGTACCGTCGCCAGCTCTGGCGCCCGAGCATCCAGAGGACCGCGAGGACGGCGGCCGGGAGGAGCGCCCCCACGGCGACGCGTCGGCCGGGCGTCCCGGCCAGGTCGACGACCTGTGCGGGCAGCCGGTCGGTGCACGCCGGGTCGGCGCCGCACTGCCAGGCCAACAGGTCCATGCCGATGGAGGCGACGGCGACCACGACCGTCCCCGTGAGCGTGAGGGCCAGCAGACGGAGGACGGCGGCGAGGGCCTCCCGGCGGCGCCGCGCGGGCCGCATGGTGTGCGGGTACGCCCACACCGCGGTGTTCACGAGCGCGAACGGGAGCAGGAGCAGCCAGAGCACGCGCGATACGCCACCGGACGTCAGGCCGCTCCAGGAGTACGCCTCCAGGCTCTGGTCGACCCGGTCCGGTCCGTCAGGCGTCGCCAGGGTGCGCCGGTAGAAGCCCGACCGCTTGTCGCCGGCCACGCGGACGACGACGGGGTGACGCAGCATCGCCTCCGGCGGTGTGGCGGCAACCCCGTGGATCCGGAGCTCGACGTGCCGGGGCGGGCGGGCTTCGGGCGTGGGCGCCTTCCGCTCCGGTGGGAGAGCGGCGTCCTGCGGCGTGTCCGGTCCCATGGCTGGCCCCCTCGGCAGCACCGATGCGCTCACGATGCACCTGCCCGGCCGGGTGGACAAGAGCGCGCCGGAGGCTCACCTGTGTGAGCACCCGGTTCACGGGTGCGTCAGGCGCGTGAGGGTGGGGGTCAGGGTGCTGTGGCGGTGGCGTAGTCCGGCAGGAACACCGGGATGTCACCCGACGCCGTCCGCGTGCCGGCGCCGGTGTCCAGCTGCACACCGAGCCGCGCGCGGTACGGAGCCGGCGGCAGCCCGCCGGTGCCGTCCGGGCAGGCCAGGAACGTGGTGCTGATCTCGATCGCGCCCTCGCTGCCGCCGCCGTCGCCCTCGGACCCGGGGTTCATCGCCACGGGCAAGGACCGGGGGAGCTCCGCCGCCGGGACGCCCACGACGAGTCCGTCCTCGGAGACCAGCCACAGCCCCGTCGGGGTCGCCGTCACCTCGTGCCCGCTCCAGTCCTCGCTGCTGATCACCGACCAGCGCAGGGTCAGCGGCATCATCACGTCACCGTCGACGCCACCGGCGTAGTCCCCGACCCACGGGTCGGCAGCGTCGTCGATCGGAGGAGCAGAAGTTCCACAGGCGTCGAGCGGCGTCGCGACTGGCGCCGCGGACGCTGGTTGCGAGGGTGTGGCGGTCGGGGTCGCATCCGGGACGGCGGTAGCGGACGGTTCAGCCGACGCGGCGGGCGTCGACGCGGACGGTGTCGCGGCGGCGGAGGCCGCGCCGTCCCTGCCGGAGAGGGCCACGCCCCAGGTCGCCAGTCCGGCCGCCACGCCGAGACCGACGATGACGAGGGCAGTCCGCCGCCATGTGCGTCCGCCCCGTGCCTCGCTCACGAGCGGCGCGACGGGACGACCGGGGTCCCCGTCGACGCCGTGGTCCTGCGGGCGTCCGGCGTCGTCGTACCTGTCCACTCTGCGTCCCCCGTTCCGGCTCGATCCGACGACGACCCGACCGGCATCTTCTGTCGACCGGCGCGGGCGCGGCCGTGCACGTCCGTTCTAGTGGTGCGCGACGTGCTCGCGCAGGCGTTCCGGCGACCGACCTGTGGGGTGATCGGCCCGAGGGGTGGTGGGGCGTCGCACCGCCGTGGTTCTCCACCGACGAAGCGGAGGAGCCCCGGACCTGGTGGTCCGGGGCTCCTCCGTGGTCCTGCCGACTGGATCTCCGGGAGTCACCGGGGTGACCTACCCGACCAGCTTCGGTGCCCGAGACAGGAATCGAACCTGCGACCTTCTGCTCCGGAGGCAGACGCTCTATCCCCTGAGCTACTCGGGCAGGGGTGCTGGGAAAGGTTACCAGCCCTCAGGCGCCAGGCTCGTCCCCGATGAACTCGGAGAGGTAGTCGTCGATCTCCGCCATGGCCGTCGCGGGGTCGCGGTCCGCGATGGCGTCCACGAGCGCATGGTGGGCGCTGTCGTCGCCGACGGGGTGCTCGAAGTTGAAGCGGATGTTCGCCGTGATCGCGTCGAGCAGGTTGTCGTACAGGGAGATCAGCACGGGGTTCCCGGTCGCCTCCGCGATGCCCCGGTGCAGCGCCAGGTCGGTGTCGACCATCGCCTCGAGGTCGCCGCCGTTGTAGGCCGCCGTCCGCAGGTCGCGCAGCTCCTTCAGGCGCTCGACGGCGTCGTCGCTGCGCCGCTTGGCGGCCAGGCGCGCGCACTCGACCTCCAGGCAGCGCCGCACCTCGAGCACGTCCTTCTGGTGCGCTCCCGCGATGGAGCGGCCCATGGCCGTGGCGAGCTCGGAGTCGGAGATCACGTACGTGCCGGAGCCCTGCCGGCGCTCGAGCATGCCGGCGTGCACCAGGGACTGCACGGCCTCCCGCACGGTGTTCCGGCCGACACCGATGAGCTCGGTCAGCTCGGGCTCCGGTGGGATGCGTGAACCCACCGGCCAGGTTCCGGACGTGATCTGCAGCCGGAGCCGACCGACGGCTTGATCGATGAGGTTCGTCCGCCGAGTCATCCCACCTCCCAGGTAGTGAGAGGAAGTCAACACCCGCTGGCCGCCCTCGCGCATCCCTCCACGCCCGCGGACCGGTCACGGTCCGATGACGACGCGCCGATACGCTTGGGCGCGTGACCCCCACCGAGCTCTCCGAGGCCCTGCGCGCCGTCCTGACCGCTGCCGCGGCCGACGGCGTCGTGTCCCTCCCACCGGCGGACCTGCCGGCGACCGTCACGGTGGAGCGGCCGCGGTCCCGTGAGCACGGGGACTGGGCGACCAACGTGGCGATGCAGCTGGCGAAGAAGGCCGGCATGTCCCCGCGCGACCTCGCCACGGTCCTCGCGGAGCGCCTGGCGGCGGTGGACGGCGTCGCGCGCGTGGACGTCGCGGGCCCCGGCTTCCTGAACATCACGCTCGAGGTGGCCGCGGCGGGGGAGCTCGCGCGCACGATCGTCGACGCCGGCGCCGCCTACGGCACGTCGGCGACGCTGGCCGGTCAGCGGATCAACCTCGAGTTCGTCTCCGCGAACCCCACGGGTCCGCTGCACATCGGTGGCGCGCGCTGGGCGGCGGTCGGCGACTCCCTGGCGCGTCTGCTGATCGCCTGCGGGGCGGAGGTGACCCGCGAGTACTACTTCAACGACCACGGCGCGCAGATCGACCGGTTCGCCCAGTCGTTGCTCGCCCGCGCGCGTGGGCAGGAGGCCCCGGAGAACGGCTACGGCGGCCAGTACATCGCGGACATCGCCGACGCCGTCCTGGCCCAGTGCCGCGCGGCGGGGGAGCCGGACCCGCGCGACCTGCCCGACGCCGAGGCGCAGGAGGTCTTCCGGGCACGCGGCGTGGCCCTCATGTTCGAGGAGATCAAGGCGACGCTGCACGACTTCGGGCTCGACTTCGACGTCTACTTCCACGAGGACTCGCTGCACGAGTCCGGGGCGGTGGAGCACGCCGTCGCGCGCCTGCGCGAGCTCGGCCACGTGTACGAGGCGGACGGCGCCACCTGGCTGCGCACCACGGAGTTCGGCGACGACAAGGACCGGGTGATCATCAAGTCCGACGGCGAGGCCGCGTACATCGCCGGCGACCTCGCCTACTACCTGGACAAGCGGGAGCGGGGCGCGGACCGCGTCATCATCATGCTCGGCGCGGACCACCACGGGTACATCGGCCGGATGATGGCGATGTGCGCCGCTTTCGGTGACACACCCGGGGTCAACCTGGAGATCCTCATCGGGCAGTTCGTGAACCTCGTCTCGGGCGGCGAGCCGGTCCGCATGTCCAAGCGGGCCGGGACCGTCGTCACGATCGACGACCTGATCGACGCCGTCGGGGTGCAGGCGGCGCGGTACGCGCTCGCGCGCTCGTCGGTCGACACGATGATCGACCTGGACCTGGACCTGCTCGTCAAGCAGACCAACGACAACCCGGTCTTCTACGTGCAGTACGCGCACGCCCGGACCGCCAGCGTGGACCGCAACGCCGCCGAGGTCGGCGTGCGCCGGGCGGATGGGTTCGACCCGGCCGAGCTCGACCACCCCACCGAGTCCGTGCTGCTCGGGATGCTGGCGGAGTTCCCGGGTGTGGTCGCGCAGGCGGCCGAGCTGCGCGACCCGCACCGGGTCGCGCGCTACCTGGAGGAGCTCGCCGGCACGTACCACAAGTGGTACGACCAGAAGCCGGCCCGGCGGGTGCTGCCGCTCGGCGAGGAGCCGATCACGGACGCGCACCGGGCGCGCCTGTGGCTCAACGACGCGGTCCGGACGGTGCTCGCCAACGGGCTCGGCATGCTCGGCGTCGCCGCGCCGGAGCGACTGTGACCCTCCCGCCCAACGTCTGGCCGTCCGGCGCCGTCCGCGGCGCCGACGGTGCCGTGCGCATCGGCGGGGTCGACCTGCGCGACGTCGCGGCCGAGTTCGGCACGCCCGCGTACGTCCTGGACGAGGCCGACTTCCGAGCCCGGGCGCGAGCGTTCCGTGAGGCCTTCGGGGCGGCCTTCGCGCCCCTCGGCGTCGAGGTGGACGTCTACTACGCGGGGAAGGCCTTCCTGTGCACGGCGGTCGCCCGCTGGGCGCACGAGGAAGGCCTCCGGATCGACACCTCGACGGGCGGCGAGCTGGCGGTCGCCCTGCGTGCCGGCGTGCCCGGGGCGGACATCGGCCTGCACGGCAACAACAAGTCGGACGCCGAGATCGCCCGCGCGCTGGAGGTGGGTGTCGGGCGCATCGTCATCGACTCCCTCGACGAGGTGGACCGCCTGGCCGACGCCGCTGCCGCGCGCGGGGACGGTCGTCGCGCACCCGTGATGGTGCGGCTCACCACCGGCGTGCACGCCGGGGGTCACGAGTTCATCGCGACGGCCCACGAGGACCAGAAGTTCGGCCTCTCGATCGCCGGGGGCCAGGCGATGGCGGCGCTCCGGGCGGTCCTCGAGCGGCCCGAGCTGGACCTCATCGGGGTCCACTCGCACATCGGCTCGCAGATCCTGGACCCGTCCGGGTTCGAGGTCGCGGCGCGCGCCGTGCTCGAGCTCCGTGCCGAGCTCGCCGCGGCGAGCGGGTACCTGCTGCCCGAGGTGGACCTGGGTGGTGGCTTCGGCGTCGCCTACCTCCCGGGGGAGGTGCCGCTCGACCCGCACCGCGTGGCCAAGGACGTGGCCGGCGTCGTCGACGCGACGTGCGCCGATCTCCGTACCGCGCCGCCGCGCATCTCGATCGAGCCGGGGCGGGCCATCGTCGGCCCCACCACCGTCACCCTGTACACCGTGGGCACCGTGAAGCCGGTGACCGTCGACGAGACGTTGACGCGCACCTACGTCTCCGTGGACGGGGGGATGAGCGACAACCTTCGGCCGGCGCTCTACGGCGCGCGCTACTCGGCGGCGATCGTGTCGCGGCACGCGAGCTCCCGGGCCGTCCCCGCGCGCGTCGTCGGCAAGCACTGCGAGTCGGGCGACATCGTGGTGCACGACGCCGACCTGCCCGACGACGTCACGCGGGGGGACCTGCTGGCGGTGCCCGTCACGGGCGCCTACGGACGGTCGATGGCCTCCAACTACAACCTGCTCACGCGGCCGCCGGTCGTGGCGGTCCGCGACGGCGTCGCCCGCGTCATCGTCCGTCGCGAGACCGAGGACGACCTGTTCGCGCTCGACGTCGGCTGACGGTCACGCCCACCGTGCGGCCCGCGACTCCAGCCAGCGCCGGACCCGCGGGTCGGTGGTGAGGGAGATCGCCTTGGCGAGCGCGACCGGGTCCCTCGAGAGCTCGGCCCGCGCCGCCCACGCCGGCTGGAACCGCCCGACGGCCGGGTCGTCGATGCCGTCCAGCACCGCGAGGCCGGCCGCCGCGCCGTCCGCCCGGCCCGTCGCCACCGCCAGCGCGGTTCGCGCGCCCAGCGTCGGGACCAGGTCGACCAGCCCGGCGTAGACGGTGCGCAGGGCCGCCCAGTCCGTGACGCCGGTGCGGGCACGGTCGCAGTGCACCGACTGGATGGCGGCCTCCAGCTGGAACCGCCCCGGTCGGCCCGACGCCGCGGCACGGCGCAGGAGGGCCTCACCTTCTGCGACGAGTGCAGCGTCCCAGGTCGAGGGGTCCTGCTCGTCCAGGGGCACGTAGTCGTCGGTCGCCGACCGTGCTCCCGCGCGGGCCGACGACAGCGTCAGGAGTGCCGCCAGGCCCCACGCCTCGGGCTCGTCGCCGAGCAGGGCGGCCGTGGTGACCGCGAGGTAGCGGGCCTCGTCCACGAGCGGCGTGGCGCCCAGGAAGTCGATCGCGTAGGCGCCGTAGATGGCCTCCAGGACCGCGGGCAGCCGTTCGGGCATGTCCGCCCTGGTGGGAACGGTGAACGGGATTCCCGCCCCGGCGATCCGCCGCTTCGCTCGGACCAGGCGCTGCGCCATCGTCGTGCTCGGCACGGCGAATGCCCGGCCGATCTCGCGGGCGTCGAAGCCGAGCACGACCTGCAGCATGAGCGGCGTCCGGACGAGGGGGTCGACACGCGGGTGCGCGCAGGCGAAGAGCAGCTCGAGCCGCTTGTCGCCGATGGCGTCGACGTCGACGTCGAGCACGTCCGCCGCCGTCAGGGCCTCCTCGAGGGGCGCGGCCGTGCGGTGGGCGGCGGACCTGAGCACGTCGCGCACCCGGTTGCGTGCCACGGTGAGCAGCCATCCTTCCGGGTTGTCCGGGACGCCGGCCTCGGGCCACGTGCGCAGCGCGCGCTCGAACGCGTCCGCGAGGGCGTCCTCCGCCCCCGCGAGGTCGCGCGTGGGGGCGGCGAGGATCGCGACCAGCCGGCCGTACGAGGCGCGCGCCGCGCGCGTCGCCGCGGCACGCGCCTCGTCGGTGGGCGTCACGCGTGCTCGAACGCCGTCCAGGCGCCGTCGGCGAACCGGGTCGCCGTCGGACGGACCTCGACGGTGCCGTACCGGGCCGGCGGAGCCTGCTGCGCCCAGGCGACCGCCGCGTCGAGATCGGGCACGTCGATGACGACCGTGCCCCCGATCTGCTCCTTCGTGTCGGCGAACGGGCCGTCCTGCACGACGAGCGTCCCGCCGGCCAGCGAGACGGTCGTCGTGTGCGCGACGGGCTGCATCACCTCGGCGGACACCAGCACGCCCGAGGCGTCGAGCGCCTTGGCGTAGGCGTCGAAGGCCGCCATGCCCTCGGCGAGCGCCTCGGGGCCGAGCTCCTCGGCGGTCATCTCCGGGTAGTGCATCAGCAGTGTGTAGCGCATGGTGCGTCCTTCCGTCCCTCGTCGATCCTGACACCGTGATGACGATCGTCGGAAGGCCGGATCGACACCGCGGCGGGACGAGTTCCGGCGGGTGCCCTGCGGCGGCGTAGCCCCGCGCGCGGACGTCCGCGGACACGCCGCCGCGCGTGATCGGCTCACCCGTATCCTTGGCACGCTCGCGGCAGCCCCGCCGCGGCGGAGGAGGTGTGCCGTGGTCGACGTCGTACGGGTTGCGCTCCTGGGCTGCGGCACGGTCGGCACCGAGACGGCCAGGCTGCTCCTGACCCGCGCCGACGAGCTGGCCGCCCGCGTGGGCGTGCCCGTGGAGCTCGTCGGCATCGCGGAGCGGAGCGTCGACGCCCAGCGCGACCCGGTGATCCCGCGGGACCTCGTGACGACCGACTGGCAGGGCCTCGTCGCCAGGGCCGACATCGTGATCGAGCTGATCGGTGGCGTCGAGCCGGCCCGCACCATGCTGCTCGAGGCGATGGCGCGCGGCGCGTCGGTGGTGACCGCGAACAAGGAGCTGCTCGGCAAGGACGGCCCGACGCTGTACGCCGCCGCCGAGGCCGCCGGGGTCGACCTGTACTACGAGGCCGCCGTCGGCGGCGCGATCCCGCTCATCCGCCCGGTCCGCGAGTCCCTCGCCGGCGACCGCGTGACGCGCATCCTCGGGATCGTCAACGGCACGACGAACTACGTCCTCGACCAGATGGCCACGACCGGCGAGGACCTCGCCCTGGCGGTCAAGCAGGCGCAGGCCCACGGCTACGCAGAGGCGGACCCCACGGCCGACGTCGAGGGGTTCGACGCCGCGGCGAAGGCCGCCATCCTCGCGTCGCTCGCGTTCCACACCCGCGTGTGCACGGCGGACGTGCACCGCGAGGGCATCACCTCGATCACGTCCGACGACGTCGCGTGGGCGGCCGAGACGGGCCACGTCATCAAGCTGCTCGCCGTCGTCGAGCGGACCGCCGCCGACGGGACCGGCCGGGACGGGATCGTCGCGCGCGTGCACCCGGCGCTGGTCCCGCTCGAGCACCCGCTCGCCGGGGTGCGCGGCGCGTTCAACGCGGTGTTCGTCGAGGCCGAGTCCGCCGGGCCGCTCATGTTCTACGGGCAGGGCGCCGGCGGCGTCCCGACCGCCAGCGCTGTCACGGGCGACGTCGTCACCATCGCGCGCCACCTGGTGCTCGGCGGCCGCGGGCCGCTGGAGTCGCGCTACGCCGACCTCCCGGTGCTCGGGATCGCCGACGCGATCACCCGCTACCAGGTGCGGGTGCGGGTCGCGGACCGGCCAGGGGTCCTCGCGCAGGTCGCCCAGGCGTTCGCCGACCACGGGGTGTCCATCGAGACGGTCCGGCAGTCCGCGACGCGGGGCGCCCTCGCCGACCTCCTCGTGGTCACCCACGCCGCGCGCGAGGCGGCGCTCGCGGCGACCGTGTCGACGCTCGGGGGCCTCGACGTCGTGGAGCAGATCCTGTCCGTCCTCCGAGTCGAAGGAGCGTAGGTGGCACACCAGTGGCGCGGGGTGATCGCCGAGTACGGCGACCGGCTGCCCGCTCACGTCCGGGACCGCGTGGTGACGCTCGGGGAGGGCGGCACGCCTCTCGTGCCCGCCCCGCTCCTCGCCCAGCTCACGGGCGCGGACGTGTACCTCAAGGTCGAGGGCATGAACCCGACCGGGTCGTTCAAGGACCGCGGCATGACGACGGCGATCTCCGCCGCTGCGGGCCGCGCGGTGCACACCGTCATCTGCGCCTCGACCGGCAACACGTCGGCCTCCGCCGCGGCGTACGCGACCGCCGCCGGTATGACGTGCGCCGTCCTCGTGCCCGACGGCAAGATCGCGATGGGCAAGCTCAGCCAGGCCGTCGCGCACGGTGCGCGCCTGCTGCAGGTGGACGGCAACTTCGACGACTGCCTGGTCGCCGCGCGGAAGCTCGCCGAGAGCTACCCGGTCGAGCTCGTGAACTCGGTCAACCCGGACCGCATCGAGGGCCAGAAGACCGCGGCGTTCGAGATCGTCGACGCCCTCGGCGACGCGCCGGACGTCCACGTGCTTCCCGTCGGCAACGCGGGCAACATCACGGCGTACTGGAAGGGCTTCCGCGAGTACGCCGAGTCCGGTCCCGCGACCCGCACGCCCGCCATGTGGGGCTTCCAGGCGGCCGGCGCCGCCCCCATCGTGCTGGGCCACCCCGTCACCGAGCCCGAGACGATCGCGACCGCCATCCGCATCGGCAACCCGGCGTCCTGGGAGCAGGCGGTCGAGGCGCGCGACACGTCGGGCGGGCTCATCGAGTCGGTGACCGACGAGCAGATCCTCGCCGCACACCGCCTGCTGTCGGCACAGGTCGGCGTCTTCGTCGAGCCGGCGTCCGCGTCCGGGGTGGCGGGCCTGCTCATGCTCGCCGAGGCCGGTCGCGTGCCGGCGGGCGTGCGGATCACCGTGACCGTCACGGGGCACGGCCTCAAGGACCCGCAGTGGGCGCTGCGGACCCCCGACGGGTCGCCCGTGGAGCTCACGCGCGTGACCCCGGACGTGATGTCCATCGCCGAAGCCCTCGGGCTGGGCTGAGCCATGCGGCTGGGCAGCGACCACGTCCGCGTCCGTGTGCCGGCGACGAGTGCGAACCTCGGGCCGGGCTTCGACTGCATGGGCCTCGCCCTCGGGCACTACGACACGATCGACGTCCGTGCGCTCGGCAGCCCTGAGGTGGTCGTCGAGGTCACCGGCGAGGGCGCCGGTGAGCTGCCGACGGGGGAGGACCACCTGATCGTCCGGGCCATCCGGGCGACACTCGACGAGGTCGGTGCGCCCCAGGTGGGTCTGCACCTGGTGTGCGAGAACCGCATCCCGCACGGCCGCGGGATGGGCTCGTCGGCGGCCGCGGTCGTCGCGGGCATCCTGGCCGTCCGGATGCTGATCGGCGACCCGACCGCGCTCGGGAACACACGCGCCTTCCGCATCGCCACGCAGTTCGAGGGTCATCCGGACAACGCGGCGCCCGCCATCCTGGGTGGGGCGACCGTCTCCTGGACCGGGGCCGACGGCCCGCACGCGACGGAGCTCTGCCTCCATCCCGACATCTCGCCCGTGGTCCTCGTGCCGGAGGAGCGGTGCGCCACCCGCACGGCGCGCGGCGTGCTGCCCGCGTCCGTCCCGCACGCCGACGCCGCGTTCACCGCCGGCCGGGCGGCGCTCCTGGTCCAGGCGATGTGCCAGCGCCCGGAGCTGCTGTTCGAGGCGACGGCGGAACGGCTGCACCAGGAGTACCGCGCGGAGGTGATGCCCCGCACGTGGACGCTGCTGCAGCAGCTGCGCGACGCCGGGCAGGCTGCCGTGGTCTCCGGGGCGGGTCCGTCGATCCTGGTGCTCGAGCGGGCGGGTGACGGCGACCGGGCGGCCCAGGTGCGCCGGGAGATCGTGGCGGGGCTCGGGGAGCCGTGGTCCGTCCTGACACCCGGGATCGCCACGGCCGGAGCGCTCGCCGAGCGGCTCTGAACGCCACCTCGACAGGCGCCGACCTCCCTCGATCGGCCGACACCCGGCGGGGTGCGGTGGTGGTAACCTGGGGCCATCCCCCCGGAACCCTGAGTGGTCATCGCGGCGGCCGTACACCAGGCCACGAGATGCGGGCGGGATCCAGCCACCTCCAGGTCGACGCATCGACCCCACCCGTGGCCGGGCAACGCTGACGGACTCGGTCCGGGCGAGACCACTGTGCGGCCCCCAAGGATCATCGGCCGCCGACGAGGGGGAAGGACCTTCGTGACAGACACCATCGACGCCGTCGCAGGCGACGCACCCACGGGCGCGGCGCGCGGCGGCGCGCTGACAGGCCTCCGCCTTCCGGAGCTGCAGTCGCTCGCCTCGGAGCTCGGCCTGACGGGGACGTCCGGCATGCGCAAGAGCGACCTCATCGAGGCGATCAAGGCTCGCCGGTCCGGCGGCGGCCGCGCTGCGAAGGCGCAGCCGGTGAGCGAGGCGCCGGAGCTCCGCCTGGACCTCCCGGCGCCGGTCGTGACCGCCCCGGCCGCGCCCCCCGCGCACGCCGAGCGGGACGAGTCGGCGGACGAGCGCGCCGCTCGGGCCAAGGCGGCGGCTCGGGCCGTGACGCAGGGCGCCCGCCGTGCCAGTCGTTCCGCCGGTGCGCCGGAGGTGCTCGACGACGCCGGGCGGGAGCGGGACGGCGGCCAACCCGAGTCCCGCGCCGTCGGCCAGCGGGAGCCGCGCGAGGCCGGCCGGCGGGAGCCGCGTGAGGTCGTCGGGCGCGAGCCGCGCGAGCTCGGTGGGCGCGAGCCGCGCGAGGTCGGCCAGCGGGAGCCCCGTGACGGTGGTCAGCCGGAGCCGCGCGAGATCGG
>Ga0196970_1001642_pt1 | contig 14039 bp, 13 predicted proteins | sample S1v_513CmetaG_FD_148672 | JGI IMG/M metagenome (GOLD analysis project Ga0196970, IMG submission 148672) | Soil microbial communities from Anza Borrego desert, Southern California, United States - S1+v_5-13C | ecosystem: Environmental > Terrestrial > Soil > Desert | place: USA: California... | reverse complement strand
CGCCCCTAGAAGAAAAACTTGGTCTAAATCAAGAAGATACTAAACGTATTTTTTCCATTAAGAATAAAAAAGCCGAGAAATTTCTCGGTCTTTTTTTATTCTTCTGTTGATTATTTCAATTGTAATAGAAATTGAGCATGATGAGGATGAACGAAGTGAAGAATCCTCTCTCCTACCTCATAAGGTAGTTGAGAGAAAAAAGAAGGGTTTCTTGGCTTTAGATAGGTTTTACCCATAGCTTCATCTGTTACTTTTTCATGATAATGGAGCGTCTTACAGAAAACTTCATAATCAACTTCTTGTTTGATTTCATGAACTGCTCTTTGAAAATGAGCCAGCTGCTGTTGCTCATTTTGTGGACGACATCCATCTTGATAACGCCTCTCATTCTGAATTTGATGCAGAAGATCAAAAGCTCGTGTATACAGAATACCTCCACGGACTAGTAAGAATTTGGTCGCCTCAATATGTTTAATATATCGTAAAGAACAAAGTAACGGCGTTTTTCCTAATCCACCCGGACAATTTATATCAGCTCCTCTTTCATAAAAGATTTTTAAAATTTCCACAGATGTCTCCGCAGCCATAGATGTATAAGTAACTGACCTTTCACCTTGAGAACATCTATTCATTAAAGTCGGATCTAAATCTAGAATTTTATGAATTAAGGGCACCGCATGCTGATCAATAGCTAATGCTAACACGTTCCACTCACATCTACCATAAGATGCTAGATTAAAACTGGGATTTTCATCTAAAAACTCTTCTAATATTTCTGGAGTATAGCCTTGATTAGCAAGGCGCTCCATAATCGTGTAGGCTTGGGCAGATTGTTGATAGCGACCCGAATCGTCGGGAGCTGCTGGAAATCTCCCCTGAATGAAAATATGAGGAGGCATTGAAGTTGAAGAAACTATAGACATATTTGTTTTATCCGCTTTTTATTAAACATATAAATTAACATTAAATTTAATTAATTTAAATAATTAAAATATTTATTATATATAAATCTATCATTTGGATTAAAAAGGATTAAAATTTAAATTTATCCCATTAACAAGAGAAATATTGCAAAGCTTGCCCCACCCATTCTCTTGATTTTTCTGTAAAAAAGAGTCGCTGTGTCCACTAAATCAAGTTTTCCAGACCCACCCATATCTGGAGTGATTAAAAACAAAGTATAGTGAATTAGCTTTCTCGTTTTGCAAAAGAAATCTCTCTCTCTTCCGCATGACTCACCTTTTAATGCGTTTTACACTCAAAATATGCGCAATAAATTCCCTTCGCCTTTCTTGAGCCACATGCGCCATAAGGTTTATCAATTGAGCTCTTTCCCAATCCATTAGAGATAGAGTAGAAAGATTGTAACCCAGCGCAACAAATTCTTTTCTTTCCTCAGGCAGAATACGAGATAGAATTTCAACTATTTCAACTTTTTCCGAACCTAACCTACAGAAACGACTTAATTTAAAAGCTTGTGTAATAAATAATTTTTGTTTTTCTCGAGGCGTTTTATCTATAATTTTCATTACTTTATCTTTTTCCCAATCTGTCATACCTAAAGTCATCAAACTCAAATCTACTGAAATAGATTCATTCAGCTCTTCCGAAGAGATTTTATTGTGTGTTTGTACTACAATAGGCTTTTTAAATCCTTGCGCATCTAAAACTGTTTGTTTTACAGCTGCTTCTTGAGTTTTCTCTTTATTTTTCCTGTAAAGAACTACAAAACCAACTCCTATAGCAATACCTACTGCCATAAGCCGAATCCGTGAACTCACTCCCTTTTTTCCAATAGAAGAAAAAATGGCCTGTGCAATCTTTGTAATAGAAGAGAGATTATTAGGTGATAAATGAGAAAAAAATATCGTATCTCTTATATAGGTAGACTTTTGATCTATTGCTAAACGAAGCATGAGTTATTTCCTGTTATAATCGGTAGACATTAGACTCCTAGATGATGCAAGAGGTCTATTTAAAAAATTTTAAACATTCACTCTACTCAAATTCACTTTTCCACTGACAATAACTCTATTTTTTAGCAAAGGCAAAAATTGTACACATCAAAAACCAACTTAACCTTTACCTTGCCACTAAAAATTCTATATATAAAAATTCTTTTCCGGATAAGCGACTTATGATAATCTCTCCGTCTTTATTCAGGTTTCTATGCGCAATCTCTACCCTTGGTCTGTTTTCCCCCCTAATCTCGAGCCCCCTGCCGCTCGATCTCTTTCACTTCTTTTCATCCTTCAAGAACTCACGAATTCTTTCCAACTCGTTCGCCATTTACAAAAAGTTACTCCTGAACAACTTCAGGGAGCCAATCTCCAAAAAGAAGTAGAAATTCTTTCTCAGGAGCTTGAAAAATTTCTTGTTTTTTCCCTAGATAACCCATTTACGCCTAATGGAGGGGTGATAGACAAACTTTGCTTTTATTCCAAAATCCTGCTACAAGCCTCAAAAATAGAAAATGAGGACCTTCTTGTGATTTTAGAAGAGATGAGAAGCTTTATTTTAAGGTTCAAGGCCAAATTGGTTCGCTGGAAAAAAGCTCTCCATCCTTTAGATCAAATTCTCATCCAATTTTTAGAGCTTTATAAAGAAATCGACCTCAAATTTTCCACCTTTTTTTCTGCACTGATCCCCTATTTACAAGAATCTCGCACAGATGAAAACGTCTTACTTTATCTCATAGAGAAAAAAGAAATTTTCAATGAACACCTAGAGCCCAGAATGATAGAAAACCTCCTTGCTCGCTTTTTCCCAGCAGGATTTTATGAATTGCGCGCAGCTATCTGTGAAGGATTTACTCGCCGAGGCTTTGCTAATTTCTTTGCAGAAAAAGAGTTTCTTATTAACACGATTGAATGGGATAATACAGCTCAAGAGCCAGTTGAGATAAAACTTTGAATCTGCATAAAGAATACCTAGAATTAGTTCAGGGGACTCTTTGTCTTTTAGAGGAGCACTCTTGTGTTTTCGCATCTTCTGAAAATGCTGATTTTTTCCGACAAATCATCAAGAAAAAACAAGAAATTTCAGAATCCTCTTTAAGCTCGATTAGTCCTAAAAACATTCTCCTTTATCAAAAACCACTAAATCACTCAAAACCTCTACAAACTCCAGAGTTTGTCCCTACAGAAAAACCTCCTGTTTCACCCCCAATACAAAAACCGCTCACTTCTACAAATTCTTTAGAACCAAAATCTCAAAGAGTAGAAGAATGGGGAAAAATAGATTCTACGACCTATCCTTCTTTTGCCTCGCTTTTTACTCTTATTGCAAAAGTAGCCCCTGAATGGGCTTTATTAAAAAATATTCCCGATGACGACATAGCCAAAAAAATTGCGAATCGGTGGAAAACAAAAAATCAATCAGCCCCTATTACCATACTCCAATTTGGAGAACCTGAACTCCATCAAAAATTTCTTCAAGAAATCTCTAAATCCCTCGATGTCTATTTTGGTCCAGCGAAACTCGTACAAGCGGAAACGATAGAAAAAGAAAAACAATGGGAAGCCTTTCTTTCTTCAGACGGATTGAAACTGATCCTCATTTGCGACTATACTCTTTGGCAATTAAACGGCCTTATGCAATTTTATAAAGAAGTGCCGGCTCAAGGAACTAGGATGTTAGGAAAAATCCCCCTCTTTCTTTTACCCGATCTTTCCCTCTACTTGAAAGATCCTCTTCTAAAGAGATCTCTCTGGAAAGCTTTATGTCAGAAAATTTTGTAGAAGTACTTCTCGATCAAAACTTATCTACTCCTCTCGATTATGCTGTGCCACAAGATTGGAAAGTAGAAATAGGCATGCGAGTAGAGGTGCCTGTAAGGTCCCATCTCAAAAAAGGGGTGATCTCCGCTCTTAAAAACAAATCTTCCTTCAAGCAAGTCAAGTACATAGCCAAAATCTTATCGAATGCCTCTGAGCTATCAGAGTCTCAATGGAAACTAGCTGAATGGATGTCCCGCTACTATGCAACGCCCTTGCAGCGCGTATTAAAATGTTTTATTCCGGCCAATATTCGCAATGAAATAAAAGCCAAAGAACAAGTTTTTCTCTCTCTTTCAACCACCAAAGAATTGGCTTTAAAAGCCTGCGAAACTCTTCGCCAAAAACATCCTGCCCAATCAGAAATTTTAGAAAAATTATTGCAGGTGAAAAAAGGGATCTTTCTTCAAGAGCTCCTTTCAGAGTTGAAAATTTCAAAAAGTCCGGTAGACACTTTGATCAAGAAAAAGTTCATTTCCTCTACCTTGGTTGCGCACGATCCGGATTTTCTCTTAGAAGAAGAATTTTTCTCAACTCAGCATAAAACGCTCAATTTAGAACAAAAAAATTGCTTAGAGAACATTCAAAGCGCCTTATCTAAAAATCAATTTTCACCTCATCTCATTCATGGAATCACAGGAAGCGGCAAAACAGAAATTTATCTTCAAGCGATTGCTAAAGCGCTAGAATTAGGAAAAGGCACGATCTTATTAGTTCCAGAAGTCTCCCTCACCTCTCAAACCATAGAGCGATTTCGCGCTCGTTTTTCTGAAAAGTTAGCGGTTCTTCACCATAGAAAAAGCGCAGGAGAGAGAAGCCAAGCTTGGGATCTTTTAAAACAAGGAAAAATCCAAATAGCAATCGGCGCACGCTCAGCCATTTTTTGTCCTATGCAGAACTTAGGACTCATCATTGTCGATGAAGAACACGATAGCTCTTATAAACAAACAGACGATATCCCTTGCTATCAAGCTCGCGATGTCGCCGTCATGAGAGCCCACATAGAAAAAGCAACCATCCTTTTAGGAAGCGCTACCCCTTCGTTAGAATCTCGCTACAACGCTGAAATCGGCAAATATCACTTTCATAGTATAGCCTCTCGGGCCACAAAAGCAAACTTACCTTCAGTACGCATTATCGACATGAAACGAGCTTTTGATATTTCAGGCGGATTTACCCATTTTTCCTCAGAATTACTCGATGCAATCAAAGAGAGATTGAAACAAGGAGAGCAAACTTTACTTTTTCTCAATAAAAGAGGCTACCATCGTCTGCAAATTTGCGCCTCTTGCAGAACACCTATCAAATGTCCCCATTGTGATTTAAGCCTTACCTTTCATAAGAGCATGCAGCTACTTCGCTGTCACCTATGCGACTACCAAAAAGCTCCCCCTCGCCAATGCCCCTCATGCAACTCGCCTGAATCTCTTGAATTCAAAGGTTTCGGAACAGAACATGTAGAGCGATCGCTTTACGCCATTTTTCCTGAAATTCGAATCCTTCGGATGGATAAAGATACAACGCAAAAAAAAGAGAGCCATGAAGAAATTTTTAAACAATTTCGCTCCCACAAAGCAGACGTGCTCATCGGCACTCAAATGATCGCCAAAGGATTTCACTTTCCTGCAGTCACTTTGGTGGGAGTTCTCAACTCAGATGCTACTTTAAATATTCCTGATTTTCGATCCTCTGAACAGCTCTTCCAAATTCTTTTGCAAGTAGCCGGCCGCTCCGGTAGATCTGAGCTTCCCGGTGAAGTGATTTTCCAAACATTTCTCCCGAACCATCCTACCTTTCAATTAGCCGCAGCACAAGATTACAACGCCTTTTACAAAGCAGAAATTGAAGAGCGTAAACTGTTTGGCTACCCCCCATTTTCCCATCTCATCAAGCTTCTTTTTTCTTCGAAAGATCCTAAGACAGCAGAAGACTCTGCCCATCAATCCCATACTCACCTAAAAACCTTACTTCCACAAACTGCACAAATTTTGCCTGTATCTGCTGCAGGGCATCCTAAAATCAAAGATCTTTACCGCTTTCAATTTCTCATTAAAACAGACAAAATCACTTCGGTAACTCCCCTACTTTCCTCTTTGAATTTCACTTCAAATGTTCTCTTCAAAATCGACGTGGACCCCCTCTCTACTTTCTTTTAATCGCCTTCCCTTTGACATTTTTTTTTACCTCCATTAGAGTATCCTCCTTGTTAAGTATATTTTTTTATACCACTTTAGTGCCCAATGAAATCCTCTAGGACTTAGGAAGATACAATACGATATGAACATGTCTACACAAAAGACCTCCTTTCATAAATCCATCTATTTTTTTCTCTTACTCCCCTCTTTTCTTTTCCCCATGCATCGCATGGAAGATCCTGGAGAAGGACTGCCTCTTTACTATTGGCAGCAATCCTCCTTTGTCAATTTTGGAGATTACCTCTCTGTTAAGTTAGTAGAGAGGATCACTGGGAAATTGGTGAAAATTTTTAAAAAGAAAAAATTGAACAATGAAAAAAAGATGCTGGCTATTGGCTCTATTTTAGTTTTTGCTCTAGACGAAGATGTGATTTGGGGAACAGGCTTAAATGGCAAAAGAACAGACAAGTTTCATTTCAACTTTAAAAACCTTGATGTTCGGGCAGTCAGAGGGCCGCTAACTCGCCAATTTTTGAAAGATCATTTCCAAATCGATTGTCCTGAAGTTTATGGAGATCCCGCTCTTTTAATTCCTTATTTTTTTCCCGAATTTGAAAGAAAACAAAACCCAAAATATGAGTACATCATCATTCCTCATTACTCGGAGAAAATATTCTTTCCTAAAGAAGAATATGACAATGTGGTTTATCCCACAGATCCTTGGGATGAAGTGATTGAAAAAATCACAGACAGTAAGTTTGTTATCTCTAGTTCTTTGCATGGAATCATTGTGGCAGAAGCTTTTGGCATCCCTGCTCGCTATCTAAAAATTACCGACAATGAGCCTCTTTTAAAATACCAAGACTATTACTACGGGACCAATAGGCCCTACTTTCAATATGCAACATCCGTTGAAGAAGCCCTTGCTATGGGAGGAGAGGCTCCTTTCCAATGCGATTTAAAAAAGCTCTACGAAGCATTTCCTTTTGAATATTGGGGAAATCATTCTTTTCCAACCCCTACTTTTAGATAAAATGAGATCGATCGGTATCACATTTTTTTGCATGCTGAAGCTTGCTGCGTTTTCCTTCTATGAAGATTATCATAGTTATGAAGATGAGTCTAAAATAGAACAAGTCTATAACCTAGATTCTCTTTCTGACGCTTATAACCCGGCGCTCTGCGATTTAGAGCAAGACGCCCAAGAATTTGTTCTAAAAACAAAACAAATTAAAATCGATGGATATCCCGACGCATTCAATCCTTCGATCATTCGTTGGGACGGCTCTTTATTATTGAGCTTTAGAATTCGAGACCCTATTACAAAAAGTACAGATGGAATCGGACTTATCTGGCTCGATGAAGAGTTTAATCCTCTAGGAAAACCACAAATTCTTTCCATCTCCTACCCTAAAATACTACCTATTTCCAAACAACAAGACCCACGTCTTGTCCAAGTAGGGAAACGACTTTTTCTCGTTTATAATAACGTCATTGATTCGATCAAACATCCCGAATTGAGAAGGATGTATTATGTAGAATTGCTCTACGATGGAGTTTTTTTTCACCCTCAGACCCCTCAAATCATCACGCAATATCCCTATCAACTTTCTTACCGACAAGAAAAAAACTGGGTTCCTTTTGATTACAAGGATCAACTACTCTTAGGCTACACTCTCACCCCTCATACAATTTTTCATCCTGTACCCGACACTTCCATGTGCGAATTATTCGCCGAAACGAAAAAGAAAATCGACTGGCCTTGGGGAGCGCTTCGAGGGGGAACTCCTGCCATTAAAATAGGCGATGAATACTTAGCGTTTTTTCATTCATCCATAAAATTGCCAAGCCTTCATTCGAAGGGGAAAAATATTCTCCATTACTTTATGGGAGCTTATACCTTCTCTGCAGAGCCACCCTTTCAAATTACACGCATCAGCCCGACCCCTATTATTGGAAAAACATTTTATTCAGGACCGGAATACAAAACCTGGAAACCTTTGCGTGTCATATTTCCCGGCGGCTATGTGATCGATGATGAACATATTCACGTAGTTTACGGGAAACAAGATTTCGAAATGTGGGTGCTACAACTCGATCGAAAAAAACTTTTTGACAGTCTAAAAACCATCGATTGAAGATGAAACAAGCTTTTCTTTTTCTTCTTTCAATCCACCTCCTATCAGCTCAAGAAAATCTGCCTGACTTAGAGGCCAATCCATCTGATTTTGTAATTGATACTTTTCAAATAGAGGTCCCTAGGTATCCTCACGCTTTCAATCCCTCGATTGTTCAATGGAAAAATAGTCTTTTAATGAGCTTTCGAGTCATTTTGAATGAAAAGCTCCCCTACTATTCTAGATTAGGTCTTGTTTGGCTCGATGAAAATTTTCAAGCTGTCCATGAACCTCAACTTTTAGATACTCAATATCAAACCCCCTCCATTCCCTCTCGTGCAGAGGATGGTCGTCTTCTAACTATTGGAGACTCTCTTTATCTCATCTATAGCAACTGCACTCAAGAGCAGTTCTATAGAGGGGCCTTTCGAATTTATATTGGAGAGATTTTATATGATGGTAAAAACTTTCATCTAGAAAATCCTCAACCTTTATTATTTTTTGAAAGCGAATCTTTTCTTAAAAGAGAGAAAAACTGGGCTCCTTTTCAGTATGAAGGAAACCTTTTTTTAGCCTACAGCCTCTCTCCTCATCTCATTTTTCATGCCATCAGAGAACAGAATCGTTGTGAAACCATCAGTTCTACCCCCACTTGCGTCCACTGGCCCTTCGGAGCTTTAAGAGGAGGAACACCCGCTATAGAAGATGGAGATGAGTATCTCGCTTTTTTCCACACCTCTAAAAAAATGGCTTCTATCCACTCGAAAGGAAAAGAAGCTTTTCACTATTTTATCGGAGCTTATCGCTTTCAAAAACATCCCCCCTTTGCTATCACTCAAATCAGTCCAGAGCCCATCATTGCTAAAGGTTTTTATACAGGATTTGAATACAAACCCTACTGGAGTCCGGTACAAGCCATCTTCCCTTGCGGTTTCATCATGGATGATCGCTACATTTGGATGGCCTATGGCAGACAAGATCATGAATGTTGGATCGCAAAATTAGATAAACAAGGCTTGATGCGGAGTTTGATTCAAATTAATTATACTGAAAATAAATCTCTCAAATAAAAATCTCTTTTTATTGCAAGAAAGCTTCCAGCCAAGATAAACTATCAGCCTCTAAATTTGGGAGCTATTCATGAGTCACACAATTATTTTAAACTCCAACCAAACCACAACTCAAACATTAACTCTCCGACTCTCCAATCTCAGCTCCAATGAAATCAAACGGGGCCTAACAGAATTACAATCTATCCAAGAACGTTATATCCACTATCAAGACCCCTTATCTCTAAACTTACGTCAATGGTATCGAGAAGTTACCGATGAAATAGTAGTTTATCTAAGAGATGAATCGACCGATCGTCTCAAAATGATTCTTTTTTCAAAAATTGATCACTTAGCACGTAAAATTTTAGTGAATCGTTTTGATGGATCTCTTTTAAGAAATCCCGTTTTAGAACATTCGCAAGGAACTACTTGGGAAAGTAAAACCTTAAAAGATTATATATTATGCTCTCTCATTTGTTCTAGAACTGAGGAAAATCCCTTTACTGAAGAGGATTTAAAAACTTTCCTTGCAAATCCTCTAAAAAAAACATCTAATGTCCGCTCTCCCTTCGATCAAAAAAGAATTGAAGCAATCGAACATGAGTTTGCAAAAGCCATGTTAAATTTAATGAGCAGTCTTGGTCTTTCTCAACCAACTGAGAGTCCAGAAAGTAGCACTATCGCCCTAAAAACTCGTGAAGAGGCTGAAGAGAGTTTACAATTCTACAATTCTCACGCAAACGATCAAAGAGCTCTAGAAATCCGAGCTACCTCTGCTGAAATAGCTCTCGTCCAAGCAACTGATCGACTTCGGGACATGCGATTGCAGCTTCAAAACTTTCAAGCACATTTAAGAAAAAAAGAAACAGAGATTACTTTGCGCACTCAACAAGCATTCGCTCAAGCAGCTCTGATGCTACAGAAGAATAATGCAACCATTGATGCCCGAATTGCAGAAAAGGAAACAGTTCACGCCTCACAGATAGAATCGTTAGAGAATCGCAATACACGCCTAGAAAAAAAACAAGAAGAGACCTCTGCAGATCTTAAAAAGGTTAGCACAGAGCTCAGCAAATCTGAAGCCATAAGAGATGAGCAAACTCGAACTATTCGCCAACTATGCGATCGAGTTTCCAACCTTGAGCAATCAAATAGAGGCGGTGGAGGAGGATGCGTCATCTTATGAGCATCACAATCACCCAATTAACTCCCTCGGCTACTACAGCAGAACCTGTTCTTCATTTACGCACCACTCAAGCCAGGATGCGCGCTCTCATTGGACAGCTTATCTCTTCTGGTAGATTTTCTTTAGAAGAGCAAGCTGAAATCAAAGAATGGGAAGAAGTGTTTCTTACCAAACAAGGAGAAGAGGCCATCTTGGCTGTGTGTTTCTTTTTAAGTAAATGGATCCTCCCTCTTTATAAACAACGACTACAACAAGCCTCTGATTGGTTTCAACAAGCTTGTTCTATTCTCTCTGAGCTTGCACCTAAGTCTAGTCCAGAAGAAACTTTAAAAAATTATTTAGCTCTAAGAACTCAAGCCGTTCAAAAAAAGAAAGAAGATCTAAAAATTCAAAAAATCATTCAAATCTTTCAACAACTTCTAGAGCATCTAGATGAGCAAGCAAGACAGATTCATGCAGCACAAATCCAGCAAGCTCAAATTTTAGAGAGACGAACTATTGCTCTTATTCAAACAAGAAGAGAGAGAGAAGAAGTTCTTAGAGAGGGACTTTTAAACCAGAATCAAGAAATTGAAGAAATCGCATCATCTATCCACCGAATCTCTCTAGATCTGCAAGCCACTCAGAAAAAATTTGAAGAAAGTTCTCTTCTCGAAGATTTGAAACATCTTTTGGAGAAGTTATGATCCCAGTAAAAGGAAGTTGCATAGATGAAATGGAAGAAATGCACCAACTCATGCGCCAATCAAGAGATAATCCATCTCTTGATGCCAATCAAGCGCAGACCATTCAAAAACTCAGCCAGATATTTCTCGAAGCTAAGGAAACTTCGTTCAATGCTATCTTAAAAAGACAATCGCAAATCAACACTTTTTCCAATAGCTTGCTTGAAGAAGTAAAAAGGGATCCCTTCGAGCCTCATAAAGAATTACTAGAAGAAACTCAAGCCCAAGAAACTGAGGCCGAAAAGCTACGCAATAAACTTCTACAACAAATGCAAGAGACTCAAAGCAAAATAGATCAGCTATCTTCTGTTATCCCTAAATTACAATCTTCACTAGAGCGAGCAAAAGCTGCATCAAGTATTCCTATCCCACCTGATCCAAACGTTCAAAGATTTTCTGAATGGGGAGCTCACGCTATCAAAACACAAGTCAGCCGAGGGAAAACACAACCATGACTCAACCGATTAGTCCTTCTTCTTCTATCTATTTCAGTAATATTGAGTTAAGAGAAACCGCTTCTCGTCGTAAATGGATATCTGCGCTTACAGAAATTAAAGACTTATTTGATCCCCTTTCTCTTTCAGATTCTCTCTCTTTGGCTTTAAAAGATTGGTTTCATCAATTCCGCGATCAATTAAATCCTCCCTCTTCTATCGAACCTCACCCTGATGTTGAAGAGGTAGCTTCTCGATTTTTAACGACCCTAGATTCTCTTCTCACCGATTCCCTTTTTCAAACACCCCTCACAGAAGATGCTCTTCTAGGATCTGATGGAGAAACTTATCTTCCTCAGTCCATCCAAAGATTTTGGAATATTGTCTCCACCTCTTTAACAGAAGCGCATCTCTCCCAAACGAATATCCCTAATCATCTCAAGAATTTAATCCAAACGGCTCAAAATAGATCTCTATTAGACTTACCTCCTTATTCTCCCCTTCATCTCGATGATGCTTCTTATTTTTCTACCCAAATTCATCCAGTTGTGCCTAGCTTAATCCGATGGAAAAATGCCCATCAATCCCAAACTCAACTATCAAGAATCGATGCGCTTTTCCAAGAACAGGCCCAATTAGAAAATGACATCTATGCAGACCTTCGAGATCTAGAAGAAGAAATCAATCGATTTGGACGAGAAGAACTATCACAAATCGATCAAGGATTTGCCTCTCTACAAGAAGAAATAGAAGATAGCTTTCTAGAACATCATAAAGAGCTCGATACAATCGAACAAAGAGACGAAGAAGCTTATCAATCTCTGAAAAAAGGATTAGAGATGAGTACAGCAAGACAAGAAAAGCTTAAAAATGAAATGGAGCAATTAAAAGAAGATGAGATCCGATTAAAAAACAAAGAGACCCAAACAGAAACAGCTGTTCGCAACTTACAAATATCTATTACTGCTTGTGCAGCTGCAGCTGCTAAGCGAAAGTCTTCTTCCCTGAAGGCTTTTGCTATAACTTGTGGAATTTTAATCGGGTGCGGCGCTGTTAGTCTTCTTGTACAGGCAGCTACTGGAGCCCCTATAGCTATAGCTCCCATGAAAAGCGGAATCGGAGCCACCTTCAACCCTATGACCAGAGGCGGTGGCAGCACATTAGTGGATACATTATTACGAACACGTATGCCCATATAAAAAGGAGAATCTCTATGACAACACCCTCTGTTTCCTCTCAGCCACCTTCTCGCTCTTTAAATCTTTTGAATCCTGATGAAGACGATTCCTTATCTGCCTCATCTAAAAAATCCGAAAGAAAATCTCGAATTCAAGAAGCTCGCCAAGAAATTTCCGGACATTTAGATTCCATCCCTGTCTCATGGCAACAAGCAGATCCTGTCGGACCTGCCGCTTCCTTCCTACAAAAAGGAATCCAAAAAGCGAGAGAAATATTTACCTCCAAGATCGACGACCCTTCTATCAAGGATAGGAATAGATGGATCGAAGAGTCAATGAAAGCCCATTCTTCTCAATACGAAAAAGGCTACCCCTATGAAACCTTAGTAAAAAATCAAAAAGTGTCTCCACTAGACCCTCTTCAAGAAAATGCATCTTTTGTTTTTCTTAAAGAAAAGGAGAAATTGATATTTGGAGGAACCAAAGAAAGATTTATATTTGGAGGAACTTCAGATCATTCCTTTCTTCCTTCAGAAAATCTACCTCTTTCTTCTAAAAACTCCGTTGTCTGCGAAGATTCCGTAATAGGAAAGCTCACGATAATTGATGACCGTTCTGGACTAGTCTTATCTGAATCATCAATTTCAGTAAACACTACGATCGCAGGAACCACCGACGAAAGGGTTTGCAAGCAATTTAAAACACACCTTCTAAGAGGTGCTGCTTATTCCCTGGTCAAAGAACCTCCTTCACCCGAAGCCCGAGCTCCTTATTCTGACACCCCTGTTTTTGATTGTTCTGAAGGGGCCTGTGAGCAAATTTTTAATTGCTCTGCAGATGTCTGTGAGCAAACAGGAGACCTTATGGTTCTACCTGATTTTGCAAGAAAAAAAATCTTATCGGGAGACTTTACTGCCTGTGATTATTTCTCCACAGAAATAACAAGATTAAGCCTATACCCCACAAATGTAGGAGCGATTGTAGTCGGTACAACCGATCCAAATGTATGCGAATCGCTTCGTTTGCAAAGATCGGAAGAAATTCAAAAATTACACAGAGAGATATTCAAATTCTTAACAGAAACAGACAGAACATTATGACCCATTTCATATCGCTATGTTCTAAATCTCCAAAGATAAATCTAGAACTTGCTCGAGATTTACCTATATTTATTTCCTCTCATGACAGATCGAATCAGAACCACTTTACTATTGAGTGTACAATCAAAAAAGGAGAATCTCTATGAAAACTTCATCTGTTACCTATCAGCCAGTCTCTTATTCTTCCAATCCTTTGAATCCTGAAATAGAAGATGATTCCACACCTTCTTCATTAGGAAAAGCAGACAGAAAAGCTCAAATCCGAGGGGCTCGCAATGAAATTTCCGGACATTTAGATTCCATCCCTGTCTCATGGCAGCAAGAAGATCCAGTTGG
>Ga0196970_1001641_pt1 | contig 14048 bp, 16 predicted proteins | sample S1v_513CmetaG_FD_148672 | JGI IMG/M metagenome (GOLD analysis project Ga0196970, IMG submission 148672) | Soil microbial communities from Anza Borrego desert, Southern California, United States - S1+v_5-13C | ecosystem: Environmental > Terrestrial > Soil > Desert | place: USA: California... | reverse complement strand
TCATGATCTTTACGAACGCTGAATCGATCCGAGATGTTTTATTCTTCCCTATCATGCGTCCTGAAGATCACTAAGAGTTCTAGGAAAAGGCTTATATGCCTTTTCCTAGATATATTCCTATTCTAACAAGGATCCTTCTAATTCTTGGTAAAAAGAACCCAAATTTTTTGCTACTTTGGTAAATTTCTTCATGGCAGGAGAAGCGTAAAAGCTAACGAGCTCTTGAATTTCATCTGCCGTGAGATTCTCAAAAAGCGGAACAAAAGGATCTAAAAACGCATCGCTTTTCATTTTTTCAATCGCCTGTTCGAGATCGCTTCCTGCTTTTACTTTTTTATTCATTAAGGGAGCTTTCACTTTCGCAGCTTGAAGAAACGCTTCTAACTGCTCGGGCTGCATATAACTTTGTCTTAGAAGATCTTTAATTAATTGGTTTCTGTCTTTCATAGTTCCTCCTTATTAGGAAATTGAAAAGACTAATAAATAGAATTAGACATGTCAATCCATAAATTAATTACTTAACAAATCAAAACACTGATTAATTGGTGCAGAAACGGTGTCAAATATGATAAAAAATAAACCTATATCATAAAGAATCAATAACTTATAGATTATAAAACTCAACAAATCCTAATCTTCAAAACATACCCACTTGATATAATTGGGTGTGTTTTGTAGAATAGAGACAATGAGAATATTGAAATATATCAAGCAATTAGAGCGTTTCCATAATGTTCCCTTCTTTACCTGCCAAGAAGCAGAAAGGCAAGGAATCCCTAGGCATGCGCTAGCCTATTTGGAAAAAAGAGGAGATTTGGAAAGGGTTTATCCTGGAGCCTATCGTTTTCCTGAATACGAACCGGAAGTTGAATTTCAGTGGGAGAATTTAGGTCTCATCGCATCTAGCGCTCCCGAAAGCGTTATTTGCTTAATCTCTGCGCTTGTCTTCTACGATTTGACCGATCAAGTAATGAGAGAAATCTGGCTTGCAGTTCCACATAAATCCCATCCTCCCAAACGCCCTAATACTAGAATCGTCAGAATGCGAAACATTGACCTTGGAAGAACCCATATTACTCTAGGAGAATACCATGTACAGATTTTTGATAGAGAACGCTGCATTATTGATGCGTTTCGTTATCTGAGTAAGGAAATCGCAATCAAGGCACTTCAAAGATATTTTCAAAACAACGCAGCTAAGCCTGACCCCAAAAAACTTGGGATATATGCAAAGAAATTACGCGTGAATATAACCCCTTATATTTTAGCCTATACGACATGACATCAGACGCAGAAAAATCTTTTAAAGCTAGACTCCGCGCAATTGCCAAAGAAAAAAACCGCGATCCTTCAGACCTTTGGCAAAACCTTACATTAGAGCGCTTTTTAGCGCGGCTAGCGCAATCAGAATACTCAAAGCATTTTATTCTGAAAGGGGGCATTCTCCTGTCAAAATACATTGAAATTGGCAGAGAGACAACCGACTTGGATTTCTTGGCTCAAAAAATCAGCAATGAAGCCAACAAGTTGAAGGTCATTTTTGAGAAAATCGCCAACATCGATCTCGAAGATGGTTTCTCTTTTCGGGAGATTAAAGTGAAGGAACTGGCTCATCCGCATATGGGCTATCCTGGAGTGGAAACATCCATGATGGCCTATTTCGGTAAAACGAGATTTAAGGTGACTATCGATATTGGATTTGGAGATATCGTCGATCCAGTCAAATATGCGATTCCACTTACGACCTCTTCTAAAGGAGATCTTTTTGAGCACAGCATCAGCCTCTCTTGCTATCCAAAAGAGTTTATTTTAGCAGAGAAGTTAGAGACAATTATCTATCGGGGTTCATTTAATAGTCGCATGAAAGATTTCCATGATCTTTATTCTATAATCACTTCGCCTACTTTTTCTTCTTTTCACGATCTAGAGGCGATCATACGATTGGTATTCAAGCATAGAGAAACCAAGCTTGCATTACCCATATTCTTTACAGAGGAAGAAATGATTCAAATGCAAATTTTTTGGAATGAATATATCAAGAGCCTGCGTCCAGAGCATGTAGCTCCTCTCCCCCGAAATATTGCTGATGTTATTTCTAAACTCAACAAGTGGCTTGACGCCCACACTCGATTAAATAAATAACTAATCTATCTCATCTAAAACAAATCGACATCCTAGGTCTGTTAGAAATAAAGTGGTGTCATTCACTTTTTTTAAAAAATTGCATTGAGCTAAATGCTTGATGATATTCTTGATCGCGGTCTCTCTTAAGCCTAAAGAACGAGCTACATTAGGAAATTCAATGGGAAGACAAGGATCGCCTTTCGCTAGAGCTTCTTGATATAGTTTGATTAAAAATTTTTCATCCGGAGTACGTCCTTTATCACTCATATTTTCTTTAGCCTCGCACCTGTTGCTGTATCTTCAATCATATAGCCTCTTGCATAAATCGTCTTGCGAATCTCATCACTCAAAGAAAAATTCTTTTCAAGACGGGCTTGTTCGCGCACCTTCAATAGATCTTGTAAATCGGCTGGAATTTCCTCTGCTTTTGCTAAAGGAAGTACGCCTAGCACTTCATCCCATTTGTCTAAAAGATGAAGTGCTTGTTTTGCTTCATTGACCCCTAGCTTTTTCTCATCAGCTAAGCTGTTGAGTTCTCGAATCAAATCAAAAAGGGCGGCGAGCCCAACTGAGATATTGATATCATCCGCAAGCGCCTCTTTAAATCGTAAAGCTTGTTTTTCGAGTAGGAGCGCCGCATGACTGGTCTCTAGGGGATCTTGAATAGAATGGAGCCTGGCCACAAAATCTTCGATTCTTTTCAAACTAGATCTCGCTGCATCGAGGCCTTGCATTGTAAAATTCAACTGCGTGCGATAATGAGTAGATAAGAGCAAATAACGAACTTCTGAGCCTGTATATCCCTTTTTCAGAAGATCTCTTAAGGTATAAAAATTACCTAAACTTTTGGACATCTTTTTATGATCTACCAATAGATGCTCTACATGAACCCAATGACGCACAAAACGGCAACCTGAACACCCTTCTGATTGCGCAATCTCATTTTCATGATGAGGAAACATATTATCAACGCCGCCACAGTGAATATCGATAGTAGAGCCTAAAATTTGCATAGCCATGACAGAGCATTCAATATGCCAACCGGGTCTTCCTTTACCAAAGGGACTCTCCCAAAAAATATTGCCGTCTCTTTCAGGATCCCAAGATTTCCATAAAACAAAGTCTGCGATATCTTCTTTCGCATATTCATCTGCTTGATTGTTTCCTCTTACATTGACCTCAAGCTCGTCTAAAGAAAGATGAGAAAGCCTGCCATAAGAAGGAAAATGCCGAATAGAAAAGTAAATGCTTCCGTTCGAGCTTTTATAGGCGAGCCCTTTATCCATAAGTTTTTGAATCATTTGGATCATTTGAGGGATATAATCAGTAGCGGCCGGATAATGCTCGACTTTTTCTATATTTAGATGTTTTAAATCTTCAAAAAAAGCAATTCGAAAAGGTTCTGTAAACTCTTTCAAACTGATCTTTGCTGCGATAGCTCCCCGAATGGTTTTATCATCAATATCAGTCAGGTTCATTGCCTGTTCTATGGCAAATCCAAAAAATCGAATCGTTCGTCGGAGCAAATCCTCAAAAACATAGGTGCGAAAGTTACCGATATGAGCAAAATTATAAATGGTAGGACCGCATGTATACATGCGTATTTTCCTATTTTCTACCGATTTTACAACCTCTTTAGCACGAGATTCGGTATTATAAATTTTTAATTCCATGATCAAATCTTAATTCGGTTTATAATACCAAAACTTATCAATAATATCATAATTGAATGTGTTTTTTACAACAAAGACTGTAATTGGCGATAGTTGGTTTTTCCTGTGCTCAGTAAAGGAATTTCTTCCACAAGAACCACTTTAGAAATTTTTACAAGACGGCTCATCCCTTGCTGTTTCAAAATATCATTTACCTCTTCTTCTTGAAGGGCAATAGTACTAAACAAAACAAGGCGAGGCTTTCCTGGCACACGCTCATCTGAACAGACGGCTAAAGAAGGGATATCAGGAGAAATCTTACCCTGGTTTAAAAGCTCTTTTGTAATGATCTCTTCGACCGCCCCTAGGCTGATCATCTCACCGCCCAACTTCGTAAAGCGCTTGAGTCTTCCTGAGAGGATTAGATTCCCTTGAGGATCTAAATACCCAATATCGCCCGTTCGATACCATTGTTTCCCCTCAATTTCTATAAAAGGATTTCTTGGATTGCCTAGATAGCCTTTAAAAACGTTAGGTCCCCGAACGCAAATTTCCCCTTCTGAACCTTCAGGCAAAAGGGTGGTATTTTCTAGATGGATCGTACAAACCTCAACATCAGGAAGTGGAGATCCTACACCTGTAGGAGGAATATTTGATCGAGTGATTGTAAGAATAGGCGCGCATTCAGTCAGTCCATACCCTTCTATGAGACGAGCCCCGGTTTTAAGGCCTTCTACTCTAGCATAAAGCTCAGGAAGTGCTTTCTCCGCGCCTGTAATAAAAAAACGAATTGTTTTCAGCTGTTCATTTTTTGCAGTAGCAAAAAGACCTTTCAGAAAACTCGGAGGACTACAAAAAAGAGTGGCTTTCCAACGGTCTATCCCCTCAGCTAACGCAAAACCATCTGTGGGATCTGGATAAAAAGCGATTCTAATACCACAGAAAAACGAAAAAAGACCCGCTACAGAAAATCCAAAGGAATGAAAAGGTGGCAAAACACCATACAAAACATCACTACCTTGAATATCAATACACTGCATAGCAGACCGTTGATTAGAAATGATATTTCTATGTGAAAGAGGGACTCCTTTAGGACTCGCTTCTGTGCCACTTGTAAAAAGAATGACACAAGGATCATCTGGCTGAATATTTTTCAAATCTAAGGCTCTTAAAATACTAGAGACAGATTGGAAGGAAAGATAAAGTCCGCGAAGCTTATCGAAAAGAGTCAATTGTTGGCGGATATCTTCCAAAAACTCGATTTTATCTACAGCACTGCCAAAATCCACATAAGAAAGTCTTTCCAAAAAGCGCCAAGACGTCAGCACTGTTTGTGCTTGAGTTGCCTCCATCATATCGTCTAGATACCTAGGACCCAAAGTCCAATTGAGCATGACAGGAACCTTGCCGGCTAGCTGTAAAGCTAAAATCACTACATAAGCTCCTACAGAGGCAGGCAGAAGAACTGCGATATGTTTTTCAGGTTTCTTCCTAAAATAAAGACTTAAAACAAGAGCTGCACGTTTTACTTTTTTGTAACTTAAGACTCCCGTTAAATCATCTCCACAGCAAGCAAAGCCTCCCATCCGATCGCATGTATTGAGAAAAGCTTCTGCTAAAGAACCTCCTTCAGGAAGCATTAGAGGGGGACGTCCATATTCGACAGGCCAATAAGCATGCCCTTGGGCTTGTGCCGGAGTTTCAACTTTACGCGCTCCTTCTGCAATCTCCCAAATATCTTGCACTGTTTCAATATCTTCAGGGTGAATCTCTCCCACATCATAATGTTTTGAGAGAAAAGCAATCAGCTCTGCAATATTTAAAGAATCCATCCCTAAATCCATGGCAAGATTCTTATCAGGAGCTATCTCAAGTTTAGGATTTTCTAAAATTCTACAGATCTCTTCTTTGATTTTCACTTGAGTAGATTCTTTGATAGAAATAGAGAGATCTTCAACCGATTTTTTCTTAACTTGCGCAATTGTAGGGAGATCTTTTCGCCAAAAACTATAGGAAACAAGATAAAGAGGTTCGCTCTCTCTCAACTTTCCTTTACTATCCGGATAACGGTTATACCACCTCTCTAGATACTGATTGAACTCCAATCTAGAGCTTTTACGCGGAAAATCTTTCGGATTGACTTCAAATTCAATTTCCAGGTTACGACGTGGGCAGAAGAAAATTCCATTTTTCAAAATTGTTTTCATTCCACGCCAAAGAACAGAAGAAAGATTCGGTGTGCTTCCAGATAAAGCTCGAGAAAAAATACTTCCCCATAATCCTGTTGTGCGAACCAAAACCACTTGCACATCTGAACACTCTTGTACTAAAGCGTGAGCACCGGAAGATCCTCCAATCAGTTCTTTTCCTGAATTCTTAAGGCGTCCGCTCGGATAGAGAACAAAATTTTCCCCTTTTTTTAATCCTTCGGCAACGACCGTAATTGCCTCTTGAGCCCGCTTAATCTTTAGTTGATTGATTGAAGTGTCAAAATTAGGGATAAAAATCCCTCGAATCAGCTTCATGATAGGCTTTAGCAAAGGAAGGCGATAAATATATTCAACGACAAGAGGACGCATACGAAAGTGCGGCCAAAGGAGAAAATAAAGAAAAAGAGAATCGATCAGAGCCGGGTGGTTAGGAAGAAAAAGCACCCCCTCTTTGACTCTTTCAAATTTAAGCTGATCTAACCCTTTTATTTTCACTCTATAGCGAAGAGAAAAAAGAGCTCTCAGTAACTTAGAAAATAAAATCCAAAAAAATCTCGGCATGCCTTTATTTTTATCTCTATTGGGAGTTTTGATCTACTACTTTTCTTAAAAGACTCAAAAGGATATACACAAAAAAAACAAAAAAATTTATTTAATCTACTGATTTTAAATTTTTTTCTCAACAAGAAAGGAGACTTAAGATGTCAAAAATCACTCCAGATAAAGCGCACGGCCATTCAACAAACCCTATAGAAAAAAAAGTAGATGTCCCCAGAAATGTTATCTCAGCTATCGACTCTATCCGAACCGTTGCAAAACAAATCATTAAGCAATTAGGCATTCTATTAACTGCTTCTTGGGGAGAAATGAAGCATGAAGTGATAGCAAAAGGAAAAAAAACAAAAACCACTAAAAAAGCAAAAGAAGTATCAGAAATCGAATTGGGTGTTGTTAGCAAAACTAAAAAAACTACCAGGGAATAAATTCTGGAAGATACTCAAAGTGGGGCGAAGAGTTTTCTATTTTATACAGAGGTCTAATATCCATCTTCAGCCCTTCTTCGAACTTTGCAAGAAGCTCTTCCGGCGATGAATAGTTCATGTGAGGATTGCCTGTTCGACTCACTACATTGAAAGGAATATTCACAATTTTCGAACTTTCAAAATAAAGGCCAATGGCCTCTTTAGGCCTACATTGATTGGCCCAACAAAACTCTAGACTATTAGGAGTATTGAATTTCAGTTCCTTAAAAGATTTTTTCAAGTCTTCTTTGCGATATAGAGTCATATCTAAACTATTAGGAAATCCCCAGTCGGCCACACCCTGATCTAAGCTCCAGGCATAAACTTGTCCACCTAAAGGCACGCTCGATGGCACAGGCTGCTCTTTTCCAATTTGATAGCAATAAGAGATATGTTTTCCGAATCTCAAATAAAAACCGTAAGCGTTCGTTTTTTCCATCCAATTCATACAATCTTTGATATCGGTGAAATCTTTGACAACAATGTCATCCACACCGAAAAGAATATATTTAGAAGGAGAACTAAAAACCGCTTCCATCAGAAGAGGTTTGAAGTCTTTCTTATAGTTACTCGATTGAGAAATAAATCGAACAGAGGGAAATGCGGCTTTTACTTTTTTATAACCTGCAGCAAATTTCTCCTGGCTCGATCGATAAAGAACAGAGACTGTCTCAAATCCACTCATGTAATGATGAATAGATTCAAGACAAGCGTAAAGCTGCAAAGGACGATCGCAAGAAAAAATAAGAATGTCAGCCTTCTCTTTAAGAGGAGCCGTTTTAGGAAACTGGGCTAACGGAGAATAATGTGCAAAAGAACAATTTTCATTTTTTTCAGAACTAGCTCGAGAAGGTCGGGCGATGTTCTCAAAAAAAGAAAGATCTTTCGCTTTATGCACATGGGAGCCGGCCAATATCTTTAAGGCTGTCAAATAAGCACGAGCCCCCTCTTCTTGCATCAAATCACTGAGATAGATTTTTTTAAACAGCGCTGAATAAAAAGACAGATAATTTTCTACCTCAGAGTCCTTTTTAATCTCATAAGTAGGATAGACAATGGAAGAGGAAAATGTAAGCCAAGTGTCGGGATTTTGATAGGCTCGATTCAAAACATTTAAAACATTCGGATGAGCGAACCAATCCTTCGCCTGAAGAGGAACTACGATTTCTTTATCTAACAAAGAATGGATCACTTGATGAAGAGCTACACTTTCGCCTAAATGAGATGGATTGCGAACAAGAAATACGCGGTTTTGTTGATTGTTTTCTACAACCAAAGATTCAGCTTTTTGAGCTGTCTCATCCGATGACGCATCATCAATAAAAAACACCCGAAAATGCTCATAGTCTTGGCTCATGACAGAGCGAAGAGCTCTTTCACACCAATCTGCTTGATTGTGAGCGTAAATCACTACTGCAAAAGATTTGTACTCTAAAAGAGGGAACTCTGTCTCAGAAGAGGAAGTCTCTTGAGAGGCTACCTTTTCCCCTCCCATCTTCATTCCTAAAATTGCAGCTATAAAAACAAAGAAAAGACAAAAAAATTTAAATTTCATTTTCCCTCAAAAAACCATCATCCTTCAAAGATTTTAAGGATTTGTAGGAAGGAAGTCCACGAACATATTTTTCAAAAAGAATTTCTAAATCTTTATTGGACCCTACAGGCACTTCGGAATTGATGATGTACAACGTATCGGGGATATATTGAAAATGATGATCAGCCATCTCTAGCATGGGGGCCATATAAGCTAAAGGAGCGTTGCTTGAAAAATACTTATCTAAGTAAAGAAAATCAGAAGTGCGGATTTTTTTAAAAAGGGCCGCATAAAATGTTTGCAAATGAAACGCACTAAAAGAACATTTACGAATGTCTTTGCCCGGACAATCCTGGATGCTTCCCAATTCAAAGGAGGGATATTTTCTAAACTGTCCATAAGTCATCCAAAGATCCGGATCTGCATAGTATTGGTTGAGTTTTTGTAGAACCCATTCATGGGCCAGCCAATCATTACCATCTACTAAAACGACAATCTCCTCATCAGAACAGCTTTGTATCGCACTTGTTAAGCTCGCTAAGGGCCCAATAGACTCTTCATTGCGGTTCAACGTCGTGGGAATGAGGTATTTCATATCATAAATGAGATCTCGAGCTAACTCAAAACTACCATCATCAGAACCATCATCTATATAGACGATCCGGAAATTTTCATAATTTTGTGTAAAAATAGAAGTTAAAGTCCTTTCCACAGAAGCGCCATTATTGCGCCCTACCACAATCACAGTAAAAAAGCGATTTTCTAAGGGGTATTGCGAGGGGAGAAAACGAGTATGGCTTACAGGTTCTAGGACAGAGGCGGTTCGATTGGGAAAATAGCTACTAAGGATTGTATTCCATCGGACAGCTGCTAGCCCCCCAAAGAAACTAAAAACCACTAAAAAAAGGAACAATAATAACTTTTTCATGAACAAATCCGATTTTCGCAGAAATCAGATAGATTTCAAGAAAATAAATCTGACCTACTGTATTCATAGTAGGTCAGATTAGCACGAATGTTAGAGTTTGGTTTCAACTTTTTGAAAAATATAAGAACAAAAGATGAGTTTCAATAGATCGCCCAATAGAAAAGGAACAACGCCTAAAAGAACTGCACTCTGAAAACCCACAAACAAAGAGAGATAAGAACATCCAACAATGAAAATTACCGCATTACCTACTGCCATCGCTAGAAATGTTTTTAAAGCGGTTCTTTGTTTTACTTTGTTGATGAGATAACCGGTAAGCCAAGCCGCAGCTATATACCCTAGAAGATATCCCCCTGTAGGCCCGATCAATTTAGCAACACCGCCTACAGCTCCTGCAAAAACAGGCAATCCCATCGCTCCTTGAGCCAAGAAAGCTAATACAGAGGCAACAGAGCGTCGAGGTCCTAAAAAAGAGGCCAATAAAAGAATCAATTGAGGCTGAGTGGCCAAGGGCACAGGAGTGAACGGAAGAGGAATTGCAATTTGCCCAAAAAGACCGATCAAGATACTCGAAAGGATCACTAAAGAAGCCTCTCGAAAAAAAGCCGGACATCTTTCCCAGATAATTGCCTTAACTTGAGACATAAGAACTCCTATTTTTTAAATAAATTTCCCAATCGATACAAGGAGATGCGAAATCAGGCTCAGCATGGGTAGACCAACCTGGAATACAAGAGATTAGCATCGCCTTTCTTTTCTTTTGTAAATACATAAACTTATCATGGTCTGCAGAGATCGCACGATTCTCAGAAAATTTGCGGTGAATCGATAAATCTCTGAGCAAAGTCTTAAAACGCGTTGCAAACGTATGGGTAGTAGAAGGAGTTGAGCGCCAATGACAAGAGGGAGTCGCAAAGATTTGGGAAGTTAAATGAGGATAATCGAAGTATTTATCTTTATGATCATAAAGAGTTACGTAGTCTGCTTGCGGAACTTGAAAGCCTTCCTTAAGAACCGTTAACCACCCAGGTCGATGAATATAATCATCTTCTACAAAATAAAGACAAGTATCCGGATGTAAATCTAATTGAGATACATAATCGAGAAGTCGCAAAAAAGAACCCGCTTCACTCCCCTCTGTTATTTCGACCACTGGATGCACTTTTTCTTCAGCCAAAAAATGATCAGTCTTTGGACCCCTCGCTACATCAAGAAAAAAGGTGAGATTGGCCTGATCTACATCTAAAGTTTCTAACAAATTTGAATAACACGCCTCTCGACTAAACGATGCAAATCTTTTCTTATGTTGGCTAATAGAAGAAAAGATGCAGTGGCGTGAAAAAATTTCAACTTTACCTGAAAACAAAGGACATGAATTTTTACGAGCAGAAGAAAAACGCCGCCAAAAAGTCATCAGAGACCTAAAGATGGGAGAACTTTTGCTACTTGAGAAAGGATCGTTTTGCCTTCAGAATGGGTTACTTTTTCAAGAGCCTCTGCCAAAGGAAGCCAAATACCATCTTGGATTTCAGTCTCCTGCAATTTTACCTCGCCGGTAACCTCAGCGACAAAGTAAGAAACTGTCTTAAAAACTTTCTTACCATCAATCAAAAATTGGTATTGTTCCATGAAAGGCTCAGATTGAAGACAGCGAACAACATCTAAATTTGTCTCCTCTTTAAGCTCACGAAAAGCAGCTTCTTCAGGGGTTTCTTCCCCTTCAGAATGACCTTTAGGGAAACCCCAATAGCGTCCGCGTGTATGCTGAATCAGAAAAACTTCCCATCTACCCCTCTCTTTTGAGAGAGGGATCACTCCGAATGATTCGTCTTGTCTCACTTAACAGCCCTCAGGTCTATAAGGAGCAAAAACCAGCGTGGAATTATGTCCACCAAATCCAAAAGAATTAGAAAGGGCAGCCTCTATTTTATGAGATTGAGCGACACAGGCCACAGGATCCAAATCTCCTAAAGCAGGCTCAGGATTGTCTAGATTGATTGTTGGATGTACTTTCCCAGTTCGAATTGCTTGTATCGTAGCAATCGCCTCCAATCCCCCTGCAGCGCCCAAGCAATGACCAATCATCGATTTGGTAGAATTCACCTTAATCTTTTTAGTATGGGAGCCAAATACTTTTTGAATAGATTTGATCTCGCAAAGATCACCACCTAATGTGGCTGTAGCATGTGCATTGATATAATTGATCGATTCTTTCTGAATACCGGAGGCTGCTAAAGCCTCTTCGATACAAGAAGCTACCCCTTCTCCGTCTTCACGAGGGTCTGTCATATGATACGCATCACAATTGATAGCCCCTCCTAAATACTCAGCATAAATAGGAGCGCCTCTAGCTAGAGCGTGATCTAAGGATTCCAGAAGAAGAACTCCGGCTCCTTCTCCCATCACAAATCCATCTCTTGCCTGATCCCAAGGTCGAGAGGCCTTAGAAGGCTCATCATTGCGAGTCGAAAGGGCTTTGATTGCGATGAATCCAGCTAATCCCACTGGAGTAATTGGAGCTTCAGTGCCTCCACAAAGCATCACATCAGCTTTTCCTGATAAAATTTGCTCTGCAGCTGCATGAATAGAAAAGTTAGAAGTAGCACAAGCTGTAGAAATCGAAAAATTAGGACCTCTAAATCCAACATCAATTGCAAGAAGAGCTCCTGCCATATTGGTAATAATATAAGGAATGAAAAAAGGAGTCAGTCTGCGGTACCCTTGATTATAAATAGTCTGAACTCCATCAGCAAAGTTCGTCATCCCCCCCATCCCTGAGCTGATGATGATACCACATCGGGTAAGGTCTAACTTTGCAAGCTCTTCTGAATTGAGCTTTCCACTCTCAAGCGCTTTTTTCCCTGCAACCATAGCATAAGAAATAAAAGGATCTACACGACGCGCCTGCTTTTTATCCATATAGTCGCCCGGATTAAAATCTCTAATAACGCCGGCAATATGGGTTGGCCAATCAGAACAAGGGAAAGTGTCAATTGAGCTAATTCCGCTTTTACCTAAAAGAAGCTGCTCATAAAAATGATCTACATCGCTCCCAAAACAGGAAACAATTCCCATTCCAGTCACTACAATCCGTTTTTTAGCCATATCAACTCCCAATAGAGCTAGCACTAAAGAGCTAGCAGTTTAGCAAAATTTATTTTTAATAAAAAATAAAATCTTAATACAAGTGAAAGGATCATACCAAAAAGAACCCTCTAGAGACAATATGGAAATTTCTCTTTTAAGATATCAGACTGGATCAATAGGATTGAAAGCCAACTTTACTCTTATATCGAATGCGGTTTAAAAATTATCTGATAGTCAAAATTAAATCACATTCGACACTCTAGGGATATCCCCTTAATATTTAAGCATTAAATAACAACGAACAGGTTAATAAAAGAAATTTTGAATCTTAAATCAAAAATTATTGAGATGATTCAAACAATTTTCTTAGAGACGTCGATTGTCAGATCCACAATCTCGCTTTTTTCCCAAAGTCTTTCCAGACTGTATTTTTCCCTAAGTCCGGGTTTTGCGAAAATATGGACTATGATCTGCCCATAATCTAACACAATCCAATCACCTTCTTTCAATCCCTCTGCACGCAGTAAAGGAGTTCCTAGCTCTTCCATCTGATCGATAATAGAGCGGGCAATAGCCGTACCATGACGCTCTACAGCACCTTCGGCAATCAGCATGTAATCTGTAATATTGGAAATACCTTGAACGTTTAAGGCTAGTATATTAGTGCCTTTTTTATCGTAAATGACCTGACTGATGAAATTCAGCATCTTCCTTATATTTCCTTTCATAGGTTCTATCCGCAAAGTAAGAACTTCTAGACTTTCCAGCAAATAAAAAAATAGGACTCTTAACTATTTGAAGCATTGTACAATCCATGCAGCTGTATATAAGCCAGAACTTTAGCAGGAACAAGATGTCCACAATAAAGACCTTTTTCGAGCCTTTGGCGCACTTCTGTGCTAGAGATTTCCAATACCTTCATTTGAGTAATACCCTGGCTCGGAGAATCTTCCTTTGAGCGTCTTCCAATTAAAGGGGGCGCCAAGAGGATCAGCTCATGATAGTCTTTCCACTGATCTAAATGGGCTGCCGACTCTTCTGAGAGCAAAAGCCGAAATTGTACTTTTTCGGAAGCAAGGGCTTTCAATGTATCGATAGTAAATGAAGGACCTTTTCTATCTAACTCAATAGATGTCACTTTAAAGAGAGGAATCTCCTCAATAGCCAAACGGACCATGGCCAGCCGATCGTCTGGGCTGGCATTAGGAGTAAAATGACTTTTAAAAGGAGAGCAAAAAGCAGGACAAAAAAGAACTTCATCGAGTTGATACTTCTCAGAAAGTTCAAGAGCTAAATGGATATGGCCAAAATGAATAGGATCAAAGCTACCACCAAAAAACCCTATTATTTTTTTCATAAGATAAACAGCATTTCTCTATATTTAGGTAAAGGCCATAAAGTATCATCCATCACCATTTCAAGCTGGTCTATAAAATGGCGAGCTGTTTCCATTGTAGGGGCAATCACCTCGCAAAACACTTTAGCTCTAGC
>Ga0196970_1001640_pt1 | contig 14061 bp, 11 predicted proteins | sample S1v_513CmetaG_FD_148672 | JGI IMG/M metagenome (GOLD analysis project Ga0196970, IMG submission 148672) | Soil microbial communities from Anza Borrego desert, Southern California, United States - S1+v_5-13C | ecosystem: Environmental > Terrestrial > Soil > Desert | place: USA: California... | reverse complement strand
CTGGCGTTCAAGGACGGCGGCGAGGTGTTGTTGAAGGCCAAGTCCGGCAAGCCCCTGACCCGCTTCTTTCCCGAGGTGGCGGCGCGGCTCGCCGCCCTGCCCGCCGCGCGCTTCGCGTTGGACGGCGAACTGCTGATCGCCAGCGGCGGACGTTTCTCCTTCGAGGCCCTGCAGATGCGCCTGCATCCCGCCGAGAGCCGGATCCGGAAGCTGTCGCGCGAGACGCCCGCGGCGGTCGCCCTGTTCGACATGCTGCAGACCGTCGACGACCTGGACCTGCGCGCGGCGCCGCTGTCGACGCGGCGGCAGGCGCTGGAGGGCTTCCACGAGCAACACGGCGACGACTGGCTGCAGCTGACGCCCGGCACCGCCGACCGTGACGAGGCCCAGGCGTGGCTGGACGCCGGCAAGCTGGAAGGCATCGTCGCCAAGCGTCTGGACGGCCCCTACCTGGCCGGCGAGCGGGCCATGGTGAAGGTGAAGCGCGCGCGCACGGCCGACTGCGTCGTCGGCGGCTTCCGCTATGGCCAGGGTTCGCCGCTGGTCGGATCCCTGCTGCTCGGCCTGTACGACGCGGCTGGGAAGCTGAACCACGTCGGCTTCACCTCCTCCATCGCCTCGGTCGACAAGCCGGCCCTGACCGAAAGGCTCGAGACCCTGCGCGGCGGCCCCGGCTTCACCGGAGACGCGCCGGGCGGCCCCAGCCGCTGGTCGACCGAACGCTCGGGCCAGTGGGAGCCCCTGCTGCCCGAACTCGTCGTGGAGGTGGCGTTCGACCACGTCTCCGGCGGCAAGTTCCGCCACGGCACGAAGCTGGTCCGCTTCCGGCCGGACAAGGCGCCGGAACAGTGCACCTGCGAGCAACTCGCCGGTTGACTGCGCGTTGGAGACCGGCCGCCGCCAGCGGCCAAGGTGAACGGGAGACAACGGCCCGCTCAGGTTCGGCTCACAGGCGCGGCCGTAGAACGGTATCAACGTCGCCAAGGCCGGCGACCGATCAGGAGAGCAGACGATGAAGAAGCTTGTAGGCGCCCTGGTGGCAGTCTCCGCCCTCGCGGTCGCCATGCCCGCCGCCGCGCAGAACTACGGCGGCCGGGACTACGACCGCGGCTACAGCGACCGCGGCTACGGCGACTATGGCTCGTATCGCTACGACCGCGGACGCGGCTACGGCTACGAGACCCCGGTCCAGCGCATGCGTGAGCGCATCGAGAACGGCGTGCGCGCCGGCACCATCACCCGCGGTGAAGCGGCCCGCCTGCGCGCCGAACTGCAGGAGATCCGCCGCCTCGATCGCGCCTATCACCGTGACGGCCGTATCAGCCAGTGGGAGCGAAGCGACATCGACCGCCGCATCCGCCGCCTGCAGGACCAGCTCCGCCGCTACCGCGCCAACGACAACTACCGCGGCGACGGCTACCGCGACGACTACCGGGACGGCCGCCGCTACTAGGACCTGACCGCGTCGGGCGATGAGGGCGCGGCTCCGCGAGGAGTCGCGCCCTTCGTCTCACTATTCCGGCACAGTGCGCCAGCCGTCGTCCGCCCCCACCCCAAAGCCGCGCAAGTTTGACATCCCCGCCCTCAAGAACGCGACAGCGGACCGCCGGCCGGCAACCACTTTCGAGCAAACCGCCACCGGGACAATGCCCTAGGCTTGCCGCGCCGGGAATAACGGCGTCCAACCTCGACCGACGAAGCCACAACGAAGGCGGCCGCCGCGCCAGCGTGAAGGCGACGTGCAACCATGCTGTCCCTACTGTAGCCACTTCGCCCTTCCGTGGCAGTCCGAGCGCCTGGAGGCGCCGCCGCCGCGACGTTCTGCCGGTCCGGGCCGAGCCGCACGGCCAGATTCAGACCTCGACCACGCCCTTGGGGTCCGTGCGGCGGCGGTACGGCCCGTCGAAGTCCGCCCGCCGCGCCCGGCGGCGGCAGGGGCCGACGAAGGCGGGATCGCGGACGAAGGCGCGGGGCTTGAGAACCACGGCGTACAGGCGCTCCATCAGCACCTTGGTGGTCACCGGCTTGACCACGAACTCGGACACGCCCGCGTCGCGCGCCTCGACGACCCTCGAGCGCTCAGCGTGGCCGGTCATCATGATGATCGGCAGGTGCGGACACGGGCTCTGCGGGTCGGTCCGGACCCGGCGGGTGAACTCGAGCCCGGTCATGGGCTTCATGTTGTAGTCGACGATGGCGACGTCGAAGGCGTGCTGCTGCATCAGCCGCCAGGCTTCGCCCGGGGATTCGGTGTCGACGATCCGCTCGATCCCGGCGGCGCGCAGCACCTCGCCGACGATGGCCCGCATGGGGGCGCTGTCGTCCAGCAGCAGCACCTGCATCGATTGCAGCGATAGCATCGTCACCCGGTTCGTCCCGATGTTCGGCAGCAGGCTACCCCCACGCGCGTAAACAATCGGTGGCCGGAACGAAGAAGGGGCGGCTCATCGCGGAGCCGCCCCTCGTCGTCATAGCTGCAGGTCGATCAGGCCGTGAGGCTGGACGGGTCGACCTTGAAGCCGGGGCCCATGGTCGAGGACAGCGAGATCTTCTTCACGTAGGTGCCCTTGGCGCCCGACGGCTTCGCGCGCTGGAGGGCGTCGACGAAGGCCTTCACGTTGGCCTCGATGGCCTCCTGGGTGAAGGAGGTCTTGCCGATGCCGGCGTGGACGATGCCCGCCTTCTCGACGCGGAACTCGACGGCGCCGCCCTTGGCGTCCTTGACCGCCTGGCCGACGTTCGGCGTCACGGTGCCGACCTTCGGGTTCGGCATCAGGCCGCGCGGGCCCAGCACCTTACCGAGACGGCCGACGAGGGCCATCATGTCCGGGGTCGCGATGACGCGATCGAAGTCCATGAAGCCGCCGTTGATGCGCTCGTAGAGGTCTTCGGCGCCGACGTGTTCGGCGCCCGCCGCGGTCGCTTCGGCCGCCTTGGCGTCCTTGGCGAAGACGGCGACGCGGACGTCGCGGCCCGTGCCCGACGGCAGGGTGACCACGCCGCGGACCTGCTGGTCGGCGTGACGCGGATCGACGCCAAGGTTGACGGCGATCTCGATCGACTCGTCAAACTTCGCCTTGGCGTTGTCCTTGACCAGCTTCACGGCGTCGGAGACGGCGTGGTTGGCGTTACGGTCGCCGGTGAACGACTGGGCGCGCTTGGATTGCTTTGCCATCGGATCAGGCTCCCGTCACTTGCAGACCCATCGACCGGGCGGAGCCGGCGATGATCTTGGTGGCCTGTTCCAGGTCGTTGGCGTTCAGGTCCTTCATCTTCTTCTCGGCGATCTCGCGGCACTGCTCCATCGAGATCTTGCCGGCGCTTTCGCGGCCCGGCTTGTTCGAGCCGGACTTCAGATTGAGAGCCTGCTTGATGTAGAAGGTCGCCGGCGGCGTCTTGGTGACGAAGGTGAACGACTTGTCCTGGTAGACGGTGATGACCGTCGGCAGGGGCGTACCCTTGGCTTCCTTTTCGGTGCGGGCGTTGAACTCCTTGCAGAAGCCCATGATGTTGACGCCGCGCTGACCCAGCGCCGGGCCGATGGGCGGCGACGGGGTCGCGGAGCCCGCGGGCACCTGCAACTTGATATAGCCCAAGATCTTCTTGGCCATTGGTTCTCTCCAGATGGGCGCCCCGAGATGGGGAGCCATGTGAGCCGTGGTAACGGGGTGGCGCCCCTCCCACGGATTTGGGTCCGTTCAGTTCCCGAAGGAGCCTTGCGGAACCGCCCGCCTGCCCTCTCGGGCCGGCGGGAATTGGGTCGCGTCCTCTACACCCCTGAAGGGCGCGAAGGCTATGCGGTCTTTTCGACCTGGCCGTACTCCAGGTCGACCGGGGTGGCCCGGCCGAAGATGGAGACCGACACGCGAAGGCGCGCGCGCTCCTCGTCGACGCTCTCGACCACGCCGTCGAAGCTGGCGAACGGGCCGTCGGTGACGCGCACCTTCTCGCCGATGTCGAAGCGGATGGTCGGACGCGGACGCTCGACGCCCTCCTCGATGGCGCCGACGATGCGCTGGACTTCCTTCTCGGACACCGGGATCGGCTTGGCGCCCGAGCCCAGGAAGCCGGTCACCTTGGGCGTGTTCTTGACCAGGTGATAGGCCTCGTCGGTGAGGTCCATCTTCACCAGAACGTAGCCGGGGAAATACTTGCGCTCGGTATTGACCTTACGGCCGCGGCGGATCTCCACCACGTCCTCGGTCGGCACCAGGATCTCGCTGAACTTGTCTTCAAGCCCCTGCGCCTTGGCCTGGTCGCGCAGGGCCTCGGCCACCTTCTTCTCGAAGTTCGAGTAGGCGTGGACGATGTACCACTTGTGGTTCGGATTGGAGGCGGGGCGGCCCTCGGTGGCCGGCGCGTCAGTCGCGGTGTCGGTCATGTCAGCGGCCTCCCTTATCGGCCGAGGGTGATGAAGCGCGAAACGCCCCAGCCCAGAATTGCGTCGACGCCCCAGAAGAAGAGCGTCGCGATCGCCACCATGATGAAGACCATCACCGAGGTGATCCACGTCTCCTTACGGCTGGTCCAGGTGATCTTGCGGGCTTCCGCGCGGACTTCGCGGGCGAACTGGGCCGGGTTGGTGCGCTTCTTGGGCGCAGCGGGCTCCGGCGCGGCGATGGTGGTCGCCACGGCTCCGCCGCTCGCCTTGCTGGTTCCCCCGCGCTGCGCCGAGCGCGCGCCGGAGGTCGGTCTCTTGGCCATAAAACCCGTCCTGCGATCTGGAGCCCGGCGTCCAGGTCGGTCGTCGTTAAATCCATCGACAAGGCCGCCAGCCGGACGGGCCTCTCGACGTTAGATAGTGGCAGGAGTGAAGGGACTCGAACCCATGACCCTCGGTTTTGGAGACCGATGCTCTACCAGCTGAGCTACACTCCTGCACGAACCCCTTGCGGGGTAAGCCGTCCCGAACAACGAACAGCGCGCCGGAAGGGTTATCCGCCCCTGCGGCGCGCACGGCTCGTCGCCGGAGCCGGCTCGTTTAGCGGATCGGCTCCCGCGGAGCAAGCGGAACGGACCGGATTCAGTCCAGCTTTTCGTAGGCCGGAAGGGTCAGGAACTCGACGCAGTGCTCGGCCAGGGCCATGGCTTCGAACAGGCCCGCGGCGTCGTCCAATCGCGTCAGCGCGGGATGCTCGCGCAGCTTGCCGATCTCGTCGGCGAACAGGTTGCGGAACAACTCCGGCGTGACCGTCCGGCCGTCGTCCAGGTCGGCGCGGTGGCGGAGCCACTGCCACACCTGGCTGCGGCTGATCTCGGCCGTCGCCGCGTCTTCCATCAGGTTATAGAGCGGCACGGCGCCCCGCCCCCGCAGCCAGGCCTCGACGTACTGCACCCCCACGCGGATATTCTCGCGCAGGCCGACTTCGGTCCGGGGCCCCTCGTGCACGCGCAGCATGTCGGCCTGACCGACGCTGACGTCCTCGCGCAGGCGGCCGAGCTGGTTGGGGGCCGGCATCAGGCGATCGAACACTTCGAGAGCAACGGGTACGAGATCGGGATGCGCCACCCAGGTGCCGTCATGGCCGGCCGACGCCTCCCGCTCCTTGTCGGCGCGGACCTTGGCGAAGGCGGCGTCGTTGGCCGCCGGATCGCCTTTCACCGGAATCTGCGCCGCCATGCCGCCCATGGCGAAGGCGCCGCGGCGGTGGCAGGTCTGGATCAGCAGCTCGGAATAGGCGCCCAGGAAGGCCTGGCCCATGACCATGCGCGAGCGATCCGGCGTCAGGAACGCGGGGTTTCGGCCGAGGCGCTTGATGTAGCTGAAGATGTAGTCCCAGCGACCACAGTTCAGCCCGACGATGTGGTCGCGCAGTTCGTAGAGGATCTCGTCCATCTCGAACGCCGCCGGCAGGGTCTCGATCAGGATCGTGGCCTTGACCGTGCCGCGCGCGAGCCCAAGCCTCTCCTGGCTGAAGACGATCACCTCATTCCACAGCCGCGCTTCGAGATGGCTCTCCATCTTGGGCAGGTAGAAGTACGGCCCCGAACCCTGGGCCAGTGCAGCCTTGGCGTTGTGGAACAGGTACAGGGCGAAGTCGAACAGCCCGCCCGAGACCGGCTCGCCGTCAACGCTCACATGCCGCTCGGGCAGGTGCCAGCCGCGCGGGCGGACCATCAGCACCGCGGGGCGGTCGCCGATGACGTAGGCCCTGCCGGACTTCGGATCGTCGAAGGAGAGGACCCCGGCCCAGCGATCCTTCAGGTTCACCTGGCCCTCGATCAGGTTCGCCCACGTCGGGGCCGTGGCGTCCTCGAAGTCGGCCATGAAGACCTTGGCCCCGGAGTTCAGGGCGTTGATGATCATCTTGCGGTCGACCGGCCCGGTGATCTCGACGCGGCGGTCCAGCAGGTCGTCGGGGATGGGGGCGACCTTCCACTCGCCCTCGCGCACGGGGCGGGTCTCCTCAAGGAAGTCCGGCAGTTCGCCGGCGTCAAAGCGCGCCTGCCGCTCGGCGCGCCTGGCCAGCAGCTCGCGCCGCCGGGCGTCGAAGCGGCGGTGCAGGGCGGCGACGAAATCGAGCGCCTCGGGGGTAAGGATCTCGGCGCCCCTGCCCTCCACGGGCGCGAGGACCTTGGCGGGAGCGTCTGCAGTGAGGGCGTCGAGGGGCATGGGCATGCGCTCCTAATCGGGTGGCGGCCGGGGGCAGGCAAGCGCTTCCGTCGGCGGGGCCGCCCTCGTCCTTCGACAGGCTCAGGATGAAGGCTATCGAGTGAGGTGCGGGCTGGCCGCCCTCAACGGAAATCCTCATCCTGAGCCTGTCGAAGGACGAGGACATCGTTGAACAGGACGGGGCCTCCGGCTCCGGTTCAGGGCGACGGAGACGGAGGCCCCTGCCCCTGCTCGCGCAGAGGGTCAGTTGGGCAGGCGGACCTGCTCCGAGGTGATGGAGTAGCGGGCGGTGGCGCGCGACCGGTTCTCATCCGACAGCTGCCGCCAGGTCTGCTCGGCCTGGGTGCGGTCTTCGAAGGGCCCGATGGCCTGGGCGGCGCCGTCGCGCAGTTCGTTGAAGCCGCAGCAGGTGTAGTCGCCGCCGACGACCCAGTAACGTTCCTTGGTCATAACTCGTACTCCTCTACTTCTGGGGCGCGGGAGAGCGCGCCACTGGTTATTCCGCCGCGACCTTGGTCGCGTCGAACTGATCGTGCTCGGTCGAGGCCGCCATCGCCGTGGTCGAGCTCTTGCCCGACGAGATGACCGTGGCGATCTGGTCGAAGTAGCCGGTGCCCACTTCGCGCTGGTGGCGCGTGGCGGTGTAGCCGTCCTTCTCCGAGGCGAACTCGGCCTGCTGCAGCTCGGAGTAGGCGGCCATGCCGCGATCCTTGTAGCCGCGCGCCAGCTCGAACATGCCGTGGTTCAGGGCATGGAAGCCGGCCAGGGTCACGAACTGGAACTTGTAGCCCATGGCTCCCAGTTCGCGCTGGAAGCTGGCGATGGTCGCCTTGTCCAGCTTGGCTTCCCAGTTGAACGAGGGGCTGCAGTTGTAGGCCATCAGCTTGCCCGGATGCTCCTTCTGGACGGCCTCGGCGAACTTGCGCGCATCGTCGAGGTCCGGGTGCGAGGTCTCCCACCACAGGACGTCGGCGTACTTGGCGTAGGCCAGGCCGCGCGCGATGCAGTGGTCCAGGCCCGTGCCTTCCTTCAGACGGAAGAAGCCCTCGGGCGTGCGGCTGTCCTCCTCGATGAACGGGCGGTCGCGGTCGTCCACGTCCGAGGTGATCAGGCGGGCCGACTCGGCGTCGGTGCGAGCCACCGTGAGGGTCGGGACGCCCATGACGTCGGCGGCCAGGCGCGCGGCGATCAGGTTGCGCTCGTGCGCGGCAGTCGGGATCAGCACCTTGCCGCCCAGGTGGCCGCACTTCTTCTCGCTGGCCAGCTGGTCCTCAAAGTGCACGCCGGAGGCGCCGGCCTCGATGAAGGCCTTCATGATCTCGAAGCTGTTCAGTGGCCCGCCGAAGCCGGCCTCGGCATCGGCCACGATGGGCACGAACCAGTCGCGCTGGGCGCCGCCCTCGGCGTGCTCGATCTGGTCGGCGCGCTGAAGGGTGCGGTTGATGCGGCGGCACAGTTCCGGCGCGGCGTTGGCCGGGTACAGGGACTGGTCCGGGTACATGGCGCCGGCGGTGTTGGCGTCGGCGGCCACCTGCCAGCCCGAGAGGTAGATCGCCTTCAGGCCCGCGCGGACCATCTGCATGGCCTGGTTGCCGGTGACGGCGCCGAGCGCATTCACGTAGTCCTCGGTGTGCAGCAGCTCCCACAGTCGGTTCGCCCCGCGTTCGGCCAGGGTGTGGCTGATCGGGAAGGAGCCGCGCAGGCGCTCGACCTCCTCCGGCGTGTACGGACGCTCGATACCGTCGAAGCGGCCCACCGGGGCGTTGGGAACAAGCGCGCTGAAAGTTGTCACAGTGTGTCTCCGCTCGACGTGGGAGGCGTTCGCCGCCTCTTCGATGCAGAGAAGAACACGAGGCTTGACCTATGGCTGCATGGCGAGCGGAGCAATTCGGGCGAACTTGTCACAACCGGGGCTTTGATGTTGTGTGAACTTGTGACAACCTGCACAAGATGCTGGACGCCGATCGCAAGCTGTTCCTCGGAGGCCGCCTGAAGCGCCTGCGCCGCGAACTGGGCCTTACCCAGACACGCATGGCCGGCGACCTTGGCGTGTCGCCCAGCTACCTGAACCATCTCGAGCGCAACCAGCGGCCGATCACCGCCCAGGTGCTGCTGCGGCTGGCGGACGCCTACGACCTGGACCTGCGCGCCTTCTCGGGCGACGCCGACAAGGGCGGCGAGGCGGACCTGCAGGAGGTGTTCGGCGACGCCATGTTCAAGGACGTGCCGATCCCGCGGCACGAGATCACCGACCTGGTGGAGAACGCGCCCGGCGCAGCGGAGGCGGTGGTGCGTCTCTACCGGGCCTATACGGAGCAACGTCGCCGCGAGGCGCTCGGCCTGTCGCCCGCCCTTGTCGGCGACGGCCGGGACGTCGGCGTCGACCTGACCGCCGCGGACTGGGTGCGCGACCACATCCAGGCCCACCGCAACCACTTCCCCGATCTCGACGCCCTGGGCGAGCGCCTGTCCGCGGAGATGGGCGCAGCACCGCACGAACTGGAGGCGGCCGCGACGCGTCGTCTGCAGGAGACCTGGGGCATTCAGGTCCGCGTCATGCCCGTTCAGGTCATGGTGGAATACGTCCGCCGCTACGATCCGCACCGCCGCCGGCTGATGCTGTCGGAGGTGCTCGATCCGGGCAGCCGCGCCTTCGCCGTCGCCTACCACCTGGGCCTCAACGAATGCGCCGAGGCGCTGAACGCGCTGGTGGAGACCTCGGGCGCGCCGGACCTGCCGGCGCGGCGGCTGCTGAAGGTGTCCCTGGCCAACTACCTCGCGGCCGCGATCATGATGCCTTACGCGGCCTTCCACGAGGCGGCCGAGACGACGGGCTACGACATCGGCCTGCTGCGCGCACGCTTCGGCGCGGGGTTCGAGCAGGTCTGTCACCGGCTGACCACCCTCTCCCGCGGCGGGGCGCGGGGCGTGCCCTTCTTCCTCATCCGCGTGGACAACGCCGGCAACGTGTCGAAGCGCTTCGCCAGCTCGGCCTTTCCGTTCTCCCGCTTCGGCGGCGCCTGCCCGCGCTGGAACATCCACGCCAGCTTCAAGGCGCCCGGCCGCATCGTCACCCAGGTGGTGGAGACCTTCGGCGACGGCGCCCGCTACTTCACCCTGGCCCGCACGGTGGACCGGGTTACCGGCGCCTACGGCGGCAGCGACGACGCCGAACTGGCGGTCGGGCTGGGCTGCGAGCTGAAGTACGCCAGCCGGCTGGTCTATGCCCGGGGGCTCGACCCGGAAAATCCCGCCGCCACGGAGATCGGCCCCACCTGCCGGCTGTGCGAGCGCCCGAACTGCCGTGAACGCGCCGCCCCGCCGCTGACGAAGACCCTGACCGTGGACGAGTGGGCCAAGACGGTGACGCCGTTCCCGTTCGCCAGGGGAACGGGGTGAACTGTCCGTTCCGGTAAGCGCGCCCGTCGCGGTCCGCCATCGACGATCGCCCGCTTCACGGCCAGGCCGCCGTTGATGTCCCTCAGTGAACGAAAGTCCGGCTTGGCCGTTGAGCGATTCACCACGGTGTCGGGGCCGGCATGACGTTCCAGCAGATACTCGCCTTCTGCCTCATCGGCGGGACGGTGGCGGCCTTCATCTGGGGCCGGTGGCGCTACGATCTGGTCGCGCTGGCGGCGCTCGCGCTCGGCGTGCTGATCGGCCTGATCCCCGTCGAGCGGGCGTTCACGGGCTTCAGCAACGACATCGTCGTCATCATCGGCAGCGCCCTGGTCCTCAGCGCGGCCGTAGCCAAGTCGGGCGTGGTGGACCGGCTGATCGCCCCGCTGCTGCCCCACCTGAAGTCCGAGCGCACCCAGGTGCCCGTATTCAGCGCGGCCACCGCGGTGCTGTCCATGGCCACCAAGAACGTCGGCGCGCTCGCCCTGCTGATGCCCACGGCCCAGAGCCTCGCCAAGCGCACCGGGGTCTCGCCCGGCCGGGTGCTCATGCCCATGGCGTTCGCCTCCCTGGTCGGCGGCCTGGCGGTGCTGGTCGGCACCTCTCCCAACATCATCGTCTCCGGGATCCGCCAGGAGGCGCTGGGCAAGCCGTTCCGCATGTTCGACTTCATGCCGGTCGGCGGCGCCCTGACCGTCCTGGCCCTGGTCTATCTCACCCTCGCCTACCGCATGCTCCCGCGCCACCGCACAGGCGCCGTCAGCATGGACGCCGCGCTTGAGTCGCAGACCTATGTGACCGAGGTGAACGTGCCCGAAGGATGGTCCTTCGGGCGTTCCACCGTCGGCGACCTGCAGAAGTTCGGCCACGGCGACGTCAAGGTGGTCGCCATCCTGCGCAACGGCAAGCGACGCGCCGCCCCTCACCCCAACACGCGCATCCATCCAGGCGACAGCGTGCTCCTGGAAGCGGGCCACGCCGACCTGAACGAACTGATCGTCCGCACCAAGCTGAAGCTCACCCGCGCCGACCGCCCCATCGTTCGCGACGAGCCCACCGACGAGGTGCGGGCCATTGAGGCGATCGTCGGCTCCAGCTCACCGCTGGTCGGCAGGACGGCGACCCAGGCCAATCTGGCCAAGTCTCACGGAGTGAACCTGCTGGGCGTCGCCCGCAGCGGGTTCCGCATGGCGGGCCCGCTGGCAAGGGTGAAGCTCAAGGCGGGCGACGTCCTCGTGCTGCAAGGCAGCGAGAAGCTGCTCCCGTCGGTGCTGCAGGCGCTGGACCTCTTGCCGCTGGCGGAGCGGGACGTGCGGCTCGGCGGAATCCGGCACGCCGTCCTGCCGCCGCTCATCCTTGCGGTCGCCGTGGCCGCGGTCGCAGCCGGCCTCCTGCCCGTCACCATCGCCTTCTTCGTTGCCGCGGTCGCCGTCGTCGCGGTGGGGGCCCTGCGCATGCGCGAAGTCTACTCCGCGCTGGACGCCCCGGTCCTGATCCTGGTGGCCGCCCTCATCCCGGTCAGCGCCACCGTGGAGTCCACTGGCGGCACGGACCTGATCGCGAGCGGCCTGTCGTGGCTGTTCGGCGGCCTGCCGCCGTTGGCGACCCTGACGGCGATGATGATCGCCGCCATGGCCGCGACGCCCTTTCTGAACAACGCCGCCACGGTGCTGATCGTGGCGCCAATCGGCCTCAGCCTGGCGCGGCAGCTGGAGCTGAACCCGGACCCATTCCTGATGGCCGTGGCGGTGGGCGCCGGCTGCGATTTCCTGACGCCCATCGGCCATCAGTGCAACACGCTGGTGTACGGTCCCGGCGGCTACAAGTTCGCCGACTACGCGCGCCTCGGCGCCCCGCTGACGCTGCTGATCGTCCTGGTCGCGCCGTTCCTGATCACGATCTTCTGGCCGCTCTAGGCGGCCTGGGGCATGTCCAGGCTGGCCACGGCCTCGAACAGGGCGGCCACGCTGAGAGGCTTGGTCAGGTGCCTCTGCGCCCCCGCGGCCCGCCCGGCGGCCACATCCTCCGGCGCCGCGTTGGCCGTCAGCATGAAGATCGGAGTCGGCGCGCGGCCCGTCTTCTTCTCAAGGGCGCGAATGCTGCGGGTCGCCGCGACGCCGTCCATCACGGGCATCTGCATGTCCATCAGGACCACGTCGTACTCGCCCTGTCGCCATGCATCGACGGCCTGGCTGCCGTCCTCGGCCGCCGTGATGTCGGCCCCGAGGCCCTCGAGCATCAGCTCGACCACGCGCCGGTTGGCCGGGTGGTCGTCCACTAGCAGCACCCGCAGATGCCCGCCGTCTTCGGCCACGACCGGCGGCTGGGTCGCAGACGCCGCCGAAGCGGAGACCGCGTCCTCGGCGCAGGGTTCAAGGGGCAGGTCGACACTGAACAACGAGCCCTGGCCGGGCGTGCTTTCGCACCGGATGGCTCCGCCCATGCCTTCGACGAGTTGGCGCGCGATGGCGAGGCCGAGCCCGGAGCCGCCGTGGCGGCGGGTGAACGACCCGTCCGCCTGGCTGAAGCGCTGGAAAATGTGCGGCTGAGCGTCGGGCTCTATGCCGACTCCCGTGTCCTGGACCAGGAAGCGGAAGCCGCCGGCGCCGGGCTCGACCCACAGGCGGACGGCGCCCCGGTCGGTGAACTTGACGGCGTTGGACAACAGGTTGCCCAGGATCTGGCGCAGGCGCAGCGAGTCGCCCTTCACCAGGTGGTCCGCTCCGGGAGCGACGTCCACGGAAAGCGTCAGTCCCTTGCGCTCCGCCTCGATGCGCCAGAGCCCGGCGGCGCTGCGCACGGCGTCGCCCAGGATGAAGGGCTCGGCGATGAAGGCCAGCTGGCCGGACTCCGCCTGGCTGATGTCGAGGATGTCGCTGAGCAGCCGGTCCAGCGCCCCGGCCGAGTTGCGGATGATCCCGACGATCTCGCGTTCGCGCCGGGTGCGAACCGAGTCCGCCAGCACGTCGGCCATCCCGACGACGCCATTCAGGGGCGTGCGGATCTCGTGGCTCATGTTCGCCAGGAACTCGCTCTTGGCCCGGTTGGCGGCCTCGGCGGCGTCGCGGGCGCGGGCGAGTTCCTCGGCTGCGGTCTTGAGGCTGGTGATGTCGATCCAGATCGACGCGCTGCCGCCATCGGCCGTGCGGCGCTCCTCGATGCGCATCCAGCGGCCGTCGGGGAGCCGCCGTTCGCGGGGGGCGCCGAAACGGAACTCCGGCCGCAGCCGTTCGGTCAGCCACGCTTCCGGCGCGGCCTCGGCGTCGGGGAAGGCGCCGGACGCCAGCACGTCCTCCAGCATGTCGCGGTAGGCCAGGCCCACGGAGAGTTGGCCGCCGAAGTCGCGGCTCAGTTCGGCGAAGCGCTCGTTCCAGGCGACGCAGCGATCCTGGGCGTCGAAGAACACCATGCCTTCCGGCATGGCCTCGATCGCCACCTGAAGGCGGTTGAGCGCCTGGCGCTGGTTGGCGGCCTCGATGCCCAGCAGGCCGGCGGCGACCAGGACGATGACGCCGACCAGCCCCGACACGATCACCACCATCGGCCCCCGGTCGAGGAAGTACTCCGGCACGCGGCTCGCGTCGGGAACGATGGTCACCGCCTCCATGCCGATGAAGTGAATGGCGCAGATCGCCAGCAGGAACAGGGTCGCGCCAGCGAGCCGCTCGGCGCGCCGCGCGCCGGCGCCGCACGCCACGAACGCCGCGGCCGCCAGCAGGGCGCCGACGATCAGGGAGGCCGCAACCGAAACGAAGTCGAAGTGGACGGCGCCGTTCGTCTGATAGGCGCTCATCCCCAGATAGTGCATCCCGCCGATGCTCAGGGCGGCGGCCGCGCCGGCCAGCATCGCGGCCGGCATGCGGCCGAGGCGGCCATAGGCGGCCACGGCGAAGGAGGCGGCCAGGCCGGCCATCGCCAGCAATAGCGAAAGCACCGTGGCGACGGGCTCGTAGCCGACGTCCAGGCTGGGTTGAAACGCCTGCATGGCCACGAAGTGCGTCGACCATACCCCTGCCCCGGCCACCATGCCGGTGGCCACGAGCCACGCC